>Ga0233425_10003678_pt1 | contig 27287 bp, 27 predicted proteins | sample Watercolumn_Towu_2_FD_181712 | JGI IMG/M metagenome (GOLD analysis project Ga0233425, IMG submission 181712) | Freshwater microbial communities from Lake Towuti, South Sulawesi, Indonesia - Watercolumn_Towuti2014_140_MG | ecosystem: Environmental > Aquatic > Freshwater > Lake | place...
ACGCCTTCTAATCCGCCGCCTCTCGGTCATCGCGGCAAGAAAGGGCGCGATATCGTAGTCGGCGATGCGATATTCGATCGTCACCACCACCGGCCCGCTCCGCGGCTCGATCGGCAGTGCGACCTCGGGCTCGCGCCACTGGCTCAGCGGGTCGAGATTGACATTCTCCACCTGCGGCAATGGCGACAGGAAACCGAAGAGCAGCACCACACCCTGCCCTGCGGCGGCAAGCAGAAGGCTGAGTGCGACGCCATGCTGCTCCGCGAGCATCCCCAACAGCCATGCGCCAACCGCCATGCCGCCGAATGCCATCATCTGATAGACCGACAGCGCCCGTGCGACGACCCAGCGAGGGGATGCGAGTTGGACCGAGATATTGAAGGTCGACAGCGCCAGTACCCAGCTCGCACCGCTCAGCATCAGTGCCACGAACGTCAGAGGCAAAAGCGTGCTTACCGCCGTGACGGCCGTACCGATGGCAAGGCCGACCGACGCGATCCTCGCGATGGTCTCGGTAGAGGCGTGGCTGCGCAGATAGCCAGAGCCGAGGCCGCCGAAGACCGCGCCGACGCCGAAAGCGCCGAGGAGCGAGCCGAAGGTCAGTGCCCCGCCCTCGACGAGATCGCGAGCGATAAGCGGCATCAACGCGGACACCGCATTGGCCGACAGACCGAACAACGTCGCCCGCAACACGACGACGCGCAGATTTGGCGACATGGCGACATAGCGAAGCCCCGCCCCCATCGCGACCAGCAATCCTTCGGGCGGCAGCACCCGTTCGGCCATCGGGCGTCGCCAGCGGAGCAACACGAAGATGAGGCCCAGATAGGACAGGCTGTTGATCAGGAAAGTCGCTGCCGCGCCGGCTGCTGCTACGATGGCCCCGCCCAGCGCCGGGCCGGCCGTGCGCGCCAGATTGAACGCCGTCGAGTTGAGCGCAACCGCCTTGGGCAGTAACGGCCGAGGTACGATGTCACCCACTGTCGCCTGCCAGGCCGGTCCGGCCATTGCAGTCCCACACCCGATCAGGAAGGTGAAGCCCAGCAGAAGCCACGGATCGAGCCAGCCCTGCCACGCAAAAAAGGCGAGCAGCGCCGACAGGGCCAGCATCGCCCCCTGCGCAACCAGCATCACCTTGCGCCGGTCGAGATTGTCCGCGACCGCACCCGCGAGCAGCGACAGAAGCATGAAGGGCAGCACCGTCGATGTCTGGACGAGCGCGATCATTTTGGGCGAACCCGACAGCGACGTCATCATCCACGCGGCGCCGACCGACTGGATCAGTCCACCGAAATTGGACGCCATCGAAGAGAGCCAGATCGCCCGGAAGATGGGAATCCGCAACGGCGACGACGCGGAGGCGGCACTCTCTACGTCTGCAGGTGGAGCGGAACTCATGCGCTCAGCAATGCCGTAGCTTGGCAGCTCTGCCAATAGCCCCCGTTAGTCCAGCCCGATTGGCGAACAACGCGTCGCAATGCAGCGATCTACGGGAAAGCCCCGACTCGGCGGAAAAGCCGCCACAATTTAGTGTTGCGCTGCGAGATCGGGGGCTGATGCGAACGCGTTATTGAACAAGGGAGCCCTATGAATCGCTTCGACTCCTATCCGGCCGAACGGCGTCAGAACCGCCGCATCGCTATCCAACAGCAAGCCCGGATACGCCTCACCCTCGACGGCGCCTCGGCCGACGGAGAAAGCATAGAGGGGGTCACCCTTACCGACATATCGCAGGAGGGCTTGATGGCGTCGAACGCTGGCGGCCTGGTTCCGGGGGCGCAGATCATCCTCGAGGTTCCCTTGGTAGGCTGGCGGGAGGCAGAAGTGATGTGGATCGCTGACAACCGGGCCGGCTGCCGTTTCACGAGTCCGCTCAGCATCGATGAACTGGGCATGGCCGCCGCCAGCAGCCACCGGCTGGCGGCAGAATGTCCTCAACTGGCGTCGACCATCGCCGATATCGTCAGGGCGGAAGACGCGGACCATCTGCACATTGACGCATCCTCGCCGGTCGAGCAGCAACTCTCTTCGGAGGGGGTTGGGAGGGGCTGGCTTTGGATTTCGGCGGGACTGTTCGTCGCCCTCTTCGTGCTGACGCTGCTCGCGATAGGTTGAAAAAGCGTTAGCGCGGCGTTCACCAGATACACTAACGCCCTGCTATCGGCGCACCGCTACGCCTTCCCATGCCGCCATCGCTTTTGGCGGCGCGTAAGGAATGCGTACCATGTCTCTAGCCACCGCTCTGGGGTTTCGAGGAAGGCCCGACGCGCGACAGGACGCGCGTACCAGGGTTTATCTAAAGGCAACCCTGCTGGCCAATGGCAGACCCATGCCGATCCACATATTGGATCTTTCGCGCAGGGGCGCCCTCGTTCACGCCGACGATCCGCCAGACCCCGGTGAAATCGTGTGGGTCGTGTGCAAGGGCAATGAACTGCTCGGCCGCACCGCCTGGGTCAAGGGCAGCCGCTTCGGCCTCGCCTTCGATTCCGGTTTGCCCTCGGCAAAGCTCGACCACTTGCTGACGGAAGGCAGGCGGGCCCTTGCTTCGGCGGAACCGATGGGATTTCGCTAGTCCCGCCTTAGCTGGCGTCGTGGAATATGATGCCCAGACAATAGCGGGTGCCTCTTTCGATCGTCGACACGCCGTGGCGCATGACCGCACCATAATGGCCGCGGCTGCCGGCAACCGGCCGGCGCGATACGGCAAAGACAACGGCATCGCCCTGCCTCAGGTCGACCACATGCACGCGGGACTGCATCCGCGGTCGCTGCTCGGTCAGAACGAACTGCCCGCCGGTAAAATCCTCGTCCGGCCGCGAGAGCAGTATCGCCACCTGCAACGGAAACGACTCCGCCCCATACATGTCCTGGTGAAGCCGATTATAATCGCCAGCCCGGTAGCGCAGCAGTAGCGGCGTTGGCCGCGACTGACCGAGCACATGACACCGCGTCAGATAGTCGCGGTGGTCGGCTGGATAAGATGGGCGCCCCTCGATCTCCGCCCAGCGATTGGCGATGGGAGCGAGCCAACGATAGAGTTCCGACCTTAGGCCGGCGATATCCGCCGAAAGCGGATAGCCGAAATATCGGTATGCACCGCTACCGAAGCCATGCCGCTGCATGACCACTGTCGAGCGGAAAGCATCCGGTTCGTCATACGTCGCAGCCAGACCCTCGCAATGCGCTGTGCCTAGCAGACGAGGAAGCCTGACCCACCCATATTCGTCGAGCGCTCTGCCATGGGCCTGCCAGTCCTGACCGTTCAGAATATCCATAGGGTCATGACTGGCAGGGGGCCCTGTCAGGCGCTTCCCGCTTCTTGCTCGCTTTGGCCCAGCACGCTGTGGCGACGGGCATAGCCGACATAGATCAGCACCCCGGTCGCATTCCAGGCGAGGCACCACAGCAGGGTCTGCAGCGGCAGGCTGATGAACAGATACAGGCAGCCCAGCACCGCACCCAGGCCGACGAGTTGGCCGGCCGGAGTCCGGAACGGGCGCTTGAGATCGGGACGACGCCGACGCAACACGATCAGACAGGCCCCGACTGCCATGAAGGCGATCAGCGTTCCCGCATTGGCGAGCGCCGCAATTTCGCCGATCGGCAGCAGTCCGGCCAGAACCGCGACGAGGATCGCCGTAGCCGTGGTGATCCGGGCAGGCGTTCCCCGGCGCGAGATCTTCGCCAGCGATGTCGGCAGGAAGCCGTCGCGCGCCATTGCCAGGAAGATGCGGCTCTGCCCGTAGAGGAAGGCCAGTAGCACGGTCGGCAGCGCGATCACAGCCGCCGTCGCGACGATCTTCGCCACCCCCGGACGCCCAAGCTCGCGCAGGATCAGAGCCAGTGGTTCCGGGCTGTCGGCAAAGCCCTTGAATGGGATCGCGCCTATGGCGGCGGCCGCCACCAGCACATAGATCAGCGTGCAGACCAGCATCGACCCGACGATGCCGATGGCGAGGTCGCGCTCGGGGCGCTTGGTTTCCTCGGCTGCTGTGGAGATTGCGTCGAAGCCGTAAAAGGCGAAGAAGATGATTGCCGCCGCCGCCATGACACCGCGCTGGATGCCGTCCGCACCGGGTGAAGCACCGAAGCCATAGGGCATGAAGGGGCTAAGATTGGCGGCATCGAACTGCGGCAATGCAACCGCCACGAACAGCGACAGCGTGGCGATCTTGACCACCACCAGGATCGTGTTGACCCGCGCGCTCTCATGCGTGCCCAGCAGGAGAAGGCCGGTAACCACCGCGATGATGAAGATCGCCGGCAGGTTGATGATCCCGCCCATCTCCGGTCCCTGCGTTAATGCCATCGGGAAGCCCAGCCCGCCGAGCAGCGGAGACGCATAGCCCGACCAGCCGACCGCCACGGTCGACACGACCAGCGAATATTCGAGGATCAGGCTCCACCCGACCACCCAGGCGAATATCTCACCCAGCGCGGAATAGCTGTAGCTATAGGCACTGCCCGACGCGGGGAGCATCGCAGCCAGCTCGGCATAGGCCAGGGCGGCACAGGCGCATACCGCGCCCGCGATACCGAAGGACAGCAGCACCGATGGCCCGGCGCGATCCGCGCCGACGCCGATCAGCGTCAGGATGCCCGTGCCGACGATCGCTCCGACGCCTAGCGCGACGAGGTGCGGCCAGAACAAGGTCGGCGGCAGGCGGTCTGCCCGTGGTGTTTCCCCACCGATTGGCTTCCGCCGCATGAAACCGCTCATTCCCTCTCCTCGTTCTTGTTCGCGAAGCGATCGGTTGCCCGGATCAGCTTGTCCAATATGCCCGGTTCCGAATAGGCGTGACCCGCCCCTTCGATCAGGTGAAACTCGGCATCGGTCCAGATCTTGTGCAGCGCCCAGGCGTAGCGCGCCGGACAGGGCATGTCATAACGGCCATGGACGATCATGCCAGGAATGCCGCACAGCTGGTCCGCATCGCGCAGCAACTGGCCCGGCTCCAGCCAGCAATCATTGTGAAAATAGTGATTTTCGATCCGCGCAAAGGCGATCGCAAAATAATCGTCGCCATGTTGCGCGTCCAGTGCGGGGCTGGGCAGCAGGGTGATGGTCTGCCCCTCCCACAGGCTCCACGCCCGCGCCGCCCGCAACTGCTCGACCGGATCGTCCCCGGTCAGCCGCCGATTATAAGCCGCGACCATATCGCCGCGTTCTTGCTCGGGGATCGGCGCAAGGAAACCCTCCCATTTGTCGGGAAACATCTGCGATACGCCGAACTGATAATACCAGCGTATCTCCTCGGGGGTCGCGGTATAGATGCCGCGCAGGATCAGTTCGCTGACCCGTTCCGGAAATTTCTCGGCATAGGCCAACGCCAGCGTGGAACCCCAGCTGCCTCCGAACACCATCCAGCGCTCGGCGCCGACCTGCGTCCGCAGACGCTCTATGTCCTCGACAAGGTGCCAGGTCGTATTGGCGTCCAGGCTCGCATGCGGCGTGGACCGACCGCATCCGCGCTGGTCGAACAGCAGCAGGTCATATCGGGCAGGATCGAACAGCCGGCGATGGTCGGGTGAACAGCCTCCGCCGGGACCGCCATGCAGAAAGACAGCGGGCTTCCCGCCCGGCGTGCCGGCCCGCTCGTAATAAACGCGGTGGCCGTCGCCGACGTCGAGATGGCCGCTCTCATAGGGCTCGATCGGCGGATAAAGCTCGCGCAGTTCGCTCATTTCTTCCTCGCCGCATTGGCAGCCAGCGAACCGGCGGCCTTGATTTCGCGCATCGCAATGGTGGTGGTGAAGCGCTCGACCCCCGGCAATCGCCACAGCTCGGCGCGAAGGAACTCGTCGAGGTCGGTCATGTCGCGGGCAAGAATATGAGCCAGATAATCGGTATCGCCGACCGTCGCATGGCAAGACAGGATCATCGGGTGCGCCTGCACCGCATGCTCGAACTCGGCATGTTTGTCGAAGCGCACGCTGATCCGCACGAAGGCGGCAGTTCCCAAACCCAGCGCATCGGCGTCGAGTGCCGCATGATAACCCCGGATGACGCCCGTATGCTCGAGCGCCTGGACTCGCTTCCAACACGGGGTCTTTGACAAGCCGACCATCTCGCCAAGGCTGGCGAAGGACAGGCGCGCATCCCTTTCAAGCGCCGCCATCAAGCGGTGATCGACCTGATCCAGTGCCACAAGCCCTCCCCCGAATCATTTTCAGCTTAGGACGATAGGTACTCGCTGCCATTGAAGGAAGCACCATCGTTCTCCGTCTCTGGCGATCATGCAGGATAATGCGGACAATGTCCCACCCCTGAACTGCTACACTGCGGCACCGCGCAGGAGGGACGACGCGATGGATCGTGAGAAATATTACGGGCTGATGCAGGCGCCGGAGGCTCTGGACTACGAGCTCTATCTGAAGACCGGTTCGCTGCTCGCCTGCCAGAAGCCCTTCGACGAACTCTGTAACCGCGACGAGCTCCAGTTCCAGATCGTCCACCAGGTGGAGGAGCTGTGGATGAAGCTCATGGCCTACACGCTGTTGGACGTGGACGACTATCTGAAGGCTGGCGAGACGCACCGCGTGGTCACGCTGCTCGGACGCTGCCACCGGATCATGCGATTGATGACCGACCAGCTCGACCTGCTTGAAACCATGTCGCCCAAGGAATATCAGGAAATCCGTCTGCAGCTGGGCAATGGCAGCGGACAGGAATCGCCGGGCTTCCGCATCTTGCTCAAGATGGTTCCCGAACTGTGGCGCAGCTTCGAGCAACGCTACCTGATCGCCGAGGGACGCACGGTCCGCTCGATCTACGATGAGGACTATCGTCACGACGCCGCTTATGCGGTGGCGGAGGCGCTGATCGAGTTCGACGAACTGTTCGGCAAATTCCGCTGGCACCACCTCTTCCTGATCCACCGCTCGATCGGGATGGGCGCAGCATCGCTGAAGGGCCGTTCGGTCGACCTGCTACAGGCCGGCGCGAAGCACCGCTTCTTCCCCGAACTGTGGGACGTGCGGGTCGCCATGACCGACGACTGGGGCGGTCAATATGGCCGCGTCCGGGACAGCATAGGTCACAGCGAAGCCTCCTGACAGCACCCCCTCGCCTTGCGCGCGCTGGCTCGCTATCACCGCTGTGTTTTCAAGGGGGTAAGCATGCATCTGCGCGCCAATCGTCGGCAATTTCTGCTCGGGTCCGGGCTCCTCGGCCTGTCTGCCATGGTAACCCTGCCCGCCTGGGCTCAGGGCGTCGCGCAGGGTCTGGAACCGATGACCGGCAACGCAAAGCCGATCCAGCCGGAGGAGCATCGCGCCCGTCTCGCCAACGCCCAGCGACTGATGCAAGCGCAGGGCATCGGCGCGATCCTCGTGGAGGCCGGCTCGTCGCTGCTTTACTTCACTGGGATCGACTGGTGGCGCAGCGAGCGGCTCACGGCTGCCGTGATTCCAGCCGAAGGCGACATCCTCGTCGTCACGCCGGCGTTTGAGGAACCGTCGATCCGCGAAAGCCTGGCCGTGCCGGCCAACGTACGCGTGTGGCAGGAGGACGAAAACCCGAGCGCCCTCATTTCCGGTTTCCTGCGCGAAAGGAAGCTCGACAAGGCGACGATCGGTGTCGAGGAAACGGTGCGCTTCTTCGCGGTCAACGGCCTGCGTCAGGCCGCGCCCGACGTGCAGATCGTCTCCGCCAACCCGGTCGTGCGCGGTTGCCGGATGATCAAGTCGCCGAGCGAACTCGCCCTGATGCAACTGGCTGCCGACGTGCAGGTTGCCGCCTATCGCCACATCGCCCCCCGCATCGAACGCGGGATGAGCCAGCAGGATCTGCGCGCCATGTTGCTCGCGACGGTGCGCGCACTGGGCGCCGCCGCCGACGAGGGGCTGGTGCTGATCGGCGAGTCCAGCGCCTATCCCCACGGTTCGGCCACGCCCCGCCGCGTCGCCGAGGGCGAGATCATCCTTTTCGACGCGGGGCTCAGCATCCACGGCTACCAAGCCGACATTTCCCGCACGATGGTCTTCGGTCGGCCCGCCGACAAGCGGCAGCGCCTGCTGTTCGATCAGGTTCGCAGTGGTCAGGAGATCGCGATGCAGGCCGCCCAGGTCGGCGCGCCGGCCGGTTCGGTCGACGATGCGGTAAGGCGCCATTATGAAAGCCTCGGCTACGGCCCCGGATACAAGCTGCCGGGCACCTCGCATCGCACGGGTCACGGCATCGGCATGGACGTCCACGAGCCGGTCAACCTCGTGCACGGGGAGACCACCCCGCTCGCTCCCGGCATGTGCTTCTCGAACGAGCCCGGCATCTATATCCCCGGTGCGTTTGGCGTCCGCATCGAGGACTGTTTTTACATGACCGCAGACGGCCCCCGCTGGTTTTCGAAGCCGCCCGCGTCGATCGACCAGCCCTTCGCCTGATCCGGTCCAAGGCGCGGCAGGCACAGGCGCTTGATCTCCGGTTCCACCTTGGCAGGCACGCTCTATGGCGTGGCGGCGGGCGCTCTGTGGGGCCTCGTCTTCGTCGCGCCGGAGATCTGCGGCGACTTCGGCCCCTTCCATCAATCGATCGCGCGTTACCTTTTCTACGGAGCGATTGCTCTGCTGCTGATCGCGCCGCGCTGGAAACGACTGCGCCCGCATCTGGGCAGACGCGAATGGATTGGCCTGCTGTGGCTCTCGCTCGCGGGGAACATCGTCTATTATCTTCTCCTCGCCACGGCCGTGCGGACAGCTGGGATCGCTCTGACATCGCTGGTCGTCGGCTTCCTGCCGGTGACGATCACCATCGTCGGCAGCCTGGACAAGGGCGCAGTACCGCTGACCCGCCTCGCACCTTCGCTGCTCCTCTGCGTAGCCGGGGCAGCCTGCATCGGCTGGGAAGCCATGCTGCCGACCGGTAACTCCGACGGCACGGCCCGCTGGCTAGGCTTGCTTGCCGCAATTGGGGCGTTGCTCTCCTGGACCTGCTTCGCTGTCGGCAATGCCCGCTGGCTGAACCGGCTCGAGCATGTCAGCGAGCATGACTGGTCGCTGCTGATCGGTGTCACAACCGGCGCAATCGCGCTGCTCGCGGCGCCGATGCTCCCCCTGCTGGAGAACGCCGAACACAGCGCCGATGCCTGGGGACGTCTTGCGATGATTTCCGTTGCCATCGCGCTCTTCGCCTCGATCATCGGCAATGCGTTGTGGAATCGCATGAGCCGACTGCTGCCGTTGACGCTCGTGGGTCAGATGATCCTGTTCGAAACGCTGTTCGCGATCCTATATGCCTGCCTGTGGGAGAGCCGTCTGCCGACGCTGCCCGAAGCAGCCGCCTTCGTTCTTCTGGTTCTAGGCGTCCTCGCCTGCCTCGCGGCCCATCGCCCGGCGGGGCGGAAGGAGGTGGATCCGATCGAGGCGGCACATCCCCCGCTCTGACGCCCCAGTTTGATCTGTCGCAATGTCATGACAGGGGACGCTCGCACTGGTAGTTTGAGTGGAACAAAGAGATGAGCGCATGATCGAGGTCGAACTAAAACTCGAATGCGAGTCCTCCGACCTGGAGCTTTTGATCGAGGACGGCTCCGTTGCGCCTGCCGGTGAATGGGAGAGCCGGCAGTTGCGAGCAACCTATTTCGACACCGTCGAACGTCGTCTCGCCAGCGAGGGCTTCGTCCTGCGCATCCGTTCCGAAAACGGCCGCCTCATACAGACAGTCAAGGCAGCTTCGGGACCGTCGACTGGCCTGTTCGCGCGCGGCGAGTGGGAAAAGGCACTCAAAGAAGAACGGCTCTCTTTGAGTGACGACGCTGGTCCCCTCTTCAGTCTGTTCGGCCCGGACGTCCTTGATCGAGTTGGCCCTCTGTTCACAACAGATGTCACCCGCAAGGTCGGGCAGTACGCCATGGGCGGCGCACAGATAGAAGTCGCGGCCGACAGTGGCGTCGTCCTGTCGGGCGATCGTCGCCTGCCGCTCTGTGAGATCGAGCTCGAACTCGTCGAAGGCGAAGCCTCCGCCTTGTTCACGCTCGCCCGCGCGATAGCTGAGCGCTGCAAGGTTCGGCTCGGCGTAGAATCCAAATCGGACCGCGGCTTTCGGCTGATCGACCATAATCTCGACGGTGCTGTCCGGGCAGAGCCCATCCGGCTGTCCCGCGACATGACGCCCAATGACGTCTTCGCGAGCATTGCCTCGTCCTGCCTACGTCTTTACCGGCTCAACGAGAGCCGCTTCCTCGCACAGGGCGGCGCCGACCATGTCCATCAGGCGCGCATCGCGCTGCGCCGCCTCCGCAGCGCCTTCTGGATTTTCTCGCCGCTGCTGCGCGATGATGCCGTGGGGAAGGCCTTGTCCGAGGAGCTGCGCTGGCTGACTGCGCAATGGAGCGATGTGCGCCAGATCGACGTTCTGCTCCCCCGGCTCGACGAAGCCGATCACGTCCGCCTGACGGCCCTCCGCGCCGACAGCGCCGCTCGTCTCCGGGCGGTGCTGGACGGCGCGCGCGCGCGCCTTCTACCCCTGCGCCTGGTCGAGTGGCTGAATGTCGGCAATTGGCGCTCCGATCCGACAGGCTCCGCCCCGGAAACCATTACTCTCTTCGCCGCCGAAAGGCTGGACAAACTCCGTCGGCGGATCAAACGCCGCAGCAAGGGTCTCGCGAAGCTCGGCCCCGAAGAGCTTCACCAGCTGCGTAAGGACGGCAAGAAGCTGCGCTATGCGAGCGAATTCTTCGTGGCTCTCTATCCCGGACGAAAGGCGCGCACGCGGATGGAGGATATGCTGTCGGCCCTGGAAGATATTCAGGACCAGCTCGGCGCTCTGAACGACGAGAGCGACGCGCGGGAGCTTGCCGAGCGATGGGGCATAGCCTGGACCGATGTCGTCAGGAGCCCGGAATGGCGCCGCAAGAAGCTGTCCAAGGCGCGCAAGGCGATGATCCGCCTGCTCGACACCAAGCGGTTCTGGCGCGCCGCAGACTGACGAGCCCCTTTCCAGCCTCCGCCGTTGCCGCCGCCTTCCGGGCCGCGTAAAGGCGCTCCATGCTCCGCATTTCCGAAATCAAGTTGCCGCTCGACCATCCGGCCGAGGCTCTTCCGGTCGCGATACTCGATCGGCTCGGCATCGCGCCCGAAGAACTGCTCAGCTGGACAATCGCCCGCCGCGCCAATGACGCGCGCCGCAAGTCTGCGATCCAGATGGTCTATTCGGTCGATGTCGATCTGGCCGACGAAGCGGCAATCCTCGCGCGCTTTGCCGGCGACAACCATGTCCGCCCGACGCCGGATACCGACTATCGCCCCGTTCGCACCGCGCCGCCCGGCGCTCCGCGCCCCGTCGTCATCGGCGCCGGTCCCTGCGGCCTGTTCGCGGGGCTGATCCTGGCCCAGATGGGCTATCGCCCGATCATCCTGGAACGCGGCAAGATCGTCCGCGAGCGGACCAAGGACACTTGGGGTCTGTGGCGCCGGAGCGTCTTGATCCCGGAATCGAACGTCCAGTTCGGCGAGGGCGGTGCCGGGACCTTTTCGGACGGGAAGCTCTACAGCCAGATCAAGGACCCGCGCCATCTCGGCCGGAAGGTCCTGACGGAGTTCGTGAAGGCTGGCGCGCCCGAGGAAATCCTCACCGAGGCCCACCCCCATATCGGCACCTTCCGACTCGTCTCGATGGTCGAGAATATGCGCGCGACCATCGAGGACCTCGGCGGCGAATATCGCTTCGGCGAGCGCGTCGTCGATTTCGAGATCGCCGATGGTCAGTTGCGCGGCCTGCACCTCGACGGCGGCGAATTCATCGAAACGCGCCATGTTGTCCTCGCCGTCGGCCACAGCTCGCGCGACACTTTTCAGGCGCTCTACGACCGCGGTGTCTATATCGAAGCCAAGCCCTTTTCGATCGGCGTCCGCATCGAGCATCCGCAAAGCTGGATCGACCGCGCCCGTTTCGGCACCTGCGCCGGCCATCCCGATCTCGGGGCTGCCGCCTATGCGCTTTCGCACCACTGCGCGAACGGCCGCACCGTCTACAGCTTCTGCATGTGTCCCGGCGGGCGTGTGGTCGCCGCAACCTCCGAGGTCGGCCGCGTCGTGACCAACGGGATGAGCCAATATTCCCGCAAGGAGTTCAACGCCAATTCCGGTCTCGTCGTCGGCATCTCGCCCGAACGCGACTATCCCGGCCATCCGCTTGCCGGCATCGCGCTGCAGCGCCGGCTTGAGGAAATGGCCTTCGTTGCCGGTGGCTCCAACTATGACGCGCCCGGGCAGAAGGTCGGCGACCTGCTGGCGCAGCGCCCGTCCACGGAGTTCGGCGAGGTCATCCCGTCCTACAAGCCGGGCGTAAAACTTACGGACCTGTCGACATGCCTACCCGATTTCGTGATCGAGGCCTTCCGCGAGGCGCTGCCCGTTTTCGGCCGCCAGATCGCCCGCTACGACCATCCTGATGCGATCATGACCGGTGTCGAGACGCGGACCTCCAGCCCGACCCGGATCACGCGCGGCAAGGATTTTCAGAGCCTCAACGTCACTGGCCTGTTCCCGGCCGGCGAAGGTGCGGGCTATGCGGGAGGGATTCTTTCTGCCGCCGTGGACGGGATCAAGGTCGCCGAAGCGGTGGCGCTGTCCATCGCCTGACCCAAACGGTCAGCCGCTCACTCCAATGCGGGGAACGACCTCCACGATCTGGTCGCCGTCCTGCAGCAGGGCGCTCTCTGGCTCCCAGAAACCGAAAGCCCGCTCGTCGCGGTAGATGCGGAGCCCCAGCCCGGTACCGATCTCGGACAGCGGCCGCCCAATCTCGCTTTGCTCGGCAGGCCGCTCACGCAAGGTCACCCTGCCGTCGGCATTCGCCAGGTCCGCCATATAATCAGCAATGTGCGGACCATGTGTCGACCCCGCCAGCAAAAGTCCTGCGAAACTGGCCGGATTGATGACGGTTTCGGCTCCGGCCTGGCGCGCGAGCGCCTCATTGTCCTCGGACCGAATTACCACGCTTATCGGCACCTTCGGCGCCAGACGGCGTGCGGTCAGGACGATCAGGATCGACGTGTCGTCGCGCCCCGCCGACACGATGATGGAGCGCGACCGCTCGACATGGACCGCCTGCAGCGTGGCATTGCGCGTCGCGTCGCCATCGAGGATGTTGACTCCCTTGGCCTCGGCGGCGCGCAGGCTGCCGCCATTTTGGTCGATCACCACGATGGCCGCAGGGTCGGTGCCGCGACGGATCAGCTCGCACACGGCCTCCGCGCCGCTGGTCCCATGACCGGCGACGACGACGTGATCGTGCAACCCGCGCTGAATCAGGCTCATCCGCCACCTCTCCCATACTTGCTTGAACAGGAACTCATAGGCCGTTCCCAGGAAAATCAGCCAGACGAACAGGCGGATCGGCGTCACGACAAAGGTGTCGAACAGTCGCGCCTGCTCGGTCACGGGGACAATGTCGCCATAGCCCACCGTCGTGATCGTGATCATCGTGAAGTAAAGAACGTCGGGAAAGCTGATCACGCCGTCGACATTGTCGCGCAACCCGTCGCGGTCGAACCAGTGCCCTGCCAGCGCGACGGCCACGAGAAGAAGGGCGATCACTACCCGAAGCAAGAGGGTGAGCCACACCGGCATCGTCGACCTGCGCCTGAGGGTCGTGGCTTGCCGGAAATGTCGCGAAGGGCGCTGCACCTTTCCGCGTCTAATGCGTTTCGCCGCGCGAGGCAAAGGCGAGGGGCGTTCCAGCTTAGCTCAGAGTGCGACCAGGGGGCTGGCGCGCCACTCGATTGACTCTATGAATGCCTGCAAAGGCATAGCGAAGGAAAGAACATGGCCTCGGGCTTGGTTGCGCTGCTGGACGATATTGCGGGACTGACCAAACTCGCCGCCGCCTCACTCGACGACGTCGGCGCCGCTGCCGGGAAAGCGGGGACCAAGGCCGTTGGGGTCGTGGTCGATGATGCGGCTGTCACGCCCCGCTACGTCACCGGCCTGTCGCCGAAGCGCGAACTGCCGATCATCGGCAAGATCGCGCTAGGATCGCTGCGCAACAAGCTGTTCATCTTGCTGCCCGTCGCACTGCTGCTCAGCCGGTTCGCGCCCTGGGCCGTGACGCCGCTGCTCATGATGGGCGGCGCCTATCTCTGCTTCGAAGGCGCCGAGAAAGTGATCGAAGCAATCGGCGGCGGCCATGAGGCCGAGGAACGACTCACGACACTCGATGCGGAAGCGCTGGAACAGCAACAGGTCTCCGGGGCGATCCGAACGGATTTGATCCTGTCGGCCGAGATCATGGCGATTGCGCTGGCCGAGGTCGCCTCGCTGCCCATGCTGACCATGGCAGCCGTGCTGGCTGCGGTCGGCGTCGCGATCACGGTCGGCGTCTATGGTGTGGTCGCTCTCATCGTCAAGATGGACGATATCGGGCTGCACATGGCCAAGTCGCCCAACACGCGGACTATCGGCTGCGCGCTGGTCCGGGGGATGCCGGTCGTCATGCGCGCGCTGTCGATCATCGGCACTGCCGCGATGATCTGGGTCGGCGGCGGAATTCTCGTCCATGGGCTGGAAAGCTTCGGGATCACGGCACCCGCCCACGTCATCCACCATGCTGCACAAGCGAGTGGCGCAATACTGCCCGCTCTCGACAGCGCCCTCGAATGGGTCGTGACCGCCATCGGCTCGGGTCTGATCGGCTTCGTGGTCGGCGCAATACTGGCCGCAGTGGTCCATGCGTTCGGCAAGATTCGCAAGCAGTGAGCGACGTGACCCGCAAAGCACCGCCTCCGCATAGACCCTGAGTCGATTTCCCTAGCGTAATGGTTTATCTACAGGCTTCCATCTGTTGTGGAAGAGTGTGTTGCGAACCATGCGTACCCCGACGGCCTCTGGCCGCCGACCCGTCATACTCGTCGTCGAAGACGAAGCGATCGTCCGCCTGCTGGCAGTGGAAGCGATCGAAGAGGCCGGCTACACGGCCGTCCAGGCCGAAGATGCCGAAGACGCTCTGCGCCTGCTTGATGCTCGGGAAATCGACGCCATCTTCTCCGATATAAGGATGCCCGGACCTTTGGATGGACTGGCGCTGGCTGCCCATGTCAGGGCACGCTGCCCGGACATGCCTATCCTGCTGACGTCGGGCCATCGCCAGGAAGATTGCGCCTCGGCGACCGCAGGTGTGCTGTTTCTGCAGAAACCCTATCGCGCGCCGATGCTTATCGGCACATTGTCTGCGTTGCTCGCGGCTCGATCGAACCTGTCAGGATAGAACGCTTCGCTTCCGCTGAGCGGGATGCAAGACGCAGCGTGCCTCCATTCGGCTGACGCAAGGGAACCCGGAAATCGCCGAAAAAGTTCATGAGCGGAGCCGGAAAGCCCAATTGCCCTCGGTTCCGTGACCAGGCTCCCGTCGGACCACGGCCCGGCGGCTGCTTTCTCAGCCAAGATCTCGCTCGCGATCGCCGCTCCCAATTGCTATGATGCCGGCAGGGCATAAATCCGCGCACTGGGGGGCGGCTTGTGCTTGAGCGTGCCCCGCCCCGCCATCCTCCAGGGCGGGGCGTCGCGGCTCTCCGGATCCCCGGTAGTACGGCCCTCTTCAAAAATCAGCCGCGCGGAACCAGGCGCAGCAGCTTCGCATCTTTTCCATCTTCCAGCACATATAGCGCTCCGTCCGGGGCCTCGGCGACCGCGCGGATTCGCTCACCCATCGCATAGCGGGCGACCTCCGCCGAAAGATCCGTGCCTAGGTCGACGACGACGATCATCTTGCCCGACAGTGCGCTGATTATCGCCTTGCCCCGCCATTTCGGGAACAGCTTGCCCTTGTAGATCGTCATGTCGGAAGGCGAGATGGAGGGATTCCAGCTCACCCGGGGCGCCTCGAGATCGGGCCGGGTGGGATGATCCGGAATGGGGCGCCCGTCATAATGGTCGCCATTGGATACCAGAGGCCAGCCATAGTTGCGGCCGGGCAGGACAAGATTGATCTCGTCGCCGCCCTTGGGGCCCATCTCGACCTCCCAAAGGCGCCCCTCGGCGTCGAAGTCCAGCCCCAGCGGGTTGCGATGCCCATAGCTCCATATTGCCGCGTCGAAGCCCTGCGCCGCCAGAGGGTTGCCGGCAGCCGGCTTTCCATCGCGGTTCAGCCGCAGGACTTTGCCAAGAGTCGCCTTGGGGTCCTGCGCAGGCGTGAATTTCTGCCTCTCTCCCAGCGAGAGGAACAGATGGCCTTGTGCATCGAAGGCGATACGCCCGGCATAGTGACCGCCCGTCATCAAAGGGCTCGCCTTGAACAGCACCATTGGGTCACGAAGCCGGTCGCCTTCCAGCCTGGCGCGGAGGAGTTCGATCCCATTGGGCGTACCCGCCGAGGAATAGGTGAAATAGATCAGGCCATTGCGCGCGAAGCCGGGATCGATCGCGATCGCGCCAAGGGCACCCTGCCCGTCGGAGTTCACCGACGGCACTCCGCTGATCTCGGATTGGCGGCGCCCGTCGCCGGACAGCAGCAGCAGCCGGCCTGCCTTCTCCGTCACGAGGAGACGCCCGTCGGGCAGAAAGGCCATGCCCCAGGGCTTGTCGAACCGGGCGACCTCCTGAGCTTGGAAAGGTTTGTCGGCGAATGGGCGGTCGGTGGTTATCGCCGCCTGATCGGCATGAGCGGGGAAGGCGAGCGTGGAACAGACCAGCCCAGCCACTAGAAACAACTTGCGCATCGGAAAGCCTCCTGTCGCCACAAACAACCCTCGACCGGGCCTGGGGTTGCCGGCTCAGCGTTTCATCACATCCGGCTTCAACACCGAGGACTTGCGCCTCTCGTCGGCGGGCGGGACATTGGTGATGGTCGCCGCATATTCGGCGAACAACACCAGCAGCCAGATTTCGACGCCCCGCCACTGCCCGCTGAAGATGCTCGATCCTACGTCGAGCAGCAGCATGACCAAGGCCAACATCCGGAACCAGCGCATGCTGAAAGACGGCATATCGGCACGGAAAGACGCAGTGAACATCATGAACAGGCTGAACAGACCCGCAATGATCTGCGACGTCAACGTCGTAGCGATGCGAAGCTGGTCGAGCGCCGTCACGAACCAGAAAAGTCGCGACACCGCATATTGCGATTGCCGGGTCATCTGGCACAGCTTGATGATCGGCGGAACGAACAGGGTCTTGCCGATCCAGACGTCGAGATCGATCACGGTCATGCCGCGCCTATAGCAGGACTTTGCGCCGGTTCCACCCGGCCGTACCAGGCTCTATCGCACGAGCGGTCCCTGTGCTATCCGAGCGGGCGCCTTGTGGTGGATGGCGCAGCTTGGGGTGTGGTAGCGTATGTTTAGAAGTGCAGTTCTGGCGCTTGCGGCCTTGGTCGGAGCAGCGTCCGCACAAGCCGCCATCGTCGTCAGCGTGAATGCTGCGGGTTCGACCTCGGCCAACCTCTCAGGTTACACATTCGGAGTCGCCGATCTCGACAATCTGTCGAACGGTCCGACTTCGTTCAACTTCGTGGGATCGCCGATCACGGGTGCAACCGCGGATGGCTACATCAACATCAGTTCCGCGAATGTCTTCGGCGGAGTTGGGGGGGCCGGTCAGTTCGGCACCGTCAATGGCAACCCCGCCACGATCCAGTTGTCCCAGTCCGTCAATTATTTCGGCCTTTGGGGCTCTGCTCTCGACGGCAACAACTCGGTCGCACTGTATAACGACAACACCTTGCTGGGGACCTACGCCCTTCAGTCGATCCTGCAGTCTAGTTCAGGCTTCAACAGCGGCTATTATGGGAATCCGACGGGCGGCGGCAATTCGGGCGAGCTCTACGCCTTCTTCAATTTCGCCAGCGACAGCGCCTTCAACCGCGTCCAACTGATCCAGAACGGCGGCGGCGGTTTCGAATTCGACAATCTCACCGTCGGAACAGCAGTCGTCAGCACTGCGCCCGAGCCAGCGACCTGGGCGATGTTCCTGATGGGCTTCGGTCTAGTCGGCGGCCTCCTGCGGCAGCGGCGCGACGGCGAACCGGCTTCGTCTCTCGCGATCTGATTCGACGAGGAGGCCGCAGACACGGCCTCCCCCCCTGCTCGACTTAGGCGGCTACGGCTGCGCTCCGCCGCTCGACGAGCTTCTCCATCACCGTCAGCGGCATGGCACCGCTTTTCAGCACGTCGTGGAACTGGCGAATGTCGAACCTGTCACCCAGTCGCGCCTCCGCCTGCCTTCGCGCCCGGAGCCACGCCATATGTCCGACCTTGTAGGAACAGGCCTGACCCGGCTGGGTGCAATAACGCTCCACCTCACGCTGCGATCGCGGTGCAGCAAAGCCTGTCGTCCCGACCATGTAGGCCGTTGCCTTGTCGCGATCCCAGCGCTTCACGTGGATGCCGGTGTCGACCACCAGCCGCGCTGCGCGGAACAGGAAAGACTGCAAATAGCCGGCACGTTCAATAGGATCGGCATAGCCGCCCAGTTCGTCGGCCAATTGCTCGGCATAAAGCGCCCAGCCCTCGCTGTAGGCGCCGAAGAAGCTTATCTTGCGCAGGGTCGGAATGTCTTTCGATTCCTGAGCCAGGCTGATTTGCAGATGGTGGCCCGGAACGCCTTCATGATAAGTGAGCGCGGGCAGACTGTATTTCGGCCAGTCGCCAACATCCTTCAGGTTGATGAAGTAGATGGCCGGACGTGAGCCGTCGAGAGTCGCGCGTTTGTAATAGCCGTTCGAAGCGCCATCCTGTATCTCGACCGGCACCGCACGGATCTCCAACGCAGCCGTCGGCACATGCGAGAAGTAGCGACCGAGCTTCGCATACATGCCCTGTACGCCCTCGTTGAGCGACGCGATCAGGGCCGCGCGGCCGGCCGCGTCATTGGCATAGAGCTGTTTGGGATCCTTGTTGAGGGCCGTCAGGCGCTCGCCCACACCGCCCTTGCTCAAGCCTTGCGACTTGAGGATGGCGTCGAGTTCCGCACTGATCTCCGCCACCTGTTCGAGGCCCATGCGGTGGACTTCGTCGGGCGAGAAGCTGGTGGTCGTCGCCTGCGCCAATGCGGCCGCATAGAGCGCCTCCCCGTCCGGAAGGCGCCAAACGCCCGCACCGGGTCGCGTCGTCCGCCGCAAGTCGGTCATCAAGGCAATCTGGCGATCAAGAGCGGGATAGACGCGCTGCTCCACCAGACGCGCCGCGACGGTCGCGAAATCGCCTTCTATACCTTTTTCCATCGCCCGGCGCTGGAGAGAGCGGACGAGCGGACTCTGGTCCGCGGGCACTTCACGTAGCTTGCGAAGTTGCCCCAGCGTGAGGTCGACCGAGAAATCCGGCGCGGTGAAACCCCGCTCGGACCGCGCACGCTGAACCTCGCTATCCACGTCCAGAACCGGCCCGAAGGCGGCGAGGCGCGCCAGATAGGCTTCGCAGTCCGCACGATCCGCGATCACATGCGCGTCGTTGAGGAAGTCGGGAACGCTGAAATAGGCGCCACCTTGCTGGAAAATCCGATAAGGCCGGATCACGCTGTCGATGCCGAACCGCCCCGGCGCGATCGTGGCATTGCGGAGCGAATAAAGAACGATCTCGCGGTTGAGCGCCGCGGCCTCGGACAGATTTGCGGTTGGAAAGGCTTCGAGCTGGGTCAGGCGACGCTTCGTACGGGCCAGGTCCCGACGCATCTCCTCGTCGCTGTTGTCGTCGAGGCGGCGTTTCGCATCAGCGCGAGGCCCCTTGTCGAAGCCCAGTGCCGTGCAGAATTCCGGCGAGCTGTCGAGCGCTTCGGCGAACATCTGGTCGAACAGGGCATTGAGCTTCGCGTCATCTGCCCCGGCGGGCGCCGCGCCGACTGCGAGCGCGCCGCTCGGGCGGAGGCCAGCCATCACTGCAGCGGCGCTGGCCGACGCGACGAACGTACGACGATCCATGAGAAATCCTCTCTTAAACCAATATGCTGACAATGGTGTAGAGAGACTGTTTCCGCTTTGCCAGCCGCCGTCGCGCCGCGCTCATCGATCGAGGCGGACAACCGAAATGCGCTGTTCGACCAGTTCTGCGCTGCCGAAGACGGTCATGAAGGCGATGTCGGTCGCATCCCGCCCAACGGCAATGCGGGCGAGGCCGTCGAGCGGGGCAAGGCCGGTCGGATCGACGAGATACCAGTCGCCGGCGAGCCAGATTTCGACAACTGCGTGAAAATCCGGCGGGTCCAGATCCAGCGCATAAGCGGACACGAGCCGCGCCGGTACGCCCGCCGCCCGCGCAAAGGCGGTCAGGAGATGCGCGAAGTCCCTGCACACACCGCGGCGGGACACGAAAGTGTCGACTGCCGTCGTCGTTCCGTCGCTCGATCCGATGCTATAGTCCATATGCTCGCGCACCCAATCGGCCATCGCCATGATCTTCGCTCCATGCGGATCGCCGGGAAATTGCCGATCGACAAAAGCCTCGAAACGATCGGATTCGCAGTAGCGGCTGGGCCACAAATAGGGGATCACGCCGGGCGGCAAATCCCGGCGGGGCGTGATAGGGAGCGCCTCGATCGGAGATGCGCGCCGGAATAACTCGACTTCTGCAGTGTAACGCGCTTCGAACGCTCCTTCGACATGCATCCAGGTGCGCCGCCCGATCCCTTCCTCGCCCGCTATGGGGCGCAGTTCGCCGCTTCCCGAAACGGTCAACAAGTCGGTGATCAGTCGCTGATCCTCCATCTGCGCGACTTCGATCGTCACCAGCACATCCGCCGGCTCCGTGAAATTATAGCGAAGATGGGACTCGATCCCGATGCGCATGAAGCCTCCGATGTGGGAACATGGCGTCAGGACAACGGGCGGCGCGCAAAGTTCCGCAGCATTAGCAGATCACGGCCAGTCCGTGGACGGCGGCCGCCATCCGCCTGCGGTCCTCCTCGCCGGCTACGCCACCGGTGCGTCGGGCCGCCAGGAGGCGATCGAGCCAAAGCGGGCCGAATTCGAAATGATGGTCGATGCACAGGCTCTCGACCGCCCGACGTATGTCGCGACCGCAGGCATCCAGGCTCGCCAGGCGGCGATTGAGCGCAGCTTCCAGCTGGGCAGCACGATCGCTTTCGACCTCCACCGGCCTGCCAACCACGCCTCGGCCCACAAGGTCTCGATACAAGCCGCCGCTCGGTGCCAAGGCTGCGTAATGGACCCAGTAGAGCTTGAACAAAGTACGCCCGGCATCGCGCAGGGTCTCTGCAGGGTGCACATTATGCTCGAGCAAGCCGGCGAGAAAGGCCCGGCCGATCGCATCGACCGCCTGACCATGGTCGCGTCCCCGCGCCAGACCGGCGGCGGCCTTCTCGGCCTGCCCCATGCGCCAGAGGCGGGCGGTGGCCGGATCGAGCTCCCCTGCCCTGCGTGCACGGTGAAGCCGGAGCTCCGCCGTGCCCGCGTCGATGCGCGGCGCGGTGCCCCCCTTTAATCGCCCGCTCGCCGTACGCAGGCCCGCCTGTCTTTTCCGTCCCGGCCTTCCCATCTCGAATCTCCCATATGACGAAGAACTTGCACAATTCGGTCCAAGATTTACTGATTGCCCGCCCGCTTCCTCCCTCCGCTCAGATGATCGCTATGGACCGTCCTCACGAACGCCTTCGCTCCCTGCGAGCCCGCTCGGGCCTTTCCATGCGCGCCTTCGCCGCGATGCTCGGGTCGCCGCTCGACAAGCGCTACGCCTATTATGAGGAGAAGCGCTTCGCAGGCCCGCTGCCCATCGACGCTGCGCGCAGGATTGCCGCCGCGCTCCAGCCGTTCGGAGTGGACGCCATCGAGATTTTCGAGCTGGCGGGTCTGTCGCAGGACCAGAGTGAAGCGGAAGCGGTCGCCGAGCCTGAGTTCCAGCAGATCCTGCTTCCGGTCGCCCTGCCTAATGCAGCAGCGCTGACCCGGATGTTCGAAACGCTGCTGGAGGATCAACTGCCCGGAGAGCAGCGCGACGCGCTCGCCCGAATGCTCGCCTTGCGGCTGCCAACCGCGCTTCAGCGCGCAGCCTCTTCATCGCCTGTCCCGGCCCGGCTGCCCCGCGCCGGAGCCGCCGCACCTCCTGCCAGGCATCATCGGCCTCGCCCGCGCGGATAGCGCAGCCAATCTCGCAGGCAGGGCAGCCGAGGCTGCAGGCAGGCGTGCTCCGATAGACCGTAGGGCTCATCGACTCGCTCCAAACATGTTCCTCATTTGTTCTATTTCGGCGCGAAGCAGCTGTCTAGGATTTTTCCTATCAGGCTAACAAAAAAAGGCCCGGGCATCCCGGGCCTTCATATGAGACGGAATCAGGCGCCCCTCGTAGCCTCTCGAAGCGAGCGATAAGGGGCGCTGCTCGCCGCTTGGTAGGAAGCCTGCGTTTCTGCCACGAGTAATGGAGTGTGCGTCGCCTGCGGCCGAAAGATGGGCGCGATCATCCAGTTAGGGGGCGTAGGACGAACCGCGCCGATCGACGGAAGGCTATCGGAGAACGCCCCGGAGATCAGGACCTCCGCCTGCGCCATCATATCGCCGGTCATCATGTTCATAGCGACTCACCACCCGATCACTGTCTTGACGGCTAAATGCGCCTCTCTGCCGCTCAAGAAAATAGGACTCCCGCTTAAGTTACAATTGTTGACAGCTTCCTAATTTCTGGCCGCTCGCGGCGGCTGCGGACACCCGCAAAGACCCGCCTCCTGCTGCCAGCGAGCCAAGAAATTGATTGATCTTTGAACAAGATTATTGTACATACCACCGCCTTCCGGTTGAGGAGCATCGCGTACTTGGAACACACCGGAAGCCCGACCGGTCCGGACCCGGCCCAGATCGACGCCCTGATCCACGCACTCGACCATCTGCGCCACTGGACGGAGAATGCTCGCGAGAAGGCGCGACGCCGCGACCTGCAGGGCCGACGACTTGCTCTCAGTGCGGCGCGGCTCAGGGATGAAGCCTGGAGCGCAAGCCTGCTCGCGGCTTATCATGTCTTCGAGGTCGACGCGCTTCACGAGGCCTGGCGCGACATCGGCGGAGGCCGCGCATAAGCGGCAAGATCAAGCGGCCAATTCCGGCGCGCGCCCCTGCCTGGCGGCTGTCAGGACAGGATGAGCTTCAGCCCTGTGAGCAGCAGGATGACAGCGAGCGCCCGTTGGACGAACGTCTCGTTCAGCCACATCGTGAGCCTCGCACCGAGGACGATCCCGGGAATGGAGCCGATCAGCAGCATTGCCAGCAGGTGCAGGTCGACCGCGCCAGCGACGAGATAACCGACTCCCGCGACCAGCGTCAGCGGGACGGCATGCATGATGTCGGTCCCCACCAGCTTCCGCGCAGTCAGCCGCAACGGATAAAGCATGAGCAGCAGGGTCGCCCCCAGCGCGCCGGCTCCGACCGACGTGAGCGTCACCAGCGTGCCCAGCACGGCGCCCGCGAGCGCCGTGAGCGCCGGCTGCCAACGCACGAAGCGCTTGGCTCGGGCTTCGTCATCGACATCGATCATCGCCGTCACCAGCTGACGGCGAAACAGCGTCGCGGCAGAGGTGATGACGAGCATGCCGCCGAGCATCGTGACCACAAGCCCATGCTTCACCTGATGACCGCCCGAGGCGAACAGGATCAACAGGGTCAGAAGCGCTGCGGGAATACTCCCCAGGCAGAGCCAGCCAACGATGCGGACATCGGCGCTTTCCTGGCGATGATGGACGATCGACCCTGCCGTCTTGGTAACTGCGGCGAACCACAGATCGGTGCCCACCGCCGTCGTCGGCGCGACCCCGAACAAAAGGATCAGGATCGGCGACATCAGCGAGCCTCCCCCGACCCCGGTAATGCCGACGATGATCCCGACGAGGAGTCCGGCCAGGGCGTTCAACCAGTCGATGTCGATCATGCTGCTTCGGCCCTGTTCACGCCCCTCCTATTGCCGGGCCCACGCATGGCGACAAGAAAGCTCTTCTTCCCGACCTGCAAGCGATCACCCGTCGCAACGCCGAGGGGGACCGGGCGGATCGGGCCCGCAGACATAAAGACGGGAGAGCGCGCGCCCAATAGAAAGGCCGCCAGGAGGATCTGGAGCCCCCTGGCGGCCTTCTGTCGGCCATGTGGCGTCGCCTGCTGTCAGCGGACGGCGAGGCGGATATCGGCAGCCGGATTCGCCTGTGCCAAAGTCGCCTTGGCGCCCATCACAGCCTTCTGGCGGCAGGCGGCAACCTCGATGCTGGTGCCGACATCGGGGCGGCCGCAGACGTCTTCGGCTGCGCGGCGGATCCGGGCATCAAGCTGCGAAGCACCCACTGCGCTGGAGAGGTCGAGATCGCCATAGGCGACGGCGACGCGGGCCGGTTCGGCGCGGAGCGGCGTGGCAGCGGCGATGGTGACGAGGGTCGCGACGATCGCGAAGGTGCCGGCGACGGTGTTGTTGAGCTTGGTCATTTTCAGTTCCCTTTTACTAAGCGTTGTGGATGTCACATGCTCAGCAGGAACCGTGCCAAGTGAGAAAACGGCAGAAAATCGGTTTGTTTTCAGTAAGCCATCGGAAGAAGTTCGCTCAACTTTGGTAATTTACACCATCTAACAGCGGATATTGCAAACTTGCCATCAGCTTCTGCGGCGAAGGGCGGTCACTTCGATCTCGATCTTCATCTCCGGCCGGATGAGGCCGACGATCAGGGCCGTGGCGGCGGGACGAATCTTCCCGAACGTGGCGCCAAGCACGGGGCCGACCTCCTCCCAATAGGCGGAATCGGTGAGATAATAGGTAGCGCGAACCACGTCCGCCATGGCGAAGCCGGCCTGCGACAATGTACGCTCGATCAGTGCCAGCGCGTTCCGGGCCTGATCGGCAACTTCGTCGGGCATGACGCGCGTTTCGGGATCATAACCGGTGGTGCCTGCAACGAACGCCCAGTCACCGTCGACCAGCGCCCGGCTGTATCCGACCTGCTCTTCGAAGGGAGAGCCCGAGGACATCCGGATACGGGTCACTCGCCGTCGCTCGGGTAGACGATGCGCACCTTGGCCGCCGCCGCCCGCGCCGCCGCCCGCGCCGTATCGGCCGTACCGCCGCGTGTGACCGCGAGAGCGACGCCCATGCGGCGATTGGGACGCGTGACCGGCTTGCTGAACAGCCGGAGATCGGTCTCAACGCCGTCCGCCGGCGCGAGCGCCTCGGCCAGCCCCTCGAAGCGGAAATCCTCCGCGTTCCGGTCGGCCAGGATCACCGCCGACGCTGCGGCCCCATTGAGGTGGATGTGCGGGATCGGCAAACCCAGAATGGCTCGAGCATGCAGATCGAACTCGGTCAGGTTCTGCGAGATGAGCGTGACCATGCCGGTGTCGTGGGGGCGCGGCGACAGCTCGGAGAAGATGACCTTGTCGCCGGCTACAAAGAACTCGACGCCGAACAAGCCATAACCGCCAAGATTGTCGACGACCTTTCGCGCCATGTCCTGCGCTGCGGCAAGCGCCTTCTTCGACATCGGCGTCGGCTGCCAGCTCTCCTGATAGTCTCCTCGCTCCTGCCGATGGCCGATCGGCTCACAGAAGATGACCCCCTCGCGCGTGCGGACGGTCAACAGCGTGATCTCATAGTCAAAGGCGACGAAGGCCTCGACGATCACGCGCTGGCGATCGCCCCGCATCCCTTCGACGGCATAGTCCCACGCCGCATCGACCGCGCCCTCGGCGGTAACGATGCTCTGCCCCTTGCCCGACGACGACATGACCGGCTTGACGACGCAGGGGATGCCGATCTTTTCGACCGCCGCCCGCATCTCCTCGCGACTTTCCGCATAGAGGAAGCGCGACGTGACAAGCCCAAGTTCCTGCGCCGCCACATCGCGGATGCGATCGCGGTTCATGGTCAACTGCGTAGCACGCGCGGACGGCACGACCGAAAATCCGCGATCCTCATAGTCCTTCAGGACTTCCGTCCGGATCGCTTCGACCTCGGGCACGATATGGTCTGGCCGGTGCTTCTCGATGACTGTGGCGAGCGCCTCTCCGTCGAGCATCGAAAAGACTTCCGATGCGTCCGCCAGTTGCATCGCCGGTGCCTCCGCATAAGAATCGCAGGCGATGACGTAGGCGCCCAGCCGCTTGGCCGCGATCACGAACTCCCGGCCCAGTTCGCCGGAGCCGAGCAACAATATCTTCGCGATCGGGGTCATCATGGTCTCCTTAAAGCCGCCGATAGAGCCTATGGGCGGGCAGATAAAGCGCCTGCGGCATATCCTTATGGGAATTTACATAAGTTCATTTTGTATCGGCAGCCGGATCCGCTAGTCCTTTCCCCAAACCGCTAAGGGGGCGAAGCGGCAAGTGTCTGTAGACCTTTTCATTTTTGCCGTTCTGCTGCTCATCAACGCGTTGATGACGATCGCCATGCTGCTCGCGTCGCGCACGCTGGGCCAGCCGAAAATGGCGAGGATGCTGGCGGCGGCTTTCGGCTGCAACGTGCTGCTCTACACCGCAGACCCGATCTATTACTTCTATTTCCGGGGAAATCCCTGGGCCAATCTTCTGGTCAGCGTGTTCGCAACAACGACGCCGATCCTGGCGGCGATGGCCTACCGCATGCGGTCCGGCCTTCCCCACCAAACCAGCTACTTTCTGGCCAGCCAGGCGGCGGCGTTGCTGACCATCTTCTTCTTCAGCACCGGCTACCCTGATCGCGGCATCGCCGGTTCCATCGTCCCCTTCTATGCCGCTGCGGTGCTGCTGTTCGGCGTCACCAGCGCCTTGCTGCGTCCGGGGCGGCAACTTCTCCTCGGCGAGCGCCCTATCATTTTCACCTGCATCGGAATGGCTGCCGTCGAGACGGCCGGCGGTCTGACGCTGGCGCTGATGCCCCCCAAAGGATCAGAGCTTCTCGATCAGGCTTATACGATCATCGTCTTCCTCGGCCTTCCCGCGATGACGGTCGCTGCTGGCATATTCTCACTCTACCTGATGGGTGGCGACCTGTCCGAAAAGCTCCGCCTCGCCGCGGAAACCGATTCCCTGACCGGCGCGCCGAACCGGCGGGCGATCGAGACGGCCGGCACAAGGCTGATGCACGAGGCAAACGCCTTCGGACGACCGTTGACCGTCGCCATTTGCGACGTCGATCACTTTAAGGACATCAACGATCTCTACGGCCACAGCCATGGCGATGAAGTGCTGTGCCAGATCACCGAGCTTTTCCGGGACTATCTGGTTGCGCCCGAACATTATGGCCGTTTCGGCGGCGAGGAGTTCGTGCTTCTGTTTCCCGGCGCCGACGTCGACCGCGCTCGCGAGAAGGTCGAAGAATTGCGCAGCCGCATCGCGAAACTGCGGATCCGCGATCTACCGCTGCGCCTCACGGCCAGCTTCGGCATAGCCCCGATGAGTGCATCAGATC
>Ga0233425_10003679_pt1 | contig 27286 bp, 23 predicted proteins | sample Watercolumn_Towu_2_FD_181712 | JGI IMG/M metagenome (GOLD analysis project Ga0233425, IMG submission 181712) | Freshwater microbial communities from Lake Towuti, South Sulawesi, Indonesia - Watercolumn_Towuti2014_140_MG | ecosystem: Environmental > Aquatic > Freshwater > Lake | place...
ATATGCTCGAAATAGCCCATTTTCCGTTTCTAAGCCTCCAATCCAAGCAGATGATAGTATTGTCGATACAACATAGTAATACTATACAGAACACCTCATGGGAAGGGACACACCCGGTGGATATCGAAGTTTATTTTTGCCCAGGATTTCTGCGTTTCCGGGTCGCAGCGTTCCTTGAGTCCAATCGGCCGCCCCTATATAACCCCGCATCCTGCCGCGCCCCGGGCATGAGCCCGGCGCGGCTCCCGACAACCCGGCGGCCGGCCGAAGCCCCCAGAACGGCGTTCAAGGGCGGCGCGCCGGCAGAAGCGCCCGAAGCGCAACAGGACATGACGCTCCGCAACGTCGCCATTATCGCCCACGTCGACCACGGCAAGACCACGCTTGTCGACGCCTTGTTGCGGCAGTCCGGCACGTTCCGCGCGAACCAGCTCGTGGCGGAGCGGGCCATGGACTCCAACGACCTGGAGCGCGAGCGCGGCATCACGATCCTGTCGAAATGCACCTCGGTGGTGTGGAACGGCGCGCGCATCAACATCGTCGACACGCCCGGCCACGCCGATTTCGGCGGCGAGGTCGAGCGCATCATGGACATGGTGGACGGCGCGGTGGTGCTGGTGGACGCGGCCGAGGGGCCGATGCCGCAGACCAAGTTCGTGGTCGGCAAGGCGCTGAAGGCGGGCCTGAGGCCCATCGTCGTGGTCAACAAGGTGGACCGGCCCGACGCCCGCCCGCACCAGGTGCACGACGAGGTGTTCGACCTGTTCGCGGCGCTCGACGCCACCGAGGCGCAGCTCGACTTCCCCACGCTGTTCGCCTCCTCGCGCCAGGGCTGGGCCGCCGAGAAGCCCGAAGGCCCCAAGACCGACCTGGCGCCGTTGTTCGACCTGATCCTCCGGCACGTCCCGCCGCCCAAGGCCGACCCCGACGCGCCGTTCGCGATGCTGGTCTCGCTGCTCGAGGGCGACCAGTTTCTCGGCCGCGTGCTGACCGGCCGCATCCATTCGGGCGCGGTGCGCGCCAACGCCACGCTGAAGGCGCTCAACCGCACCGACGGCAAGGTGGAGGAGGCGCGCATCACCAAGCTCTTGGCGTTCCGGGGCCTCGAGCGCGTGCCGGTGGAGGAGGCGCGGGCCGGCGACATCGTGGCGCTGGCCGGGTTCCAGACCGCGACCGTCGCCGACACGATCTGCGACCCGGCGGCCGAAACGCCGATCGAGGCGATCCCGGTCGACCCGCCCACGCTCGCCATGAGCTTCTCGATCAACGATTCGCCGCTCGCCGGCACCGAGGGCGACAAGGTGACCAGCCGCGTGATCCGCGCCCGCCTGTTCCGCGAGGCCGAGGGCAACGTGGCGATCCGCGTCGGCGAGACCGCCGACAAGGACACGTTCGAGGTGGCGGGGCGCGGCGAGTTGCAGCTCGGCGTGCTGATCGAGACCATGCGGCGCGAGGGCTTCGAGCTGTCGGTGGGCCGCCCGCGCGTGTTGATGAAGACCGACCCCGCCACGGGCCAGCGCCTGGAACCCCTGGAAGACGCGCTGATCGACGTGGACGACGCCTATACCGGCATCGTGGTCGAGAAGCTGGCGAAGCGGAAGGGCGAGCTCAAGGAAATGCGCCCGAGCGGCGGCGGCAAGACCCGGCTTTCGTTCAACGTGCCGTCGCGCGGCCTGATCGGCTATCACGGCGAGTTCCTGACCGACACGCGCGGCACCGGGGTGATGAACCGCAGCTTCGCCGGCTACGGACCGTGGCGCGGCACCATCGACGGCCGCGGCAAGGGTGTCCTGGTTTCCACCGCCAACGGCGATTCGGTCGCCTACGCGCTGTGGTACCTGGAGGAACGCGGGCCGCTGTTCATCGACCCCGGCGTCAAGGTGTACCAGGGCATGATCGTCGGCGAGCACAGCCGCGACAACGACCTCGAGGTCAACCCGATGCGCGAGAAGCACCTCACCAACATCCGCACCACGGCGAAGGACGAGGCGATCCGGCTCACGCCGCCGCGCAGGATGACGCTGGAGCAGGCGATCGCCTACGTCGCGGAGGACGAGCTGGTCGAGGTCACGCCCAAGTCGATCCGGCTGCGCAAGGCCATGCTCGACCCGCACGAGCGCCGCAAGGCCGACAAGGCGAAGCGGGCGTAGCCGCCTCCGGCCTCAACTCAGTATTCCACCTTGTTCGGATTGGCCGCCCAGACGCGGAACGCGCGGCGCGCCTCGGCCGCCATCAGCCGCTTGGCCTTGAGTTGGCGCCGGCCCACGGGCAGCGCCACCTGGCGGTAGAACCAGTCGTCGTCGAACCCGGCCCGGGCCGCGTCGGCGCGCGAGCAGGCATAGACCATGCGGGCGATGCGTGCCCACAGGATCGCCGCCAGGCACATCGGGCACGGCTCGCAGCTGGTGTAGATCGTGGCGCCCGAGAGGTCGTGGGTCTTGAGGCGCTTGGCCGCCTGTCGGATCGCCACGATCTCGGCATGGGCGGTCGGATCGCGCCAGGGGGTCACGCGGTTGGCGCCTTCCCCCACGATCCGGCCGTCCTTCACCACGACGGCCCCGAACGGCCCGCCGTTGGCGCCGGCGGCATTGGCGACGCTCAACGCCACCGCCCGGCGCATGAGCCGGGCGTCGTGCCCGGCGCCGGGCGGGCGGCGCGCGCCTCGCGGTTTCTCGGCCATGTCGATCGTCTCCGCCGGGCGCCTCCGTGGCGCGCTCGCACGACTGTAGCGCAGCGCCGGGGGCGCTTGAAGCGGGGGGAAGGCTGCGTGTAACGTTCCGGGCGCAAACGGGGGAGCGCCGGGCCGGCGGGCAAAGCGACAGCCAAGGCCGCGCTGCCAGACCCATCGACCCCAGGGAAGGCCCGGCGGATGATCCAGGCGTTCGACACCAGCCTGTTCAAGTACATCCTGCGCTATTCCTGGCGCACGCAGATTTTCATCGTCGCGGTCACGCTGGCCTCGCTGCCGTTCTATTACGCCTCGCTCGACGTGCCCAAGCAGATCATCAACAAGGCGCTCGACGTCGCGAAGGGCAAGGTCACGCCGCCCGCATTCTTCGGCATCGAGATCGACCTGTTCGGCAACAGCCGGCACTCGATCCTGGCGTTTCTGTGTGCGGTGTTCTTCGCCTTCGTGCTGGTCAACGGTGGGTTCAAGCTCTACATCAACGTGCTGAAGGGCAAGCTCGGCGAGCGCATGCTGCGCCGGCTGCGCTACCAGCTCTACGACACCATCCTGCGCTTCCCGCTGCCGCATTTCCGCAAGACCTCGGAAGGCGAGCTGATCAACATGATCACCGCCGAGGTCGAGCCGGTGGGCGGGTTCATCGGCGACGCGTTCGTGGTGCCCCTCTACCAGGGTGGGCTGCTGGCGACCGCCATCCTGTTCGTGTTCGCGCAGGACTGGCGCATGGGCCTCGCCTGCATCGCGCTCTATCCCGTCCAGGGCTACCTGATCCCGAAACTGCAGCGCAAGGTGCGCGCGCTCGGCAAGGACCGCGTGCGCGAGATGCGCAAGGTGAGCGAGCGCATCGGCGACACGGCCAACCTCGCGCGCGAAATCCGCGCCCACCAGACCATCGACTTCGAGCGGGCCGACTATGCCGACCGCATGGGCCGCGTGTTCGCGATCCGCTTCAAGATCTACAACCTCAAGTTCTTCGTGAAGTTCCTGAACAACTTCCTGACGCAGATGACGCCGTTCCTGTTCTTCTCGATCGGCGGCTACCTGGTGCTGGAAGGGCAGTTGAGCCTGGGCGCGCTGGTCGCGGCGCTGGCGGCGCAGAAGGACATGCTGTCGCCGTGGAACGAGCTGCTCAACAACTACCAGATCCAGCAGGACTCGCAGCAGAAGTACGAGCAGGTGGTGACGGCGTTCAACGTCGAGGGTCTGCTGCCCTACGAGGCGCCGGTCGACCGTGTGGAGAAGCTTTCCGGCGAAGTGGCGGCGCGCGACGCGACCGTGACGGACGAGGGCGTCACGCTGCTCGACCGCGTCACCTTCACCATGCCGCTGACGGAGCACGTGGCGGTCGTGGGCGCCGGGCAGAGCGGCAAGGAGGTGCTGGGCCAGCTCGCGGCGGGGCTGGTCAGGCCCTCCAGCGGATCGGTACGCATCGGCGGGCGGGAGATCGCGGAGGTGCCGATGGCGGTCTTGGGCCGGCGCATCGCCTATGTCGGCTCGGACACGGGGTTGGCGACCGGCACGGTGGGCGAGAACCTGCACTACGTGCTGAAGCACCGCCCGGTGAAGCCCGCGGAGTACGGCGCGAACGAGGCCGCCGCGACCCGGCGCGCGCTGGCCGAGGCCGCGATCGCCGGCAACTCGACCGACGACATCCGCGCGCAATGGATCGACCACGAGGCGCTGGGCTTCGGCGACGCCGACGGGCTCAAGCAGGGAACCCTGAAGGCGCTCGCCATGGCCGACATGATCGAGGACGTCTACCAGCTCGGCATGCGCGTGACCATCGATGCGCAGCGCAACGAGTACCTGGTGGCGCGGCTGTTGAAGGCCCGCGCGTCGATGCGCGCGCGGCTCGCCGACCCCGCGAACGCCCAGCTGGTCGAGCCGTTGGACCCGGCCAGGTTCATCGTGAACGCCACCCTGGCGGAGAACCTGTTCTTCGGCACCGCCGACCCGGCCGCCTTCGATCCCGAGAACCTGGGCCGCAACGCCTATGTGCTGGAGGTGCTGAAGAAGGCCGGGCTCGACGGCGAGTTCCTGGACATGGGGCTCACGGTGATCGGCAACCTGATCGAGCTGGTCGGCGACGTATCGGAGGGCAGCTCGCTGCTCGCGGACGTCGCGGTCGTCAAGCTCGACGAGCTGCCGGACTACCGCCCGGCGATCGACAAGGCCAAGCGCGAGGGCGCGGCGGCGCTCGGCGCCGAGGAACGCGCGATGATGATGTCGGTGCCGTTCAAGCTGGTGCCGACGCGCGACCGTCACGTCGAGATGAGCGAGGCGTTCAAGACCAAAATGCTGGCGGCGCGGCGCGCCTTCGCCGAAGGCCTGCCCGGGAAGCTGAAGGGCGGCGTCGAATTCTTCGATCCCGAGAAGTTCAACCGGGCGCTCACGCTGCGCGACAACATCCTGTTCGGCAAGGTGGCGCTGAATCAGGCCCAGGCGCAGCAGCGCGCCGGCGCCATGATGGGCGAGGTGATCGCCGAACTCGGCCTGCACGACGCGATCGTCGAGGCGGGCCTGGGTTTCCAGGTCGGCACGCGCGGCTCGCGCCTGTCGGTGGCGCAGCGCCAGAAGCTGGGCGTGGCGCGCGCGGCGCTGAAGCGCCCGGACCTGCTGGTGCTGGCCGAGGCCACCACGGCGCTCGACGCCGCCGCGGACGCGCGCGTGATCGACGGCGTCTTGCGCGAGGCCAAGGGCCGCGGCGTGCTGTGGGCGCTGCAAAAGCCCTCGGCCGCCCGGCGCTTCGACCGCGTCGTGGTGATGGCCGAGGGCCGGGTGGTCGAGGAAGGCGCCTTCGCCGAGCTCGAGAAGAAGGAAGGCTCGGCCTTGGCGGGGTTGCTGAAGGCGGAGTAGACGCCGGCAGGCGCGCTACCGCCCCACCGCGTAGCCCTGCATTCCGCGCGGGTTGGCCGCAGCCCGCAAGACCCCGTCCTCGCGCTTGGCCGCGCACAGGCGGCCCAGCGCCCAGTCGCCGCGCTTCTCGATCCGGTGCCCGCGGCGCGCGAGCTCGGCCTGGGTCGCGGCCGGCAGGCGGTCCTCGATCGCGAGATGCGCGGGCTTGGCGCCGCGCGGCCAGAAGCTCGAAGGCGCGTGCTCGGTGTGGAAGTTGGGCGCGTCGATCGCCTCTTGCAGATTGAGCTTGTGATGCACGTGCCTGAGGAACAGCAGCGCCGACCACTGCTCCTGCGAATCGCCGCCCGGCGTGCCGAAGGCCAGCCACGGTTCGCCGTCGCGCAGCGCCAGCGACGGGGTGAGCGTGGTGCGCGGGCGCTTGCCGGGCTTCAAGGCGGAGGGCGAGCGCTCGTCCAGCCAGAACATCTGCCCGCGCGTGCCGAGGCAGAATCCCAGAGCGGGGATCGCGGGCGAGCTTTGCAGCCATCCGCCGCTCGGCGTGGCCGAAACCATGTTGCCGTGGCGGTCGATCACGTCGACATGCACGGTGTCGCCGGCGGTGAGCCCGCTCGGCGCCACGGTCGGCTCGCCCGCGCCGTGGCCGCTGTGGATGCGGTCCGCCGGCCTAACGGTGGGCTCGCCCACGGCCTGCGCGCCCAGGCCCGGAATCCCGGCGGCGGTCGCGGTCCCCACTAGGACAGGGCCGCCGTAGCCGGGAATCGTGCCGGGGCGCTGCTCGCGCGAAGCCTCGCGGCCGATCAGCTTGCGGCGCTCGTCGGCATAGGCCGCCGACAGCAGCCGCTCCACCGGCACCTCGACGAAATTCGGATCGCCGTAGAACGCCTCGCGGTCGGCGAAGGCGAGCTTGAAGCTTTCGGCGACCGTGTGCACGAACTCGGGCCCGGCCGTGTCCATGGCGTCGAGGTCGAAACCCCGGAGCAGCGCCAGGACTTGCAGCAACGCCGGGCCTTGGCTCCACGGCCCGCACTTGCACATGGTGTAGCGGCCGTAGTCGAGCCTGAGCGGCTCGTCGTAGCTCGCGCGCCAGCGTGCCATGTCCTGTCCGGTCAGAAGCCCGCGGTGCGGCCGCCCCGAGGCGTCCATCGCCTCCGTCTCGCGGCAGAACCTGTCCACCGCCTCGGCCACGAAGCCTTCCAGCCACGCGCGCCGCGCCGAGTCGATGCGCTTCTCGCGCGTGCGGCCGCCGCCCGCCTCGGACTCGGCGATGAGCCGCGAAAAAGTGTCGGCCAGCGCGGGATTGCGGAACATCGTGCCGGCGGCGGGCGGCTTGCCGCCGGGCAGCCATTGCGCGGCCGAGGTCGGCCAGTCGCGCCGGAACATCTCGGCGACCTGGCCCAGCGTCTCGCTGATGCGCGGCACCACGGGGAATCCGTTGCGCGCGTAGAGGATCGCGGGCGTCAGCACTTCGCTGAGGCTCATCGTGCCGTGGTCGGCCAGCATCATCAGCCAGGCGTCAACCGCGCCGGGGACCACGGCGGGCAAAAGCCCGGTGCCCGGGATCAGGTCGAGGCCGAGGCCGCGGATGCGCTCGATGGTCGTGGCGGCGGGGGCCACGCCCTGGCCGCAGATCACGCGCATGCGCTTCTCGCTGGCGGAATAGATCAGCGCCGGCATGTCGCCGCCCGGACCGTTCAGGTGCGGCTCGACCACCTGGAGCGTGAAGCCGGCGGCAACCGCAGCGTCGAAGGCGTTGCCGCCGCGCTCGAGCATCGCCATGCCGACCTGCGAGGCGATCCAGTGGGTCGAGGCGACCACGCCGAAGCTGCCGGCGATCTCGGGGCGGGTGGTGAACATGCCTGCCTGCTTTCCGTTCCGGGGAGGGAGGGACCGGGCGGCGCGCCGGTCAGCTCGTGATCGCCTCGCCGTGGCGGCCGAGGCGCAGGTCGCGATGGATGTCGACGCCCATCAATAGCCCCATCCCGACCATCACCGTCAACATCGCCGTGCCGCCGTAGGAAACCAGCGGCAGCGGCACGCCCACCACGGGGACCAGGCCGGTGACCATCGCCACGTTGATGAACACGTAGAGGAAGAACGTGATCGCCACGCCCATGCCGAGCATCCGGCCGAACAGGCTTTGGCTGCGCAGCGCGATGGCGAAGGCGATCAGCAGGGTCAGCGCATAGAGCCCGAGCAGCGCGAGGCAGCCCACCATGCCCAGCTCCTCCGCCAGCATGGTGAAGATGAAGTCGGTCTGCTTCTCGGGCAGGAAGTTCAGGTGGCTCTGCGTGCCCTCGAGCAGCCCCTTGCCGAACAGGCCGCCGGAACCCAGCGCGATCTTGGATTGCAGAATGTGATAGCCCGCGCCCAGCGGGTCGCGCTCGGGATCGATGAAGGTGAGGATGCGGTTGCGCTGGTACTCGCGCAGCATGGCCCAGGCCACCGGCATCGCGGCCAGGCCCGCCGCCGCGACCGCCGCGAACTTCCACAGCCGCACCCCCGCCACGAAGAACATCGCCGCCCCGCCGAGCAGCATCAGCGCCGCGGTGCCGAGGTCGGGCTGGCGCATCACCAGAACGGCCGGCGCCGCCACCATCAGTGCGGGCGGAACGACGTAGAGCACGCGGCCGATCTCCTCGGCGTTGAGGCCGTGGAAATACCGCGCCAGCGCCAGCACCAAGGCGACCTTCATGATCTCGGAGGGCTGGATCTGGAACAGGCCGAGGTCGAGCCAGCGCTGCGCGCCCATGCCCACCATGCCCGCGGCCTCGACCGCGACCAGCAGCGCGAGGGCCAGCGCGTACGCAGGATAGGCAAGCCTCAGCCACACCCGGATGTCCACCAGCGCGACGGCCAGCATCACCGCCAGCGCCGCCAGGAACCGCGCGAAGTGCCGCTGCGACCAGGGGCTGAGGCTGCCGTTGCCGGCGGAATAGAGCATCAGCACGCCGATCGACGCGATCAGGCACAACAGCGCCACCAGCACCCAGTTGACGCGCCAGGCCTTGTCGGCCAGCGACAGGCTGACCGGGTTCAACCCCCGTGCGCGCCGCCCCGCCACGGCCTAGGCCCCCTCGCGCGCCGCAACGCGCTCGCCCCTGGGTTGCCGGCGCGACGGGTCGCGGCGCTGCGTCTCGAGCAGGATGTCGCGCGCGATCGGCGCCGCGACCGCCGCCCCTCCGCCGCCGTGCTCGATCACCACAACCGCCGCGTAGCGCGGAGCATTGACCGGCGCGAAGCCGACGAACAGCGCGTGGTCGCGTTCCCTCCACGGCCGGTCCGCGGGCTTGGCCAGTCCCAATTCGCGCTCGCTGAGGCTGATGCGGCGGACCTGCGCCGTGCCGGTCTTGCCGCCCATCGCCATGCCCGCCTGCTCGATGCGCGCGCGGAACGCGGTGCCGCGCGCGCTGTTGCAGACCGCGTCCAGCGCCTTCGCGACGCGCTCGAGGTGCGCCGGCGGGATACCGACGGAGCCGAACTCGGCCTGGCGCGGCACGAAGCCGCCGTCGCGCCCGAACAGCTCCCGCGTCAGCCGCGGCCTGACCGCCACGCCGCCGTTGACGATCCGCGCGGTCATGACCGCGAGCTGCAACGGCGTGGCCAGCACGTTGCCCTGGCCGATGCCGCTCACCAGCGTTTCGCCCTGCTGCCAGGGCACGCCGGTCGCCTTCAGCTTCCATTCCCGCGTCGGCATCAGGCCCGGCCGCTCGCCCGGCAGGTCGATGTCCGTGCGTTCGCCCATCCCCAGCACGTGCGCCATCGCCGCGATGCGGTCGATGCCCGTGCGCCGCGCCGTCTCGTAGAAGAACACGTCGCAGCTCTGCGCCAGCGCCTCGTGCAGGTTCATCGCGCCGTGGCCTTCCTTCTTCCAGCAGTGGAAGCGGGTGTCGCCGAAATCGAGGTGCCCCTCGCACACCACGCGATGGTCCGGCGCGATCGCGCCCGCCGCCAGCGCCGCCAGCGCCACGACCGGCTTGAAGGTGGAGCCGGGCGCGTACTGGCCCGCGACCGCCTTGTTGACGAGGGGCGTGCGCTCGTTCCTCAGCAGTTCGTCCCAGTCGCGCGCGCTGACGCCGGTGGTGAACGGGTTGGGGTCGAACGCGGGGACCGAGGCCATCGCCAGCACCTCGCCCGTGTGCACGTCCATCACCACCGCCGCGCCGCTGTCCTCGCCCAGGCGCCTGGTGACAAAGGACTGCAGCGCCATGTCGATGGTCAGCGACAGTTCGCTGCCCGGCGCGCCCTCCTGCCGGTCCAGCTCGCGCACCACGCGGCCGAGCGCATTGACCTCGACGCGCGAGCGCCCGGCGCGGCCGCGCAGCGGCACGTCGTGCACCTTCTCCATGCCGCTCTTGCCGATGCGGACGCCCGGCATCTCGAGCAGCGGATCGCCGCCCACCTCGTTCTCCGCCACGGCCGCGACGTAACCGACCAGGTGCCCCGCGGCCGGGCCGTGGGGATAGAAGCGCGTCTGGCCCACGTCGATCGACACGCCGGGCAGGTCGGGCGCGTTGATCTCGACGCGCGCGACCTCGTTCCAGCTCAGGTTCTCGCGCACCGTCACCGGCACGAAGGCGCGGCGCCGGCGCATGTCGCGCAGGATGCGCCGCCGGTCGGCCTCCGCGATCGGGATGATCTCGCCCAGCGCCGCCAGCACTGCCTCGGCGTTGGGCGCGAGCTCGGCGTTCAGCAGCACGCGGTAGTTCTGGCGGTTGACCGCCATCGGCTCGCCGAAGCGGTCCAGCACCCGCCCGCGCTGCGGCGGCAGCAGGCGCAGGCTGATGCGGTTGTCCTCGGCCATGGTGCGGAAGCGGCGTGATTCGACCACCTGGAGGTAGTAGATGCGGCCCACCAGGGCGGACAGCAGCACCGCCTGCGCGCCGCCCAACAGCAGCGCGCGGCGCGTGAACAGCCGCTCGCGGGAGACCGCGTCCTTGCTCGCCATCGCCGCGCCCGTCAGCGGACCCACGCCCGGTGCGCGGCGGCGAACGCCCAGGCGACGGGCGGATATAGAAGCACGGTCAGCACGTATTGGACCAGAGCCGCGCGCGGATCGAACAGCGTGAAGGCCAGGGCCGCCATCGCCAGCCAGGTGAGCGCGAAGGCCATCAGCGCGATGGCGATGAAGCCGAGCCAGGCCAGCGAGAACGGGCGGCGCATCAGCACGCGGCGTTGCGTCATCGCCGCCCCGTGCGCCAGCAGCAGCACAAAGGCGTTGACACCGAACGGCCCGCCGCCGAGCAGGTCCTGGAACACGCCGATGGCGAACACCGCGGGCGCCGGCATCAGCTCCGCCCGGTACATGGTCCAATAGTAGACCGCCATCAGCGCGAACCACGGCACTACCGCGGCGTATTCCGGCAGGCGCAAGGGAACGACGCCGACGACGATCAGCGCGAGCGCGGTCAACGACGGCACGGACGCGCGCGCCGCGGTGTCGAGCCGGTGCAGCGGCCCGCTGCCGGCGACGCTCACGGCCGGCCTCCCGGATCGCCGGCGGCGTCGTGCGCGCGCACCGGGCCGCCGAGGCCGAAATCCATCAGGCGCAGGAACTCGAGCCGGTCCCAATCGATCGGCGGCTGCACGCGGAAGCCGCCGTCAACTGCGACCACCGTGCCGACCGGAATCCCCGGCGGAAAGATGCCGCCCAGGCCCGAGGTTGCCACGCGGTCGCCCGGCGCCACCCGGGCGTTGGGCCGTAGGTAGTCGAGCCGCGGCCGGTCGCTGTTGTCGCCGACCAGGATTGCCTGGTCGCGCGAGCTTCCGACCACCACGGGAATGCGGCTGTTGAGGTCGGTGATCAGCAGCACGCGGGCCGAGCGGTCGCCCACTTCGTTGACGCGGCCGGCGAGCCCGGTGCCGGCCACCGCGGCCTGTCCCTTGCGCACGCCGTGGCGCGCGCCCGCGGCAGCGAGCACGCTGCGCACATAGGCGCCGCCCGAGGCGCCGATCACCCGCGCGGTCACTTCGCTGGCCGCGGCCTCGGGCGCGAAACCCACGAGCGCGCGCAGCGCCGCGTTCTCGGCCTCGAGCCGGTGCGCCTCGGCTTGCCATTGCAGCAGCCGCGCATTCTCCTCGCGCAAGGTGCGGTTCTCCAGCGCCAAGCCGTAGACGTTGCGGCCTGCGTCGATCAGGTCGTTGACCGCGGCGGTCGGGCGCGACAGCGCGTCCAGCACCGGCGCCAGGGCGTCGCCCGCCGCCGCGCGCATGCGTTCGACGATCACCGTGTCGGCCTTGCCCAGCAGCATCAGCCCTACCGCCGCGGCCAAGAGCAGCAGGAAGGTGAAACGCTGCACCCATAGCCGCAGCGGCTGCGTCAGCCGCAGTACCGATCCGGTCCGGTCTTTCACCCAGCAGGCCCCCCAAAGGCCCGTCGGTCACATCCCGTCGATCGCATGGGGCCGCAGTCTATCACGCGGCCCGGCCGGCCGTGCGCCGCGGCCCGGGTGGGCCGCGGGAGCTAGAATCGGTAGCCGAATCCGAGACGAAGCTCGTGCCGGTACACCGTGTCGGACTCGAGCTTGACGCCCGCCGGCGTGTAGCCCGCCTCGGCGCTGCCGATGTTGATGAAGCGGTAGGCCGCCTGGGCGTACCAGTTCGCCGTGATGTCGAAATTGCCCCCGGCCATCACCGCCCAGGCCAGGTTGCTGGTGTTGAAGCTTTCCTCGCGCACCGTGTTCGTGCCGCCGACGCTGAAGTCGTTGTATTTCACGTCGGAGTGGTTCTGGGCGTAGCCGATGCCGAAGCCGGCATAAGGCCGCCACCAGGTGGAGCCGATGTTGAAGTCGTACAGCACGTTCAACATGATGGCGGTGCTGTCGAGGTTGTTCTCGAATCCCGCGGAGGTGTTGACGTTGGTGAATACGGGCCGCGAGTCCCAGTCCAGGCGCACCATGCGGTGGAACTCGAGCTCGGTGCGGATCGGCGCGCCTAGCCGCTTCCAGTCGAAGCCCATCGCGATGCCGCCGCCGGCAACCGAGTCCTGCGCGCTGTCGTTCTTCAGGTTGCCGGTGGTCCGCCCGGTGCTCTGGATGTCCTTGACGAAGCCGCCGCCGCCGATCACCACGGCCTCGAGGTAGAAGCCGGTGCAGCATGTGTCGGCGCGCGCGGCCGAACCGCCAAGGACTAGCCCTGCCGCAGCCAGAATTGCGCCGAATGCTTTGCGTGCGACCTTCATGGCGTCGCCTAACTAGCGCATTTCACTCATTTTTGTCCATCGAACGGGGCGATTCGTATCTCCGCCTCATACGCTATGCCGTTTTTGTTGCATAAATAGCACGGCCATGCTGACGCGAACCCGCGCTTGAGCTATGGTAAGAGAGATTCAGTCGCAAACTCGACGCTGGCGGGCATGACAAAGCGCATGGCGCGCGGCAGGGGTAAACGGACCGGGGCGGGCGCGGCGGACGGCCGGCGGACCGCCGAGCCGGCGCGCGCCAAACCCTCGCCCGCCAAGGCCGCCAAGCCCTCGGTCGCAGCCTTGCGCGAGCAGGCGCGCAGCAGCGCCGAGCGGTTCCGCCTGCTCGTGGACACGGCGGCGGCGCCGATCCTGCTGCTGGCGCCCGACCTGAAAATCCTCGAGATCAACGCTGAGGCCGAGCGGCTTTACGGCCGCGGCCGCGCGGCGCTGCTAGGCCGCGACTATTTCAAGGCGCTCGACCCCTTAGGCCGCGGCGGCCTGGCGCGCGCCGATTTCGCGCAAGTGATCGCCGGGTATCCCGCGCGCGGCGTCGAAGGCCGGGTGCGCCGCGCCGACGGCGCCGAGCGCGTGCTGCTGTGGAACGCCACGCGCCTGATGGCGCCGGGCGGCCGGCCCGGGGGCATCATCGCGGTCGCCCAGGACATCACCGAGCGCCAGCGCGCGGAAGAGGCCCTGCGCGAGCGCGAGGCGCGCATGAGCTCGATCATCTCGACCGCCCCCGACGCCATCATCACCATCGACGAGCGCGGCATCGTGCAGTCCTTCAGCAGCGCGTCGGAAAAGCTGTTCGGCTACGCCGCCGGCGAGGTGGTCGGCCGCAACGTCAGCATGCTGATGCCGCCGCCGCACCACGAGGCGCACGACGCGTACCTGGGCCGGTATCTCGAGACCGGCGAAAAGCGCATCATCGGCATCGGCCGCGAGGTGGAGGCCCGGCGCAAGGACGGCACGGTGTTCCCGGTCGAATTGGCGGTCGGCGAAGCGCGGATCGGGGACACGCGCATTTTCACCGGCTTCATCCGCGACCTGACCGCCCGCGCGCGCATGGAGCAGGAGCTGCGCCAGGCGCAGAAGATGGAAGCCATCGGGCAGCTCACCGGCGGCCTGGCGCACGACTTCAACAACCTTCTGACCGTGATCACCGGCAACCTCGAGATGCTGGAGCCGCGGCTCGCGGGCGCGGACGACCGCGAGCTGCTGCACGAGGCGCAGGAGGCGGCGGACCTCGGCGCCAAGCTCGCCGGGCGGCTGCTCGCGTTCGGCCGGCGCCAGTCGCTCAATCCCAAGCCGACCGACCTCAGCGCCCTGGTCGCGGGCATGGCGGACCTCCTGCGCCGCAGCCTGGGCGCGTCGGTGGAGGTCGAGACCAGGCTCGCGCCCGGGCTGCACGCGACCATGGCCGACCCCGGGCAGGTCGAGAACGCACTGCTCAACCTCGCGATCAACGCGCGCGACGCGATGCCCGGCGGCGGGCGGCTCACCATCGAAACGGGCGAGGCCGCGATCAACCGCGAAAGCGCGCACGGGGCGGGCATGCAGCCCGGCCGCTACGTGATGCTGACGGTTTCGGACACCGGCAAGGGCATGTCGCCGGAGGTGCGCCGGCGCGCGTTCGAGCCGTTCTTCACCACCAAGGGGCCGGGTTCGGGCACGGGGCTAGGCCTCAGCATGGTCTACGGCTTCGTGAAGCAGTCGGGCGGGCACGTGCAGCTGTTCAGCGAGGAGGGCAAGGGCACGACGGTGCGCATCTACCTGCCGGCGCTGGCCGGCGGCGCGGCGGGCGCTGCGGGCCCGAAAGAGGCCGCGTCCGCGCCGGCGCCGCGCACCATGGCGGTTCTGCTGGTCGAGGACGACCCCCGCGTGCGCAAGGTGACGGCGCGCCGGCTGCGCGGCCTCGGCTACGCGCCGATCGAGGCGGGCGACGCGCGGGCGGCGCTCGAGGTACTGGGTCGGCGCGACGAGGTCGACCTGCTGTTCACCGACATCGTGATGCCCGGGGGCATGAGCGGTGTCGACCTGGCGCGTGAGGCGCGCCGGCTGCGGCCCGGCCTCAAGATCCTGTTCACGTCGGGCTATGCGGACCAGGCCGCGACCGAGCGCGGCATGGTGACCGAGAACGCGCGCTGGCTCGCCAAGCCCTACCGGACCGAGGACCTTGCCCAGGCGCTGCGCGAGCTGCTGGCGGGCTGAACGGCCGGCGCGCGCATCAGCGCCGCCGGACCGGCGTGGCGAAAATGTAGCCGGCCGCGCGCACGGTCTTGATCAGTTCCGGTTTCTTGGGATCGCGTTCGATCTTCCGGCGCAGGCGAACGACCTGGGTGTCGATGGCGCGGTCGTTGGCCGCCCACGTCCGGCCCTTCACCAGGTCCATCAACTGGTTGCGGCTCAAGACGCGGTTGGGGCTGCCCGCGAAGGCGTGCAGCAGGTCGTATTCGCCCGAGGTCAGCTCGACCCGCTCGCCGCCGGGACGGCGCAGCTCGCGCTTCACGGTATCGAGGTGCCAATCCTGGAACTCGTACAGATCGCCGCGCGATTCCGGCACGGGCGCGGGGGCCGGCGCGGCCTCGGCGCGGCGCAGCACGGTACGGATGCGCGCCAGCAGTTCGCGCAAATGGAACGGCTTGGCGACGTAGTCGTCGGCGCCGCTTTCCAGCCCCACCACCTTGTCGATCACGTCGCCCTTGCCGGTCAGCATGATGACCGGCAGCTTGCCGTGGGCCTTGCGCAGGTACTGGATCAGCGCCAGCCCGTCCTCGCCCGGCAGCACGAGATCGAGCAGCACCAGGTCGGCGCCCTGGCGCTCCAGGGCCGCGCGCATGGCCGCGCCCTCGGCCGCAACGCTGACCTCGAACCCCTCGCCGGTCAGGTAGCGGCGCAGCATGGTGCGGATTTTCTCGTCGTCGTCGACGACGAGGATTCGTCCGTGCCCGGTCACGGGCCGCCCCGGCCCGGGCGGGCCGGCAACAATCCGTCACAATCCGCCATGCGCCGATACTATGAAACGCCCTTTCCGGCATCAACCCGCGACATGGCGGGGTTAAACCCATTCCCAACGGCGGCGAGCAGCCGCGACACTGGGAATGAGGGAAGTGCCATGTTCGACGCCAGCGCCGCCCCGAGCGTGCAATCCTCGGTCTTCGTGCCCCCTGGCCCGGTCGGCAGTCGTCCGGCCTTCGGCGTTGCCGCCTATGTCGGCTTGACGCAAACCGTCGCCCCCGGCGAATCCCTGTTCATCGAAGGCGACCCGGCGGACAACTTCTACGAGGTCTTGAGCGGCACCGTGCGGCTGCACAAGCTCCTGCCCGACGGGCGGCGCCAGATCACGGGATTCCTTTCGGCCGGCCACCTGCTCGGCCTCAGCCATGCCAACGCCTACGTCTACTCGGCCGAGGGAATCGGCCCGGTCACGGTGCTGTGCTATCCGCGCGCGCGCATGGACCGGCTGATGGACGAGGTGCCGGGCCTCGCGCGCCGGCTGCTTGCGGCCGCCTCGGACGAGTTGCGCCAGGCGCAGGACCAGATGCTGCTGCTCGGCCGCAAGACCGCCGCCGAGAAGATGGCGAGCTTCCTTGCCGCGCTCGCCGCGCTGCAGGGCGGCGAGGACGCGGACGAGGTCGAGTTGCCGATGAGCCGCAACGACATCGCCGACTATCTCGGCCTCACCATGGAAACGGTCAGCCGCACGCTGGCCAAGCTGAAACGCGACCGGCTGATCGCGCTGCCCACCCACACCAGGATCGAGCTGCTCGATCGCGACCGGCTGGAAGAGTTGGCCACGGGCGAGTTGAGCGCGGAGTGCTGAACCGGCGGCGGTGAGATAAGCGATGGATGACCTCTTGGGCGGCGGACGCAGGGGCGCTGGCGGCACTGCCGGGCGCGTGCGCCTGCGCGCGCTGGTCGTGGAGGGCGACAGCGGGACCCTGGGCCTGTGCCGCCGCGTCCTGGAAGCGGAGGGCTATGCCGTCGACGGATCGGACAGCGGCGTCGAGGCGCTGAAGCTCGCCCTCAAGACCGTGCCGTCCGTGATTTTCCTCGACCTCAACCTGCGCGACGTTCTCGGCCTGCAATTTCTGGAGTGGCTGCGGTCCAATCCGGCGCTGCATGCGGTGCCGGTGATCGGCATCGCGGTCTTGGGCGGCGACGCGTCGCGCCTGCTCGACGGCGGCGTCAAGGCGGTGCTCAACAAGCCGCTTACCGCGACCGCGATCAAGCACGCGTTGCACGAAGCGCTCCGCGGACGCGGCGACCGCGGCGCGGCGAACCGCGCGGATTGACAAGCCCGGGCCCCTGACATCTAAATTTCGCCGAGGCTGGGGTGTCCTGCGCGCGGCGCGGGACTGAGATCATACCCACCGAACCTGATCTGGTTAGCACCAGCGAAGGGAGCCCCCATGCGTGCCCCCCGGCTCATTTCCGTTTCGTGCATCGCCGCCGCCGTGGCCGCGGCACCCGCGCTGGCCGAACCGCAGCGCCTGCCGGTCCTGGTTCCCATCACCGGGTTCCTCGCGCTCGAAGGCACGAGCCAGCGCAACGGCGCGCTCCTGGCGCTGAAAACCGCCCCCGGCCTCGCCGCGGCGGAGGTGCAGGACACCGCCGCCGCGCCCGAAACCGCAGTCAACGCGTTCGAGAAGGCGCTGTCGGCCGGGCCGGTGCCCGCGGTCGTGGCGCCGATGCTCGGCACGCAGATGCTGGCGCTGCTGCCGCTGGCGGCCGAGCGCAAGGTGCCGCTGGTGACGGTCTCCGGCACGGCCCAGCTCACGGAAATGGGCAATCCCTACGTCTTCCGCTTCTTCCCCGGCGACGCCGTGGTCAAGGCCGCCCATGCGCGCTACGTGGTCGAAGAGCTGAAGGCCCGCCGGCCGGCGGTGATCTACCAGACCACGGCCTACGGCCAGAGCGGCCGGCAGATGCTGGCGGATGCGTTCAACCGCCTGGGTGCGACCGTGGCATTCGAGGAGGGCGTCGCCCCGGCGGTCAAGGACTACCGCCCGGTGTTGGCCAAGGCGCTGGAGGCCAGGCCCGATGCGCTCGTGCTGCACCTGCATGCGGGGCCGACCGCGCTTCTGATCCGCCAGGCGGCCGGCATGACGGGCGTGCCGCGCATCGTCGCGGGCTCGGCCATGCACCAGCCCGCGACCGCCGCGCTGCTGGAGCCGGCGGAATTGAAAGGGGTTTGCGCCGAAACCGGCTCGTCGCCGATCTCGGGCGGCTCGAAGGACATCGAGGATTGGACCGCGCTGTACCGCAAGGAATTCGCCGCCGAGCCCGACGCCTTCGCCCTAGGGCAGTACGACGGCGCGATGATGGTGCTGGCGGCGTTGAAGTCCGGGGCGCGGACGCCTGCTGCGGTGCGCGACTACCTGGCGACCAGGACGCACCGGGGCCTCGCCATGAGCTATCGCTCCGACGGCAAGGGCAACATGGCGCACGATGCGCTGATCGTCTGCTTCGACGGCAAGGACCGCACGCCGCGGATCGTGAAGCGGTATAGCGCGCCGGCGGGCTGACGGCGCATGTCGGCGCTGCAGCTTGCGGCCGACGGGCTGGCGCTGGGGGCGGCCTACGCGCTGGTGGCGGCCGGGTTCGTCCTCGCGCTCAACGCCTCGCGCGCCGTCAACTTCGCGCACGGCGACACGGTGATGGCGGGCGGGTTCCTGTCGGTCGCGCTGGCCGGGGTCCTGCCCGTGCCCGGGATCGCACTGCTGCCGCTGGTGCTGGGCCTGATGGCGCTGTTCGGCGTGGCGTTGGCCGCGGTCGCGTATTTTCCCCTGCGCGGACGGCCACCCGTGGCGGTGTTCGTCAGCACCATCGCCGCGGGGATCGTGCTGCAGAACGCGGCGACGGCGTGGTTCGGCGCCGCGCCGCGCGCCGGGCCGCCGCTGGTCGGCGGCGGCGCGATCGAGCTCGGCTTCGCCGTACTGCCGCGCCAGTCCGCGGCGATGATCGCGGCGGCCGGTTTGGTCTATCTCGGCCTCCGCACGCTGCTGACGCGCACGCAGACCGGCCGGCGCCTGCGCGCCGCGGCGCAGGACCCGGGCATGGCCGAGGCGCTGGGAATACCCGTGGCCGCGATGACCGCGATCAGCTTCGCGATCGCGGCCGCGCTTGCCGGCGCGGCCGGGCTGCTGCTCTCCAACAGCTTTTTCGTCACGCCGGCGGAGGGCGGCAACTTCATGCTCAAGGCCTACATTGCGGCGGCGATCGGCGGCTGGGGCCGCCTGCACGGCGCGGCCCTCGGCGCGCTGATGATCGGCGTGTTCGAAACCGCGGTCGCCGCCGCCTTCTGGCAGATCTGGGCCGAGGCGCTGCTCTATACCGCGCTGCTGCTGATCTTGCTGTTCCGCCCCAGCGGGCTGTTCGGCGAAGCGGCGGGCACGCGTGCCTGAGGCCGCGATGCGGCGCCTTCCGCTGCTGGCGGCATTGGCGGTCGCCGCCGCGCCGTTGCTGGCCGCGGGCGGCTACGGCCTCCGGCTGCTCACCAGCGCCGGCATCTATGCCCTGCTGGCGGCGGGCTATCAGGCGATCTTCGGCGCCGCAGGGGCATTGAGCTTGGCGCAGGGCGCGTTTTTCGGCCTCGGCGCCTACGTCACCGGCATCCTGGGTGCGCGCTACGGCCTCGACGGCGCCGCGACCCTCGTCCTGTCCGCCGCCGTGCCGGCGGCGTTGGCGGCGGCCGTCGCCGCGCCCGTGCTGCGGCTCGAATCGCACTATTTCGCCCTCGCCACGCTGGGTATCGCGCAGCTTCTGTTGCTGGCCGCCGTCAACGCCGAAGCCCTGACCGGCGGCGCCAACGGCCTGCCGGGCGTGCCGGGCCTGCGGCTTTTCGGCCTGCCGGTGGAACGCGGCTGGCCGCTCATGGCCGCGGTCTGGGCCGTCGCGCTCGGCGCCGCGGCGCTGGTCGGCCGCTGGAGCGGAGGCGCGCGCGCGCCGGTGCTAGCCCTGATGCGCGAGGACCCGATCGCGGCGGCGTCGCTCGGCATCGACACGGGGCGCCTGCGCTTCGCCGCGTTCCTGCTCGCCGCCGCGGCGGCGGGACTCGCGGGCGCGCTGCACGCGCATTTCCTCGGCGTGGTTTCGCCGGAGGCGATCGAGTTTCCGGTGATGGTCGCGTGCCTGTCGATGCTGGTGGTCGGCGGCCGCCTCAGCGTGGCCGGCGCGGTCCTCGGCGCGCTGCTGCTGGTGCAGCTCCCGGAGTGGCTGCGGTTCATCGGGCCCTGGTACCTCGCGGTTTATGGCGCGGCGTTGCTGGCGGCGATCGTGTTCGCGCCCGAGGGCATCGCCGGCGTCGCCGCGCGCCTGGCGCACGCGCCGCTGCCGCGGCTGCCGCCGCCGGCCGCGCCGCGCGCCATGCCGCGCGAAACGCCGGCCGGACCGCTGCTGTCGCTCGACGGGGTCACCAAGCGGTTCGGCGGGATCACGGCCCTCGACCGCGTCGATCTCGACATCGCCGCGGGCGAGCTGGTCGGGATCATCGGTCCGAACGGCTCGGGCAAGACCACGCTCGTCAACGCGATTTCCGGCATCGTCGCCCCCGATTCCGGCGCGCTGACGTTCCGCGGCGTGCCGCTCGCGGGCCGCGCCGCGCACCGGATCGCGCGTCTGGGCGTGGCGCGCGGATTCCAGACGCCGCGGCTCCTCGACGACGCCGCGGCGCTGGACAACGTGGCCCTGGGCGCGCACGGCCGGGGGGATGCGGCGGCGCTGGCGCTGTACTGGCTGGACCGCCTGGGCATCGGCGGTCTGGCGACGCGACGCTGCGGCGACCTACCGGGCGGCGCGCGGCGGCGCGTCGAGATCGCGCGCGCCCTGGCGGTGGACCCCCGCCTGCTGCTGCTGGACGAACCCGCGGCGGGGCTGACGCCCGAGGAGCAGGACGACCTCGCCATGCGCTTGCGGCTTCTCAACGCCGAAGGGCTTACGATCCTGGTGGTCGAGCATTCGGTGCCGTTCCTGAAAGGGCTGGCGCGGCGCATGGTCTGCCTGGTCGAGGGCCGGGTAGTCGCGGACGGCGCGCCCGACGCGGTTACGCGCGACCCGGTGGTGATCGACGCCTATCTCGGCCGCAACTGGGAGCGGCGGCCGTGACCGCGGCCCTCGAGGTGCGCGATCTGACCGCGGGACCGGGCGGCATGCCGCTGATCGCCGGCGTGTCGCTGGAGGCGGCTGCGGGCGAAGTGGTTGCGGTCCTCGGCGCCAACGGCGCGGGCAAGTCCACGCTGCTGGGCGCGATCATGGGCGAGATTCCGGCGATCTCGGGCGCGATCCTGTCGGACGGGCGCGATTTGAACGGCCGCACGCCGCGCGCACGGGCGCGGCTGGGTCTCGGCTATTGCCCGTCGGGGCGCCGCGTGTTCCCCGGCATGAGCGTCGCGGACAATCTCGACGTCGCGAGTTTCGCGCCGGCCGGCCGGCGCCGGCGCCTGCGCGAAGAGGCGATGGCGCTGTTTCCGCAGCTCGCCGCGCACAGCCGCACGGCGGCGTGGCGCTTGAGCGGCGGCCAGCAGCAGATGCTGGCGATCGCGCGCGCCTTAATGGCCGAGCCGCGCGTGCTGCTGCTGGACGAGCCGTCGCTCGGCCTGGCGCCCGCCCTGATCGACGAGGTGCTGGCGAAGCTGCGCGCGGTCGCCGGCGCGGGGACCGCGGTGCTGCTGGCCGAGCAGAACATCGGCGCGGCCCTCGCGGTCGCCGACCGCGCCGTGGTCCTTACGCGCGGGCGCATCGCCGCCGCGGGCGACGCCGCCGCCCTGCGCCGCGCGGCCGATTTGTCCCGCATCGTCATGGGCTTGTAGCCGCTTGTTACCGGAATGCATCACCCCTACCACAAATTGGGGCGGCGGGGACGGATACCCCAAAATCTGGTTGTTTATGGCTTGGGGGTGGTGATAAAGAATGAGGCGTCGGGCGCGCTGGCGGGAACCCAACGCGACGCGGTCCGGCCGGACCGCACCCGACGCCTCCGGAGCCGGTCAAGGCTCCTCGCAATCGCGACCGGGCAGGTTGGACGTTCAGGCGGCATCGGCACCTTCGCAGATACAGGTGCCGCCGAACACCGGCCGATCACCGCGAGCGACCGACCATACCCTCAAGCCCGGGAGCTTCCCCCGCCGGTCCCGCTCCCCCGCCACCGCCGTTCCCGCGCCACTTGCGTGTCGCGGCCCACGTCGGCTGCATCCGCCACGGCACCGACCCGAAAGCCGCCACCGCTTAGGATCGGACCGCCAACGGCCTCGCGGAGGCCGCCATACGATCCGGACGAAAGAGCGAAGCCAGCGGCTTCCGCTCCCGAAGCCGGCGGCAACCCTCCGGAAGAGGCCGGCCGCCGGAGCCGATCGGACATGCCGGGACGGAGCCCGTCACGCCCGTTCCCGAAGCCGCATTCCCTGAGTAGCAGCGCTGATCGCAGGAACCGCGCTCGCCTTACCCGTGGAACCGCCGCTTCGGCGCTTTCGCGTTGCCTGAAAAGCATCGCAAGAGGCCGCGACGACTTCCATCGGAAAAACCGGTCGGCGCGGCGATTCTTGTGCATAAGATTTCGAGCGCCGCACATTGCATCAACGCCATATCCACAATGCCATCCACAGCTAGCCGCCCGTGGTGGGCCGCGCGCGGTGCGCCGCTGAATCTTGTGGGTCGGGAGCGGTGCGGCGAATTCACGCGCGTCACGACGAGTTCGCCGCGCGCTGTTCGCGCGTCGGCCGGCGTGCCGCGAGGCGGCACGGCGACCGGGCAACGGGGAGCTCACGTGCAGAGCGTCGAGCGCCTGGAATAACGTATGCCAACCGCGTGCGGGCGCTGGATTTTCCGCCGCCGGCCCGTTCGGCCGCGGCGTTGACTCGGTGGCGGTCTGGGGTCTAAACGAGGCTTGATGGAACCGGCGGCGACGCGGGCCTTTGGCGCCCGTCGCCGCTTTCGTCTTCCAGGAAGAAGGACACCGGATGGCCGCCCGCGAGCGCCCGCTTTCGCCCCACCTCCAGGTCTACCGTCCTCAGCTCACCTCGGTCTTGTCGATCTGTCATCGCATCGCCGGCGTCGGCCTGATGGCCGGAACGCTGTTGCTGACCTACTGGCTGGTGGCGGCGGCGCAAGGGCCGGAGGCGTATGAAACCTTGCAGGTCTGGCTGGCGTCCGCCTTCGGCAAGGTGCTGCTGCTGGGCTGGACCGTGTGCCTGTTCTACCACCTGCTCAACGGCGTCCGGCACCTGTTGTGGGACGCGGGCTGGGGCTTCGAGCTCAAGCAGACCTACGCGACCGGCTGGGTCGTGGTCGCGGGCACCTTGGTCCTCACGCTCGCGGCGTGGTTGGCGGCCTACGCGGTGGCGCGGTGAGGAGCGGGGCATGAGCATGCGCACGCCCATCGGCCGGGTCCGGCACCTAGGCTCCGCCAGGGACGGCACGCAGCACTGGTGGATGCAGCGGCTGACCGCCGTCGCCCTCGTGCCGCTGACTCTGTGGTTCGCGGCGGGCGTGGTCGCCCATGTCGGCGCGGAGCTGTCGGCGGTCGAGGAATGGCTCGCCCGGCCGGTCAACGCGGCGGCGATGATCCTGTTCGTGGTCGCGACGTTCCATCACGGGCAACTCGGCATGCAGGTCGTGATCGAAGACTACGTCCACCACGAGGGGCTCAAGGTCGCGGCGATCGTGGCGGTGAAGCTCGGGAGCGCGCTTCTGGCCGTGACCGCGGTCGTCGCCGTGCTGCTAGTGGCGATCGGGTAGCGCCATGCCGCTCGACGCCCCGAAGAAAGCCGCCCCGGCGCCCGCGATCAACGGCAGGGCCTATGCGGTGGTCGACCACAGCTACGACGTCGTCGTGGTGGGCGCCGGCGGCGCGGGTCTTCGCGCCACCTTCGGCATGGCCGAGAAGGGCCTCAAGACCGCCTGCATCACCAAGGTGTTCCCGACGCGCAGCCACACCGTGGCGGCGCAGGGCGGCATGTCGGCCGCGCTCGGCAACATGGGCGAGGACGACTGGCGCTGGCACATGTACGACACCATCAAGGGGTCGGACTGGCTCGGCGACCAGGACGCGATCGAATACATGGTGCGCGAGGCGATCCCCGCGGTGATCGAGCTCGAACATTACGGCGTGCCGTTCAGCCGCACGCCCGACGGCAAGATCTACCAGCGCCCGTTCGGCGGCATGACCACGGAGTACGGCAAGGGCATCGCGCAGCGCACCTGCGCCGCGGCCGACCGCACCGGCCACGCGATCCTGCACACGCTCTACCAGCAGTCCCTCAAGCACGCCGCCGAGTTCTTCGTCGAGTATTTCGCCATCGACCTGATCCTGGACGAGGCGGGCGCGTGCCGGGGCGTGGTCGCCTGGAACCTCGACGACGGCACCATCCACCGCTTCTCCGCCAAGATGACCGTGCTGGCGACCGGCGGCTACGGCCGCGCGTATTTCTCCTGCACCTCGGCGCACACCTGCACCGGCGACGGCAACGCGATGGTGCTGCGCGCGGGCCTGCCGCTCGAGGACATGGAGTTCGTGCAGTTCCACCCGACCGGCATCTACGGTGCGGGATGCCTGATCACCGAGGGCTCGCGCGGCGAGGGCGGATACCTGACCAACGCCAACGGCGAGCGCTTCATGGAGCGCTACGCGCCCAGCGCCAAGGACCTGGCCTCGCGCGACGTGGTCAGCCGCTCCATGACCATCGAAATCCGCGAGGGCCGGGGCTGCGGGCCGCACAAGGACCATATCCACCTGCACCTCGAGCATCTCGACCCCGGGGTGCTGCATGAGCGTCTGCCCGGCATCTCCGAGACCGCGCGCATCTTCGCCGGGGTGGACCTAACGCGCGAGCCGATCCCGGTGCTGCCGACCTGCCACTACAACATGGGCGGCATTCCCACGAACTACAAAGGCGAGGTCGTGGCGCCGCGCAACGGCAGGGCCGACGCGGTGGTGCCGGGGCTGATGGCGATCGGCGAGGCGGCCTGCGTTTCGGTGCACGGCGCCAACCGCCTCGGCTCCAACTCGCTGCTCGATCTCGTGGTGTTCGGCCGCGCCGCGGCGGCGCGCTGCGCCGAGATCGTCAGGCCCGGCGAGGCCCAGGCCCCCCTGCCCAAGGACTCGGCCGACAAGGCGCTGACGCGGCTCGACCGCTTCCGCCACACGAGGGGCGGCACGCCGACGGCGGCGCTGCGGCTCAAGATGCAGCGCATCATGCAGTCGAACTGCGCGGTGTTCCGCACCGGCGAGGTGCTGGAGGAAGGCAAGAAGAAACTCGCGGAATGCTGGGCGGGCCTCCGGGACATCGGCGTCACCGACCGCTCGATGGTCTGGAACTCGGACCTGGTCGAGACGCTCGAGCTCGACAACCTGATGGCCCAGGCGGTCGTGACGATGCACTCCGCCGCCAACCGCACGGAAAGCCGCGGCGCCCACGCGCGCGAGGACCATCCCGAGCGCGACGACGAGAACTGGCTGAAGCACACCCTGGTGTGGCTCGCGGCCGACGGCAAGCCCCGGATCGACTACCGGCCCGTGAACCTCCGGCCGCTCACCAACGACGTGCAATCCTTCCCGCCCAAGAAGCGGGTGTACTGATGGTCGAATTCGTCCTGCCCCGCAATTCCAAGGTCAAACCCGGCAAGGCCTGGCCCGCGCCGGCCGGCGCCAAGAACCCGCGCGCATTCAAAGTCTATCGCTGGGACCCGGAGGGCGAGGGCAACCCGCGCGTCGACACCTACCAGGTGGACCTTGCGGCGTGCGGGCCGATGGTCCTCGACGCCCTGATCAAGATCAAGAACGAGATCGACCCGACGCTGACTTTCCGCCGCTCGTGCCGCGAGGGCGTGTGCGGCTCGTGCGCCATGAACATCGACGGCACCAACACGCTGGCCTGCACCAAGTACATCAGCGAGGTGAAGGGCGCGGTCAAGATCTATCCGCTGCCGCACCTGCCGGTGGTCAAGGACCTGGTGCCGGACCTGACCACGGCCTACGCGCAGCTCGCCGCGATCGAGCCGTGGCTCAAGACCGTGACCCCGCCGCCCGACCGCGAGCGCCTGCAGACGCCCGCGGACCGCGCGAAGCTCGACGGCCTGTGGGAATGCATCCTGTGCTTCTCGTGCTCGACCTCGTGCCCGAGCTACTGGTGGAACGGCGACCGCTATCTCGGCCCCGCGATCCTGCTCCAGGCCTATCGCTGGATCGCCGACAGCCGCGACGAGGCGGCGGGCGAGCGGCTGGACCAGCTCGAGGATCCGTTCCGGCTCTACCGCTGCCACACCATCATGAACTGCACCAAGACCTGCCCCAAGGGCCTCAATCCCGCCAAGGCGATCGCCGAGATCAAGAAGCTGATGCTGGCGCGCAGATAACGAAAAAGATCAACCACCAAGACACGAAGGCACCAAGAAAAGCCGAGAATGCGCGGCCGAAGGCCGCGCGAGATTTCATCGTGGTGTCTTGGTGGCTTGGTGGTTTCCCTTCCGCATCGCGTCGATGACGCGGCTTTCGTTCCGCTCGCCCTGCCCTAAGTCGACCAGGCGCTGGAACGCGGCGGCGGCGGTCTGTCCCAGGGCCGGTGGCACGCCGAGCTTGCGCGCCATCGCCACGCCGTAAAGCGCGTCCTTGAGGCGCAAGGCCCCGGAGAACACCACCGGCTCGTGCTCGCCCCGCGACATGCGCGCGCTGTGGCGCACGACCTGGGGGCTCGCGGCCTGGCCCTTGGAGATCGCGTAGTCCACCTGCTTGAGGTCGAGCCCGGCGGCCTCTGCCATCAACAGCGCCTCGGCCACGCCTGCGATCTGTACCGCGCCCATCAGGTTGACGATCAGCTTGTAGGCCGTGCCGGCGCCCACCGGCCCGAAATGGATGATCTCCGCGCACAGCGGCGCCAGCAACGGCCGCGCGGCGCCCAGGTCTATCCGGTCGGCGCCGACGAACAGCGTGAGTTTGCCCGCCGCCGCGGCGTCGGGCAGGCCGGTGACCGGACAGTCGATGTAGCGCAGGCCCTTGGCCTGCGCCGCGCGCGCCAGCTCGGGCACCCAGTCGTAGGAAAGCGTCGAGCATTCGACCACGAACGCGCCGGGCGCGGGCCGGCCGGCAAGCGCGCCGTCGGGTCCAAGCCAGACCGCACGGCTAGCCCCGTCGTCGCCCACCATGGCGAAGATCGCGTCGGCGCCCTCCGCGGCCTCGCGCGGGGTCGCTGCCACGACTGCGCCTGCGGTCGCGAGCTCACCCGCTTTCGCCGCCGTGCGGTTGTAGACGGCGACCGTGTGCCCGGCGCCGAGCAAACGGCCGATCATGCCCCGGCCCATGTTGCCGGCGCCAAGGAACGCGATGCGCGCCATGCCGGATGCCCCCTTGGGCGGCCTCTGGGCCGCCTTGGCGGGCTATTGCAGCGCGATGTCGCCGTCGATGCGCGAGCTCAAGGCCGCGCCCGAGAGCGTCAGCACCACCGTCGCCTTCAGGGTTTCGCCGCCCTTGAGCTTGCCCGACCGGATCGCGCCGCGCACCGCCTCCTCGATCTCGCGCTGCGCGGTCACGCCCACCTTCTTCAGGAACTTGCGGATTTCCATGTTGAAGACTT
>Ga0233425_10003681_pt1 | contig 27271 bp, 28 predicted proteins | sample Watercolumn_Towu_2_FD_181712 | JGI IMG/M metagenome (GOLD analysis project Ga0233425, IMG submission 181712) | Freshwater microbial communities from Lake Towuti, South Sulawesi, Indonesia - Watercolumn_Towuti2014_140_MG | ecosystem: Environmental > Aquatic > Freshwater > Lake | place...
ATAAGTTATATTCCTGTAAAGGACGGCAGTGAAGAACTCTGTCTTACAGTGGAGCAGTCATCAAGAATAGGGCAGATGATACTGGAATATAAGGTCAAATACCCTGCACTCTTTATTGCTTTTCCTGGCGGAGAAGAAGAAATGGGAGGGTGTCTTGCTTCAGGCAGAGGATTTGTCCATATAAGCCCGGATGGGAGCCTTGAACCTTGTCCATTTGCGCCATATTCTGATTCAAATCTAAAAGACATGTCATTTAAAGACGCACTCGATTCCCGGTTTTTAAGAAAGATACGCCAAAACCACCATAATCTTAAAGAAACAAGGGGAGGGTGTGCGCTCTGGGAAAACAGGGATTGGGTGCAGTCGCTGATAAAGGACAGGTCAGAATAATAATTAATCCCATTACCTTAATAGTTCGAATCCTTTCTGGCCAGCCAGACTTGTTAATTACAAGAACTTCTTTACCACACTTTTTCTCACTACCAAAGGGTATTGTATATTCAATCTCAACCATAGGATAATCAACAGTAATCTTTTTAATAAATGATCTAATAAATGCTTTTCTTTCAGCTTTAGATCCAAGCATTAATGTATTTTGAAGATCTTCTAGATACGGAGATAATTCTTCTTCTGTTAGTTTTGGGTATTCATCAACTTCCAGTTTATGCTCTAAAGTCTGTTTTTCTTTAACAGCAGCTTCCTTGTTATCGCTTAATTCTTTTATCCTGGGTGATACTTTCCTTAAATCAATATCAGTTGTTTCAATAAGTTCAAAAAGCTTATTTAATCTTGATTCTGTTGTTTTAATGAGTAAATCCAGATACTTTATTTTAGATATATTCACCCTTTAATATGCCAAGCTCTTTGTTTACAGATTTTAATAGATAGGAAATATTTTCTTTAGTAAATATCTTCTGCCTTATTACACTTAATATAAATGTATCAAATTTTTTTATGTTTAATACTTTCTGGGAACAAGCGGCACTACCAGATTTTAGCTTTGTCATGCAACTATAGTAGAAAAACTTTCCTGATTTTGCCGAACTTGATGTAAATAGCTTTCCGCAGGTACCACAATGCACGAGTCCATTTAAAAGGTTACTACATGATAGTGTCCTTGGATGAATTACGGCTGGTCTTCTTTGTGATATTATTTGCTGGGCTTTTAAAAAATCTTGTTTTGATATTATAGCCTCATGACAGTCATTAACTACAATAACATCATCAGCATTTTTCTTATTCCATAAAAACGAACCTATATATACTGGATTATGTAAAATACTTATTACTACAGTGTTACTCCAGGGAGTTGCTTTGGCATAGGTTTGGTTTAAGTATTTTGCGATATCTTTTGCACCTTCACCAGACAGACATAGTGAGAATATCTTTTTTACTATAGGAGCATACTGGTCATCTACTTCAAATATCTTTTTGGCATTACCTCTAATATTTACAGTTTTTAACCTGTAACCAAGTGGAACAGTACCACCACAGTAAAATCCCCTTGAAGCATTTTCCTTCATACCCCTCAATGTATCTGAAGCCAGGTTGTTTGAATAAAACTCATCAACAGTTTCAAGTATCCCTTCAAGAAGCTTTCCTGCAGCGGACTCATCTATTTGCTCGCTAATTGATATAACCTGTATACCTTTTTTCTTAAGCATAGACTTATACAGTATGGAATCTTCCCTGTTACGTGCAAATCGTGATAGTTTCCATACAAGTATTGCTTCAAATGGAGAATTTTTTTGTTTTGCAAGGTTTATCATCTCTTGAAATGCTGGACGCTTATCTGTTCTAGCTGATTTTGCTTCATCTATAAATATGTCAACTACTGAATACTCATGGCTTGTAGCAAACTTTTCAAGCTCTTTTATCTGCGCTTTTATTGATAAATCTCTTTCTGCTTGTTGTTCAGATGAAACTCTTGCATACAGTACTACGTTCATATATTTTCCTTATCTTGACATTTTCTTTAACTCTTCGATCATTTTATTAATATATTCTCGCTGTTTTCCGTTAAGCTTTTCAAGGTCTAGCCACCTGTTTCCTTCTTCAAGCCTGTAAGTTCTTTTACTAAAATCTGCGCCGGTATCTTGTTCACTTTCAACACCCAATAGTTTTTCAATATCATTGAGTTGTTCTTCTTTAAGGAAAAGATAATTTTTTGAAAGTTTATCTTGAATTAGTAACACTCTGTACTCTCTTAGTTGTTTAGGATCAATACCCAATGCATCACAAATTTTTTCAACTATTTCAAGGCTTGGTATTTTACCCTTGACAATAATATCAGTAAGGTAGGTTTTACTTATACCTGTTACTTTTGAAATATCCTCATAAGATTTACCCTGTTTTTTTAATTCTTCACCAATTAAGTTTCCTAACTTTGTATTTATTAGCATAAAATCCTCCTTTTTTTGATTTATTTATGAGTTTACCAAAATAGGATATTTATGTCAACTAAGTGTTTACAAAAATACTTAGTTTTGTTAAACTATTAAAAGCAAGTGTTTATTAACACATTTACTGTACAGGAAGTTTTATGAGAGATCAAAATAAAAATTTAAATAGCGGTCTTTTAATCCTGGCAAAAATAATTGCCAGATCTGTTGCATGCGATGTTATTAAAAACCGGGAGATATTGCCCGATGAGAGTGAAAGGAGAAGAGGAAATGAAAATATCAGACAAAAAAAAGAATGCTATCTCGCTTCCACAAGAAATGATTGAAGCCATGATAAGAGCCAACTTACCTGGCAGGAAGCTATCAGTACTTTTGGCAATAATCTTAAAACTTAAGGAGGCAAACAAAGAAAAAGAAGTTCTGACTTACAGACAATTATCAGAAATGCTGTGTATTGATAAAACCTATGTAATTTATCTGGTAAAGGGTTTAGAAGCGCAGAAAATAATAGAGAGAAAAAAAATTAACCAATGGACTATATCATATAGCATCCAGGAAAACTACAGTTTATGGACTGAAAAAAAGAAAGGTCAAAGGTGATATAAATGGGAGGAAATTACAATATTGAGAAAAAATTTAGTGCAAGATATTACAGTGAAAAATTCCAGGAAAAATACGAAATTAAATATGACTCTACAAATAGGATTTGGCTCTATAATACAAAAAATGGACTATGGGAACATAAATCAGATAATGACCTGGACTCTACCCTGAGGAAAGAAATACTGGATGCAAATCATATAAGCATACATTATGCAAGGGAGGTGATAAATGATATAAAGGGGCTTACAAGAACTAACTCAGGCTTTAATACTGCAGAGCCAACACTAATTCCATTTGAAGATAAGATATATGATCTTGAAAAAAGCCGCTTCTGTGATTATAGCCAAGACTATTTCTTCAGGACAAAGCTTCCAGTAAAAATCGATACCAATAATAAAAGGTGTCCAAAAATTGACAAGTTTTTTAAAGACCTTGTTGGAGAGGATAAAAAGCAGATACTTTATGAGTTGTGTGCATACTGTCTCTATAGGGGATATCCAGCCCAGTATTTTTTCTTTTTATATGGTACAGGGCAGAATGGAAAATCAACTTTTGTTAATTTGCTTGTAAGACTTTTAGGTAAAAATAATGTCTCTGGTGTAGATCTTAGAAGCTTCCAGAATAACAGATTCGCAAAAGCCCTCCTGTTTGAAAAATTATTAAACGTATCAAGAGAAGTGGATGAGAGTACAATTAGAGAAACTAGTGTTTTAAAAGAATTAACAGGTGGAGATTTAATAACTGCCGAGGAAAAGTTTAAAACCCCTTTTAGTTTTACAAACCACGCAAAGATATTAATTCAGGCAAATAGCATCCCAGCGACAGCAGATAAAACTGATGCATTTTACAGACGTGATTACATAATCGAGTTTCCCAACCAGTTCAAAAGAGGGGAAAATGCAATACCAGATTTCATAGATACCATACCACAAAGAGAGCTTGAAGGTTTTGCATATAAGCTTTTAAAGGTATTAAAGAAGCTCTGCAGGAACAATTTTAACTTTTCATGCCAACCATCAATTGAGGAAATTGAAAAGCAGCATGAAAGGTTAAGTAACCCGCTGGATGTTTTTCTTAAAAAGCATGTAAAAGCTTGTGGTGATTGCTATATTACTGTTAGGGAGTTTAAAAGTAAATTTTTAAAATTCCAGAGAGCCAAAGGATATCAACTCTGGACAAGCCAGAAGCTAAATAGTGAGATGGAAACCGAAGGGTATGTAAGAATATCTAAAAGCTTAAGACAGATAAATGGACAATATACTTCAACAAGGGTATGGGATGGACTAATGTGGAAAATAAATAATACAGATCTTAATAGAGAGATTAAAAATCTTGAGTGTAAAATTTAAATAATCATTTTGCTAACTAGTATATTACCAATATTACTGAAATTTCTTATTAATATATAATTATATAAATATCTTTTTTTTCATAAATAATAAAGAAATTCGGTAATTTTGGTAATATGGTAATATTTAAAGAAAGACAAGACTTTTTAATTGCTTATATGTAACAGATAACTATTTGGTATGAGTACCTTGCCTATCCTTTACTTTTAGTGTAACGGGGGGGTATAGCCCCTATTTTATTAAAATCATTTATTTAGAGAAATAAAAAATAGACAATTTAAGCACATAAAAGTTTATATTTTTAAGCTCATACAGCGTTATTTTAGGTATATTTATTATTTTTTTATTGACCGGTATTTTTATTTTTAAGATTTAATTTATCAGATTCGAGGTTAAGTATATGCATTTTTCTATGGCAATTAGGACATAATGCAACAGTATTATTTATACTATCTTCACCACTTTGTGAAAGCCAGATAATATGATGCACCTCTAAGTAAGGGATATTATCCTTGGAATTAAATGGTGCAGTATTGTCACATAACTGGCAAAATCCGTTGGCTCTCTTTTTTGCATATGCTGCCACATTAGGATCTCTCGGATATACTTTTGTAGTAGCTTCTTTAGTAGCTTTATTCTTAACAGCATTTTGAGCTCTTCTTTTAAGCTCTTCAAATGGAAGACTACTTGCTTTCTTTTCTTCTTGTTCTTGTTTTTGTATAAATTCTTTTTCAGTTATAAGTGGTGTTTCACTTACAATTTTTAAGGGAAATATCCAAACCTCTCGATCATTGCCATCTTTATCTTTTTGATTAGCAGTATAAGGTTTAGCTGCAAGCCTCACCCTACCCCTATATGTATATACTTTAGGTTTCGTTACTTCAAATAAAAAAACATCTACTCCATTTTCATCTGATTTTGCCAGAGTTTTATTTTGCATAAAATTAATATCCTGATCTCCTTTAATACCCATGCCGGTATATTTAAGAATATCTCCTTCCCATTTGTCTTTATAGTATGGTTTAGTTTGATCTGAGATTAAAACAAGTAGGTTATTGCTATTTGACTTTCTCATTCCACCCTGTAAGCCACAATTAAATATTTCTCTTATTTGATTGTTGTTAATCTCATCTCCATAATTTAAATTAGGATTAAAAGCCATTTTGATACTCCTTCATTAATTTCTTAACAAGCGGTATATCGGCATCAGCAAAATCATATTTATCCAGTTTTTCTATTCTTACCCATTTATATTCATCATGAGCTGAAGATACTATTTGACCATCTAACCATTTACAATGAAATGCAATAAGTTTAATTTTAAATTCAGGATATTGGTAAATACTGTCACCAAAGTAGCTAGTGATTTTTATATTAATTCCAAATTCTTCTTTTAGCTCTCTTATAAGACACTGCTCGGCAGTTTCATTATCTTCAATTTTTCCACCAGGAAATTCCCATTTGTTAGGTAGACTATCAGAAGATTTACGTTTGGCAATAAGTACAGAGTTGTCTTTTATTAAAATAGCTGCTGTAACCAAGATCATAAATAAACCTATTCTAGATTATTATTTTTTATGATTATATCAAACAAGTAACTACTCAATAAATAAAGTTTATTTTCACAAATATTATTATAATCACATTACATTTTCTTGACCTTCTGTATAAATCTGGTATAGTAGTTAATAGCATTACATAATATAACTTAAGTAATCTAAATAAGGAGAAAGTTTCATGACTACAAAAAACAGAAAAATACCTATAGTTTTATCTCTTGATGAAATTGATAAGTTAAAGAAAGCACCAAATCCCAGGTACCCTTCAAGCATAAGAGATAAAGTAATCATCTATCTTACATTAAATACAGGTCTTCGGGTTGATGAGATAATTAATTTAAAGCTAAACAATATAGACTTAAAAAATAAGACTATTAATTTAGAACATGCCAAGAAGAATAGCTTTGGGTCGGTTGTCTTTAACAGTAGTGAAACAATATTACTTATTAAGAAGTGGCTTAAGGTTAGACCGGCAAAAAGCTATTGGCTTTTCTGTACTATTACAAAAGAAAAAAAGGTAGCTAATCGAGGTGGCATTACATCCCCTGGTAATAAGCTATCTAGGCAATACCTTACTGAAATGGTAAAGAAGTATGCAGATAGATCTGGAATAGATAAGAATATCTCATTTCATACTTTAAGACATACTTATGCTACTTGGTTATATATAAAGACTCATGATATAGAGGTCGTAAGGCAGCAGCTAAGGCACAAGAGCATTAATACTACAACAATCTATACTCAGACAGCATGGCAGTTTGAAGGGCATAAGGCGTTAAATGGGTTTGAGTTGTGAAATAACAAAGAAATTTTATAAACGTAGCATAATAATCAATAAATTTTAAATAACCTGCACTATCAAAAAATAAACAAATTTTGTTGACATAATCTAAGAATTTAAAATTTTAAATTGTAATAATTTGTAAAATATAATAACATAAAGTATAATTATGTAAATTATAATTCAGGACTTCAGTAATTAATATATCTAATGGATAATGTTTTTAACATAAAAAATTCCCTTGATTATGAAGAATTACACATTGCATCCCTTAAGGTGTTGGAAACCACGGGAATGAGGTTTTTTTCCGAAAGAATACTAAAAGTATTGGAAAAAATAGGAGCTTCAATTGACTGGACTGGCAAAATTGCTAGGATACCAAAAAAGATTGTTGAACAATATATTGAAGTACAAAAAAATGAAGTGAAAAACGGTAGGAAACAAATATTACTTAATGGAGGAGTAAGTACTAAAGTTGGAGATAAAATATCTTGTAAATTCGGTTCTGGTGCTTTTTATATATATGACTGGAATACAGGTTTAAAGTATAAACCCGATGAAAAAGGTGTGGTGGCCGCTATACAGTTCGGGAATATGCTTGATGATGTGGGAATGATAGGTGTACCAGTTATACCAGATAATATTAATGGGCAGAAAATGTCTCCTCATATTTTTCCAATACTTAGGGCAATGTTTGTAGCAAAAAATACTTATAAAGTTGGTAACAGTGAAGTAAACACACCCAAACAGTTAAAATATCTTATAAAAATGGGTGAAGTTATCAGAGGTTCGCGTGAGGTATACCTTGATAATCCATGTTTTATTACTGCCAAGCATCCAGTTTCTCCCCTTCAGCTGGATAGGGATGCCTGTGATGTGCTTCTTGCTCTTGCTGAAAACAGATTGCCAGCAAATGTTATTTCAATGCCTATTATTGGTACGTCTGTTCCAGTTACCCTGGAAGGTTCTATAATATTATCAAACGCTGAAATAATGGGGAGTATTTGTGCAATTAAAAGCATGTATCCAGATGCTATGGTACTAGGGGGAGTTATGCCTGCTGTCACTGATATGAAAACTGGTGCAATATCTTATGATGATCCTCTTGCTGTGAAAGTCGATATATCAATGGCGAGGATGTATGATGATTTTTATGGATTTGATTTCGGTTTAGGTATATATTGTTCCGATGCAAAATATCTCGGGTCCGAAATAATAATGCAGCGCACTATTCAGCTCATATCAACAGTAATTATGCGAAGATACAATCCTCCTGTAGGATTGTATGATCAGGGTCTAATATATAGTCCAGAGCTTGCCCTTCTAGAAATAGATATACTAAAAAGTCTTGTTTCCATTTTTTCAGATGCTACATCAAAACAAAATAGTTCAAGCAACCCTGAAGAGATAATTGAAATACTTTCTTCAATTAATAATGTAAAACCTGGGGGGAATTTTTTAACTGAAGAACACACATTAAAGAATTTCAAGAGAAACTGTCAGCTCAACATTTTAAAAGAACTAGTATCTGTAAAAGAAGGCAAAAAAGTGAAAGGAATGTTTGACCTTGCACATGAAAGATTTGAACAAATAAAGAGAGAAATGATCCCTTTTATTCTTTCTCCTGATAAAGAAAAGGAGATCGATGGAATTGTAAAGGCAGCTTGTGAGGACATTTTAAATGAATGACCAGAATATAAAAATGCCCGAAATGCGAAAATTTGAAATGAAGAACCTTCTTGAGAAAGAGAAAATAGTTTCAGTAAACCATCTGAGCAAAATATTTGGCATCACATACCTTACTGTACGACGTGACTTAGAAAAGTTGGAGGAAGAAGGTTTAATTAAAAAAGTACATGGCGGTGCAATGCTAATTCGGGGTCTTGAACCCGAACCTGTTTTTTTGAAACAGAAAGAATTATTTAAAGATGAAAAAGACAGGATTGCAAGGGAAGCATCTAAAAGAATAAATGATGGTGATTTTATAACAATAGAATCAGGTTCTACAGTACTAAAAATGGTCAAATATCTTGAAGATAAAAATTACATAAAGGTTATTACTTCTGGAATGCCTATCTTAGAAGAATTATGGAAACTTGCTATTAGAAAAAGAGATATAGAGGTCCTTTCTACTGGAGGTGTACTCAACCCTAAAGTAGGTACATTTATAGGCACCAATGCTGTTAATTTTTATAATGAAATAAATGTAGATGCTGCTTTTGTAGGGGCAATGGCTGTTTCTATCGAAAAAGGTATATCTACTGCAACTTTTTTTGATGTAGAAATTTTTAATGCAGCAGTTAAAAATGCTACTAGGTCAATACTTTTATGTGATAGTTCAAAATTTGAAACAAGGTCCTTTTTTAACGTTGCACCCATAACATCTGTTAATGAGATAATAACAGACTCAGGAATTAATAAGACAATCTTAAAAAAAATTGAAAAAACAGGGGTCAATATTACAATTGTTTAAAACTTAATACCAATAATTAGGAAGTTAAATTTAAGCAGATGATTATTTGGATTTGATTAATTCCTTATAAACCTTTATTTATATAGGTGCCTGGCAAGGATAATCTCTCACCCAGGCTTAAATAAATGACTTAAGGAAATATGTCTGACTATTTCTTCTAGTAATGATAAGTTTAAACAAGCAATTTCTGTTACAATTGTATCAAGATTTATTTTTGCAAAGTTTTGATTTTAAAGTCTTTTTTATAAAACAATTGAAGGAATTACTTATAGTTTTTGTATTATTTTAAGGTCTTTCAGGTTGTACATTTTTTATCAGCCTTTTTTTCTGATCTTTGTGGGATAATTTGCATTTAAAAACATCTTATCACTAAATTTTATTTTAGCTTTATTAGGATGTTTCATACAAAATTATTTACAATCTCACATTATTTAATATTTTTATATAATTATTTTTTATTCTTAACCAATGCTCCTTTTCTCCAGGTGTATAAGTATTAATATCGACAGACCTAAGAGCGATTACTCTTCCCTCATCTAGATTCTTTATTTCTCCTGCATCTTTCAGTTGCATAAGTAAATTGCCTATAGATGTAGTTTCAGTAGGTCCAGCATAAATTGGTAACCCTGTTGCATCTGCAAGCCACTGACATAATAATGAATCCTTTGTCCCACCACCTACCATATGTATACAGTCGATTTTATTTCCAGTAATTCTTTCAAGTATTTCAATATTATGCATTATCTTTAAAACCATACTCTCATATATAATCCGTGCAATCTCCCCAATGCTTTCCGGAGCCTTCTGATTTGTTTCTTTACAAAAATTAATTATAGCTCCAGGCATATCGGTTGGAGTAAGCATAAATTTGTTGTCGTCAATATTTAAAAATGATCTTTTAGATTCGGCGTTTTTTGCCATATTCATAATATCATCCCATGAAATATTCTTTTGAAAATCTTTGATCCATTGATTTCTACAACACTGTAGTAGCCACATCCCAACAAAGTTCTTACATAATAAAATTTTATCTATCCCAATCTCATTAGAAAAGCCTTTATTATAAATAGCATTATTAATCAGTGGTTTTTCAATTTCAACAACAATAACTGCCCACGTTCCCATGCTTATATATACTGCATTTCTAGTTTTATCTACTACTGGTATGCCTGCTATAGCAGAAGGAGTATCATGAGCCGCAGGGGTGACGACATCAATTTGTTTTATACCAAGTTCATTACAGATGAAGTTATGAATTTTCCCTATTCTTGTTCCAGGAGCAACAATTTCACAAAATATATCTGAACTAAAATTTAGTCTTTTAATAATTCCCTCTTCCCAATCTTTAGTAAAAGGGCTAACCATCAAACTGCTATGAGCACTAGTAAGCTCACTTACAGCATAACCTGTAAGGTAATAATTGAATAAATCTGGTGTCATTAATAATTTATAGGCATTTTTATACTCAGTTGTATCTTGGGTCTTTAAAGAATATAGATTAAATAAGCTGTAATATGAGGCAGGGAAGCAACCTGTAAGTTTAAATATTTCTTTACTGGAAATCATTTTAAAGAGTTTCTCTGTAATATTATTTCTTTTTTTATCCCGATAATGAATAGGATTTGAAATGAGTACCCCATTTCTATCAATAATTCCAAAATCAACCCCCCAAGTATCAAGACCAATTGATTTTATATCTTTATATTTTTTAAATGCATTAGATATACCTATTTTTAACTCTAAAAATAGTCTTAAAAAATCCCAATAAATAGTACCTGATACGTTAACAGGGATATTTTCAAATCTGTGTAGGATATCAAATTTAAATATTTTCCCATCATAGCAAGCAACTGAAGCTCGGCCATTACTTGCACCAAAATCAAATATTAAGAAACTCTTAGAATTCATAGTTATATCTCCCACCAAAATATAGGATTTTTTATTTGTTTAAATTTTTATAAAATAATATTCTAATTGAATTTATTGTAATTATAAGCATAAAAAAATAAAAATAATTTTTATAAGTTTTTTAAAATATCGGTTCACTTTTATTATTAAATCCTCTAATCCTTTTATTAGCTTTGAATACTATTACTTGATATTTTGTCTTTAAAGATCTTCTTGGACCCAAAGTTAATTCACTTCCTAGTTTTAATACATCATCAAAATTATCTGGTATTGAAGACCAAGGTTCAAGCGCTATAGTATACGCTCTTCCGTAAAACGGAAAATTAAAAAACCCTTTATAGCTACACCATATCCATAAATATTTAAAAACATTAATATCCCATTTAAAACCAAATCCAACACCAAGCATAGGATTTGTTATGCCATACCACCCATTTTTAAAACCTTCAATTGAAAATCTAAAATCTGTAATAACATCAGGAGACATTATTTTACTTAAATCTATCTCCTGTCCTTTCTTATCTAAAATAAATGGCCAATTAAAATTTACATTAAGAGGTAAGATGTTTTTGTCAGATAAATCCATATGATATGTTTTTCCAATTAGACCATCGGGTAAATCTATAAAACAATTTTCACTTAGAAAAGGTATTCCTATTGCAGGATGATGACCCCACATAAATTTAAATTCCTCTTCGGCTTCATTAAAAATTTCTTCTTCTATTTCTATAAAAGATTGGTTTGATTTAAGGGTTATAAATTTTTCAATGTAAAATGGTGTTCTAACCATTCTAGTAAATAATTTAATTTTTATCTTCTCTATATCATCAATTAAAACTGAATAGTTCCAAGGAATCGAAAAAATTTCACCCATAATTCCAATTTCTGAATTTTTATAATTATGAGATGCAACCATGCTTGGGAGCAATTCTTGCCAACCACCTTCGTATTCATCTAAAAAAGAACCCTCGTTACGATTTTTTGTGTATATATTACTTTTTTTATCCTTTAAGCCCAATGGGCTTTGCCACATAAAATCAATATCTTCTGGTTTATACAAAAACTCAATTATGTCAGAACCTTTATCAATAAGAATAGAAATCCTTATTTTTTCATTTTCTAAAATTAAAGTTCTATAACCTTTATAAATTACTTCTTTTAATCTGCACCCATAATTTCTATTATAGTGATAACAATTGCCATATATTATTTTTTTCATAATTTCTCCTATTTTGATGAAATAATTTAATAAATTTAAACCTGCACTTTAAAATTCAAGAAGGTTTTCTAAATCTAGATAAGAAAAAGAGGTAATCTTTATAGGGTATTAAACTCATATTAAAATATTAAACTAGATTTCTATCTTAATTTAATAAATATATAATAGAAATTCATCATAAAAAGATTTTGAAGTAGTAATATTTAAATTAACTACTTAACTGACTCCAAAATAATATTTCTTATTATTTAATGAATATGGCGTCTTTTATCAATTCCATATTATCAGCAAAATTATAACTCCTAAGATTTTCATCTATTACTTTTGAATATTTTAAAAGTTCACCGGCCAGATATTCATATTTTCTAGCCATATTCACAACTAAATTTAAAGATTTTATTCTGTCATCCCTGGGAACTACAATATCAATCTCATGCCATCCTTGGAAACTGATTTTTTTTAGGTAATAATACAATTCAAGGTTATCCCAAAATGCAGTAGTACCAAAAATTAGATCTGAGTCAGCATCTCTATAATTATCATTTAAATGAATAGTATTAAGTTTTCCATGCATTTTAAGAAGCATTGCACTTTCTGCTAGACTTTCTTGGCTTAATAGTGCGTGTCCAGTGTCAAGAGCTCCGGTCAAGTTATTCATACCGACATCGTTAAATAGTATCATCATTTTTGCAAAATTACTGATATATTCCTTCTGCCTTGGATCCTTTGACTTATATTCAACAGATATCTTTACTTTCGGATTGTATGCACAAATCTCCTTAAAACTGGCAACCATGTTTTTCCAACCTTCTTCATAATCAACCTGAAAAGGGTAATCAAATCCGTCATGGGCAGGCCATATAAGAAGTGAGGAATTTTTCAATTGAAAAGTAAAATCAATTGCCTCTTTGCATATGGCAATATTCTCTTTTTGTATATTCTTTTCATTAGTAGTCATCGCCCCAAATTTCCATTTTTTATCAGAAAAGTTATCAACCGTTACATCAGCAACTTGTAATCCAAAGTCAGCAAACTTTTTAACTATCTTATCAGGATCAGAAGGTAAAGGTTCAGTTGGATAAACTATTCCTATCCCATCAAGTCCCTTCACTTTAGATAATATTTCCAGCTGTTCTTCAAACTCAAAATCATCATGATAGCCTCCAGGTACGTATCTTTCTGCAAAATTTCCCAAGCACCACAATCCTGCGCTTAATCTAAATTTCATTTATTTCTCTTTCTATTATAAATAAATTAGAAATATTCTTGATTTTGTTTTTAATTGATTTTTCTAAAAGTTAAACTAGAGTTAATTTTATGCCTTTCCTTTTAATTTTATCTATAAAATCTATAGATAAACTATTGTCAGTAATTATTTCATCAATTTGATCTAAAGATGATACATTAAAATATGAATATGTACCAAATTTTGAACTGTCACAAATTAATATTATTGTATTTGCACAATCAATTATTGCTCTTTTGATATCAGCATCAACCTCGGTAGAAGTCGAAAGGCCTTTTTCAATTGATACTGCTTGCACACCTATAAAGGCTTTGTCTACATTAATCTCATTAAAGTAATGGTTTGCATGTCTTCCTATAAAAGTACCAATTTTAATTCTTGCCATGCCACCACATGCATTTATTTCAATATCATCCTTATTTTGGGCTAATTTATAAAGTTCAATAAAAATGGGAATTCCGGCTGTTGTAACTTTAATATTTTTTTTATTATTCAAATATTTTACCATTTCAAAACCTGTTGAGCCGGATTCAATTACTATAGAATCATTGTCTTTTATTCTATTTACTGCTTCTAAAGCAATTCTATCTTTTTCATTAACATTTTTTATAATTAATTCTTCAAAAAAAGGTTCTGGTTCCAGCTTTTTCTTTAAAACAGCACCACCATATACTTTATGTATCAAACCTTCATTTTCTAATTTTTCTAGATCTCTTCTAATAGTCAAATATGAGGCATCGAAAGACTCACTTAGTTTTTTTATACTAACCATTTTTTCTAATTTGATTAATTCCAAAATTTCCAATTTACGTTTTTCTGGCATTTTCATTTTTTATAACCTAATATATGTACAAGAATATAGTTATTGTTACTTTTCTATTATAAAGTTTTATAAGTAGTAATCAAACATTTCTCAAATTTTTCTAATATTTCATCTGCCTGTTCTTTTGTAGTTATGAGAGGTGGTTTTATTTTCAATACATTTTTACCCCTCCCAGTTCCACCAAGACCAAAAATTATACCATTTTTTAAACCAAGTTCTCTAATTTTTCCAACAATTTCAAAATCTGGTTCTCTAGTTTTTTTATCCTTCACAAATTCTATACCAATATGTAACCCCAAAGCTCTAATATCTCCAATTGTTTGATAAGATTTTTGAATTTTAATCAAATTATCCCTTAAATAATTTCCAATATTTCTTACATTCTCTAATATATTTTCTTTTTCAATTATTTCTATTTGAGCGAGCGCTGCTACTTGGGATATTTGATTATTTGCAAAAGTATGAGCATCTATCCAATCTAATTTCAAACCTTCAATATCGTCTGAAATTGCAACGGCATTAATTGGGAAACCATTTCCCATAGATTTCCCTAGTATCATAATATCTGGAGTAATATCATAATATTCAGCAGCACACCAAGTTCCCAATCTGCCAAACGCCGTCTGTATGCAATCCCATATAAGTATAATGTTGTACTTATTACAAATATCTCTTACACCCTTAAGATAGTTTTTTGTAAAAATAATTTGTCCTCCACTAGCCTGTAAGGGCTCCATAAGAACCGCACACACAGGACCTGTTGAACCATATTTTATTTGCATTTCTAAAGCTTCTAGACATCTTCTATCTACTTCGTGTTTGTCTTCAATATTTGATACTTCAAAAAAAGGTCTATAGTAATAAGGTGCTGGCACCCTAATAAAATTTTGTGAAAAATGAGCAAGTTTAGCCCCCCCCTTGTAAGAATCACTTGCAAATGTTGCCATATGGTTTGCCCCCATAGCCATAAAAGATGTCCCATGAAAAGCACCATATAATGCAATAAAATTATGTGCATCTGGTTTATTAATAATTGCAATTTTCAAAGCTGTATCAACAGAAGCACCTCCGCCAATTGTAAAAATTACCCTATTAATCTTTTTAGGAAACAACTCTGAAATTCTTTTTGCAAGAAGATATCTCGGGACTGTATAGAAACCTGTATGAAAATGAATGGCATAATTAAGTTGTTCCTTTACCACTTGATTTAATTCTGGGTGTGAGTAGCCTAAATGTAGGGCCCATGCTTGTGAAGTACAGTCAATATATTTATTACCATCTATATCCCAGACATAAACACCCTTACCTTTTAGAAGGTTAGGTCCAGGGGTACCTCCTGCCAACATTAGGTATGGCTCATAATTATGAATTTCAGATCTTTTAAAACTTAAGATTTGTTTAATTATAGGATGCATTATTCAATTATTCCTTTAATATTTTAAATATAAAAATATTACAAAATTATTTAACATAAAAATTATGTTTTTCTAGATTTAATTGAATCTATAAATAGAGCAAATATAATAACTAATCCACGAGCTACTTGAACCCAATAAGGATTAACATTCATTAAATTTAATGCATTATTTATTAAGACAAGTAATAGAACACCTCCAAAAGCTCCTAGTACATTACCCCTACCACCTGATAAACTTATTCCACCAATAACTGCAGCTGCAAAAACATTAAATAAAATACCTGAAGATAAAAGAGGCGAAGCAGAGTTCATCCTACCTGCAAGTACCCATCCCGCAACTGCTGCAAAAAAACCGCTTACCATAAAACAAATCATTATAGTCCTGCCAAAATTAATACCGGATGCCCTAGCTGCTGTTGGATTTCCTCCAACTGCATAAACTGATCTACCAAAAGTCGTATTATTCAATAAATAATTAACAATAAGATACAAAACAATTAATAAAATTACTGAATAAGGTATTATGCCAATTTCTTTATCCCCTAAAAATCTATATTGACTAGCCAGAGGATAAATAGAACCTCCTTTAAGCCAGAGAATTGCAAATCCAAGCACAGTCATTTGGACACCTAATGAAGCAATAAAAGGGTTCATTTTTATTTTTATAATAAATAAATATTGTAAAAATCCGATGAAAACTCCTAATAATAAACCTATTATTATACAAATAGATGGTGGTAAATCTAAACCAGATCTTAACTTACTTGTTCCAACCATTAACCAAGCAGAAAAAATAATCGAAAATAACATTGTTGCTTCTATTGTTAAATCAAAATAACCAACTAAAAGACAAAACGACTCACCCAAAACTAAGATACCCATAATTACACATTGAATTAGTAAATTCCTAAAATTTGCAATAGATAAAAAGTTTTCATTTATTATCGAGAGTATGATTGCAAAAAATAACACTATAAACCAAACAATATTGTTTAGTATTCTTTTGATTATTAAATTTGAGAAATCACTAAATTTAATATTTTTTGTGTTTTCTTTAAGCATAAGTCCCCCATTTTTAGGTCATTTAGCAATCAATTCTAATAATTTATCCTCATCTAATTCTTCAACGTTGGTTATTTCATTCTTGATAATATTATCTTTTAAGACAACAATTCTGTCACAAATTAAAAGTAACTCATTTATCTCCGCAGATACAAAAATTACTGAATTACCTTGATTTACATATTCTTCAATAATTTTAAAAATTTGTAATTTAGTTCCAATATCAATTCCAGAGGTTGGTTCATCTAACAGTAATATTTTAGTTTGGGTAGATAATAATTTTCCAAAAACAACTTTCTGTTGATTCCCACCACTTAAAGATGTTATTTCGTTATTTATGTTCTTATAAATTATTTTTAATAATTCAATATATTTATTAACAAGTTTTAATTCTAATTTCTTATTAATTATTTTCAGGAAAGTCGATATATATTTTAAACTAGATAGTGTTAAATTTTCTTTTATTGTTCTTATAGGTATTATTCCTTCAAGGTATCTATTTTCTGGTAAATAAGCGATTCCTTGTGAAAGTGAATTTATATAATTATTTATTTTTATTTTTTTTCCATTTAATATAATTTCCTTTTTCTTTGAAAAATCAAGGCCACATACTGCTCTTAAGAGCTCTGTCCTTCCAGAGCCATTTAATCCGGCTAATCCTAAAATTTCTCCTTTTTTTAAATAAAAACAAATATTTTTTAATAATTTTGAATTTAAATTATTAACTATTAAAATTTTTTCATCATATACTTTATGTTCTTTTTCAATTTTTAATACCGGGCCACCCATTACATAATTTGTTAAGTCAACCAAATTCAATTTATTTGCTTGTTCAGTTACTATTTTTAAGCCATTTCTTAGAACAGTAACCCTATCGCATATTTCAAATATTTCCTTCATGTGGTGTGAGATATAAACAATTCCAACACCATGACTCTTCAAAGACTTTAAAAAATTAAATAACAGTTTAATTTCATTTATTGTTAAAGAGGCTGTGGGTTCATCTAATAAAAGGATTTTTGAATCTGAATTTATTGCAGTAGCAATTTCTATCATTTTTTGTTGTCCAAGATTTAGTTCGCCAACAATTCTGTTAATATCTATTGGAATATTTAATTTTTCTAATAGTGCTTTTGAATTGTTTTTTAATTTTTTCCAATCAACCAATAATCCATATTTCCTAGGCCAATTACTAATGAATAGATTCTCTGCAACAGTTAAATTAGGCTGTATATATGGAGCTTGATAAACAACATGGATACCAAATTTTTTTGCAAGAATAGGACTAAGTCTATCAATTTTATTAGAATTGATGGTTAAATACCCGCTATCAAAGCTTATAAATCCTGAGATAATATTTATTAATGTCGATTTGCCTGCTCCATTGTGCCCGACTAATCCATGAATTTCACCTTCGTATAAATCAAAATCTATATTTTTTAATGCTTGAACACCAATGAAATTTTTACTTAGGTTCTTTATATTTATAAGTTTAATATTTTCCATTATTTTAGAATTGAACTATACTTAATCATTTACTGAACTTATATGGATGCTGGTTTTTAAAATAACCAGCATCCATATATTAGTAGTAAATTATTCTGCTGGCGCTTCCCATTCCAAAGAATTACCCCATAAAGTAGGATCGTCTAAGTTATTTAGATCAATAATTAGAGGAGCAAGCAGTACCTCGGGCCCATTTACTCCAGCTGTTACCTCTGCAGGAGACCAATATGCATCAGCCTCAACTTTTTCACCAACTTTAATAGGATTACCTTCCCATGCTCTTTTTAAAAACCTAACCACAAAACCATAGTCTAAAAGTGGTTGATTTACAGCAGCATCTGCATAACCATTTCTGATATAATCTAATCCAATAGGCTGGCCATCATACTCACAGATAATAATATGCCCATCTTCACCTCTCTTGAATAATCTATTAGAATCGTCGATAGCTGCCATAACTGAATCGGCAATATAATCACTATGCCAATAAATTAAGTCAAGATCAGGATTTGCTGATAACGTATCTACTGTTGCATTATATGCTGTACCTAAATCCCATTCTGTAGGTTTTTGGATTAATTTGATATCAGGATAATTTTTTAATACATCAGTAAATCCTTGCATTCTTAATCTGATATTTTCTGCAGCCAAACCCCCTTGTAATTCAAGGACTTTTCCCTTTGGTGAGCCATATCTTTCTGTTAAAAGCTCTACTGCCTTTTCCCCTATCATTACTGCTGCCTGGTAATTTTCAGCAGTCACTGTACCAACGACATTTCCACCTGACACAACTCTATCCATACAACCCACCAGAATATTTGCTTCATTTAGCTCTTCTACAGATGATGTCATTGCGTCACTTTCTACTGGTATCAATACCATACCATTGACTTTCCCTTCAGCGATAAAATCTCTAACAGCATTGGCTTGTTTTTCTACGTCTTCACCAACTACTACTTTTAAAAGCTGGACTCCTTCTTTCTCACACCAAATAGATACTGTATCAGTAAAAGCTTTGATTGCAGGATTTACAGGACCCCATGGTAGCACATATCCTATTACCAACTCTCCAGCAGCAGTAGTCTCAGCAGCAGTAGTCTCAGCAGCAGTAGTCTCAGCAGCAGTAGTCTCAGCAGCAGTAGTCTCAGTTGTTGTTGCACAAGCAGAGCCAAAACCTAGACAAAATAATATCGCTAACATTGTTGTAAGAATTTTTACAATATTTGACCTCATTTTGCATTTCCTCCTTTCTTTATTTTTTTATTAGTTTTAAAAATATATTATTATAAATTATAGAATCCCCCCCCCTCTATACTATTTTTTTAAAAAACAATAAATAATATGAAAAACTTAATATCAGGATTAAAAAATTAATATTATTTATAAGAGATAATTTAGTAATAAGTTCAACATAGTTCATAATTAAAAATATTGATTTATGTTATATTCTATTGAATTATATATTACTTGTCAATATTAAAATTTGTTTTGACAAGATTAAATAAGCAATATAAAATAATAACTAGTAACATATTATTAAAATATATAAATATTTATTTGGGAGGAAAAATGAAAATAAAAGTTGAAACACATCTATGGACATTGGGTTCTTTCTCAGAAAGAGATGTTCCAAGTGGTTATTACGATGATATGGATATAAAGACAAAATTAGAAATAATGTCAAAAATTAAGGGTTTAGATGCTTTGATTGTATTTTATCCAACATTTCCTCTACCCGCAGATCCTTCAGAATTAATTAAATTACTAAGTAACTATAATTTAAAAGTTGGGAACATGTATGTTGAATGTTCTACTGATAGAAAATGGAAAACTGGCGCTTTTAGTTCAAAGGATAATAAAACTAGAAAAGAATGCATTAAATTATGTAAAGAGGGTATTGATTTTAGCAAAGAAGTTGGGGCTAATAGTGTCCTTCTTTGGCCTGCTCATGACGGTTTTGATTATGTTTTTCAATCTGATTATAGTATGAGTTGGAATTATTTAATTGAAACTTTCAAAGAAATCGGTGAATATGATAAAAATGTAAGAATAGCAATAGAACCGAAATGCAAGATTACTAGACAAAGGCAGTATGTAAGTAATACAGGAAAATTAATGATGTTAATAAATGATATAGGATTAAATAATGTAGGTGGTGTAGTGGATACGGGCCATTCTTTTATGGCTCAAGAAAGCATTGCGGAATCTTTGGCAATATTATACGCTCATGATAAGCTTTTTCAAATACATCTCAATGAAAACTATAGAGATGCTGACCCTGATCTTTTATTTGGATCAATAAATTTTTGGGAAAATCTTGAATTCTTCTATTTTCTAAGTAAAACGAATTACGACGGTTTTTTAAATATCGATATTACTTCTCCAAGGGATGATAGATCAAAATCTTTAGCACTTGGAATAAAGAACATTTTAATTTATAAAAAGTTAGCCGAGAAATTGACTGAACACTCAGATCTTATAGATAAGAATCTAAAGGATAATAATTTTGTCGATAATATGGAACTAATAGAAGATATATTATTTTAGGTAGGTTAATTTAGAATATAGAATTTAAATTTTAATCATTTATTAATTATATTACCTATTTGTAATGGTTAGAGAGAGTTCTACAATAAAATTTTTTGACTCAAATTTTTGGGTTGGAGAAAATGTATTTTTTGAAAGATTTTCTGTAAAAGAAGAAAATCTTGAAAAAATTCTAATGCATAGAAAAAATCAATTTAATATTAATGAAACTCTTGTTAATCATTTTAGCTCCTTTTTTTATCATCCTGTTGAAGGCAATAATATTTTAGCTAATATATTAAATAGAAATGTAAAGAAAAATGTATTTGGTATATTATTTTTAGAACAAGATTTTTTTTTAAATCCTCGGTCTTTTAAAAAGGTTATTTTGAAAAGACATAGTAGTGGCTTTAAAGTTTTAAGGCTTTGCCCTAAATCTCATAAGTACCCTTATGAAGTATCACTTTTAGAAAAGTTTTATGAAATTTTAAACTATTATAAATTCCCAATTATAATTAATCTTGAAGAAATTGATATTACTGGAGATAAAACTATAGAGTGGACAAATTTATTAAAAATTTCAAAGAAATTTAAAAAAATTCCAATTATAATAGATGGGGGAAATTCTAAAGAACTTCAATTTAACAGTTTTATTTTCCTCCTAATCCAGAATTCTACAAACATTTATTTTAACACCCATAATCTTTTTGCAATGAATCAGATAGAAGAAATCTCTAAAATGGATCCTAAAAGACTTATTTTTGATTCATATTTTCCTTATTATGATACATATTTATCAATCGAACGTATAATGAATTCAGATCTTAATGAAGATGATAAAAGAAAAATTGCAAGCTTAAATATATTAAGAATTCTTTCAGAAATTGAAATCTAATAAATTAAAATGTTAACTGATAATTTAAAAGAATTAGCAATATTTGATACTCATTTACATTTAGGCTTTGCTAGTAGCCTATTCGTAAAAGATAGTTCAGATGATGTGATAATCACTAATTTAAAAGAAAATGGTGTGGTAAAAGCTATTTTTTCACATCACTCTGCTCTTTATACTATTGAGCTTGGTCTACAAAAAATATTGAAAACACTTGAAAAATTTGATGACTTTCTTCATGCTTATCTTGTGTTTAATCCAAATTTTGAAAAGAGAAGTCTAGAGATTATAAAAAATTATTATAATTCTAAAAATATTGCTGGAGTAAAAATACATCCTTCCTGGCATTTTTGCTATCCTGATGATGAAAGATACGAAAAGTTTTGGAAATTTGTTGATTCCAACAATATAGTTGTATTAACACATACCTGGAATCCTAACGTTCCTAATAAAGCTCAAAAATTTTCTGACCCTTTCTTTTTTGATAAAATTGTTAAAAAGTATGCTTCAGTTAAACTAATTCTCGCTCATGCTGGTGGGGTAGGTGAATATTTATATAAAGTTGTTGATTTAATTGAAAAGAATCCGAATATTTATGTTGATTTTGCCGGAGGAGTATTTGAGCCTGGGCTTATTGAATTATATGTAAATATGGTTGGATCAGAAAGGTTGCTTTTTGGTACTGATACTCCTTGGGTAGATGTTAGGTTTTGTATTTCATATATTTTAAATTCAGATATTAGTCAGAAAGATAAAAAAAATATTTTTTGTCTTAATGCTTCGAGGTTATTTAATATCTAGTAACCAGGTTTGATAAATACAAATGTTGCACTTTTTCTGGCATTGGATGAATCAACGTATATTTGTGGAGTGGATATAATAGCAGATGGGGGAAGTTTATTTTACCAGAACTTTTCAGCAAAAAAATAAGAAGTATTTAAAGAAATAGTATTTTGCACGGAAAGGACAGCGACTTAAGTTTTGTGTAAATCTCCTAGCAAAGCAAAATTTAAAAATATCTTTATTAAGAAAAAAATTACAACTTTTTAAAATATTTTATATTATTTTAGTATTGTTTAAAGTAAATATAAATTTAATTTTCAGAGGTATGAATTATTAGGTTTATTTACTTTAAAAAACAACATTTCTGGTTAATAAATACCACTTTTACTCCCAACAATTTATTTCTAGCCTTGTTTATTATCGAAGACAAGCAGTCAATATTTTATTTTAACCTTTATTTTAAAAGTTCTTACTATTGAAAGCTCTGGCCAGCCATTTCGGTATGTATGTTAAGTCTTTTTTACAAATATTTAAACTTCAAAGTCTGATGAGGGCAATTTTGATTGTCTGATGATTGATTTAAGTGTTCCAATTTTTATTTCTTTATGGTTTGGAACAGGAACAGTTATTGTAGAGTTTTCTGATTTTTTCTGCACCACGATATGACTTCCGCGTTGTCTTACAATTTCAAATCCACGACTTGAAAGTATTTCACAAATCTCCTGCCCGGATAATACTTTTAGCCTACCCAACAGAGACCTCTAACCTTGTTATGAAAATTTCATTATGAAGTCTCTCGTTTATTTCTTCTGGTGACGCAACTTCAAAGAACAATTCTATTGCTTCTATAAGATTTGCCCTTGCCTCCTCGACTGTTTCACCCTGGCTTGCAATATCAAGTTCCGGACATAATGCCACGTAAAGATTATCTTCTTTTTCAATTATAGCTGTATATTGTTGAAATTTACCCATATTAGATCCCAGATATTAATTTTTAATTTGTATTCACCTTAATAAGCAATTTATATTATAGCTTTATTGCGGTTTTTTTATAAGTGTATAATTTCTTTTAAGAAAAAGTGTTGGAATTTTTGTAAATTGAAACAGATTTTAAAATATCTTTTTAAAAACTTATTTCCGGTATAAAAATAATCTTATTTGAGCTCGCAATTCCGATTATAACATCGTTCGCTATGGCCAAGCATAACACTAACTAATTGATAAACAGGATGAGTTTGATTTAAGAGAAGAAAGTCAGAAAATCAAATTAGAATTAAGTAAAATACCCAAAATTTCGAATATTGGCATCTTTCAGCATTAGTTAAAACATGTCTTATTCTGATACTCGATTTAAAGAATTTCTATTTTAATAGTAATTTTAAAAGATCTTGCTACTGCACCATTCGGCCAATAATTCAAGATTCGAATCTTAAATATCCAGAATCAACAATTAATATTTTTTATACTGTCAACTTAATCCTTTTAAGATATTGTAAAAAACAACTCGAAATGATATTATCGTATATCGTTAACGATATTAATTATAGAGGTAAATTAAAATGATTCGGACTTTTTTTCTTGGATTTATAAGGCTGCATATTGTCTATCATGCAAGCAAAGAACCGATTTTTGGACTTGACATGATAAGAGAACTTGCAAGACATGGATATGAACTCAGTCCAGGGACTCTTTATCCGATACTTCATAACCTTGAAAAAGAAGGATACCTGTTAAGTAAGAATAAGGTGGTAAAAGGTAAAGTAAGAAAATATTACCAGGCTACACCTTCAGGCATAAAAGCTCTTAGCCAGGCAATTGATAAGGTAAATGAACTTATATGCGAAATCAAATTATAAGGGAGTAAAAAAGATAATATGTTAAGTTATGTAATAATCTGTATTGTAGCCATAATTGTTTCAGCCCTGACTCTTTTTTCAGGTTTTGGACTGGGTACTTTGCTTATGCCTGCATTCGCATTGTTTTTCCCTTTGCCTATAGCCATTGCCGCCACTGCAGTTGTTCATCTTGCAAACAATATCTTTAAAGCAATACTTGTGGGAAAAAAAGCTGACTGGCATGCGGTATTAAGATTTGCGTTGCCCGGTGCAGCAGCAGCCATTTTAGGCGCCTGGATTTTAACATTGGTTTCCGGTATCCCTACATTATTTATTTATTCAATCGGAAGCAGTAAGTACGAAATAGATATAATAAAACTGGTTATTGGTTTTTTAATAATTGTTTTTGCTTTTCTCGATTTAATTCCAAGGATGGAAAAACTTTCATTTGATAGAAAGTACCTTCCTCTTGGTGGAGCAATCTCAGGTTTTTTTGGAGGGCTCTCAGGTATTCAGGGAGCTCTCCGTTCAGCATTTCTTATAAAAGCAGGACTTGATAAAGATGCATTCATAGGTACTGGAACAGTATCAGCTGTCATTGTAGATATCGCAAGGCTTCTTGTATATGGGGTTTCCTTTTATACACTTAAATTTACAGCAATACCAAAAGATACATATGGCCTTATTGCTGCTGCAATAATTGCCGCTTTTGCGGGTTCTTTTATAGGAGCAAGGCTTGTAAAAAAGGTCACACTTAGAGCAATCCAGATAATTGTCGGCATTATGCTTTTACTTGTTGGAATTGGAATGATATCCGGATTGATATAATTAAATTTCTGGAGATTTAAATGGAAACAAACAGTAAAATTAAAAAAAATGCAGTGTGCAATGCCTGCACTTTAAAGCTTGTAGCAATTGCTTATAGAAAAAAACCAGTTTTTCGTTTGTTTCGTGAACCTCTTAAAATGGCAATAAGAGTCCTTTCATGGTTTTACACAATTGACCCTGATGAATATGAGGTTAGAACTCCTTCATGCAGAGGATGCATAAGATTTTATAAACTTGCACTCAAAGAAAGCTCCGGTATGTTCCGATGGCTTAATAATAAGATAAATCCATTCTTTGACAGGATACTTGAGTCCATTGTGACAGAAGAGGAATTAAAGAATGCAAAGGATTATGGAAAGAATGCAGTAGATGGTAAGGTTTCTGCCGAGGAGTCAGGTAAATGGATGAAGGATTTAAAGACAGGCTTTTAGAATAGGTTATTGGATTATATCACAAAGAATTTAAAGTTCATTTAAACTTGTATTTCGATAGGTACTTGCACTTCGATCATTTGAGAAATTTCCTGGTGTATATCTATTATATTTACATTATTATGCATATGAGCTAAAGAAAACTTAAAACAGGATGGTATAATCATAGATCTACATAAATTTCATATTCGGAAGGCAACATTACTGTAGTAACCCTGAAATATGGCTTGATAGGCTTGCAATGAAATCTACTTAAGTCAAATTCTTTTATTTAAAGCAGAAAATGTGAAAATAGCTGCAGTCGATTTTGCTACAGCAGTAGAAACAAATGCAGACGGTGCAAAAAAAAGCAAAGATTAGAACTTCAGGAATAATTACTGATTTTTATCATGGAGGGTTTTTCTGTAATTTTTCCTTATAAACACAACTCTTAGATAGTGCAATTTATTGAAAAAATAATGAAGAGTTTTAAAATTATTAATAAAATAGTGACTGCTGAATTGATTATTAGATAATTAAAAAATTTCCGGCAAAAGAAAGGGATAAAATGCTTATTAACAAAAAATTAAAAAGCAAAGTAAAAAATCGGAAAATTTTAATCACCCCTTATATTCTTGTTGCTGCTGTCTTTGCCAGTGTCTTTTTTCTTTCTTCCTGCTCAATGCTTGACTCGATGGGCGTAGGGAAAACTGTTTCTGAAGAAAGGCAGGTCTCAGGCATAGAAAGTATTTCAATAGGCAGCAGCATGAACCTGATTATAGACCAGTCAGGAAATGAATCTCTGGGTATCGAAGCATCCGAAAATATCCTTCCCTATATTTCCAGCGAAGTTGTAAATGGCGAGTTGCAAATTGAACTTAACCGCCCCGGTATAATAATCGGCCCAATAAACTGTTACGTCAGCGTTAAGGATCTTAAATCAATAAGGGTTTCAAGCAGTGCAAAAGTAAAATGTGAAAAACTTCAGGCAGAAAACCTGGCGGTTACTATGGCCAGTTCCTCGAGCGGCAACCTGAATGTATTTGTCAGTAATTTAGACCTTGAAATAGCTTCGAGTGCAAGCCTAACCATATCAGGCGAAGCAGACATGCAAGATACGACAGTTAACAGTTCGGGCAGCCTGGATGCTTCTGAACTTGTTACCAGGGATTGTAAAATAAAGGTCCAGAGTAGCGGGGAAGCCACAATAAATGTAACAGATAATCTTGATGCAACAGTTAACAGCAGTGCAGAGCTAAACTATAAGGGTAATCCAAAGGTCAATTCAGACGTCTCATCAAGTGGTGAAATAAAAAAGATAGTAATTAATTAAATTGTGCTGAATTCAAAAACACAGGTTGTAGCTGAATTGCAAATCCGGCTCTTTATTTTAAAACTGGTATTTTTTAAAAATTCTGATGCAAAAACCTCATATTCAGTGCTGCATATAGCTGACCCTATTTTGCCTGAAAGATGCTCCCTCTTTGACTTTAACATTATCTCGTGCCAAGGGCATTGATTTATAATTACTTTAACCAATCCGGGTTTCTTTAACAACCTGAATTTAAAGTTATCTAATCTCATTTTTATCCTGAGGGCTTCGATGAAAAATTCTTCAGTCCCAAAACTGTTTAAGCTTTGCTGGATAT
>Ga0233425_10003682_pt1 | contig 27257 bp, 18 predicted proteins | sample Watercolumn_Towu_2_FD_181712 | JGI IMG/M metagenome (GOLD analysis project Ga0233425, IMG submission 181712) | Freshwater microbial communities from Lake Towuti, South Sulawesi, Indonesia - Watercolumn_Towuti2014_140_MG | ecosystem: Environmental > Aquatic > Freshwater > Lake | place...
CCTTCCAACGTACTCAGTCGTTCCTGAACCGTTTGCCGAGCCGCTCGGATTTCCGTCGTCCAATCGAATTCGATGTAAACGACATTCAGCCCCGCCGTCGATTGGCTGCGAACCGCCTGCACGCCGCTCGCTCCCAGCAGCGTGATCTCGATCGGCTGAGTCACCATTGTCTCGACCTCTTCCGTCGCGAGACCGGGGCATTCCGTGATGATGATGACTCGCGGCCGGTCGAGGTCAGGAAACACGTCGATCGGAAGCTGCGTCGCGAGGTACGAGCCATACAGCAACACCGCGACGCTCATCACGACGACGAGCATTCGGTAACGGAGCGAGAAACGAATAATCGAGTTCAACATGACTTGTTTCTATGGATTGTCGGCGGCTCGGCCGAACGCCGAACTCCGTGGGCCGATAGCCGTTTTCATTTTCCTCGTCCGCCGCAAAGCGTGAGTTGTTGTCTGAAAAACGGATAACGGCTTTCGGCCCGACAGTGACGACTCATGGGATGACTTTCCGATCAATCTTCCATTAGTGCGAAGCATGCACCGTGCCGTCGGCGTGGACGTGAACGTCGGCGCGAATGCCGGCGGCGGCTTGGGCTTTGAGGACTCGGTTGAGCGATGCGGCTCCGTTTTGTGCCAAGTACGCACCGGACGTCACGCTGCCGTCGTTGGCCAGCACGACGCTGGTGCGGTCTTCATGCAAGACATGCACAGGAATGCGATTGAAGAGGTCTCCGTTCTGACGGAAGACATAGGCTTCCAGCCCTTCGCGCACGATGGCGGCGGACGGCAGCACCAGCGCGTTCTTGAGTTGCTCCACCGGGACGTGCAAGCGGACTCGCTGCCCTGGACGGAATCGCCAGACGACGAAGGTTTGACCCTCTTTCTGGTAGCCGCGTGATTGGTTGGTCAGCGGGATGAAGAAATCGAACGTGCGAGTCGTCGTGTCGATCGAGTTCGCGAGATGCCGTATGTGGAAGGTCTGATCCAGCGACGGCCAACTCGTGCTGTCGTCTTCCGCGAACTCGACTTCGATCGGCCAGCCGTTCTGAGCGGCCTTTTCCAGGAACGGAGCTTCCTGCTTGAAGGCGTGGCCTTCGATGTACAGCGAATGGTGATTGGCCAGCATCGAGAGCAACTGCCCGGCTTGGACCTGCTGGCCGAGTTCGACCTTGAGTTCCTGAACTTCGTAAGCCAACCCTTCGACGCGATTGTCGATCAGTTGCAGCGAGGTTTGTTGAATCTTCGGCGGTTGCTTTTCGGCATCGACGGGGGGCGGCGCGACGATGTCGATGGTGGAAACAAACTTTCCTTCGGTCACGGCGGCGATCTGGTCCGGGCTGAGGCCGCGCGTCAACAAGTCCTGGCGATAGCTCTGAATGGAGGCCGCCTGCCGTCGCAATTGCTGGTCGAGTTCGATGATCTTCACTTCGGGAATCGCACCGCTCTTCGCCGCTTCGGCCAAGCGTGCTCGTTGCTCTTTGACCAACTCTGTCTCGCGAGTGGCTTTGAACAACTCGGACTGCGTGTTTTGTAGGTATTCGCTGAAGACTCGCAACGTGAAGAGCCGGTCGCCGGGCTTCACCGTGTCACCGGGGAAGGCGTGAATTTGCACGACGGCTCCCACCGCCGGCGAAGTCACGCCTCGATCCGAGCGACCCGGCCGATCCACCACCGCGCCGGGAACCTGAATCGTCCGCCAATAGGTTTGCGGCTTCGCAGACTTCGCGACCAACCCCAAGTTCTTGCGAGCCTGCGGAGTCATCTTGAGCACTTTGGCTTCTTGAATCGGTGCGGGAGCCGCCTCCGCGGCCTTCGCCGTGGTCGCGTGCGATGGCAGCCACGTCTTCCAATGATCGCGCGTGACAAACGCGACGGCACCAAGCCCGGCAACGACGACCAGACCGACGACAATTCGGAGTATTCGTGGAATTCTCATTGTGTCACCTCTGTGTTGATTACCGTTGTGAGGAAGGAACCGGAGCAGGAGGAACATTCAACTTGGTCTGCGGCCATTGATCCTCAAGGGCGAGGCCCGAAACCGTGGCGGCGGCCTTCCACGCATCGCCCAACGCTCGAGTGTATACTTGATTCGCCTGAGCCTCAGCGTGTTGTGCCTCCAGCACTCGCAAATACTCGAACTGTCCGCCTTGATACGCCTCTCGCGACAATTCGCAGGTCTCTTTGGCTCGCGGCCGAATCGCCGTGCAAAAACGATCGACTCGACAGCGAACTGGCGAGCAATCGCGCATTTTGATCGCCACGCGATCGGTCAGGTTGTTTTCGATTCGGCCAACTGCCCGGTTTGCGTCACACAAGTGCGCTACCGTGGATCGGATGTTGCCTTGTTTGCGACTCCACAGCGGGATGCTCAGCCTCGCCCTGACGAAGAACTCGTTGGTTTGGTGCTGCTTCTGACGCACGTAGCCGGTGTCGAGGCTGCCATTGGGAACGGCCTCGACCTTTGCCTGGCGCATTATGAACCGAGCACGTGCGATCTCCCACATAGCCACCTGCAACTTAGGGTACGTAGTGAGCACATACCGTAGCGTGTGATCGGCGTCACGGTTGGGCAGCGGCCGGCCTGAAGACTCATCAATGCCGACGATTGCCAACCGGTTGTTGCCTACCTTCGCGGCAGGTCGCTTGTAATCTCCCGGCAACTCGAGCTCCGCAACTTCGGGATCTACTCGAAGCCGTTCCAACTCGACCTCAAGCTGGACAAGGTCCAGCCGGGCGACATACCTGGCTTCCAGCAGCAGTTTGATCTGCGCGACCGAATTCTCGGACAGTTTCACCATTTGTTCCGGCACGTCCACGCGACGTTGCAACGCAAGCACGTCGAAGCATGCCGCTCGAACGCCAGCCAGCAATGCATATCGATCGGCGGTGATGCCCCTCGCTGTCGGATCGACGTCGCGCGAAGCGTCCGTCGCCGAATTCACATTGCGGACCGGTTGCCGCACGGAAGTCTGCTGAAGAGCGAGCCGCTCCGCTCGCACTGGCTGACGTGTCGCCAGCAATCGCGCAACAATCCCCGCCTGGTTCTTCCCATGCCGACAAACTGGTATTCGAATCATTGTTCATCCCTTCCGCGGACGAGATGGAGTGCAGAATTCATTCAGCCTGTGATACTGCAGAGCAATCGGGGACCAGACAGGATGTGCTCATGCCGACCAAGTGTGACGAGAATCGCCCGTTGCAACCGCCGTAAACCGCGCGTCGAAAAATGGCGCAGTCGCCACCCGGCGTTACGAGCGTCCAATCGTCGCACTCCGAGCGAGTGTGCTTACGCGATCGCGCTCAACACGGAGTCGGCTCGACCGGGGCACAAGGCGACGATCACAAGCGGAGCGAGAGCGTCCGCAGAAAAAGAGGCTCGGCAATGAAGCTCAGCGGCGGTGGCCGACAGTATTCGCAGGCCGCCACCAACCGAAGCATCTCGGGAGTCGTCAGCTTCCACTCTGAGGAATGGCACTGCTCCTGCATCGACTTGGCGTCTGATGCGGTCGGGCGACCGACTCGGTCTGTCACCGTCTCCGAAACATACAACGCGTCGTCGTCATGACTGCAACTCGGAATCAAACCGACGGCGATCGCCCGTTGAGTTTGGTGTTGACCGCCTCGATGATGGATGTGGCGACCGGCTCCATTGCCGTGGGAGTGCTTGTGACCATGCCCGTGATGGTGATTTCGGTCGCGAAAATGCACGTGCGGCCGGGCCGTATGTCCCGGCGGCTCCGCAACGCTCGTTCCGAGATGCGTATGCGCGAAGATCAACCCTTGGTTGGCAAGCACCAACGGGATCAACAGCGGGGATAGTACTCGGCGTATCATGGAACCCTCATCGGCCCGTGCTGACTGGAATATTAGTCGATCTCCACATCGTTGCCAAACTTCCACGACGATTTGATCGCGTTCCGCCGCTCTAACGGTGCGGACTACGCGAATCCGATGCCGAGAGTCGGCAATTTGCCGGCCGCTAGATTACGCTTCGTCGTTGTACCAATGGTCACATCACCCAACCCGCTCGTTGGAACCGAGTTCGTATTGCCATCCTTCTTGATGGCCTTGGCCCCGAGCGGCGTGCACCAACTCGACGGCGGACTGGTCCGGATGCTGGCGGGAAACCAAGCTCGGTCGTGTGACGCAGCCCCCTTGTCGGACTCCGAATCCTGTATCCCGAAAGGGGGTGTGCGGATTCGATGTCCACTCCGGCCAGTCGGCCTGTCTCGGCGAATGACATTTCGGGTGGGCGGCTGATTGGGAAGCGTTACGGAGCCAAATCGCCTGGAGGGGGTTCGCGAATCGACTCCAAAAACCAACCGGTTATCGATTCGACTGGCGGCTTCGGCGCCGGTATCGATTCGCCGGTGACCGTCTCGATCGCCCAACGCAGAGTGAGGGACATTCTGTAGGGCGACACGGGCCCCATGTACTGCCGCATGCGATCCACCTGCGATTTGGCCCCCATCCGCCCGAGCGAAATCGCGCTGGCAAGTCGCACCCGCATCTTTTCGCTGGGGTTCATGCCGTCCGGTTCGGTGAGACGTTCCACGAGTTGTCGGGCCAGCGCTTCGTCCGGCGAATCGGCGTGAAGATGCCCGAGTGCCCAAATGGCTCCACCGCGGGATAGCTCGCCCATGCTCATGTCCTTCGGGACGTACCGTCGCAGCAAGGGTTCCGCCGGAGCGTACCTCATCAGGCCCAGCGCCTCGAACAGGTGGCCGACCTGAAAGTCGAGTTCGTTGGGAGGCGGCCGGTTTGTCAATCTCGATTCGGTCTGGCGCGTGGCCTTGTCGAGAATGGCCGGAAGCGTGTCGGGGACGGCCAGCTTGCGCAGGCCCCACGCCGCAGCGACAGTCACCGCAGGTCGCGGTGATTCCAGAAGCTGCACCAGCCGAGCCGCGGCAGGCTCATGATCGAGTTCCGCGAGCAACAACGCGGACTGCTCCTGGCCGCGCCAACTCTCGCCGCCCAGAACTTCGACGGCCGTTTGCCGGATGGGTCCATTCAGTTCGGGAGTCTGAGCGAGGCGGTACAGCTCTTCGCGGACAACGGCACGCAGACCCTGATGCGGATCGTCGAGCAACCGGGCGACCGCGACAACTCGTTCCGGCGTTGGTCGAGCCACGTATGCATCCACGCCCTGGCGGCGGACATTGGCGTCGCCGTTGGAAAGCGCTTCGCCGGCCAGCGGCAGAACAAGGTCGTGGTCGATTGAGTTTAGAGTGGCCAGCGCAGCGGCGGCGACACTCGGTTCGCGATCCGTCGCCAGTCGCAGCAACATCCTGCGTGCAGGTTCCGAGCGATGGTGTTCCAGGAGCGCGACCGCCTCCAGCCGATCCAGGACCGAAGCCGCGGCGAACGTGAGCAGGCGTTCGGCGTGGCCTTCCAGCCCGGAATCACGCAGCCGCCCCGCCGAGCGTGCCGCCGCCAGCCGGACGGCGGCCGGCCGCAAGGGATCATGCAGAATCGTCAGCACCGCATCCGCGGACGCGGTGTCGTCGGCATCGGCGACGCCACGGATGGCCAGCATCAAATCTCGGTGCCGGACGTCGCTGGCGGCCAGTCGTTTGTGCCACGCTTCGATCATTGGTTGAAACTTCCAGCGACCCAGCGCCGGTTCGATCTCCTGACGCAATTCACTTCCAGACCGCTGCGACGCGGCGAACAACGTGACCGCTTCGTCGCGGATGTCCAGCACGATGAGAGCCCGAGCCGCCGCAAACCGGGCAGCGGGATGCGTGGACTCGGCCGACACGATTTTTGCCAACGCCGGTCGCGCTTCGGACAGGTTCGGCATCCCAACGAGATGGGCGCGTGCGATCGTCAAAGCAGCCATCCGTTGCATGTCGGCTTCGGGACGTGACACAGCCTGCAGCCACAACACTCGATTCGCTTCGGAAAAGACCCGGACCGGCGGCGGGATATGCAGCTCCGGGTCCGTCTCCATCGCGAATTCCGGACGGATTTCCGCCATGGCGACCGAGCCCGCGGCCAGCCAGATCGTTACCAGCAGTCGAGTCATTGATGGCATGGATGGCATTTGTGAGAGAGTCCCCACGACAGGTCACTGCGGACGCGAGATGCGACGAATCTGGCCCAGCAGCACGATCAAACTCAGAGTTGACGCGATTCCCAGGAACCACCAGTTGCCCGGGATCAGTTGGTAGTCCCGGAATCCCGGCAGCCTGATTACCGACAGCGCGGCGGCGACGGGGTTGATCATCAGCGAATGCTCCACGGTGTCGTGCCCGAACGGCGCGTCGCGGCCAAGCCAGATCAGCAGCGGCGCTCCGCAGACGACCAGCAGCGCGGCGTAGGCCGTCGCCGTCGCCGTCGCCGTGCGGCGAAACAGACTGCCCACGGCGGCACTGACCAGCATGGCGAACAGCGCAGTCGCCGCCAGGCAGGTCACGACCCGTTGGACCTCGAGCCGCAAGCCCGGTTCGATGTACACCATGACCAGATAACCCGGCAGAGTCGCGCACAGCACCAGCAGCAGCGTCAACACGACGCTCAGAAGCTTGCCCCACACGATGCGCAGCGCGGACATCGGCGTCATCTGGAGCAACGGCCAGCCGCCGCTCTCACGCTCGGTGCTGATCAAACCCGCGGCAAGGCTGGGAGTGATGAGCACCAGCAGGGCCACCTGCATCAGCACCATGATCGCACCGATCGTGTTCACGCCCCAATCGACGGTGCCCGTCACCGTGGCGTACGTCAGACCCAGCGAAAGCACGGCACAAACGGCGATCAACCGCAACAGCCAGTGCAAACGGCCGAACCGCCGACACCGGAATTCCTTGACCATCACGGGATTCACCAACGGACCGATCGATCGCGAACGCCGTTGCGGATCGACGATGAAAACCAGACGTCGCAACAGACGAACGCCGAACGCCTGATCGTCGCTGATCCGGCCCGCCTCGCGATCTCGATCGAAAATCGTGTGGTTGAGCCGGCTGATGGTCCACGCGGAGTAAATCGCGGTCAGTGCCAGCGAGATCAACGTGAACCGGCCGGCGACGTCCGTGGTCGAGATCAATCCCGCCGGCCCCAGGTCGGCGGCTCCTTGAAGGGCCATCAGCGCGGCAAACGGAGACGCACAGCGCAACCAGTCGCCGACCTCGGCGAGGTAACCACCCGTGCCCTGGAAAAACTGGTGCGGGCCCAACGACAGCACACTTGAGGCGAGGACGAACCCGTAGGTCCAACGCACGGCGGCGTCCGTCGTTGTCGCGTGCGTGCTGACCAGCAATCCGAGCGATGCGTACTGCAACACCGTCAGCGCCAGAAGCATGTAGACCGCCAGCAGATCTCCGAAGAGCGAAATGCCGCCGAGCGCGTAGCAGGCGGCGGCGTTGGGCAGGCTCAGGACCAGCACCAGCCCGGCGATTCCGAGCACTCCCAGCAGCTTGCCGATGAAGATCCGCCACGGACCCAGCGGCGTGTTGAGCAGCAGGGCCAGCGTACCCGCGCTGCGTTCGCGAACAATGTTTGTCGCCGGGAACACCGGAAGCATCAACAGGAGTGTCGACAGCAGGCCGTACGCGAACAGCCGGAAGACTTCCTGCGATCGGCTGCCGGAAAGAGCCATCCGCGGATCGGTCGGCCAGCGCACGATAACCAACAGGGCGAATGCAACCGCCACGCCGCATTGCAGCAGCACCATCCTCCGTTTCCGAAGGAGCGTGATGAGTTCGCGACGGACGAGTGGGTTAGCCATGCGCGGCTCCTCCGGCGACGACCGCGGTTTCGGATCGCGCGGCCATTGAGTCCGAGGCCCCGGGGCGTGCAAACGACATGAACGCCTCTTCCAGATCGGTCTGCACCTCGCGGAACTGCGTGACTCGGATTCCGCCGCGCACGAGCATTGCCAGCAGATCGCCCAGTTGCTCCTCGGTGCAGGCCGTGCGAAATCGCACCGACGCTTCGGCCGGAACCTGCACGATGTCGGCCTCCGCCTCGATCGCGCGGCGGATGACTTCGGCTGCCGCGGGAAGCTGCCCTGCGGACGCCAACTGGGCTTCAATCGTCCGCTGCTGGCTGACCTGCCGGCCGATCTCTTCCACGGTCCCGACCGCGCGCAGCCTGCCATGCGTCAGGATGGCGATGCGATCGCAGATGCGGGACAACTCGGGAAGGATGTGGCTGGTGACGATCAAGGACTTGCCGAGTTTGGCCAGCCGGATCAACAGGTCGCGCATTTCGATGCGGGCCTGCGGGTCGAGGCCGTTGGCGGGTTCGTCGAGGATCAGCACCTGCGGATCGTGCAGCAGCGTGCGTGCGATCCCGACTCTCTGCTGCATCCCGTGACTGAGACTCTCGACGAATTTGTCTCGCATGTATGCGGTACCGGTCGTTTCCATCACTTCCTCAATCCGCGCGACCCGTCGTCGGCACGGGATGTCGAACGCGGCCCCAAAAAAATCGAGATACTCGCGGACTCGCATGTTGTCGTACGATCCGAACTGGTCCGGCATGTATCCCACGAGATGCTTGATGCGCCGGGCGTCCTTCACGCAGTCGGCGTCGCCAATCCGCGCGCTGCCGGAGGTGGGCCGCGAGAGTCCGACGAGGATTTTGATGGCCGTCGTCTTGCCGGCGCCGTTGGGTCCGATCAATCCGAGGATCTGGCCTGACGAGAGGTGCAGCGACAGACCGTCGAGCGCCGTGAAGTTGCCGTAGCGCTTCGTGAGGTGAACGATCTCGACCACTGGTTTTTCCGAACTCATCTGACGTCCTTTCGCGCCTGGCGGCGCCCGCGTCACGCGGATTCAACCGCCTCCGCCTGCTTCGTCCGCGATCGATCGTGGGGCCAACGTCCGTGCCCACAGGTCCATGGAGAGCGACTCGATCTGCCAGTAACTCACCTTCGCGCTTCCGCCGGAACTCGATTCGGTCAATTCCGGCCGATCCGGATCGCCTCCGGCAACTCGCAGCAACAGTCCGCCGTCGTCGGAGACGGTCAGCAGTTCGGGATCGTTGATATCGAAAGTCAGTGTGCCGACGGGATCGACCCACGTTTTGATCGGCACCACCTGGCCCTGCTTCACGCCGGAGAATTCCAGCTTTCCAACCGGGCCTTTGACCTTCACCACCAGCCGCGCCTGCTGCATGGCAACCGGCAGCAACACGGGCGGAATTTGAAATCGCAACCAGGTGGTCGAGGGCCAGGACTTCTCGACCCACAAATGCCGACGGTCGTCGTACCACCCGGACGGGGCGAGCCGGTCGGGTCCAAACGCGGCGCGATACGGCAGCAGTGGCGCAGCGATGGTCACGTCGGTTCCGGCGGGAGGTCGCTCCATCCGCAGTGGGACCGCCACCAGTGCGGCGCCGAACGGCCGCCGACTTTCACCGAATTTGATTCCCAAATCCCACGGCTGGCTCCAGAACAGCAGTTGCGGGTCGGAGGGATAGTCACGACGCTCCGGATTCGTGAGCAGCAATTCGAGCAGCTTTCGACGCCGATGCTGCTCATCCGAAAGCAGGCCCGCCGCCAGAAACTGCTCCGCCGCGAACACGTTGTCCGATCGCACTTCAAACGTGCCGTCGTCTCGCAATTCAACACCCATCCGGCCATCGCGCGTGGCGAGCACCGCGTCGGCGGGGCTGCGAGCACTTGCCGCGCGCAGCCGACCGTTGAGTCCGTGGGGTCCAAACGTCGCCCGCGCTTCCAGGCGTTCCGGCAACGCCATCGATGCGGCCAGCCGCGCCGTTCGCAGGCCGGTGGCCGATGGAAGGTTTTCCCACTGCCAGGCGTCGAGGTCGGTCCAGATCAACCGCCGCGTCGTTCCCTGCTGGCCGGTCATGTCGGGGATCAGCCAACCACCGTGCACGGCCTTAAGACTCGTGGAGTCGCCCTCCGGAGAAAACAGGCCCGCGACGCCGTCGATGCGCACGTCTTCGGTACCGGACATGGCTTGCACGAACTGCACACTGGCGACGGCGGCCGGAATCGATTGGCGCTGCGACCGGCCCATCAAAACCAAAACCACACTGACGGCGATGGCCAACCCGGGCCCGATCGCGCCCAACAGTTCCAGCCGATCCAGCCTCCACAGCCAAACACCCAGCCCGGCCAGGATCCCGCTGAATCCGATCAACAGGCCGACGACGATCCATCGTGACGGAACCGCGTAGCCGACGTATTCCTGGACCTGCGGCTCCAGTGTCGTTTCCGAAAGCAGCGGCGTCGAGCGCGAGCGGAAAAAGTCCGCGACGAGGTGCGCTGATGGTTCCAGCAGTATAAATCGCGGCTTCATCCGGACACCCACGGGTGGCGTCCCGCCGGAACGGTCTGGGGATGACGGGCGAAGTCCAGGCCCTCCAGGTGGCGGCTGACGAGAAGCAGGATCGTCCGCCGGGACCCGCGAACGCAGCCATCCCTCCGCGCCCAGCATGGTCACGAACAGTCGCCCCTCCCCGCAATTCCTTGTGACCGCCGCCGGCCAACCATCGACCGTGAATTCGACTTCGCCCGTCCCCACTATCGTCCGCACGAATTCGATCGGCCGCTCGTAATCCTGCACCGACCGCTCGGAGTTGCGGGTCCCGGCCGCCGGTTCGATCCGCACGGTCGTCAATCCCACGCGATCCACGACCTCGCCAATGAACTCGTCTCCCATCAGTCTTTCGAGCACCCGGGGATCGACGCGGTCGAGCATGACCCACAGCCGCCCACCGCCGAACAGCCAACGTCGGACCGCGGCCAGTCCCGCGTCGTCATTGAGCAGGCGGTCATCCGCCAGCACCAGATGATCGAGGGCGTTCAAGATCTCGGTGGCGGGAGGCAGCAGCCACTCGGACAAATGTGAAATCTGCCGATCGAACGTTTCCTCGGACCGCATGGCGAGCAGCAGTTCATACGGCGCGTCAAAACCGTCGTCGGGAATCTCACCCATCGGCCCAACGATCCCGATCACCGGTGTGCCCACAATCGCCCGCAAGTTGCTGTCCAACTGCAAGTATCCGGAATCGCTGCGGATCAGCACGTCGCGATTGTGGCGGGTATCCAAGACCAGCGTGCGGATGTTGAACCGCAGGCCGCCTTCAGCCGCCACAGGGGGCGGCAGAATGGGATACCAAGTCTGAATCCGAGACCGCGCCGGGACCCACACGCGCCGGCCGAATTGCAGTGTCGGTTCCTCCTCGAAAAAAGTGGCCGCCAGCAGATCGGCTGGTTCGTCTGTCGGGTTGGTGAGGTACAGTCGCACCGCGCCCCACTTGCTGGGCGAGTAGGTGTACACTCCCCCCGCCGACACCTGCGCCACCGCCTGTCCCAAGCCGCCCTTGATTTCCTGAGCCCACAGCGGACTCAACGGTGGCAGGCACATCGCTGCGAAGATAGCGCACCGGCCGAGTCCGAGCCGCGGTCGCCTGCGATGACAACAATGGTCCACGATTCAGCCGCCAGGTTGCGAGGTCGAAGTTGCCGATCAGCTCGATGGAGGAGGGCTCACACTATACCGCGACGTGTCGCATCCGGCCACGGCCCGAATTCAATCCGACCGAAATCGACCGTGGAGGATGGGAACTTTCCACCGCCAAGTCGACCTCCCACTGGCACACGAATTGCCGCACTTCGAATTCAACCGGGATGTCGTGTCGCCGGTGGTTACGGAGCGCGGCCAGGTGGCTACCGATCCGCATGGCCGGACCGGCCCACAGGGGGCCGACTTTCTTACTCAAACCGGGAGGCTGCCATGATCGAACTGAAACGCATACTGTTCCCAACCGATTTCAGCGAGAACTCGAAGATCGCGCAGAAGTACGCATCCACGTTGGCGGAACAGTTCCGGTCCGAGCTGCAGCGGCGATGTCCTTCGGTTTGTAATCGGCCACGACGTCCTGCGGTCGCAGTCGCTGCAACGTGTCGGTGCGGACGAGCAGCGGGAAGTCGGTGAAGCGGATGCAGAAGTCGCGATCGAACCAGCCTTCGTCCATCAGAATTCTTGTCACGCCGAGCAGCACGGCGGTGTCGGACAGGCCGGGTCGGACGGAAATCCAGTAGTTGCTCTTCGTGCCGGGGCAGTTGTACTCGGGTGCGATGTCCACCAGTTTGCCGCCTCGCTCCATGACTTCGTTCAGCCAGTGCGATTCCGGCATTTTGTTTTCGATCAGGTTCTTGCCGATCTGGATGACGAGCTTGCAGAACCGCAGATCGTTGAAATCCATGTCGGACGTTTGCAGCCCGTGGACGAACGGATGCCCTGGCGCCTGATCGCCGCGCCAGGTGTACTCGTTCCAGTCCCGCGCCCCGCGAGCCTGCTCCGGCGGCACGCCGCGCACGTGGTGATCGAGCAGGCCCAGCATGTTGGCGAAACGGTAGATGCCGAACTTCCCGACAATGCCATGCAGCGGCAAGTTCGATCCAATCTTGATGACGCGCGTGCCGGCGTTCTCGACCTTGTCGATCATCGCCTGCTCGTAGCCATCCTGCTTGAGCCGCGACGCGCCGGCGTCGCCGCTGTACGTGCGGGCGATCGCTTCGAGCCCGGCGGCAACGTACTTCGAAATCTCATCCCAGGTCAGCCGGACGAACGTGTCGTTGCCGCGGTCGTCGAACTTGAACTTCGTGCGGAGCGCGGGGTCGTCGGACAGCGACGGAAAGCCCGCGTCGGCCGATTCCTTCCAACCCTTGCGCAGCACCGGACCCTTGAGCCGGTACGGCCCGTAGATTCGCCGCTGCATGGTGTACCCTTTCGGGCACCCGCGCGGGTTCCACGCTTTCGTGGCCTTGTTGCCATACAGGTCGCCGACGCGATCGTGGTCGTAGTTTTGTTCGCTGCGCAGCATCACGCCGTTGCGCACGAAGGCTCGCAGCCGGCACATGTGCGTGTCGTTCGGAGCACAGACCCAGGTGAACGAGCTGTCGTAGTGGTACTGGTCAAGGTACACCTGTTCCCAATTGCGATCGGGGTACGAGCCGAGCGGGTTGTCGATGCTGACCGGCTTGAACGCCCACGCCTGCGGCCCCGCGGCCAGCAATGTGCCTCCGCTGGCGAGACACGTCTCCAGAAACTTGCGTCGCGACAGGTCCATCGTCGTCTCCAATGACCAAGCACCAATGTCCAAGCAATGTCCAAGCTCCAATGACCAACGACCACCAATCGTCAAACCTCGACCTCAACTCCCGACCACTCACCACTCACCACTGACCACTCACTCGATGACCAACTCCTGCCAGATCGTGATCGACTTCATCCCATCCCGGTCGCGGTGGGCTCCGTCCCAGATCGCGAACGCGGCGGAAACGCGATCGCCAGCCGCGAGCGGCAGGCCGTGAGCCGGATCGGCGGACGCGAGGCGTCGCGTGAGGACCACGGTCCAGTATCCGTTCTTCCATTCCCCCTGAGCCTCGACCGATTCGTTGACCGCAGGCCGGAAGGTCACGGTCCCCGGCCCCGCCGTTTCGAGGGCGCTCGCGAAGATTCCCGTGCGGCCAGGGACGTTCGGATTGCCCGCGGCCGCCGCCGGGAACGCGACCGGCGCCTGCCTGTCGGTCCGCGTTCCCGAACGGCGGTACTCGGCCGATTCGACGATCTGTTCGCCGAACGGATACAAATCGACGACGACGTTCGGGTTCACATTTTCGAGGTCCTGCGGCACATGCCGCCCCGCGCCCCACAGCCACACATCAACGGGCGCCGCGGCGGTCCCCATGCCGAGGAAAGGTTCGGCGTCGCCGCGGAACAGTTCGACCGCGATCGCGTCGCGAAACGCCTCGGTGCGCCCCGCGTGATGATTATCGGTGGCATCGGCCCAGCGAAGATGGAACGCGATCGTTTCGCCATCGTGGACCGATCGCACTTCGACGACGGTCGCGAAGTCGTCCCGCCACCAAAGCGGCGTGGTGTGGAGCCGCACCGGTTCGATGTTCGCCCACGCGGCCGATCCCGGCGAGTCCGGTGCCACCTGCACGCGGCGGATCACAATCCGTTCGCGATTCAGCACCGTGCCGGCTCGCGTTTTCTCGTCGGACAGCGACAGCACGAAGTGCGTCAGGTCGGCAACCTGCGCCGGCGTGTTTTGTCGGAACGCGGGCATCGGCGATCCGGGCATTCCGGCGAGGAACCGGCGGTACACCGTGGCGGGATCGGACGACCCTTTGAAATAGCCCTTCGTCAGGTCGCGTGGGCGCGTGGGCAAACCTTCCTCATCCACCATCTTGTCCTGACCGTCACCGCGCCCTTCGTTGCCGTGGCAACCCGCGCAGCCGACGATGCGATACAGTGCCCGACCCCGAGCGATCGTCTCGGCATCCGGCTGACCGAGGTCCGGCACGGCGACCAATTCACCGGGCGTGGTCAGGTCACGCACGATCTCGGCGAGCTCCTGTTCGTTGACTTCATCGCCAGCGTCCTTCGCGAGCGCTCGTTCGACGTCGCGAATCCCCTCGCGGCGAAACTCCAACACTGTTTCGACAAGCAACCGCAGGTCGCTCGCCGACAGATGCGGCCACGGCGGCATGGAAGAACCCGGCATGCCACGGATCAGCACGGCTTCAAGATCGTCGAGCGTCGGGACGCCGTTCAAGGTCGTCACCAACCGGAACTTGCCGGCGCGGAAGTTCCGCGGCTTCGGGTAAACGAATTTCGCCGCCAGACCATTTCCATCTCCATTCTTACCGTGGCAGTCGGAGCAGTGCTGTTGAAAGAGTTGCAGACCACAAGCTTTCGACGCGGCGGGATCGGGTTGCGATTCGGCTGTGCCGGCGGCCGCGAGTTTTGTCTCAGACGAATCCGTCGCCGATGGTTGTGCAGCGGCTGTCTTGCTGGCTTGGGATGGTGCGACGTTTTTTGGCCGCGTGGGGCGTCGCAAATCGCATCCAGCCGACAGGACGCACAACCCGATCAGCAGCAGGCACCACGACCATCGCGAAGATTGGACCGACGAATTCGATGCCTCGGCGTTCACTCGCCCGATCGACGACGGTTTCCTTCGCGTTGGGCTCATGATTCGCCTCCGGAAATCGACGTGCATCGCGACTCTCACTGACGCGACCGTCAGCCCATGCAGTCGCCGTGCCGATGCCAGTGCGCTGTGTCCTTCGGACGGAATCTCGGTACAGAGCACAGGATCGAACGAAAACTGCCGGAACCGTGATCGCAGAGATGGGCCGTTTCGCACAGGAAACGGGCACGGTGGGCGTTATTGCACGACGGCGAAGTGGACTTAAGAATCGGTCCGGCCTGCCGCCGACGTTAAAAGGTGTGTCGTCCCGCGACACGCCTCAAGCGGCAACCTGGCCGGCTGTGGCCTTGCGAGGAAGGCGGACACAGAACGTGCTCCCCTTTCCCGGACCAGCGCTGGCGGCGGTGATCGTGCCGCCGTGTTGCTCGACGATGTTGTGGCTGATCGTCAACCCGAGGCCGGTCCCTTGGCCGGCGGGCTTGGTCGTGAAGAACGGATCAAAGATCGTCGCGATGGTTTCGGATGTCATCCCGCACCCTTCGTCCGAGAAACTGATCAGCAACTGATCGGTGTGCTCGGTGATCGCAATCCGCAGCGTCTGGCCCGGCTGCATGGCTTGCAGTCCGTTGGCGACGAGGTTCAGCACGACCTGCTTGATCTGTGGCCCGTTCACTTCGACGTGACACGCGGTCGCGTAGTCGAATTCGATCCGCCGGTCGCGATACTTGCTCAGGTGCTGGACCATCGAAATGACTTCGCGAATCAGTCGCGTAACATCGGTCAGCTCGCGTGCCGACCCGCGGCCTCGCGAAAAGTCGAGCAATCGCTCGGTGATATCGCGGCATCGCGACGACTCGGTCTCGATCATTCCCAGATATTCGCGGATCGTCGCAGCCTCGGCCGGGTCGATTCGGTCCAGCAATCCGCTCAGCCGCCCTTGCAGCGATTCGCTGGCCATTGACACGGCGGACAGCGGGTTATTGATCTCATGCGCCACACCCGACGCCAGAAAGCCGACTCCCGCCATGCGCTCGGACCGCACCAGCATCTGTGCCTGCTCGTTGACTTTTTTCTCATAGTCCTCCTCGCTCTCGCGTACGCGAGCGGTCATCTCGTTGAATGCGTCGGCGAGTTCGGACATTTCGTCTTTTGTGTTGAGCTGCACGCGGAAGCCGTAATCCTTCTGGCTCCAACGCCGAGCCGCCTCGTGCAGCTTGCCGATCGGCACGATGATCCACAGGCGACCCGAGCGGATGATCCCGGCCATCAGCAACAGCGCGACCACACTCGACACGACGACCGACACCATGCTGAACCGGTAGTGGCTGCGAGCCATGCGAAGACTGCGGGCGAAGCCTTCGATCGGGTCGGGAATGTTCTGCGAGTTCATCGCCATCCGACCAAGCACGCCCCACATCTCGTGTGCTGTGTCGCCTCGCAGCAATCGTTCGAGTGAGACACGCTTCGTTCCGTCCGCGGGAGCAGGCTGGGCTGACTGTTCCGCGAGCGTGGCTCGACCACGCTCGTAGGCAGACTGAATCACCTCCAGCCGGTCGAGACCCGCATCAATCTCTGCGAGCGATGTCTCGATGAACGGCCTTTGTGCGTGAGGCATATCGGACGGCGGCAGCCTGTCCAGCTTCTTGCGAAAGTCGAGCACGATGTGCCGGGCCTCGCCGAGCCGCAGTTCAAATTGTTGCTGCTGGAATTCGTCCGAGACGTCTGCCTTGGCGATCAAGTCCACCGGTTCAAACAGCAGGGCGATGCACGCGGTCAGATCGGCTTGGTGCGGGGCGTCATGGATCACGTAGTCCAGCTCGTGGACCACATTGCGATACGACACCAGCCCGGCGATGCCGCTGATCGAGAGCACGAGCAGCATGGCGATCACGAGCGCCAGCCCGCAAGCCAGCTTCCGGCGAATCGTCCGCGTGATCAGCAAGGGAACCTCCGTGTTCTGTCGCGGCAGAGTCTATCGGCCTCAGACGACCTGCCGCAAGTCGAACCCCGCATTGCCCGAATGGGGCAAATCGGGTTAAATGCCGCGGCGTTTGATCGGTCGCGACACTTGTTTCCACGACGGAATTGTCATGCCACACACCGAGCGCTCGGTTCGAAACGAAGTTCGATTCGTCCGCGTTCCGCCTCCCGCACGGGCGCTGTTCCTGGCAGCGTTCGGCCTTGTGACGCTCGCCGCTTCCGTGGCCGTGGCGGCTGATGACGAGATCGGAGTCGTGGTTCCCGAGGGGTTCCAAGTCACGAGGTTTGCGGACGACTCGTTGGCGCACGACATCTACTGCATGACGATCGATTCGCTCGGCCGCGTGGTCGTGTCGGGGCCGGGGTACGTGAGGATCCTGATCGACACGAACGGCGACGGAAAGGCCGACACGGTCAAGCAGTTTGCCGACGGGCCTGAGAGCGGCGCGCAAGGTCTGTTCTTCATCGGCCGCGACCTCTTGTGCATTGGCGACGCCGGGCTGATCCTGTTTCGCGACGCCAACGGCGACGACCGGGCGGACGGTCCGCCGGGAACGTATCTCAAAATCGCCACCGGCGGCGAACACAACGCCCATGCGATCCGCCGCGGACCCGACGGCTGGTGGTATCTCCTCGCCGGCAACACCGCCGAGGTGAACGAGAAGTTCGCCAATCTGCCGACCTCGCCGGTGAAGCAACCCTACGCTGGCACGCTGATCCGTCTGAAACCCGATCTGACCGGAGGCGAAGTCTTCGCCGATGGCTTCCGCAACGCCTACGATTTCGATTTTGATCCGCGGGGCGACCTGTTCGTGTACGACAGCGACGGTGAGCGCGACGTGTCGTTGCCGTGGTATCAGCCGACCAGAATGTTCCACGTGCTGCCGGGCGATTTTCACGGCTGGATCAGCGAGAGTTCGAAGCGGCCGGATTATTTTCTGGATGCTGCTCCGGTGGTGGCCGAGACCGGTCGCGGTTCGCCAACCGGCGTCGCGTGCTACTGGCATCGCCAGTTCCCGGCCGAATACCAGGGAGCCTTGTTCGCCCTCGACTGGACTTTCGGCCGTGTGTGGGCTTTGCCGCTGGAACGGAAGGGGGAGACGTACGCCAGCAAGCCAGTCGAGTTCATGAAGGCGAAGGGGGAACACGGATTCGCCCCGACCGACGTGGAAGTGGGAGCGGACGGCAGCTTGTATGTCTGCGTGGGAGGCCGCGGGACGCACGGCACCGTGTACCGCGTGACGTATCCGAAAGGGCCGGGCACGCCGTTCGTGGGTGTGCCGGCCAACGCGCCGCAGCAGCAAAAAGTGCGAGCGTGCATCGAAGCGCCGCAGCCGTTGAGCGCGTGGTCGCGCGCCCGTTGGCTCCCGCTGGCGAAGCAACTCGGACCGGAACCGTTCATCGAAGCGGCGATGTCGGAGGGACTGCGCGCGGCTTCGCGCGTGCGAGCCATCGAAATCGTCACCGAGTTGTTCAACGGACTGCCGCCCGAAGTCGCACTGGGTCTGACGATGACCGATTCGGCGGAGGTTCGGGCGCGGGCGGTGTGGTCGCTCGGGCGGAAACCGGTCGCGGACCTCAACCCGCAGGTGCTGGCGTCGTACCTTGCCGACCGAGACGCGTTGGTCCGGCGGTGTGCTCTCGAAGCGGTCGCGACCGCGACGAAAGAACACGGCCCGCTGGCGGCGTCAATCGCGAGCAACATGAACGACGAGCGGCGGGTCATCCGGCTGTCGTCGGCCACGCTGTTGCCGCGGCTGGACAACGCGGTGCTCAAGCAGATTTCAGAGATCGCCCGGACGACAAGCTGGCGAGCCGCGGTCGTGAACGCGTTGGCGTTCGCCTGGCGGCTGCAATTGGTCAAGCCTGGCGAATTCAATGCGTACACGTTGGACATTGGCCGCCGTGTTCTCGAAGGGGACTACCCGATCGAACTGAAGCGCGATGCCGTGCGGTTGATCCAACTTGGGCTGGGTGACCTCTCGTCGGCCGAGAAACTTCCGGCAGTGTTCGATGGCTACTCCAGCCCGCTCGACCTCGAAAAACACGAACGCGAATTGGACCCGGTTCGCATCCAAGTGGCCAAGCAGTTCCCGTCCGAAGACCGGCTGCTCAACCTTGAGCTGGCTCGCGTCGCGGCGATGGTGTCGCCTCTCAACCCGGACCTGCTGGCGAAGATTGTCGATCAAATCACCGAGACGAGTCACCCGACGGACGACCTGCACTACCTGATCGTCGCGGCGAAGATTCCAGTTCCGCGCGGGAAGGAGCAGCAGGGAAAGATCGCCGCAGCGCTCGTCAACCTCGAGGGGAAGATTACCTCGCGCAAGTTGGCTCTCGATACGCACTGGAACGATCGCCTCGGCGAACTTTACGGCAAGCTCGTAGACCACGACCCGGAGTTGCCGGTCAACCTGCTCGACCATCCAGGGTTTGGCCGGCCGGGACACGTGCTGTTTATGAGCCGCCTGACGGAGAACCATGTGCCAAAGGCGGTCGAACGATTTGTTGAAGCCACCACGAAAGACCCGCACTACCCGTGGAACAACGACGTCGTGTTCGTGCTCGGGTTCATTAAAAAGCCGGAGCTGCGCGAGGTCGTGCGGCAGAAGTTTGAATCGTACGAGCTGCGCATGGCCGCACTGATGGTGCTCGCCGAGGACCCCGCCGAGGAGGATCGGTTGCGATACGCTGCCGGTCTCGATTCGCAGCCGATCGAGATCATCGACACATGCCTCTCGGCCCTTGAGAAGCTGCCTGAGAAGAAAGACCCCGAGGAATTGGTCGCGCTCGTCAAGACGTTGCGCCGGTTGGGTGAAGACAAGTCGGAATTCCCGTTGCGTGAGCGCGTGGCGAAACTGCTCGTGCGAAACACTGGTGTCGGCGAAGATTTCGGATTCATCGAAGGGGAAGAAGGACACAAGCCACAACCGGAAGCGATCGGGAAGTGGACCGATTGGGTCGCGGAGGCGTATCCCGAAGAAGCCGCGAAACAACTCGGAGGAGGAGGGGCCACGCTGGCGGAGTTGCGAAAGCTGCTGACCAACGTCCCGTGGGAACGCGGCGACGAGACTCGCGGGCAGAAGTTGTACGTGTCGCGTTCCTGTGCACAGTGCCACGCCGGCGGACAGGGCTTGGGCCCGGACCTGGCGGGCGTCGCGGGCCGATTCTCCCGCGACGACCTGTTCACCGCGATCGCACTTCCCAGCCGCGACGTGTCGCCGCGTTACCAGACGACGCTCGTGGAAACCAAGTCCGGCAAAGTCATCACCGGGCTGATCGTGTATGAATCGGTCGACGGCGTGATGCTGCGGAACGGGACCAACCAGACGTTTCGGATCGAGGCGGACCAGATCGAGTCGCGCCGCAACCTGCCGACGTCGATCATGCCAGCGGATTTGTTGAAGGATTTGAAGCCGGCCGAGTTGGCGGACCTTTACAGTTATCTTCGCAGCCTGAACGTACGCACGGCCGAGGCCGGTGATGGAGCTGTGGAAGCCAAGAAAGAGTGAAGGTCAATCTGGTTCCGTAGCTCTGCTTGGCAACCGACTCGCGCACGGCTCCGCTTTACTCCGGAAAGCCGGGCTTCCGTCCAGCCGTTCCCAAGCAGCGCTTGGGTACGATGTCCGAACGATGTCCGTGGAGTCGTTCAAGGCCGTCAATCACGGGCGATCCAGGCTTCATCCTTTGGTTCCTCCACCGATTGCCGAGGCTTCACGGCCGGTTATAATTCAGCCGACAAATCTTTGGAGGCTGTTCGATGCCGGCGTCGCTTCGGGGAAACTTTCTGGTTGCCAGTCGCGACCTGCGTGATCCCAATTTCTTCAAAACCGTGGTGCTTATGATCGAGCATAACAAGCAGGGCGCGATGGGAGTCGTGATCAACCGGCCATCGGGCGTGACGGTGGCGCAGGCGCTATCGGAACACTTCGAACTTCCGGAAACCGAGGACGTGGTGTACTGCGGCGGGCCGGTCGAGGAGCAGGCGTATTTCATCCTGCACAACTCGTCCGAGATCGACAATTCCGAAACGCCGATCGCGCCGGGCTTGTTTGCCGGAAGCAGTGCCGAAGTGTTTGTAGAAGTGGTGAAGTCCGCGGCGGAAGGGATGGCGTCGGTGCAGTTCCGCGTGTTCGCCGGCTGTGCGGGGTGGGGGCCGAAGCAGTTGGAGGGCGAGCTGGCCCGCAACGACTGGCGGGTTTGCCCCGCCAGCTCCGACTTCATTTTTCACGACGATCCGTACGTCGTCTGGCAGGCAGTCCTGGATCACATCCGTCAATCCAACAGCTTGATGCCTGATCCGTACGGCTTGCCGGAATTGAATTGATCGACGGTGAGCGGGACGAGCACGTCACCGGTTGTGCCGCCTTCCATCTCGCGCCACGTCAGCACCTTCCAGCGATAGCCGGCGTGCTTGCCGTTGTCCGCCGTGCCGGCATAGGGTTCGAACAGCGGTGGCGACCAGTGGTGTGCAACCCGGCCGTTGCGGCGCAGGTGCAACGTGGGTTCCAGATTCAACCCGAGCCGCGAGTAGCCAGCGCCGAACTCCGCGCCCGAAAAGTCGTTCGGGTTTGCCAGGAACTCGATGAATCTGGGCGGTGTCGTGCCGGCCGGAGCCTTTGATACGACGGTCAGCCAGTTCGTGTACAAGGTGTTCCATTGCGCTGCCGACAAATTGCCCCAATCGTCGGGGCGATTGAAGTCGTGCCACTCTCCCAGCACCGGTCCGATGATGTCCACGCTGCGCTTGCGGATGCGCTTGATTCGGTAGCTGACCGGACCATCCATCGGGGCTTCGCCGATCACGGTGAGCGATTTCGCGCCTGGATCGACCGATGCGATCGGATACCACGCGCCGCTGGAGCCTTCGGTCAGCCAAATGGCAAACTCTTCGCGACCCATGAGCGACGTCGGCCACAATTTGTCCAGCAACACGACTTCGCTCAGCGGTTGTTGCAGCGGCCGGACCGTCGCCAGCCCGGTGTACTCGACGTTGTCCACCTGGCCCAGCGAATTCGTCGGCAGTTCGTAGGAACCACCTGCACCCGTCACCGACTTTCTGACGACCACGGTGCCTTCAATCCGGGCCGTCGTGTCGCGGCTGAATTCGACGGAGTTGGCCACGATGGCCGGCAGGCGGGGTATCAGCTGGGCATCGGCCACGTGGTCGGAGCCGTCCGATTCGCGCCAGTTGTAGCTGCCGACTCGGACCCGGTTGCCCACAATCTTGACCGTCTTATCGCACACGAGCGTTCCCTGAATCGTGACGTCGTCCTGAATCGTCATCGAACCGGACACGTAAAACACGCCCAGCGGGTTGGAGTCGGAGGGCCGCAGGGTGACGCGGTTCAGCCAGGTCGCCGTCTTCTGCGCGTCATAGGCGAATCCGCCCTGGTAAATGCGGTAGCGCTTCCAGGCCGCAAAGTCGACCTCCGGCCAGACCCAGGCTTTTTCGTTTCGCGTCCAGAGGATGGCCAGTTGTCCGAGTTCCGTCCGCAGCGCGCTTTCCGGCTGGCTGCGGAATGCCAACTGGTCGCCGAACGGGTGCGGATGCTGCACGACGACATTCCCTCCCTTCGACGTGACGTACATCCAACCCAGTTCGCGAAGCACCTGTGTGCGGATGGTCTTGCTCCATATCGGGTCGTTGAAGAGCGCGGTGCCCCCCTTCTCGGCCCACAGGCGGCCGTCCACGCGCGTGCCCGGATCGATGACCAGCGAGTTCTTGCCCTGCTGGCTGCGGGCCACGAGCGTGTACGTCTGGATGCGATCGAAGTCGCCGGGATTGGCCGCGACATCTTCGGCGGCGGCGTGGTCTTCGGACACGAGCGCCCGCCCCGGCAGACGCGGTTCCAGCAGCACCAGCACTTCCACCTTGCGGATTGCCCTTTGATTTAGATCGTGATTCGATTGCCAGACGCCGAGCGACGACACGCAGACCACGAGGGCCGGATCGCCGCGATGGCCCTCCGGCATCGTTCCGCCGCGCGATGACGTCGCCGACAGCGTCGCATCGGCTGTCAGGTAGACTCCGGACGTCGCGCCGTCGACAAGTCCCGTTTCCGAATGGACTGTGTACGAACCGGTTTTCGTTTCCGGTGGGTAGCGCTGGAACTCGACCGCATACGACAACGTGCCGTCTCCATCGGATGAAATCACCTGGGACAGCGGCGAGTCGACTCCTTTCCAATCCGCAGACTGCATCCGTTCCAGCGCGATGGCCGCGCCGGTTTGAGCCGCCTGCGAAGCCAGATCGGTGCGGAGCGCGTTCTGGTTGACCTGCGACGACACCGACTGCGTCTGCAGAATCGCGTAGGTCAACACGACCGACGTGCTGAGCGAGACCATGACCATCATCATGGACACGCCGCGACGGGCCGAGAATGCTGCTGTCAATCCCCGATACGATGACAGTTCACGGTTGATAAACATGGCGGTAGCTCGCGGAGGCAAAAAATGGAATGGCGGTGGTCGTGGTTGCCGAGCCCGTGCCCGGCGGCTGCGAACGGGATTCAACTTGGAGCTCCATGCGGATGTTCGTCTGCCGCATGCCGGTGCCGCTCGACACGATGCCCTGAGCCCAGACCAGATCAAACCAAGCAGTCGAGCCGGGCGCGACACTCTGCAATTCGGCATCGGTCGGCGAATCGCAGCGCTCGAAACGGACATTGCCGGCCACCGTCGGCGACGGCCCCAGACTGAACAACTCGGACGTCCGGATCCGGTCGCACAGGAGGATCTCCTGGCAGAGAGCGGACGTCAGGACGTCGCGCACTCGCGAGGCGAAATCGGCCGCCCGAAAATCCAGGTCGGACGCGTCCGTGGGATGGACGATTTCCATCAGCCGCGTGGGATTGGCCGAGGAGAGCGTGTAGATCACCAGCTCGTTCACTCGCGGCAGTCTCGACTGGACCCCGGCGGAGACCATTCCGCCGGCGCGGCCGCCGCTCCACACCACGAGGATTTCTGGCGAATTCACCAGCGGATACCGTTGCTCGACGACAGCGATTCCCAACGTGGTGGATTGGCCGGTCAGCCGGTACTGTCCGGCCTGCGAAATCATGTACTTGATCCGGTCTTGGCTGGTGCGTGCCTGCTGGTTGGCTTCCGACAGCCCGTTCGAGTGCTCCCAGCCGTCGTGCGCCGCGAGAATCATGGCACCCATCACGAACGACAGCATGGTCGTGAGCGTCAGCGAAATCAGCAGTTCAACAAGCGTGAAACCGTGTGCGTGGCTGCGCCCCCGGGTCCCGTTTCCTGTCCACTGTCCACTGTCCACTCCTTCACGGCACTGGCGGCACGTTGGCAAACACTCGAATCAACTCGGCTAGCGTACGGGTCTGCAACTCCGCATCGGTGGTCTTGATTCGCACCGTGACGCGTCGGTAGTCCGAAAACGTGGTCACCACGTTCCAGGTCGTCGGGCCGGCCGGCACCTTCTTGACCAGCGCCAAAGGCGACACGTAGTCGTAGCAGTATTCGTACTTCGTACGCGTCTCGGCGAGTTGCTTTGTGCGTTGCTGCGGCTTGGCGTCGTGCTGCGGAAGAAATGCGGACATGATGTCTCCGAGGATGTGGAACCGAACGCGGACCCGCTCCACGTTCGCTGGGCAACATTGTGCCCTGTTCGCGGCGCGATGTACACTGATCGCGGCGGCCATCGAACGACTCACGCGCATACCCTGCGGTCGCCGCGCGGATGGATGCGCTTGACGTCACCAGCCGGACCGCGCTGGCGGCCGGATCAGGGCATCCCAAGCCGCGATCGGAGCTCGGCGGCCGATCATCAATGCAACGATGAAAGATCCGCGTTAGAAACTCGCTGTCATGCCGACCGAAATGGCATGGGCGGACACGCGGTAGCTCAGGTTCGAGCCTGGCACCGGACCGGCCGGAGATGCGAACGGGCTGTTGACCTCGTTCTGCGGTGCGTAGTAATACGCCAGGTGCGTGACCAGCGACGGGCCCAGCCGCATCGTGGCGCCGACGTTGAGTGAGTGCTGCAGGATCAGCGGCGAACCGACGTTGAACGCCGCGTTGTCGTCGGTGATCGGACTTTCGGAAAAGGCGTAACTCAGCCGCAGCGCCATCATCTCGGACATTTGATACTGCGTTCCGAGCGACACCGACCAGGTGCTTTACCAGCCGAGTCCGGTGATGGCTCCGTTCGCTCCGAATGCCGCCGGCTCGCCGGGCAGATCGCTGGTGTTGCGCCAGTCGAAATACCGCACGTCGGTCGCGAACAACCATTTTTCGATCCCGGTGTACGACGCACCCAGCGACACGATTTGCGGGTAGTCAAAGCGGAATTCGAAGTCGCGCGGCAGGCCGCGCTCCGTCGTGCCGTGATACTCGAAGTCCTGGAACCACTGCGGGCTTTTGTACGACTCCCCCAGGTTCACGCAGTTTTCGCCCTGCCAGAAGACACCGACCTGGAAACCCAGGGCCCATGCGGATCGAGTTCCAGAAACGACGGGATACGTGAACACGCCGTCGCCGTTCGAATCGTCGGGTGCCGTGTACGGAAACGGTGTGACCGCCAGCCGGCCGGCCATCACCGTCGGACCCGCGGCCACTGACAACTGGTCGGAAAGTTTCATCGCGATCGACGGCGCCAGTTGCAACAGGCTCACGTCGGCGAAAACATTGCCGACGCCTGGAGTCAGACCCGACCCCGGCGGAGGAGTTTGCGGAAACAGGATCGGGTTGGTCGTGCTCGCCGGATAGTTGACCGAGTACCCCGCGACACCGAACAGGCCAAATCCGATCGTCATCGGACCGTCGGGCTTGGGCTTGAACGCCAGACCGATTGCCGGCACCGCGGCCCATCCCGAATCGCTGTTGGTCTGGCCCGATCGGCCCATGAATGACGAGTCGATGTCCACCAGCGGAGATACGACTTCGGAGTTCACGCTCAGTTGATTGTCGTGCGCGGTGAGCGTGGCCGGATTGAAATGCAGTGCACCGATCGCTTCGATGGGCGCGGCCGTCGAGGCACCGCCCATCGAGCGGTTGACCGGACCGATCCCAAAGAGTTGCAAGCCTTGGGCGCTGGCGAAATCCGGCAGCGACAGCACAAGTCCCAACAGCAGTCCTTGCCGACTCCAACGCCGTAGCCCGTCCATCATGCCCGGCCCTGGCAGTTTGGTCAAAACAGTTCCGCAGTCTCCTGAACCTTCGGATTCTGCCGGCGGAACCTGTAGGAGACTTCCGCCAAGTTGCATGAATCTCTCAGGGAATTATGGTCTACTGCCGGCGCAACTTTCCCATTCCCCGTCGAGGAGTCTCCGATGTCACTGGACCTTTTCCGAATGACTCATGGCCAGGCCTGGAACAGATGGCGGGCATTCCCGGTCCCGAGCCGAGTTTCCCGATGGGAAATGCCGGTGATTTCATGAAAGGTTGGGCGTGGGAGCGCTGTGCCGACTACGGCCGACGCTTTGGCGGCCTGACGCTCGTCTGGTTGATGGGCACACCGGCGATCGTGCTCAACGATCCCAATCTCATCGGCGACGTGCTGATCAATAATTGCGAGGCGTTCTACAAGGATGCCCCTCACGACGCGCTCGCTCCCATCATCACCGCCGAGAACATGTTCATTGCCAATGGCAGCCAGTGGCGGTTTGGCCGAGAAAACAGCCCGTTCAGCCTGACCGGGTTTCGAAGTTGGCTCGGGACGCAAGTGGCCGCCGTCCGCAAGGTGGTGACCGACGGGGTCGACAAGGCGACCGGAGACGACATCGCCGACCTGGTCGATTTCGTCCGTCGGATTCCCTACGACGCGTTCTCGGTCGCGATCTGGGGGCAGAAGCTGGGCGATGAAAGTTACAAGCAGTTCCTAGAGCTGGCGTCCACCGGCAGCGGCCGGATGATGGAGCTGCCGCCGCTCAACCCGATGTTCTACCTGCATCGCGAGCGGTGGTACGCCGACTTTGAAGCTCGCGTGAAACGGGCGATGGATCGACCGGACCCGGCCGCGGCCGACCTGCTCCATTTCACGCTGCGAGCCGGATCAAAACTCAACGTGCAGCAACTCGCGAATCAACTCTCCGCGCCGGTGTACTTCGGCGGCGTGTTTTCGATGGCCAGTGCGATCACGACCACACTGTACTTCCTCTTCAAAACCCTGCGGCGCTGGCGGCGATCCGGAAGGAGCTGGCGGAACGGCAACCGTTGTCCGCTGGCTTCGATCTGGCAGCGTTGGAAACGTGCGAGCGATTGGATCATGGGCTGCGCGAAGCGATGCGTTTGCAGGCTCCCGTGCCGCTGTTTTTCCGGAACGCTTCCAAAAACCGGCCGGTGATCCTTGGCGGCAAGAAACTGCCGGCGAATACCCAAATCTTCATCACG
>Ga0233425_10003683_pt1 | contig 27257 bp, 28 predicted proteins | sample Watercolumn_Towu_2_FD_181712 | JGI IMG/M metagenome (GOLD analysis project Ga0233425, IMG submission 181712) | Freshwater microbial communities from Lake Towuti, South Sulawesi, Indonesia - Watercolumn_Towuti2014_140_MG | ecosystem: Environmental > Aquatic > Freshwater > Lake | place...
TCGCCTCGCCGGAGACCGTCGTCGCCATTCTCGCCGCGGTGCGCCAGAGCGGGCTCGATCCCCGGCGGATCACCCTGGAGCTGACGGAGACGGCGCTGATGCGCGATTTCGAGGGCGCGCAGCGGGCGATCACGCTGCTGCGTGCGCTCGGCATCAAGATCGCGCTGGACGATTTCGGAACGGGCTATTCGAGCCTCAACTACGTCCACCGCCTGCCGCTGGACCGGATCAAGATCGACCGCGGCTTCATGGCCGACGTCGAGACCGATCTCGGCCGCAGCGTCGTGAGCACCATCCTCGATCTGTGTCAGAATCTCGGGCTCGACGGCATCGCCGAGGGGATCGAGACCACGGAACAGTTGAACGCGGTGCGCCGCCACGGCTGCCGCTACGTCCAGGGCTACCTGATCGGCATGCCGCAGCCGATGACGGAGCTGCTCGATGGTCTGCGGACGATGACGCCGTCGAGCGAGCCGGGCGAGCCAATAGCGGTCTGACCGCCCGTCGGGCCGGGCACGCCGCGCCGTTCTCGCCCCGTCACCGCAACCCGTCGGGGCGCTCGCCGGCGGCCCAGGCCAGCGCCTGCTCCAGGCGGTCGTTGCCCCAGAACAGCTCGCCGTCCCCGGTGAGGAAGCTCGGCGCCCCGTAGATGCCGCGGGATCGGGCCTCCTCGCCCGCGACCTTCAGGCGGGTCTTGTTGGCCTCGGAGGCCGCCGCCTTGAGGATCTGGGTCCCGTCGAGGCCGAGCGAATCGAGAATGCGCCCGACCGCCGCCGGCTCGGCGATGGATCCGCCCTTGGCGAAGCTCGTCTCGAAGACCGCCTTGGAGAACGGCACCAGCCAGTCTTGGTCGGCGCCGTAGGTCGCCACGCGCACCGCGCTCAGGGAATTCTGCGGAAACGGGTTCGGACGCGTGACCCGCGGCAGCCCGAGCCGGGCGGCCTCGCGATCGAGATCGCGCCACATGTTGCGGCCCTTGGCCGGGTAGAGGTTGAACGGCGAGTTGGTCCAGCCTTGCGCCGCGAAGATCGGCCCGAGCAGGAACGGCCGCCAGCGCAGCTCGACATCCGCCGCCTCGGCCAGCGCCTCGATGCGCATGGCCGAGAGATAGGAATAGGTCGAGGCGAACTCGTACCAGAATTCCAGGGTCGCGCGCCGCGGCATTCGTCGGTTCTCCGGTCGTCACGTCGGTTCTGCCGGTGGCCGCGCCGCGTCCGGAGGCGCTTCGGGGCAGGCCGGATCGAAACGAGGCAACGGGCATGCCGCCCCGCCGGTTGCGCGCCGCGCACCTCCGCTGGTAATCCGCCTACACCCTGTTGCCCGAGCCCGACACCATGTCCGACGCCAGCCCGAACAAATTCGTCAAGAAGGTCGTTCTCGCCTATTCGGGCGGACTCGACACCTCGATCATCCTCAAGTGGCTTCAGACCACCTACGGCTGCGAGGTCGTGACCTTCACGGCCGATCTCGGTCAGGGCGAGGAGCTGGAGCCGGCCCGCCGCAAGGCCGAGCTTCTCGGCATCAAACCGGAAAACATCTTTATCGAGGACCTGCGCGAGGAATTCGTCCGAGACTACGTCTTCCCGATGTTCCGGGCCAATGCCGTCTACGAGGGCGTCTATCTGCTGGGCACCTCAATCGCCCGGCCGCTGATCGCCAAGAAGCAGATCGAGATCGCCGAACGGGTCGGCGCCGACGCGGTCTGCCACGGGGCCACCGGCAAGGGCAACGACCAGGTCCGGTTCGAACTCGGCTACTACGCGCTCAAGCCCGACGTGACGGTGATCGCGCCCTGGCGCGAGTGGGACCTGCGCTCGCGCGAGCAGCTCATCGCCTTCGCCGAGCAGCACCAGATCCCGATCGCGAAGGACAAGCGCGGCGAGAGCCCGTTCTCGGTCGATGCCAACCTCCTGCACGCCTCGTCCGAAGGCAAGGTGCTGGAGGATCCCGCCGTCGAGGTGCCGGACTACGTCTATTCGCGCACCCTCTCGCCCGAGGAGGCGCCCGACCGGCCGACCGTGATCACCATCGGCTTCGAGCGGGGCGACGCCGTCTCCATCGACGGCGAGCGGCTCTCGGCCGCCATGCTCCTGGCCAAGCTGAACGAGCTCGGCCGCGCCAACGGCATCGGCCGGCTCGACCTCGTCGAGAACCGCTTCGTCGGCATGAAGAGCCGCGGCATGTACGAGACGCCCGGCGGCACCATCCTGCTGCCGGCCCACCGTGCCATCGAGTCGATCACGCTCGATCGCGGCGCCGCGCACCTCAAGGATCAGCTGATGCCGCAATACGCGGAGCTGATCTATAACGGCTTCTGGTTCTCCCCGGAGCGGGAGATGCTCCAGGCGCTGATCGACAAGAGCCAGGAGAAGGTGACCGGCGAGGTGCGGCTCAAGCTCTACAAGGGCGGTGTCCACGTCATCGGCCGGACGAGCCCGCACTCGCTCTACGATCAGGACCTCGTCACGTTCGAGGAGGGCGCCGTGGCCTACGACCACCGCGACGCGGCCGGCTTCATCAAGCTCAACGCCCTGCGCCTGCGCACGCTCGCGCAGCGCAAGAAGCGGGAGGGCTGAGCCCCACGCCTCAGCGATCCCCCAGGAAGGCGGGATCGTTCGAGACGAGCAGCACGCGCAGGTCGGAATCCGGGACGTAGTCGCGGGCTTCCCAGGCGAAAGTGGTCGGACCCGTCTTGCGCACGCCCTGCCGGCAGAAGCTGACCAGGGCGTCGGCGCGGCCCTTGTCCACCGTCAGGGTGAAGCGGCCGATACGGCCGGCCCAGTTCCGAGCCGTGGTGACGATGTAGGGCACCTCGAAGGCGCGCGTGTAGCCCTCCGGCCTTGCCGCAGCGAGGCGCCGGATCCCGGCCAGGCCGGCATCGTCGAGGCAGTAGCGCGCCCGCACCTCGCGCGTCGCGGCCTCTCTGGGCGAGAGGAACCAGTTGCCGGCCACGGGCGCGTAGCTGTGCGAGATGCGCAGTTCCGCGTCCGCCGGAAAGACCTGCTCCCAGTGGAATTTGGCCTCGCTGCGCCACTGCGCGCCGGCGTCAGGCGTCGCGTCCGACAACAGGCCGGCCCCATGCAGGGCCTGGAGGTCGGCGGGCGAGAGCCGCTTGATCGCCTGCTCCAGTTCCTCGCGCCGCAGCGGATTGAGCGGTAGCCCGTGCCGTCCGAGGCGTTCCGTCACCTCCTGGGTGCCGTGGAAGGCGCGCTCCTCCAGGGCTGGCTCGATCCTCTTGCCGTCGGCCTTGACCGTGAAGCCGACGAAGTTGGCACTTCCCCGGACCGGCAGCGAGAGGGCGCTGAACGAAAGGTCGGCGCCGTCGATCGGGGGCAGCGGGAAGGCGAGGCGCAGGGTGCGCGGCGCCTTCGAGCGGTTGCGGAACGTGTAATCGACGTCGATGCGGTCGATGGCGATGCGAAGATCCTCGCTCGCCAGTTCGATCTCGGCATCATGCACCAGGACGAGGCCGCCCGCGTCGAGGGTGGCCGCGCTGTCGTTTGCCCGTGCCGGTGAGGCCGACAAAGCCAGCGCCAGGATGAGGGCGCCAAGCCCCGCTCCCGCAGCCCATCCTCGCCTCATTCGACCCTCCCCCTTCGGAACCGCTGCATGGCCCTGCCGCTGTCAGGCGATGAAGACAGCGATTCGCAAAGCGGCATCGCGCCGCCGTCAGGCCGGATCCCACCCGATCGTGCCGTCGGGCTGCCGGAACGGCCCCGGTCCGAGATCGCCGTAGCGCAGAAAGATCTGCATCGCCGGCTGCATCTCGCGGTGAAGGCGCTCCAGGCGGTTCTCCTGCTCGTCCGTGAGGATGGCGCGGCCTTCGGCGTCCTTTTCCGGCGCCTCGCCGAGATGGACCGCCATCTCCACCGTGTACCACGTCATGTGGCCGTAGGGGCGCTTCGGATCGACGCTCGGCACGTCGTGCGCGTCGTCCCATTCGAGGCTGAGCTGCGGCAGCAGCCTCAGGTGCTCGTCCGTCACCTCGAAGGTGATGTGCTCGGGCGTCTCGCCGGTGGCCTCGTCGCGGAACACGTCGAAGACGTCCGCCGGAGCGAGCTTGGCCAGCGGGTTGTGGTACTGGTAGCGGCCGGGTTTCAGCGTGGCGTTCCGCAGGAACACGGCGAGGGCGTCGCCCATCGCCCGATGCTCCTCGTCCGCGCCCTCGTCGTCGCCGGTGACGTTGAAGATGTCGCCGTCGCGGTCGGTGCTGCCGTAGGGCGCGTCCGGATGGATCATCGGCGCGCCGGCCTCCGCCCCGTTCCAGGCCACGACCATCCGCCGGATCAGCGCGATGCGCTCCAGCGTCAGGTCGAAGGTGTCCGTCTCGCTCATGTCGCCGGTCTGCCTCTCGCGCCCTGCGGGGCGCTGGGCGGCCCCGTCGCAACGCTCAGTGGCCCAGCGCCCGCGCGGGTGCAAGCCGTGCGGCGCGTCAGGCCGCCGGCTTCACGGTCTCGCGGGCGAGGAGGGCGTCGACCGCCTCGGGCAGGGCGTCGAAATGGCTGATGATCCAGTCGGGCGCCAGTTCGTGCATCGGCACGGGGGTGTAGCCGAAGGTCACGCCGACGACCGGGATGCCGGCGGCCTTGGCCGCGGCGATGTCGGCCTTGGAATCGCCGACCATCACGCAGCTTTGCGGATCACCGCCGGCGCGTTCCACGGTCAGGGTGATGTGGCGCGGGTCGGGCTTCGAGAAGGGGAACGTGTCCTTGCCGACGATCGTGCGGAAGCGGTGGCCGATGCCGAGTGCATCGAGCAGGGCCACCGCGTGCGATTCGACCTTGTTGGTGCAGATCGCGAGGCGGAAGCCCGCCGCCTCCAGCCGGTCGAGCGCCCCGACCACGCCGGGGAAGAGATACGAATTGTCGGTGAGGTGGTCGCCGTAATAGGCGAGGAAGTCGTGGAACAGGGCCTCCAGCCGCTCCGGGGGCAGGCTGGCGCCGGCGACGGTGAAGCCGCGTTGGATCAGGGCACGCGCGCCCGCGCCGAGCAGGTCGCGGGCCTGTTCGAGGGGAAGCGGCGCGTGCCCCTCGCGGGCGAGGATGACGTTGAGGGTGCCGATCAGGTCGCCCGCGGTCTCGGCGAGGGTGCCGTCGAGATCGAACACGACGATCGGGGAGCTGTTCACGGTCATCGGCGTCCCGGTGCGTTCCACTGTCAAGCTGGCTAGCGGTCGTGTCCCGTACGATCAACCCTGGCGGTTGACGGGCGGTTAGCGCGGGCAACGAGTGTTGCCTCTCTGCCCAAGCTCCGCCACGGAGCGGGTGCTTGATCGCGCCGCTCTCGATTCGCCGCTCAAACCCCCGCAAAAGATACGATGCCCCGCACCATCTGTTCCTTGTCCCGGACCCTTCGGCGTTCCATTCCGCGTCCGGCTCCCGGTCTGCTCGCCGCGGCCCTGGCTCTCCTGCCGGTGGCTGCCGAGGCCGCCGGTCCCTACGAATTCGTGGCCGCGCCCGCGGTCGATCTGAACCGGATCTACCGGATCGACCGCGCCAACGGCGAGGTCACCTCCTGCCAATACGGCCTGCGCGACGACAGCGTCGGCGTCACCCTCTGCTTCGCCGCCGGAGAGGGAGCCGGCCCGCAGACGCCGGGCGAGTACGGCCTGATCGCCTCGCGCCATGCCCGCGAGTCGGGGATCTACCGGGTCAACTACCGCACCGGGGAAACCAGCGCCTGCTACGTGCAGATCCGCCAGGAACTCGTGGTCTGCACCGAGCAGGCCGGCCCGCCGCCCGCCGGCACCGCGAGCGGTGCAGGCGCCGCCGCGACCGGTCCGGCCCCCGGCCGCGCGGGTCCGAGCGCCACGCCGCCGCAGGGGACGCGGCCCTGACGGCGGACGTTTCGACGAGCGGCAAGTCCGCTGCGAGACGGACCGATCGTCTGGAACGGCTCCATCGGGCGGCCTGATCCATGCCGCCCGATCGCGCGTCGGCGCCTCCGGCTTTCGCGGCGGCGGGGAGGCGTGCTAGGGCCTGCCTCCCCAACCGCCCCTAGATTCGACGGTCCGAGGCAGCCGATGAATTCGATTCCCGAGATCGTGTCGTGAGCGCGCCGGATCTGAAGCGGGCGGCGGCCGAGCGCGCGATCCCCCTGGTCGAGGACGGAATGCGTCTGGGCATCGGCACGGGAAGCACGGCGGCCGCCTTCATCGCGCTGCTGGGCGAGCGCGTGCGCGCGGGTCTGACCGTCACCGGCGTGCCGACCTCGGAGGCTACCCGCATCGCCTGCGAGCGCGAGGGCATTCCGCTCGCGACGCTGGAAGAGCTGCCCGAACTCGATCTCACCATCGACGGAGCCGACGAGGTCGATGGCAACCTCCGCCTCATCAAGGGAGGCGGCGCAGCGCTGCTGCGGGAAAAGATCGTCGCGGTGGCGAGCCGCCGGATGGTGGTGATCGCCGACGCCTCGAAGCGGGTCGAGACGCTGGGCGCCTTCCCGCTGCCGGTCGAGGTCAATCTATTCGGGATCGGCGCCACCACCCGGGCCGTCGAGGCGGCTGTGGCGGAGGCCGGCTGTGCCGGCGAGATCGCCTGCCGCCACGATGCCTCCGGTGCGCCCGTCCTCACCGATGGCGGTCACGCCATCCTCGACCTGCGGCTCGGCCGCATCCCCGATCCGGAGGCGCTGTCCGCCCGGCTCTGGGCGGTGCCGGGCGTGGTCGAGCACGGCCTGTTCCTCGGCATCGCCGACGCGGCCATCCTTGCCGGGGCCGAGGGCGACACGGCCGTGGTCAGCGTTCTCGGCCGCCTCTGACGCCCGGCTGCACTCTTTCCCCTCTTCGGAGCTTCTCCCGCATGGTTCTCCGTCTCGCTGCCCTGAGCGGCCCCTTCCTCGCGGCCCTGCTGTCGCAGGGCGTGCTCGTGCCGGTGGCGCACGCGCAGCAGCCGGCCGCCAAGCCCCCGGCCGCTTCCCCGAAGCCGACCGCGAAGCCCGGCGCGACCCCGCCGCCGGCGCCCGCGCCGGAGCCGGAGGTCAGCCCCTCCCACCTCGCGCTCGCCCGGGAGGTGATGCTGAGTTCCGGCATCGCCCGCTCCTTCGACTCGATCATCCCGACCATGGCCGACCAGATCCGTAAGAACGCGGTGACCCGGCCTGATCTCGCCAAGGATCTGGACGAGGTGCTCAAGAGCCTCGATCCCGAGATGGAGCTGCAGAAGCAGCGTCTGATCAACATCGCCGCGCGCATCTACGCCAAGCGCCTGACCGAGGCCGAGCTGAAGGACATCGTCGCCTTCTTCCGCTCGCCCGCGGGCAAGCGCTACGTCGAGACCCAGCCGCAGATCCTCGACGACATGGTCGGCGCCATGCAGGACTGGACCCAGGAGGTCTCGGAATACATCATGGTCCGCACCCGCGCCGAGATGGGCAAGCGCGGCCACCAGCTCCAGTGATCGTCGGCCCCGCTGCGGCGCCGCGGCTCTACGCGGCCGGCGCCGTCGCCCTGGCGCTGGTGGCGCCGATGATGGCACTGGCCAACCGGTCGAGCCCCCTCGTCGTCGGCGTGGCCGCCCTGCTGTTCCTCGCCGGGGCCTTGGCCGAGCAGGGCGGGAGCGCCGTTTCGCGGCTGGTCGGTCCGCTGCGCTCGCCCCTCGGCCTCGCCGCGCTCGCCTTCCTCGGCTGGTGTCTCGTCTCGCTGGCCTGGAGCCCGTTTCCCGGTCTGTGGGGACGGGTCCTGTCCGAATTCCTGCCGACGCTCGCCGCCGCGGCGATCCTCGCCCGGCTCGCGCCGGACCGGCTGCCGTCCTGGGCGCTGCCCCTCGGGGCCGCCCTGCTCGCCGCCGCCTGCCTCTACATCGTGGCGAGCCTCGCCCTCGGGCTGGCGCCGCAGGCCTGGCTCGGACAGCGCGTCGCCCTGTTCATGTTCAACCGCCCGTTGTTGACGCTGCTGCTGCTGGCCGGGCCGCTGGCCGCCTTCCTCGCCCTGCGCGGCTATCCCCTCGCCGCCGGGGCGCTCGTGGCGGTGACGGCCCTGGCGATCCTGCGCTCGATCAGCGGCGCGGCGACCCTCGGCCTGCTCGCGGGCGGCGTGATGTTCGCGATCGGCCGTCTGGCGCCCCGGCACGTCGCCCTGGCGCTCGCGGCGCTGACCCTCGCCCTCGCCTTCGCCCTGGCGCCGGTCGAGGGCGACATCCTTCACCGGCTGATGCCGGAGGCGGCGCATGAGCGGCTGACGCAGAGTTCGTCGCGGGCGCGGGTCGCCATCGCCCAGAGCTTCGGCGCCGCGGTGGCGCAGGCGCCGTGGATCGGCTCCGGCTACGGCATGGGCCTGCGCTTCGCGGACGTCCCGGCGGCGCAGGCGCTCGAACCGGAAATGCGGGCGATGCTGGCCGTCGGCCACCCGCACAACAGCTTCCTGCAGATCTGGTCCGAACTCGGCCTCGTCGGCGCGATGCTGGCGGCCCTCGTCGCCTTCCTCGCGCTGCGGGCGGTGGCGGCCCTGCCGCGTCTCCTGTTCGCCGCGGCACTCGGATTGCTGGGCGCGGCGGTGGCGGTGATGTTCGTCGAGCACGGCGCGTGGCAGGGGTGGTGGACGGCGGGCTGCGGGGCGGCCATCACATGGCTGCGGGCGGCGGCGTGCGCGCGGCCCGCATACGAGAGCGTATGAGCGAGACCGAGATGAGCGAGTCCAAGATGGTCGAGTCTTGCGACGTCGACCTGTTCGTGATCGGCGGCGGCTCAGGGGGCGTGCGGGCGGCCCGCATCGCCGCCGGCCACGGCGCGAAAGTGATGCTGGCGGAGGAGTACCGCGTCGGCGGCACCTGCGTGATCCGCGGCTGCGTGCCGAAGAAGCTGATGGTTTATGCCGGCCGGTTCACCGACGAGTTCGAGGACGCCGCCGGCTTCGGCTGGCGCCTGGAGAAGCCGAGCTTCGACTGGGCGGCGCTGAAGCGATCCCGTGACGCGGAAGTCGCGCGGCTTGAGGCCATCTACGGCCGCAACCTCGCGGGGGCCGGCGTCGAGGTCGTGGCCGACCGCGCGGTGATCGAGGACCCGCACACGGTCCGCCTCGTCGGGGCGGACCGCACCGTCCGGGCCCGCTTCATCCTGATCGCCACCGGTGCGACGCCGGTGCGCGAGCCGCTGATCCCCGGGGCGGAACTCGCCATCGATTCGAACGGCGTGTTCGAGCTGGAGCGGCAGCCCGAGCGCATTCTCGTCGTCGGCGGCGGCTACATCGCCGTGGAATTCGCCGGCGTCTTCGCCAGCCTCGGCTCGAGAACGACGCTCCTCCACCGCGGAGCGAGCCTGCTGCGCGGCTTCGATCCCGAGATCGCGGCGGCGCTCGGCGAGGCTTACGCCAAGCGCATGGATCTGCGCCTGGAGCAGACGGTCGAGCGCCTGGATCGCGACGGCTCGGCGATCCGTGCGACCTTGAGCGGCGGCGAGAGCCTGACCGTCGACTGCGTTCTGGTGGCGACCGGTCGCCGTCCGAACGTCGCCGGGCTCGGGCTCGAGCGGGTCGGCATCGAGCTCGACGCCCGCGGCGCCATCCCCGTCGAGGCGGACTCGCGCACCAAGGTGCCCTCGATCTACGCAGTGGGCGATGTGAACGGCCGCGCCGCGCTCACCCCCGTCGCGATCCGCGAGGGCCACGCCTTCGCCGACACGGTGTTCGGCCACAAGCCCTGGTGCGTCGATCACCGCCTGATCGCCACCGCCGTGTTCTCGACCCCGGAGATCGGGGTGATCGGCCACAACGAGGACGTGGCGCGCCGCTGTTACGAGGCCGTCGACGTCTACAAGGCCAGCTTCCGCCCGATGAAGGCGACGCTCTCGGGGCGCGACGAGCGGGTGATCATGAAGGTGCTGGTGGACCGCGCCAGCGACCGGGTGGTCGGCGTCCACGTGCTCGGGCCGGATGCCGGCGAGATCATCCAGGCCGTCGGCATCGCCGTCACCATGGGCGCGACCAAGTCCGATTTCGACCGCACCATCGCCGTGCACCCGACGCTGGGCGAGGAACTGGTCACCATGCGCACGCCGTTCGTGGTGAAGCATCCCGTCGGCGTGGGGTAGGATGCGGACCGGGTGGCGGTTCGCCGCCCGGCGCGAGGCCGTCAACGCCGCACCCCGCTCCGTCTCGGACGGGCGAGGTGCCGCAGCCGGTCCCTTATCGGATGCTCTTCGTGTCCTGCGCAGACCCGGGATTCGGCGCGGCCGTCTTCGCGTTGGCGGCGTGGGCCGCCTTCTGCGGGACGCTGACCGCGTCGATCACGTCGAAGCGCATCCGGTCCTCGGCCGTCTTCAGGACGGCGTTCGCCTCGTAGTACTTGCCCTGGTCGATCAGCGTCACGGCCTGATCCACGTCCGCCGTCGTCCTGTCGAGTGGCAGCACCGCCATCACGAAGTTGACGTCCACATCGGCGAGCTTGAGCTTTTCCAGGGCGGCTCTCTTGTCGCCCTTCATCAGGCTCTTGTTCGCCTCCGTCACGGCGGCCGCCTTCGCCGGGATTGCCTGGAAATCCTCGCCGAGCGTGAGTTGCGCATCGACGGGCAGCCAAGCGGTCTTCTCAGCGCCGGAAGGCGTCTTGTCGGCCGGAGTCGTGGCCGTGTGGCTGGCTCTCGTCATGTCGGCCGGCGTCTTGAGGTCGGCCTCCGCCTTGTCGAACACGGCGTCGTCCGTCTTGGCCTTGGACAGCGCCGACTTGGCTTTGCCGATAAAGTCCTTCGCCTGGGTCGGTGCGGCATCGAAGATGGCGACGCGGGCGAGATGCATGTCGCGGAAGGCTTGAGCGCCGTCCTTCGAAAGCTTGCCGATATCGGTGTCGATCGCCTTCTGGGACTGTGTTTCCTGAGGAAGAGCCGGCTTGGTGGCCTGATCGGCCGCGAAAGCCGCGCCGCCCAGGACAGTCGTCGCGATAAAGGCGGCAGCAAGTGATGCGCGATAGGTCATAATGGGTCCAATCTGTATTGATTTTGATTGGAAATGTGTTGTGTCGGGCGTCATCGTCCGACATGGAGACAAATCTTGCTGTGGCGCGTTGTTGCGTTAACGAAATGTTAAATAAAATTCATCTAGCGCCACCGGTGGAGGGCGGCCGGCAGGGTCCCCGAGGATACCTGCTTCGAACCGAGTGAAGGCGCCGCGTCCCTTGCTCAGGGGCGGCGATCGATTGCGGTGGCCTCCGGCGCGACTTCAGCGGCGCAGGCGATCGCCTTCCGGTGAAGACCGAGCGACGGATCGGGCTCGCTACTCCGCCGCCGGCATGCTCAGTGACAGCAGCCGCGCGGTGCGCGACCGGCTGCCGTTGCTCGGATCGGCGCCGGGCTCGAAGGCGCGGCGGCCGTCGTCGAGGGCGCCGTTCACCGCGTCGATGGCGAGGATCAGCGCGCTGATCATCCGCGAATCGATACTGCGCTCGCGGGCTTGGCGCACCACGTCGGCGATCAGCGCGTCGGTCTCGCGGGTCAGCGCGTCGAGGGCGGCCGCCGACTGCGCCTCGCGGGCCTCGGCCAGGATGTCGAGCAGGCGATCGAGGATCACGTCGATGCGCTCGCGCCGCTTGCGCGCGAGGCGCTGGCCGAGCCACGCGATGCCGGAGCCCACCGTGCCGCCGAAGAAGGCGAACAGGTAGATCCAGTCCTCGTAGCGGTCGAGGAACGTCTGTTGCTCGCGTTCGAAATAGTCCACCGCGCCGGGATGGTTGGGAAGCTGCGCGCTCGTGGCCGTGACGGTCGTGTCGTAGTCCGGCGGCTTCATCTGCTGGGCGATCGGTGCGGCGGCGGCGAGCCGCGAGCGCCACTCGAACAGGTGCTGCACCACCGAGGCCACGGCGATGCGGCTCACCGCGCCGCGGGCCATCAGGCGGTACGACACGCCGACGGTCTCGACATCCTCTTCCGGGCGTTTGGGCCGTCCGCCGAAGGTGCCCGCCGAGAGCGTCACCGGCTGGAGCGCCGGGACGCGCTGCACGATCGCCTTGCCGTCCGGGACGCTGACCAGGGTCACCTTGCGCTCCGGCGAGGCCGCCTCGACCGCGCGTAGCGTGGCTTGGGCCGGCTTGGCGGTGGGAGCGGCGATGATGGCGACCGCATCGACCCGCTTCGCCTCCAGCGCCTGGGTGATCTCGCTGGCCTTGAGCGGTACGAGGCCGATACGGCCGGCCGCGAGGGCTTCGCCGCCGAGCGCCTCGGTCTCCGGAGCCGCCTTGAAGTCGTAGAAGTCGAGCAGGCTCGACAGCACCGGCAGGTCGGCCTCGTGGCGCGTGACGACGCCGAGGCGACGGGTCGAGAGATCGGAGAAGCTCTCGATCTCGTTGGCCTCGGGCGCGGCGATGATCAGCGCCTCGTCGTGCAGGATCGCGAGGGTCAGGCCGTTATCCGGCAGCTTCACGTCGGGCCGCACCACGGCAAGGTCGGCCCGGCCCCGCTCCAGCGCGGCGGCGCTGTCGCGCACGTCGTCGAAGGGCAGGACCTGGAGCCGCACATCTTCGTGATTGCGGGTCAAGGCCCGCGCATAAGTTTCGATCAGCCCCGCCTCGACACCGTCGCGCGGGCCCACCGCCACGGTGAGAAGCGTGGGGCGGGAGAAGTACACAACGAGGCCGGCCACGGCCGCGAACCCGAGGGCCAGCAGCACGTAGAGCCATTCACGCCTCATGAGCCGGGCCACCGTGCGACGGTGGAGCTCTCGAAATCGCGTGCGATCCATCCAAGATTCATGAATCGAAAACCTGTCCGGATCGTGAAGAACGAATGATCGCCCGAACCGTTTCAAACCGACGCGAAGCACGGCCCGAGCCGCCGGTCACCGCCGCGTGGCTGGAGCGGGTGACGACGCATTACCTCGACCGCTACGGCGCCTCCTCCGAGATGCTGCGCCGGGTGCTGGTCCGCCGCATCGAGCGCCGCTGCCGCTCCCGCGACGAGGATCCGGGTGCGCATGCCGGGCTGATCGAGGAGACGGTGGCCCGGGCGCAGCGGGCCGGACTGGTGGATGACGCGCGCTTCGCCGCCGCCCGCCTGCGCGGCTTGAGGCGGCGCGGCACCTCGACCCGTCAGGCGCAGGCACGGCTCGCCGCCAAGGGGATCGATGCGGCGACGATCGCGGCGACCCTTGCCGACGAGCGGGAGGATGCGGCCGGCGCCGAGGAGGGCGAAGCCGATACCGAGGCGACCGCGGCCCGCGCCTACGCCCGCCGCCGCCGTCTCGGGCCCTATCGCCGGCCGGGCACCCGCGAGGTCAACCGCGAGCGCGACCTCGCCGCCATGGCGCGGGCGGGATTCTCCTACGCCCTCGCCAGGACCGTGATCGCCGGGGAGGCGGACGACGTCGAGCAGGAATACGCGAGCGACGACGAGGCGTCCCTCGGTGGAGAGTGAGGGAGCCCCCCTCGACAGGTTCGCTGACCGCACCACGTCGGAGGCCACGCGGGGATCACCTCCGCTCACGACGACGAGGACGACAGCATGACCGACCGCCACGCGAGCGCCCACTGGGAGGGCGACGGCAAGACCGGCAAGGGCAAGATCACGACGCAGTCCGGCGTGCTCTCGGACAATCCCTACGGCTTCAACACCCGCTTCGAGAACGAGCCGGGCACCAACCCGGAGGAGCTCATCGCCGCCGCGCATGCGGGGTGCTTCACCATGGCGCTGGCCTTCCAGCTTCAATCGGCCGGGCTCAAGGCGACGTCGCTGGACACCAAGGCGGTCGTCACGCTGGTGCAGGACGGCGACGGCTTCAAGGTGACGAAGTCGGCCCTCACCCTCAAGGCCGTGATCCCCGGCATCGACGAGGCGAAGTTCGACGAACTCGCCGGCAACGCCGAGAAGGGTTGCCCGATCTCGAAGCTGCTCAACGCCGAGATCACCCTCGACAAGACGCTCGTCCAGAGCTGAGTCCGACCGCGCCCTCTCGTTCCAGGGCGTGAGGGCGCTTTTCCGGTGCGGAAGGCAACGCGCCGCATTGATCCGGCCGCGGGGGTGTTCATCTTCCGTTCGATGGACGAGAAGCTCGCGCGCAAGCTGCGCATCCTCGCGGATGCCGCCAAATACGACGCCTCCTGCGCCTCCTCCGGTGCGCCCAAGCGCAAGGCGGGGGCGGACGGGCTCGGCTCGACGACGGGCGCCGGCATCTGCCACGCCTACACGCCGGACGGGCGCTGCGTCGCCCTGCTCAAGATCCTGCTGACCAATTACTGCCTGTTCGACTGCGCTTATTGCGTGAATCGCCGTTCCTCGAACGTCGCCCGCGCGCGCTTCTCGGTCGAGGAGGTCGTGACGCTCACGGTCGCGTTCTACAAGCGCAACTACATCGAGGGACTGTTCCTCTCCTCGGGGATCATCCGCTCGCCCGACTACACGATGGAGATGCTGACCCGCGTCGCCAAGAAGCTCCGGCGCGATCACGGCTTTCGCGGCTACATCCACCTCAAGTCGATCCCCGAGGCGAGCCCCTGGTTGATCGAGGAGGCGGGGCTCTACGCCGACCGGCTCTCGATCAACCTCGAACTGCCCACCGAGGCGAGCCTCAACCGTCTCGCGCCGGAGAAGGACGGCGCGGCGATCGAGGGGGCGATGGGCCAGATCGGCGAGCGCATCGTCCAGGCCAAGGAGGAGCGCCGCCGCTTCTCGCCCGCCGGGCAATCGACACAGGTCATCGTCGGGGCGGACGCCACCACCGACGAGGCGATGATCCGCAAGTCCGCCCTTCTCTACGGCACCTACGGGCTCAAGCGCGTCTACTACTCGGCCTTCAGCCCGATCCCCGATGCGTCCTCCGCCCTGCCGCCGCAGGCGCCGCCCCTGCGGCGCGAGCACCGGCTGTATCAGGCCGATTGGCTGATCCGGTACTACGAGTTCTCCCCCGACGACGTGGCCGGGGCGGCCGATGACGGAATGCTCGCCCTCGACATCGACCCGAAGCTCGCCTGGGCGCTGAAGAACCGCCACCGCTTCCCCGTGGACGTGAACCGCGCCGACCGCGAGATGCTGCTGCGGGTGCCGGGGCTCGGGGCGCGGGCGGTCGATGCCATCATCAAGGCCCGCCGCCACGGGCGCCTGCGCCTCGACGACGTGGCCCGGCTGACCTCGGGGCTGAAGCGTGCCCGGCCGTTCCTCATCGCCGAGGACTTCCGTCCGACCACGCTGACCGACCGGCTGGATCTGCGGATGAAGCTCGCGGAGCCGGCCGAGCAGTTGAGCCTGTTCTGATGGGAGAGGCGCCGCACGTGCGGAATCCGCTCCCCGGCGCGGGGGGAGGGCAAATTGGCGGCATCCACGTCGTCAGCCTCGCACCAGGCGCGGATCTCACCGGATTCCGCGCGGCCGCCCGCCGCCTGATCGCCGCGAACGTACCGCCCGAACAGGTCGTCTGGCAGACCGAAGCCCCGAGCCTGTTCGGCACGGACACGGCCCCCGCCGACGGTCCGCCGCTGCGGCTCACGCGGGCGGTGACCGAGCTGATCCCGATGGTGGTGCCGCACCGCGACCCCGAACGCTACGGCCTGCTCTACGCCCTGATCTGGCGCGTGCTCGCCGGCGAGCGGGCGCTGACGGAGGTCGCGAGCGATCCGCTCGTCCACCGCCTGCACCGGATGCGCAAAGCCATCGGCCGCGACCTGCACAAGATGCACGCCTTCCTGCGCTTCCGCCGGGTGCCGGGGGAGGGGCGGGAGCGCTTCGCGGCGTGGTTCGAACCCGACCATCACATCCTGGAAACCGCCGCGCCCTTCTTCGTCGATCGCTTCCGCGCGCTGACGTGGTCGATCCTTACGCCGGAAGGCTCCGCTCACTGGGACGGCGCGCTGGCCTTCGGCCCGCCCGGCCGCCGCGAGGACGTGCCCGAGGGCGATGGTTTCGAGGCCGGCTGGCGCGACTATTACGAGAGCACCTTCAACCCGGCCCGGCTCAACCTCGACGCCATGCGCGCCGAGATGCCCCGGAAGTACTGGCGGAACATGCCGGAGACGGCGGCGATTCCCGCCCTGGTGCGGGCCGCGAGCGCCCGCGCCCAGGCGATGATCGAGAAGGAGCCGACCATGCCGGCAAAGCGCGACCCCGTCCGCGCCGTCGCGCGGATGAGCCAGGGCGAGCCGGACTCCCTGAAGTCTCTGAACGCGGTCATCGCCCGCTCGGAGCCGCTGGTGCCCGGTGCGACGCAGGCGGTGCTCGGTGAGGGACCGGTCGGCGCTCGGATCGCCTTCGTCGGCGAGCAGCCGGGCGATCAGGAGGACCGGCAAGGCCGGCCCTTCGTCGGGCCGGCGGGGCAGCTTCTCTCCCGGGCGCTGAAGGAGGCGGGGATCGACCGGCGCGAGGCCTACCTGACCAATGCGGTCAAGCACTTCAAGTTCACGCTACGCGGCAAGCGCCGCATCCACGAGAAGCCGACGGCGGGTGAGGTCAGCCATTACCGCTGGTGGCTCGACAAGGAACTCGACTTCGTCGCGCCGAAGCTCGTCGTCGCGCTCGGCGCGACCGCGGTGCTGGCGCTGACGGGCAAGCAGATCCCGATCACCCGCGCCCGCGGCCCCGCCGAGTTCGGCCGGCCGTTCGAGGGCTTCATCACGGTCCACCCGTCCTACCTCCTGCGCCTGCCCGACGAGGTGGCGAAGGCAGTCGCCTATCAAGCCTTCGTCGATGATCTCCGGCGGGCGCACGCCCTGGCGGCGTGAGGCCGGCGTGACGGTGTCGAACGATCATTTGAAAGCAGATCGGAACATCGTCGATCGGCGCTGAAACAAAACCCTCCATCCCGTGGATATCCAGGCAGCGCGCTCAAGCATCCGGCGCCCGCTCGAAGAAGAATCCTTGGGAGAGAACCGATGAGGGCCCTCGTCTGGCACGGCACCCAGGACATCCGCTGCGACACCGTTCCCGACCCTGAGATCGAGGACGACCGCGACGCCATCATTCGCGTGACGTCCTGCGCGATCTGCGGCTCGGATCTCCACCTCTACGACCACTTCATCCCGGCGATGAAGAAGGGCGACATCATGGGCCACGAGTTCATGGGGGAGGTGGTCGAGACCGGCCGGGGCCTGAACGGAACGCTGAAGAAAGGCGAGCGGGTCGTCATCCCGTTCACGATCATCTGCGGCGAGTGCGACCAGTGCAAGCGCGGCTTCTTCTCGGTCTGCGAGCGCTCGAACCGCAACCGCGATATGGCGGCCAAGGTGTTCGGCCACGGCACGGCGGGCCTTTTCGGCTACTCCCACCTCACCGGCGGCTATCCCGGCGGTCAAGCCGAGTATGTCCGCGTGCCCTTCGCCGACAAGACACATATCAAGGTGCCGGATTCGCTCACCGACGAGCAGGTGCTGTTCCTCGGCGACATCTTCCCCACCGGCTGGCAGGCGGCGGTGCAGGCCGACATCCAACCCCACGACACCGTGGCGATCTGGGGGGCGGGCCCGGTCGGGCAGATGGCCGTGCGCTCGGCGATCCTGCTCGGCGCCAAGCAGGTGGTCTGCATCGACAGTGTGCCGGAGCGCCTCGACATGGCCCGGGCGGGCGGGGCCGTCATCATCGACAACAGCCGCGAGAGCGTGGTCGAGCGTCTGAACGAGCTGACCCACGGCAAGGGCCCGGAGAAGTGCATCGACGCCGTCGGCATGGAGGCGCATTCGCCCCGCGCCGTCGAGCAGGTTTTCGACCGGGTGAAGCAGGCGATGATGCTGGAGAGCGACCGCGCCTCGGTGCTGCGGGAGATGATCTACGTCTGCCGCCCCGCCGGCATCCTCTCGATCCCCGGCGTCTATGGCGGTCTCGTCGACAAGATGCCGATGGGCGCGGTGATGAACAAAGGCCTGACGATCCGCGCGGCGCAGACCCACGTGAACCGCTGGACCGACGACCTACTGCGGCGGATCGAGGAGGGGCAGATCGATCCCTCCTTCGTCATCACCCATCGGGCCGGGCTGGAGCAGGGGCCGGAGCTGTACCGGACGTTCCGGGACAAGCAGGACAACTGCATCAAGGTCGTGCTGCGGCCCTGACCGGCCCGCGGATCAGTCTCGAAAGGCGGAGGTGACATGTCCCGCGACAGCGACGGTTCGTATGGCGGCACGATGCGCCGGATCGCACCGGATTCCCGCAGACGGCCCGACCCGGCGACGGAAGAGCTTGCCCGGGGACTCGGCTGGTTCTCCCTCGGCCTCGGCGCCGCCGAGATCGCCGGAGGGGCGGCGATCGCCCGCTGGCTCGGCAAGCCGGAGCTGACGCCCGTCATCCACGCCTACGGCCTGCGGGAGATCGTCACCGGTGTCGGCATCCTCAGCTCGGAGGATGCGACACCCTGGATCTGGGGGCGGGTCGGGGGCGATGCCGTCGATATCGCGACGGTGCTTCCGGCCCTGGAAGAGACCAACCCGCGCCGGGGCAACGCGATGATCGCGCTCATGGCGTTGGCCGGCGCCACCGCCCTCGATGTCGTCTGTGCCCGCAACCTGTCGCAGGCGCCGCTCCGGCCCACGCAGCGGGTCCGCCGCGACTACGGGAACCGCAGCGGCTTCCCGGAGCCGCCGGAGGCGATGCGCGGCCGGGCGAGCGATTTCACGCCGCCGCTCGACATCGTCGGGCCGCAGGCGATGCGGGCCTGGACATCGGGTTGATGCGGCTTCGGGTTCTGATCCGCGCCATCGTCGCGAGGCGAAGCGATTCAGGGCGCGACCTCTCCGGATCGGGCGGAGACCGGGATTGCCACGGCTCCGCCTCGCATGGACAGGTCCGCCCCAGCCTCACGCCGCGAGGCGTTGGCGCTCCCGATCGGCGCGGTAGCTGAGGATCAGATCTTCCGGGATCATGCCGGCGGCCACCGCCACGGCGATCGCGCGCGGCCGCGCGGTGCGCCGCGGCTCGACCGCGACCTCCGGCAGGCTCTCGGGCAGGCTCTCGGGCAGCACCTCCGGCACCGGCGCCGGAAGCTGCGCCGCCACGGCGGCCCGGTTGGCCAGGAAATGCGCCATGATCTCGTCGGCGAGGCCGGCCAGCACGGTCTCGGCCGTGCCCGCCACCGTCACCGCCGCATCCAACACCGCCGCGCCGATGCGCTCGTCGGGCCGGGGCGCCAGCGGCCACGCCGCTGCGGCGTCGGGCAGGCCCGCTTCCGAGGCGGCGAGGCTTGGGGAAAGGATGAGGATTTCCGAAGGCGCCTGCGCGACGAGGCTGTCCCCGGTGTCCATGGACGTCAGCCGTACGGGCGCATCGGCCATCTCCCGCGCCTGGGCCTCGGCCTGCTCGTGCGCGAGGATGCGGGCCTCGTCGCGGGCCGCCTCGGCCTCGAAGCGGGCGAGCAGCGCCATCAGGCCGCGGGCCTCGGCGAAGGGCAGGGTCTCGCAAGCGGTCAGTGCGGCCTCGATCATCGAGCGGGCAAGACGCGGTCCGTCCCTGCCGTTGCGGCCGCCATTGGCGTCGTGCCAGACGGTCAGCCCGGCCCGGATCGCCGGCAGCAACAGGGCGGGCAGGCCCGCGCGGCGGTGGAGGGCGGCGAAGCCGGCGCCCTGCGGCTCCAGCATCAGCCCGGCGACGCGCGCGCGGCTGAGCCCGCTCAGCTCGGCGAGCGCGATCTCCGCGAAGGGCAGGCGCAGGGACAGAATCGCCCGCAGGATCAGCCCGGCGGTGAGTTGCTCCTGCACCCGCAGATGCGCGACGAGCCGCACCAGCTGCGCCTCCTCGGCCTCGTCGCTGAGCGCGAGGGCGGCGGCGTCGCGGGCCTCGCGGGCGGCGCGGTCGCCGCGCTCGGAGCTGATCCAGCCGGCGCTCTGGCCGAAGCGCGAGAGCTGCTCCGCCATCAGGGCGACGAGGGAGTGGCGCACCTCGATCGGCAGATCGGTGCGCGCGAGGAGCGCCTGGCGCAGTTCCGCATCCTCGCCGTGCCGCTCCACCATTCGCATCAGGGCGGCGGTGCCGATCGCTGCGAGCGGATTGCGCGCCAGCGCGACCAGGGAGGGGACGCCGCCCACTTCGGCCAGGGCTGCGGCGACGGGCTTCGACAGGTCGGACCGCCCGGCCACGGCCGCGCGGGTCGCCTCGCAGCCCATGGCGACGCAATCCACGAGATCGGCATCCATCAGCACCGGCGAGCGTGCCAGCACGAGACAGGCGATGTCCGGCTGGTCCGAGGCCAGGGCGACGATCAACGGTCGCGGCGCCTGATCGGACTCGGCGCAGGCCTGCGCCAGCGCCCGGCGCACCACTGCTGCCGGATCGTCGAGCAGCGCCAGCAGGGCGGTCTTGGCCTCCCAGGCCGCCTCCGGCCCCAGCGTGCCCTGGAGGTAGCTGCGCGTCAGGGCGCCCGCGGCCTCGGCACGGCGCTCGGGCGTCGCGTTCTGGGTGAGGGTGAGGAACTGGCGAAGGATCATGAGCCGCTCCTGAGTCGCAACGCGGAGGGATCGAACAGCGAGTTTCGCGCCGGTGTGGCGCTCGGCCGGTCCGGCGCCGGGCCGGCCATGAAGGTGGTCGCCGGTGTGGAGGCCATCGTCGGCACCGTCGGCGTCAGCCCGGCGGGCCGGCGCGGGGGCAGAGGCACGAGAATGGGCTCCGACACGGACGCGGCGCCTGCCACGGGCGGGGACGAGGGTGCCGACGCGGCCGTCGGCGCGGCTGCGCCTTCCGCCTCGCTCCACCCGTCGGAGCGCGGGAAGTAGGTCGGGGCCGTGCGAGCGGCGGCACTCGCGGCGCGGTTCTGCCAGATCTTGGCCACGCCCTCCGAGATCGCCCCCTGGCGCCGGTCGGTCTGGAACAGCGAGCGCAGGCCGCCCTCCAGCGAGGCGTAGGCCGTCGGCACGTTGGTGTCGGCCGCGGCGGTCGCGACCGGGGTCGCCACGCCGGACGGGGTCTGGCTCAACAGCCCGTAGAGTTCGGACGCGCTGCGCGGCCGGCCGGCGCGGTCGTAGAACAGGCTGCGGTTGGCGGCGGCGGCCTCCGGCAGGTCGAGGGCGGCCGGGCGCGAGGGCGTCGCCTGCGCCGAAGCGATCAGCGCGCTCGCGCCCTTGGCACCGAGGACGTGGGCCGCGTAGAGGTCGCCTGCACTCGGCTCGCGGCCGAGCGCTACGCTCAGCGCCTCGCCGTTCCGCTGGGTCAGCGCGCCGGCCATCGCCGCCGAGACCTTCGGATCGCGGCGCAGGTCGAGGATCGCCTGGCGCGCCGCCGGATCCGCCACGGTGTAGCGGCCGTCCGCGCTCGCGGTGATCGCGTCGGCGTAGGACGCGAGGCCGAGCCTGGGTCCGGCGTTCTTCATCACGCCGAGCCAGGTCTGCTCGATGAACTGGAACAGGCCGGTCGCCGTCGAGGTGCTCGCCTTGGCCGAGGGGTTGAGGCTCGATTCGCGCTGGGCCGTGGCGAGCAGGTAGTCGAAGCCGACGCCGCTCGTCTGCGCTCCCTCGCGGATCGCCTCGACGACCTCGCCGTTCGCCGCGGAGGTCCGCGCCGGTGCGGCGGTCTCGCGGGGGCCGATGGGAGCATTGGTGAACAGGAACATGACGCGTCCCGCCGGGACCGTCATTCGGTCCCGCGAGACCTGACTTTCCTGCGTATATGGTAAAGGAAGCTTGAATGATCCTGCTTCCCTCCCGCTTCGAGAACTGCCGCTTGCGCATGGGGCCGGCATGAGCGCGCCCGCCGCGCCGCGCCGCGCCCGCACCATCGGGACTTCGGCAGGCGGCGAACCGCCTGCGGCGGCTGGGGCGGAGACGCTGCTCTTCGAGACCGCGCCGGTCGGACCGCTCGCGGATCTGCGGGCGCGCCGGCCCGGTCAGGCGATCTACGCCGTCCTGGACGGGGCCGATGATCCGAGGCTCGACAACCTGATGGCGGAACGGCCGGACGGCGTGCTGCTGCGCGAGGCCCGCTCCGGCCGCGACGTGGCCGCCCTCGGCGGCCGGCTCGCCGTGTGCGAGGCGCTGGCCGGCTTGCCCGACGGTGCGACGGTGATCTTCGCCGAGATCGGGCATCCCCTCGGCGTGCTCGACGCCCGCAGCTTTATCGGTGCGAGCCGGCGGCTCGCCGGCCTCGGCCTCGATGGATCGGCTCCGACGGCCGGTCTGCCGGATGCGGACGCGCTCGCGCAGGCGCGCGGCCTGATCCGCCTTGCCGCGGCAGCGGCGGGCGTATCCGTCTTCGAACGGCTGACAGCGGGCGCGGATCGCCCACCCGAAGGGCTTGCGGCAGCCGCCCAGGACGGTTTCGGGTGGGCCGTGCTGCGTCGCCCGGCGCGTGTCGCGGACCGGGAGCGCGTGGGGGCCGGATGAAGCATCCTCGGCCGTGGGCGAGACAGGAGAGGGTGTCATGCTCACCGTCTACGGTGACCGTAAGTCGGGCAACTGCCTCAAGGTGGCATGGGTCGCGGCGCATCTCGGAATCGATCTCGACTGGCACGAGGTCGACATCCTGAAGGGCGAGACCCGCACCCCCGGCTTCCTCGCCCTCAATCCGGACGGGCGCGTGCCGACCCTGGTGCTGGAGGATGGGCGCAGTCTCTCCGAATCGAACGCGATCATCGGCTTTCTCGCCCGCGACTCCGCTCTGATCCCGGCGGATGCCTTCGCGCAGGCGAAGATGCGGCAATGGCTGTTCTGGGAGCAGTACAGCCACGAGCCATTCATCGCCGTGCGCCGCTTCCAGCTGCTCTATCTGGGGCGGACGGAGGCATCGCTCGATCCGAGGCTGTTCGAGCGGGGTCACGCCGCGCTCGCCCTGATGGAGGGCACGTTGGCGGATCGGCCGTTCCTCGTCGGCGACGCCCTGAGTCTCGCCGATGTGGCGCTCGTGGCCTATACCCGCCTCGCGCACGAGGGCGGCTTCGACCTCTTGCCCTATCCGGCGCTGAGGGCTTGGATCGCCCGCGTCGAGACCGCGCTCGGCATGGCCGGCTGAGGGCGCTCCCTCGCCGGTCCGCCGCCTCCGCCCGTCCTCGAACCCGGATCACGTCATGACAGCAGGCAGGCCGGTCGCGCCGGTGATGGCGGCCCTGATCCTGGGCCTTGCCCTCGCCACGCCCGCGCGCGGCGCGCTCGCGCCCACCTGGCAGCGCCTGCGCGAGTTCCAGGCCGTGCTGGAGGCCGCCGCCAAGGCTCTGGAGGGTCGGCCCATCGATGCGATCGAGCGCCTCGATGCCGACCGCTTCCACGTGCGCGCGGGAGCCTGCCGTCTGGAGGTCCGGATCGTCCCTCGATCGCGCCAGGATCCGGGCCCGCAGCCCTTCACGGCGATGCCCGGTCTGCCGGATTGTTCGTGAGCCCGGGACGCGCACCGGACGTCTCCCTCTCTCGGATCGGCCTGTTCTCCTCCCCTCGATCGCCCCGCAGCGACCGACCCTCCCATCGCCGAGGCACCGGCGCTTGCTTCACCTTGTCATCGTTCCATTTCGCCAGGGCGGCTCATGTCAGGCGTCGCCTCACTCTCGGAGTGGAATGGATGTTGGTCTCCCGATACGGACGTGCCCTGGCTGCCGGCATCGCGCTGGTTCTCGTCAGCAGCCTGCCGGCCGCGGCGCAGGACAGCTCGACGGCCGAGCAGACCATCGATGTCATGAACACCCTGTTCGGCAAGCATCCCGGCAAGCGCGCCAACCACGCCAAGGGTGTCGTCGCCGAGGGCAGCTTCACTCCGTCCGCCGATGCGGCGAGGATCAGCAAGGCCTCCCTGTTCGCCGGGCCGGCGGTGCCCGTGACGATCCGCTTCTCCGATGCGACAGGCGTTCCGACGATCCCGGACGGGTCCGCCAACGCCAATCCTCACGGCATGGCGCTCAAGTTCAGGCTCAGTGACGGCTCCGACATGGACGTCGTCCTGAACGCGCTCGCCTTCTTCCCCGTCGCCACGGGCGAGGACTTCCGCGACCTGCTGAAGGCTGTCTCGGAGAGTGGGCCCGACGCGAAGAAGCCGACTGCGCTGGAGCGCTTCGTCGCCACGCATCCCGCCGCCGCCACGGCCGGCGCCACGGCCAAGACCCCGTCGAGCCTCGCCCGACAGACCTATCACGGCGTCAACGCCTTCATCTTCGTGGACAAGGACGGCAAGCGGCAGCCGTTCCGCTTCCGGGTCGTCCCGGTTGAGGGCCAGGAGATCCTGCCCGACGAGGAGGCGGCCAAGCGGGAGCCGAACTACCTCATGGACGAGATCGGTCCGCGCGTCGCCAAGGAGCCCGCGAAGTTCCGGGTGCTGGCGCAACTCGCCGAAGCGGGTGATCCGACCAACGACGCCACGAAGCCCTGGCCGGAGAGCCGCAAGACCGTCGATCTCGGCACGCTGACGGTCAGCAAGGTCGTGGCGGACAGCGCCGAGGCCGAGAAGCCGCTTCTGTTCATGCCAAATGCGCTGACCGACGGCATCGAGGTGTCGGACGATCCCCTCATCGACGCACGCGTGCAGGCCTACGCGGTGTCGTTCAGCCGGCGCGCGCAGTGAGCGGTCGGCGGTATCGGCATCGCTCCGCCTTAGCGGGTGGTCCCAGCCGCCGGCGTCGGGGAGCCGGCGGGTCGGTGGGCGTCCGGGACACCGGTGCGGGCGCCGTCCTTCGTGGCGCCCGAGCCGGTCAGGCCACCCGCGCCGACGCTCTCCCCGGAGCGGTCGGCCGCGTTCCGGTCCGGCGGCGGCGACCCGGCCGCCCGTTTGTCCTCGGCTGCCCCGACGCTCCCCGCGAGACAGGTGAGAAGCGCGGCACCGAGGAGGACGGCGCGTCCCGGGGATCTCGTCATGCGTTCGTTCCCGCCTGCGACAGGTCGTCGATGTCGTCCTGCATGACAAACGGCAGGCGTTCGGCGGTGTTCCGAAAGCAGGGTGAGTGCCGGTGAGCCAACCGGCACCTCAGGCCCTGAGAGCGGATCGGGATCTCGCGCCGCGCGCTGTCAGCCGCCCTTCGGCCGGCGCAGTTCGAAGCGGTTCTCGGCCTCGGCGGTGAAGTAGTCGAAGTAGCCGCCGCGCAGGATCGGGCGCATGGCGCCCGTATCGACCCGGCCGTCCCGGACGAAGCGGTCGTCGACATAGATCGAAACCACCTGCCCGATCACCATGAAATTGGCGGGCTCGCCGCCGCCGAGGGGCACCAGCGGTACGGTCTGGAGCCACTTGCACTCGATCGCCGCGGGCGATTCCGCGACGCGGGGCGGGCGCACGCGGCGCGACGGCGCGGGCGTCAGCCCGGCGAAACCGAACTCGCTCTCGCCGCGTGGCAGCGGCGCCGAGGTGGCGTTGACCGCCTCGCGCAGGTCGAAGGTGGCGAGGCTGCACACGAACTCGCCGCCCTCTTCCGCGAAGGTCATCGCATCCTTTCGGCCGGAGGAGGAGAACATCACCATGTCGGGCTCGCCGCCGACCGCGTTGAAGAACGAGTAGGGCGCAAGATTCACCCGGCCCGCCCGGTCGATGGCGCTGATCCAGCCGATCGGCCGCGGGGCGACGATGGCTTTCAGCGGGTTGTGCGGCAGGCTGGGATGGTCCGCCTCGTAATGCATCCGCCGTCCCTCAAAGCCGCGTGACGATCTGCGCAAGGTCCGGTCGCGGCCGGTCCGCGGGGACCTCCTTTGCCCGGCCGATATGGATGAAACCGGCGATCCGCTCGGCCGGGTCGAGGCCGAGGGCGTCGAGCACGCGGCGGTCGTAGGCGAACCACTCGGTGAGCCAGGAGGTGGCGTAGCCCGCCACATTGGCCGCCACCACGAGATTCATGCAGACGGCGCCCGCCGAGAGCACCTGCTCCCATTCGGGAATTTTGACGTGCGGCCCCGCGCGGGAGACCACTCCGACCACCACCGGCGCGTGGGCGAGGCGCTGCCGCTCCTGGGCGCGCCGCTTCTCGTCGGCCTCGGGAAAGTCGGCGAGGAAGGTCCGTTCGATGATCGCACCCACGCGTTCGCGCGCCTCGCCTGCGATCACGAGGAAGCGCCACGGGGCGAGCTTGCCGTGGTCGGGCACCCGCGCGGCGATCGCGAGCCAGCCGTCGAGTTCCTCCGCCGTGGGGCCGGGCGCGTCGAGCAGCATCGGCGGCACCGAGCGACGGGTGCGCAGCAAATCGAGGGTGCGGGCAGAGGTACTATCCTGGGCGGCGTCTCGAATCTCGGTCATGGACAATCCGCGTGGAGGGGCTGAAGGATGGGTGAGGCTCGGAACACGACGCCAGGCCATACGACGCCAGGCCATACGACGCCATGCCGCCGCCACGGTCGGGTTTCAAGAGCGCGGGGACGCTTGAGATGGCGTCCGGCGAGACGAGCGGAAGGATCGGGGACGATGGGACGCGGGTGCGCGGGCGGCAAGACCTTCGCTTTGATCGGCTCCCTGGCCGTCCTCCTCGCGGTCGCGCCCGCCGCCGCGCAGGCGCCGACGCCGTTCGGGCCGGGCCTGCCCTCGCCGGGCGTCACCGGGCCGATGCTGCCTCCGCCCACGGCGGAGGGTGAGGCGGACCTTTCGCTCTCGGCGGTCTTCGTCGGCTCGAACGGGCCGGTCCGCTCCGGCCTGACCTGGCGCATCTACGGCGAGAACGGCGACGGCGCCCGCCCGGCCATCGTCGCCCGCTCCAACGATCCGGCCCCGACCTTCAAGCTCGCGGCCGGCGCCTACGTCGCCACCGTCACCTACGGCTATGCCAGCGCGTCGAAGCGGATCACCATGGCGGGCACCGCCAATTCCGATCAGCTCCGCGTCGCGGCGGGCGCCCTCAAGCTGTCGGGCGCGGTCGGCGACCAGAAGATCCCCGGCAACCAGCTCGGCTTCTCCGTCTACGTGCCGATCGGGACGAACTCGGAAGGCCGGCTCGTGCGCAGCGGCATCAAGGCCGGAGAGATCGTGCGCCTGCCCGAGGGTACGTACCATGTCGTGTCGAGCTACGGTGATTCGAACGCGATCCAGCGCACCGATCTCCGGGTCGAGAACGGCAAGGTCACCGACGCGACCATGAACCATCGCGCCGCCACCGTCACCCTGAAGCTCGTCGCCGCCCCCGGCTCGGAGGCCTTTGCCGGCACGGCCTTCAGCGTGCTGACGCCGGGCGGCGACACCATCCGCGAGGCGATCGGCGCCTTCCCCTCGGTGACGCTGGCGGAGGGCGACTACGTCCTCATCGCCCGCCATGACGGGCAGGTCTTCACCCGCGAGTTCAAGGTGGAGAGCGGCATGGACCGCGATATCGAAGTCGTGGCCAAGGGAAGCTGAGCGAAGCCGATCCGGATGCGTCTGCGCACCACAATCCTCGCGTCCCTTCTGCTCCTTTCCGGCGCCGGCATGGCGGGCGCTCAAGCCGTCGTGGACGGCTCGGCGGCCGGCATCGGGGCCGAGGCGGCGCGCACCGCGCTGAGCCTCATCGGAAAGCAGAT
>Ga0233425_10003684_pt1 | contig 27257 bp, 28 predicted proteins | sample Watercolumn_Towu_2_FD_181712 | JGI IMG/M metagenome (GOLD analysis project Ga0233425, IMG submission 181712) | Freshwater microbial communities from Lake Towuti, South Sulawesi, Indonesia - Watercolumn_Towuti2014_140_MG | ecosystem: Environmental > Aquatic > Freshwater > Lake | place...
GCCGACAGCGACGCCGACAGCGACGCCGACAGCGATGCCGACACCGACGCCGACAGCGATGCCGACAGCGATGCCGACAGCGATGCCGACACCGACGCCGACACCGACACCAACGTCCACGGGCACATCGTCCGCAACCCCTGCTCCGACCCGAGCGACGTGGCCCTCTGGAGCGTGCTCTCGGGCGAGGCGGCCTGCGATCCGGGCTGGGACTCCGGCGGCGGCGAGTGGAAGGACACGCTCATGGCCCGTCCACCCGTCACCTCCCGCGCCTTCGAGGCCACCCTGCCCGCCGGCGAGTACGGCGTCATCGGCTACACCGGCGCCTGCTACGGCTGCACGGCCTTCACGGTCGAGGAGGGCACAGAGGTCGATGTCGACCTCGCGCTGGACTACCTCGACATGGTCGACGCCCCCTACCTCTACCTCTACCCCCCGAAGCCCACGGCGGTGAACGTGCGCATCTTCGACCCCGAGCGCATCACCGCCGCGGACCCGGCCTACCCCGACGAGGGCTGGGACGTGCTGGCCATGCCCGATGGGCAGCTCCGCACCGCCGAAGGTCCGCGCGACTTCCTGTTCTACGAGCTCCTGCTCGACCGCAACCAGTTCCAGTACGCCGAGGGCTGGTGCACCGACGGCGCGCACGCCCAGGCGAGCATCGAGGAGGCCATGCGAGACCTCGGCTTCCTCCCCAACGAGGTCGCCGACTTCGCCACGTTCTGGGACGACCAGTTCCCCGCCGCGCAGCGCCTCACCATCTACCCGCAGATCGACTCGCTCTACAAGCTGCCCATCGAGCCCGCCCCCGACCATGTGCTGCGCGCCATCTTCGTGCTGGCCAGGGGTTGCCGTCGCGTGCCCGCGCCCGACCTGCGGCCCATGCCCCGCACCGGCTACCACGCCGCCGAGTGGGGGCTCATGCTGCTCGATGGCTTCGACCGACCCACCCCCTTGCTGCCCACCTGGATGTAGGAGGCCCACCATGCGCGCGCCGTTCCTGATCCTCCCCCTGCTGCTCGCCGCCTGCGGCGAAGAGAAAGACGACACCGAGACCCCCGAGGGCGACACCGACGCCGACACCGACGCCGACACGGACACCGACGCCGACAGCGACGCGGACGGCGACACCGACGCCGACACCGATGCCGATGCCGATGCGGACACCGATGCCGACACCGACGCCGACGCCGACACCGATGCCGACACCGACGCCAACCTCCACGGCCGCATCGTCCACAACCCCTGCTCGGTGCCGAGCACCGTGGCCATCTGGTCGGTGCTCTCGGGCGAGGCCGCCTGCGACCCCGCGCTGGATACCGGCGGCTCCGACTGGAAGGACACGCTCGTGGCCAGCCCCGGGGTCAGCTACTCCAGCACGTTCGAGGCCAACCTCCCGGCGGGTGACTACGGCGTGATCGGGTATACCGGCGACTGCTGGGGCTGCGCGGCCTTCACCATCACGGAGGGCACCGAGACCGACGTCGAGCTGTCCATGGACTACACCGGCGGCGACTGGGCTCCCTACCTCTACCTGTACCCGAAGAAGCCCACCGCGGTGCAGGTCAAGCTCCCCGACCCGAGCCGCCTGCGCGTGGCCGAGCCGGCCTACCCGGACGACGGCTGGCGCGTCACGGCGCACCCCGACGGCAACCTCATGACGGCCGAGGGCCCCCGCAGCTCGCTGTTCTACGAGCTGGACCTGGACCCCACCGCTTTCCAATACGCCGAGGGCTGGTGCACCAGCGGCGCGCAGGCCCAGGCCACCATCGAGGCCGCGATGGCCGATCTTGGTTTTTTGCCCAATGAGATCACCGACTTTGGCGAGTTCTGGGATCCGATCTTCCCGGCCGCCGCCCGGCTCACGGTCTACCCCCAGACCACGAGCCTCTATGCCCTCCCGATCTCGCCGCCCCCCGAGCACCTGCTGCGGGCCCTGTTCGTGCTGGAGCCCGGCTGCCGCCGCGTGGCCCCGCCCGATCTGCGCAAGGCACCCCGCACCGGCTACCACGCGGCGGAGTGGGGCGTGGTGCTGCTGCGCGGGCTGGATCAGCCGCCGGAACCGCTGGGGCGGTGATCCGCCTCGGCCGAGGTGGGTGAGGCACGCCACAAACCGTGTCATGAGGCGCGACGGATACCCCCTGGGGGTGTTATCGTGGCACCATTCCACCAGCCTGGCGAGGTGCCCATGCCGTCCGTTTCCTGGATTCAGTTCGAGGTCGAGGGGATGACCTGCGGAGGCTGCGAGCGCTCCGTCGCGCGCGCGCTCGGCCGGGTCCCGACCGCGACCGACGCGGGCGCCAGCGCCGGTGCGAAGCACGCCTGGGCACGGCTCGATCCAGCGAAGGCCGAGGAGGCCCGCGCCGCGATCCAGCGCGCGGGCTTCACGGCCGGTCCGTGGCGCATCGTCGATCAGCCCCCCGGCCGCTGAGGACCGCCCATGCGCGCCCTCAAGTGGTGCTTCCTTCTGGCGCTCTGCGGCTGCCCTGCAGATCCGCTGCCTCCCTTGACGGGCGGCGACACCTGCACGGCGCTGTCCGACGGGCGCTGGGTCTTCACGGGGCCGGCCTGGGGGATGGGCGACGAACCGATGCGCGCCACCGTGGAGATGGACGAGGAGGAATGCGTCTTCGCGTTCTCCTCGTTCGACATGGCCATGGACGACCTGCCCACCGGCGGCGCACTGGACGGTGCCGACGTGCAGCTCGACGGCCTGACCTCCTACTGGAGGACCTGCACCGGCACCGCCGCGAGCGAACACCACGCCGCCGGGACCTGCGCCGAGGACGGGTTGGCCTGGGACCTCTCCCTGGAGGCCGACACCGACACAGACACAGACACAGACACAGACGCCGACACAGACACCGATACAGACGCGGATACGGATGCAGATGCTGATACAGACCCGACACATTGTATCAGTCTCACCCAGGGATCCGACTGGGCCTGGAACGGGGAGTGCCCCGGCATGGTCACGCCCTGTGCCCTCTCGCAGACCGGCTGTACGCTCGAGCTCGGCTACGGTGGGATGACGATGGGCATGCCCTACAGCGGCGTGATCGACGCTTCCTCGGTCACCTTCGCCGACGACAACACCGTGCACGGCTGTGTCGGAATCGCGGAGTCGCCGGACCGCATCACCGGCACCTGCGACGGCTGCAGCTATACGCTCTCGAGGTGAACCCGATGAGACACGCCCTCTGTGCCCTCCTGCTGTTTGGCGCCCTCGCCTGCGAGACCCCCGCCCAGGCCGAAGCGCCCTCCGCGTCCGCCACACTGGGCGTCGCGGACCAGGCGGGTCTGACCGCCTACGAGTCCGTCCGCGTGGCGCTACTGGCCGACGCGCCGACCGACGCCGCGCTGGCAGCCCGCGGCCTCGCCGCAGTGCCGGGGCTCGACCCGGCCCTGGTCGCCGCGGCCGGCGCCCTGGCTTCCGCCCCGGATCTGGCCGGGCAGCGCCGCGCGTTCGGTGAGCTCTCGCGCCTGTTCGTCCTGCGCGTCGCCACCGCCGAGTCTCCGAAGCTCTACTACTTCGACTGCCCGATGGTGACCGAAGGCTTCGGGGGCTGGATCCAGCCCGCGCGCGGGATCGGCAATCCCTACATGGGTGCCTCCATGCCGCGCTGCGGTTCCGAGATCGGCGCGCGCGCGGCGCTCAAGGACGCCCAGCGCTAAGGGTCAGCGCGCCACCACGTCCAGGGAGACCGACGCGGCGAAGTTGCGGGCGTACATCGGGTCGCCCACCACCTGCCAGAGCGGCAGGAAGCCGCGCGCACCAACGGTGGCCGACCGCAGGCCGCGCTCCCAGACCCGCCAGCTCGCCCCCAGCCCGATCTCCTGGGAGAGGTAGCCGGTGTTCTCGTAGACCAGCGCGTCCTCGCGGTCCCGGCCCTGCCAGGCCAACACCGTGTAGGCCGACGTACCCAACCGACCGTTCTCCCGCGGGGTGAAGCGGACGCCCGCCGAGCCCTGGAGGTTGGCCCCGAGCCGGTAGCCCTCGTCGGAACCCAGGCCCGCCGATCCCCCGACCGACAGCGCCACCGCAGTCCGCGGATCCGGCAGCCACGCGGTCTGGACCTGCCCCGCCAGCCCCACGGTGCCCCGCCCGGTCCTCACGATGGAGCCCTTGACTGGCTCGCCCAGGGGGAAGGTCGGTGCCAAGCCCGCGCCCACGAACAGGCCGTGGACCGGCACGCGACCCCAGCGCAGCCAGGCGGCCAGGTCACCGAACGCGCCGGTGTCCACGTCCCCTGGCATTTCCGAGACGCCGAGCTTGTCGACGTAGACCCAGGGAAGCTCGACAGCCAGGGAGAGGTCCTTCGGCAGGCCCAGCGTGCCGCCGACGGTCCAGGTGTGGGCCAGGTCCGGGGGCATGAACATCCCAGCCATGGAATCCCCATGCTGGTCCCGCACGTGCAAGCCGCGGTACAGCTCGGGGTCTCCGGACAGGGCCAGCCCGTACTGCAGCGAGGCCGTGACCTCCCCGGGTCGGGTGACGGCGCCGGTCGGCAGCAGCGCGCTGCGGGCGCAGGCGCAGACCTGAGCCTGCGCGCTCGAAAGGAACAGGAGCCAGAGCACCATGGGTCAGGCCTCGTCCCGATCCCGGGCGAGCGGATACCCGAGATCCTCCAGGGTGTGGGCGATCGCTTCCAGGCTGTCGAAGCCCGGTTCGCAGACCAACCGCGCGCTGCCGGTGCCCAGGTCCACCTCGGCCTGCTCCACACCGGGGACGGTGAGGAGCCCGTCGCGCACGCGGCCGACACAGGCGACGCAGCTCATCCCGCTGACCGGGAGGGACACCTCGATCCGCCCGTCGGCGCGCACCCCGCGGACGGGTCGCTGCAAGGCGGGATTCCCCAGGCGCAGCCGGTAGCGCCCGTGCAGCAGCACCAGCGGGAGGGCGAGCGCCAGGACTGCGCCGGCGAAGACCGTGGCCCAGAGGCAGGTCGGGCCCATCACGGCCATCATCCCGCCCACCATGGCGGCCGGCATGGCGCCCATCATGCCGGACATCAGGGCCATGGCGGCGACCATCACGGTATTCTCGTGTTCCGCTGGTCCTTTGTGCTCGTCACGCAGGCCACTGATCCAGCCCCCGAGGATTCCGCCCAGCATCCCACCCGACATGCCGTAGGCCATCGGCGCCAGCATGAGCGGGCTGCCGAAGCCGGATCCCATCGCCCAGGCCATCAGCCCCGTGAGCCCCACCATCGCCAGCACCGCGGCGAGCACCAGGAGCGTGAAGCGGTCGCGCATCGGCCAGGGATCGGTCTGGGTTGGAAGCGCTCGGCCCTCATCCTGGACCCTCTGCCCGCGGGCGTCGAAGCCCGGGCGGCGTACCACGGACACACCCATCGCCTCCAGCCCCGCCGCCGCCAGGCTCGCCAGCACGGCGCCACCCCAGACCCAGGCCCAGTGCCCTTCGAGCGCCAGGCCGACGACGGCCTCCGCGGCCAGGCTGGCGGCTACCGCGCCGAGCAGCGCGCCCATCGAGGAGCTGACGCCCATGTCGAGCTCCCCGCAGGCGTCTTCCTCGACCGCGGCGCCCAGCAGCCCCCCGCCCCAGCTCCCCAACATCGCGGCCCAGGCCCCGTAGAACACGAGCTGGATCAGCACCAGATCGATGGCCGGCAGTTCGGGGGCCAGCGCGCTCAGTCCGGCGCCAGCCAGGAACAATCCCGCCGACCCCCAGAGCGCGATCCGCCCGACCCTCCTGCTGCGCCGCCGGGTGGTGCTCCTCATGGCGCCACCTCGACGGGTCGGAACCGCTTGAGGCGCAGGGCGTTGGAGACCACCGAGACCGAGGAGAGCGCCATGGCGGCCGAGCCGATCATCGGATTGAGCAGGCCCAGGGCCGCCACGGGGATCCCCACGGTGTTGTATCCGAAGGCCCAGAAGAGGTTCTGCCGGATGATGCGCATCGTGGCTCGGGAGAGATCCAGGGCTGTCGCCACGCGCGCGATATCACCGTGCATCAGGGTGAGCGCTGCGGCCTCCATCGCGACCTCGGTACCGGTGCCGATGGCGAAGCTCACGTCCGCGGCGGCCAGGGCGGGGGCGTCGTTGATGCCGTCGCCGACCATGCCGACCACCCTCCCCTCCGCCTGCAGGCGCCGGATCAGGTCCACCTTGGCCTCGGGGGTGGCCTCGGCCACGATCTCCTCGATCCCCACCGCGCGCGCGATGGCGGCCGCGGTGCGGGCGTTGTCCCCGGTGGCCATGACCAGCCGGACACCCATGGCCCGCAGGCGTTCGATGGCCGGCCCCGAGCTCTCCTTGAGCGTGTCGGCGACGGCGATCACCGCGACCAGCCGCCCATCCACCGCCGCCAGGACCGCGGTGCAACCCTCGGCCTCGGCCGCCGCGGCGGCGGGCTCACCCAGGTCGGTCGTCACCCCATGGGAGGCCAGCAAACGGCGGTTTCCCACCACCACCTGGCGGCCGTCCACGCGGGCCCGCACGCCCTGCCCCATGACGGTGACCACCTCCTCGGCCTCTCCGGGGGCCGCACCCTCCGCGGCCGTCCAGGCCATGATCGCCTCACCCAACGGGTGCTCGCTCCAGCGCTCGGCGGTCGCCAGCAGCGGTAGCAGCTCGGCGGTGCCGTCGGTGAACCAGGTGATATGTGTCACGGCTGGTTCACCGCGGGTCAGCGTGCCGGTCTTGTCGAAGACCAGGGCGTCGATGCGATGGGCGCGCTCCAGCGCCTCGGCGTTCCGCACGAGAATGCCGTGTTCGGCGGCCTTTCCGGTGCCGACCATGATAGCGGTCGGGGTCGCCAGCCCGAGCGCGCAAGGGCAGGCGATGACGAGCACCGCGACGGTGGGCAGCAGGGTCCCGACCACCCCGGCGCCCGACAGCGCCCAGCCCAGCCCGGTGAGCGCCGCCACGCCCAGCACGGCTGGCACGAACCGCGCCGAGACCTGGTCCGCGAGCCGCTGGATGGGCGCCTTGGACCCCTGGGCGTCCTCGACGAGCTGGATGATGCGGGAGAGTGCTGTTTCATCGCCGACCCGCGTGGCCTCCAGGACGAGGTGGCCGCTGCGCGCGATGGTGGCACCCAGGACCTCGTCCCCGGGTCCGCGCTGTACGGGGAGGCTCTCGCCGGTGATCATCGACTCGTCTACCGCGGAGCCGCCCTCGAGCACACGCCCGTCCACGGGGATGCGATCCCCGGGGCTGACCACGACCCGGTCCCCGACGACGACCTCCTCGATCGGAATCTCGACCGGCACGCCGTCCCGCAGCACGCGAGCGGTGTCGGGGCGCAACCCCGCCAGCTTGCGGACGGCGTCGTTGGCCTGGAGCTTGGCGCGGTCCTCGAGATACTTCCCGAGCAGGATGAGGGTGACGATCATCCCGGCGGTCTCGAAGTAGAGCTGCATCGCCCCGCCGGTGGCGAGCTGGTAGACCGAGTAGGCGAAGGCGGCACCGGAGCCCATCGAGATGAGCGTGTCCATGTTGGCCGTGCCGCCGCGGGCGAGCTTCCAGGCCACCTCGAAGAACGGCTTGCCCGCCCAGAAGACGACCGGGGTCACCAGCGCGAGCTGCACCAGTCCGGAGCCCGGGAACATGATGTCGAACATGGAGATCACGAAGACCGGAGCGGTGAGGGCGGCGGCGGTCACCAGGCGGCGGAGGAGGGACTTCAGGTGGGCCTGCTCGCGGGCGGCGACATCCTCGGGCCGCTCGGCCCGGACGATGGGACTGAGCGCATAGCCCGCCTCGTCCACCGCCCGGATCAGGGCCTCGTCGGGGGCGGACCCGATCACGGAGGCGCGGTGGGTGGCGAGGTTGACCGTGGCCTGCTCGACGCCGGGGACCTCGCCCAGGGCGCGCTCGACATGGCGCACGCAGGAGGCGCAGGTCATGCCCTCCACCCGGAAGGCCCGGACCCCCTCCCGCCCGGACGAGGCCGGAACGAGGGTGTAGCCCGCTTCATCCACCGCCGTTGCCAATGTCTCGAAGCTGACGTTTCCCTCGATCGTGGCGCGGTGGGTGGCCAGGTTGACGACCGCCGAGCGCACGCCGGGCAGGGCGGAGAGGGCGCGCTCCACGCGCGCCGCGCACGCACCACAGGTCATGCCCTCCACCCGCCAGGTGCGCCGCCCGGCGCTGGCCTCGACGGCGGCGGTGTGCGGGGCCGCGAGCCAGCGCGTCACGGCCTCCAGCGCCGCCTCGATGGCTCCCGAGGCCGGCTCGACCAGGACGATGACCGAAGCCGTGATCTCGCGGGCTTCCACGGAGAGGACGCCGCCCACCCCGGTCAGCGCGGCACGGATCCCCCGACAGGCCTGCCCATCGCCCTTGAGCGCCGGCACGCGCAGCCGGACGCGGTGCTGGAGCCGGTGGACGATCTCGAACGGCGGGGGAAGGACGGCACAGACGGGTTCACTCATGGGGCTCCCTTCCCGGCGATCCGGTCGAGGGTATGGACCAGGAGGCGCGCACCCTCACGCGCGACCCAGGGGCCGGCCTGCTCGGGGGGTATCCCCTTCCACGCGGCGACCAGCCCCACCAGCACGCCGACGCCCAGGGCGCCCGCCCCGAGGACCACCAGGCCGCGCAGGCGCAAGGTCGGCCTAGACCCGCTGCTTTCCAGCAGCGGCGAGGGCGTCCTGCTCGCGCAGCTCGGCCATCCGGTCCTCGAAGCGCTCCCGCTGCTCCCAGAGCCGCTCACGCCCGCGCTCCGCCGCCTCCTTGCCGCGGCGGACCACCCGACGGGCCACCGGCTCCACCGCGGCGCGGATGCTGTCCCAGTTGCGGGCGACGAGGAACCCGACGGCGAGACCGGCGGCGAATGGCAGGGCGAACTGGCGGAAGGTCATGGAACACCTCGAACGCCCAGCATACCCCCGGGGGGTTTATGTGACAAGCCTCACCGTGTCAGCCAGCCTACAGCCGCCATGGCTTTCCGGCACACCACCCGTGTGATATACCCATGGGGAGTATCCGCCATGATCTCCACTCCCGCCGCCACACCCGACGCCACGCTGCCCTCCGCGCTCGCGGTGGTGGACTGGTGGCGCCGGCCCGAGTCCCGCGTTCGCGCGCGGGTGGCGGCCCGCCGGGAGCGGATGGCGCGCGTCCGGGGCCTGGAGGGACGCGCGCTGCGCGAGGCGCTCGTGCACGACCTGGTGTTCGAGTACGCCCTCCAGTCGTCGGCGCTCAACGGCCTGGCCGCGATGCCCTTCACCCTGCCCGGCGTCGGGACCCTGGGCACCCTGGCGGCGACGGTCCCGCTCACGGTCGCCGCCGATCTCGCGCTGCAGACCGAACTCGTCTTCGCGCTGGCGGCGGCCTGCGACGCACCGCTGCAGGGCGAGGCCCTGCGCCGGGAAGCCTGGCGGCTCGTGCACTTCGACGGCCCGCGCCAGATCCAGGAGGCGGCCGGGGACCTCGCGCGGCGGATCCTGCTCAAGCGGGCGGCCGAAGCCCTGCTGGCGCAGGGTGTCTCCCGCGCCATCTGCGCCCTGCTGGGCCACCGGGCGGGTCCCGGGGTGGCGCGCACCGCCAGGATCGGGGTCGGATGGGCCTTCGTCCCGGTCGTCGGCACCCTCGCGTGGCGTGACATGCGGGCGCTCGCGGACCGCGCGCTGGCGGCCTTCGGCGCCCAACCCGTCCCGCTGGACATCCAAGAGGAAGGAGTCGGTCATGGACGCTGAACATCCCGTTGCCCACGGTGCTGCGCTGCAGGAGCACACCGCCGCGAGCGCGGCCCAGCCCCACGTCGAGGTGGCGGCCGCTGAGTGCGCCATGGCTGCCGCGGAGTGCCCGGCCGCGGCCGACGGCCACGCCCACCCGGCCACGGAGCACGCTCCATCCCCGCAGGCGCCCGAGGCCGCGGCGTCGGAAGCGCACCCAGGCCCTGGGTTCGGGGCGCTGGCAGCCCGGGCGGCTGGCCGAGCGGCGCTGCTGGGCGGCGGGCTCTCCGCGCTGCGCAACGCGCACGCGACCGCGCGCGGGGAGAAGACCTTCGAGCAAGCGGCCGTGGACACGGCCATCGACGCGGCGGCCAGCGCCGCGACGGGCGCCGGGATGGGGGTCCTGAGCGGCGTGGCGGGCGCCGCGCTGCGCGGAGTCGGGCTCGCCCGGCTGGCGCGCACCGCTGCGCCCGCGGCGCTCGGTCTCACCGCGGCCGCGCTCGGTCGCGACGCCTGGGACTATTCGCATGGAAGGCTGGAGCCGCAGCGGTTCCGCGAGCGTATCGTGGTGCACCTCTTCCGCGGCGGGACGACCTGGGCGGGGATGGAGCTGGGCGCGCTGGTCGGATCGCTCGCCCTGCCGGTCGCCGGGACGACGCTCGGCGCCATCGCCGGAGGCATGCTCGGCTACCGGGCGGGGACCTGGCTGGCGGAGGAGCGGGCCGGGGAAGACGACTGATCGGGGCGCCAGCTCAGGACCGACGCGCGCCCAGCCGTCCCTCGTGCCCGGCCAGCGCCAGGATCTCCGCGATCTTCCGTTCACGCTCGGCGGGATCGTCGCTCTGGAAGGCCGCCAGGACGCAGGTCTCGAGGTGGCGCTCCAGGACCTTCCGCTCCACGCGCCGCAGCGCGGCATGGACCGCCTGGGCCTGGACCAGGATGTCGACGCAGTAGCGCCCCTCCTCGATCATGCGCCGGATGCCGCGCACCTGGCCCTCGATCCGCGCCAGCGCATTGAGCTGGGCGCGATGGCTCGGCATGGCGGCGGCCTCGGCCTGCGCCGCGGCGCAATGGGGGCACTCGGGAACGTTCTCTCTCGCTGGCATGGCAGGGCTCCACCCGGTGGGTATCACCGGACCGCGGTCGGCTCCACCCACGGGAGGCGCAGGCGATCAGGGCAGGTCGGGGTCGGGATTCTCCCAGTCGACCGCGGTCTCGCCGAGGGTGCCGTGGACGTTGTGCAGGTTGCCCGACCAGTGGGCGGTGTAGGCCACGTCCAGGGGCCCGCCGTCGTCCAGCGCGAGGGTGCCCGCGAAGGTGTGATCGGCCTGGACGAAGTCGTAGAACTCGTAGGTCATCGCCCAGGTGGCCGCGCCCGTCGCCTCGCAGGAGGGCAAGACCAGGGGGGCGTAGTCCACCGCGAAGGTCCAGTCCCACAGGAAGGAGCCGTAGTCGCTCTCGCTCCAGGCCAGGGTCCAGTCCACCTCGAGGGCGCCATCCAGGCCGAAGGCCTCTCCCTCCGCGGTGGGCAGGGCGAGGGTGCCGCTGCCGGTGTAGCCCTCACCGGGGTTCCACAGATCGATCCCCTCCTGGGCCTCGACGCCGTCGTAGATGGCCTGGTAGACGCCCTCGGCGTTGGCGGTGGCCAGCTCGCGCAAGGCCAGGGCAGGGTCGGGGGGCTCGGTGCAGCCGAGGACGAAGAGCAGGGGGACCAACAGGATGCGCATATCTACCTCCGAGGCGGCAGGATAGCCCCGCGGAGGCGGCTTCCGCATCCCGGATCAGCGCACCTCATCCACCGAGGTGTCCAGCTCATCGTTGAAGTCGGCCCGGAGATGGATCAGCGGCTTGAACCCCGCCCGCTTGCGATCGAACAGCAGGGTGCCCGGGGGCTTGACGATCTCGGCGTCGATGTCGATCCCGTCCTCGATGTCGAGGATGGTGACCGCCTGGACGATGTAGGTGCGGCCGACGGGCGCATTGTCGTCGTCCTCGTCCTGGGCGAGGGCGGGGGTGGCAGCAAAGAGGAGGACGGCGGCGAGGGCGAGGCGGCGCATGGGGGACTCCGGGTGAAGGTGTGACCCTCTTGACATCCGCCTGACCACGCGGTTCCAGAAGCCATGACCCTGGAATGTCACGCAGAGACGCAGAGGCGCAGAGGGCAGCGCCGCGGATCGAGGCGCTCTCGACCGTTGCGATGTTCCGGCCATGGGAGAGGCCCGTCTTCGGGGCTGCCGCTACCCAGGGCGTGACGCCGTGGCACGTGCCCGACTCGGCAGCCGTAGAGGTCGCACCAGAGGAGCGGCAGCACCCTCATGGACGACGACGCCTCACCCCGCCTCGGCGATCCCCGCAGCCACAGACCTCTCTGCGTCTCTGCCTCTCTGCGTGAAACCCTTGTTTGCACGTGGTTTTCCGCCTCCGATTCCCGGTCCCTCCCGCCCGCAGACTGTCTCTCACCATAAAATACTGCTCGCGAAAGAGCCGTTGATGGCTATACGCCAATGGCGTATATTCCCTCCATGAACCGCAGGCTGATGACCATCGTTGAGACTCCCCCCTACCTCGCGCGAGTCGCGAAGCTCATGAATGAGGAGGAACGGAACGCCGTGGTCGACCTCGTGGCGGCCGACCCCGAATGCGGGGTCGTCATGCGCGGCACCGGAGGAGTCCGAAAGGTTCGGTTCGCAATCGGTGGCCGTGGGAAGAGTGCTGGCGTCCGGATCATCTACTACTTTCACAACGAATCGATCCCTCTCTTCCTCCTCACGGTGTTTGCCAAGAACGAGAAAGCCAACCTCACCCAGGCCGAGCGAAACGCCCTGGCCGCCCTGACCGACATCCTGGTGAAGACCTACAGGAGGTGATTCCATGTCCAAAGAAGCATTCGAAGCAATCAAGGAAGGGCTGGAGAGCGCCATCTCCTTCGCTCGCGGCCAGCAGGATGGCCACGACGTTCACGAAGTGGAGGTTCGGGATGTCGACGTGAAAGCTGTTCGTGCCCGCCTGGGAATGTCGCAGGACGACTTCGCGAGGGCGTTTGGTGTGAGTCCAGCCACCGTCGGAATTGGGAACAGGGCCGCCGACATCCCCATGGGCCTGCCCGTGTTCTTCTGGCCGTGATCGAACAGGAACCAGAGGTCGTTCAACGGGTGATGATGGGCATGGTTGCCTGACGGTTTTTCTGGCGCGAGCAACTCTGCAGGCAGGGCCGGGAAACACCCCTGGGTGCGAGCGGCGGGCTCGGGCCCGGGCAGACCACCACCGCGCTGCGGGCGAAGCCCGCCCCTGACCGCCACCCTGCCCTTCCGCAAGCGGTGGAGCCACCATGCCAGAACTCGGGACCGCAGGGAAAGCTCTGCAACCAGCCACCCGCCAGTTACACTCGGCCCCCCTTTCACCGGAGCCCCGCCCATGTCCCTTCTCCCCCTGCTCCCCCTGCTGCTGGCCTGCGCCCACCACTGGGAAGGCGACCCCTACCTCGAGAGCGCGGGCGCCCAGCGCCAGGCCGCCCCGGCCCCGGGCGAACGGATCGAGCTGGGCTTGAGGGACATCGACGGCCGCAAGATCGTCGTCCCCGATCCCGCCGGCCGCTACGTGGTGCTCGAGCTGATCCGCTCGGCCGACTGGTGACCGTGGTGCATCGCGCAGTTGCGCGAGTACGACGCCGCGGCCGAGGCCCTGCGGGACGCCGACGCCACCGTGGTGGTGCTCACCGCCGACAAGGTGGACGTGCTCCGGGAGGCCATCGCCAAGCAGGGCTTCGGACAGCACTTCGTCTCGGTGGACAAGAGCTTCTGGGCCCAGTGGGGGCTGCGCAACCGCCTCTCCCGCAAGCTGCCCCACCCGACCACCCTGGTGGTCGCGCCCGACGGGCGGGTGGTCTACCGCGAGATCCACGTCAACTACACGCAGCGCGCCTCGGTCCAGACCGTCGTGGACCTCGTCAGGACCCACCCCGTCACGCCGCTGGCGCCCCCCGACGTGCCCCCACCCCCCACGCGGGAGCCCGACTGGAACCACGCCATCTCGGTACAGGCCCGTTTCGAGGGAGAGGCGCTGCTGGTGATCGCCGACGTGGCTCCGGGCTTCCACGTCTACGGCGCCATGGAGGACATCTCCCGCCCGCTCGCGGTCTTCGTGGACCAACTTCCCGATCTCGCCGTCCCCATCCCCGATGGCGAGCGGCGCACCCTCTCGGAGGCGCTCGGCCCCGCCTGGGTGCTGGAGGGTCGCGTGTCCCTGCGCGCCGGGCTGCCCCCCGACGCCCCCGACCACCTCTCCGGGGTCCTGGACTACCAGGTCTGCACCGACGCGATGTGCGCTCCGCCCGAGAGCGCGACCTGGGCGGCACAGCGATAGCGCCTACTGGAACACATCCTGCGGCTGCACATCCCGCCGGGTGTGGCTCGTGATGCGCCAGTCGCCGTCCTCCTGCGCCAGATCCACGGTGAACGCCCAGGCCTGGGCGTTGTTGGCACGCAGATCGAGGGCGGCCGGGTTCAGACCATCCAGCGCCAGGGCCGAAAACCGCGCCTCGGCGTGCTCACCGTCGGGGGCGATCTGCACGTCCACGGCGCCCATGACCACGTGGATCGGGCCGCGGGACTGCAATTCGCGGAAGAGGACGGCGCGCACGGTCGCGGCGTCGAAGCCCTCTTCGTCCTGGTAGGCCGGGGAGAGGGGCGCCAGGGCGTGGTCCAGCCGGGCTTCCCCCAGGCCGTCGGCCACCGCCTGGATGGCCGCGCGCACCTGGTCCTCAGGGGTCTTCTTGCTGCAATCTGGCAGGTAGAACCAAAGGAACCCGATGAGGGTGAGGCCGAGCGAAAACCAGCGCACGGAGGATCTACGGGACATGGCCTTGCTCATGGCGCGAGGGATACCCTGCGGTGGTAGCACAGCGGAGGGCTGCATGCTCCTGGATCGCCGCGCCGGTCCCGACCTGATCCTGTTCGTCCACGGGCTGGGCTGCGCTGGCGAGAGCTTCGCCCCGGTCTGGGACCACCCGGCACTCCGGGGGCTGTCCCTGCTGGCCCCCGACCTGCCCGGCCACGGCGAATGCCCGCGGGCGGGCCCCTGTACCATGCAAGCCTGCGCGCGCTCCCTGGCCGGCATGCTCGCTCGGCACCCGGCAGAGCGCGTGCACCTCGTCGGCCACAGCCTGGGCGGCGCCGTGGGCCTGCTGCTGGCCGCGCAGGTCGGCTCGCGCCTCGCCTCTTTCGTCTGTGCCGAGGGCAACCTGCTGCCCGATGACTGCGGCTTGCTCAGCCGCGGAGTGGCGGCCACGCCCATCGTGGAATTCCTGGACGACGGTTTCCGGCGCATGATCGAAGGCGCTCGCGCCGACTCCGGAGCCCGCTCCTGGGCCGTCTGGGCGGCCCAGGCCGACCCGCGCGCCTTCCACGAGGCGGCCAGCGACGTGGTGCGCTGGTCCGACTCGGGCGAGCTGCTGGCGCGCTTCCTCGCCCTGCCCGTCCCGCGCACCTACCTCTGCGGTGCGCGCAGCCGGCTGCGCACCGTGACCGACCGCCTGGGGGACGTCCCCGTGGTGGAGATTCCCGACGCTGGCCATGGCTTGTTCGAAGACCAGCCCGACATCGTCTGCCGCTGGTTGGGCGCCTGGCTCCGGGGCTGCGCGAGTTAGGCTCTCCGGGACCGGAGGTTTCCCATGCGCGCGTTCCTGCCCCTCCTGCTCATCGCCGCTGGCTGCCCGAACGAGCCCGCCGACGACAGCGCCCCCACCGATCCGCCCATCTGCCACGGCGGCACCCACTGGACCGCGGGCCAGATCGCGTTCCGCGACGCCACCGCCGACTGGGGGCTCGACGTGCTCAACCCCGAGGCCACCCGCATCAGCGCGGTGGACTTCGACGGTGACGGCTGGACGGATCTCGCCGTGCGCCGCGCCACCGACGCGGCCGACGACTTCTCGGCGGGGGGCGTGCGCAACGCCTGGCTGCTGCGCAACACGGGGCTGGGCGGCTTCGAGGATGTCACCGAGGCTTCCGGAGCGCGCACACCGCGCCTCCAGACCAGCACCTCCCGGGGCGGCCAGATCTGGGCCTTCGCCGACGTGGACAACGACGGCGATCTGGATCTCTTCACCGCCATCAGCGACGAGGCCGACGCCGTCGACGAGACCAGCGAGACCCTCCTCAACGACGGCGATGGCACCTTCACGCTCGGACCGGGTGGCGATGACCTGCACTACAACGGCGACACCACCCCCGCCTCGGCCGCCTTCACCGACTACGACCGCGACGGCCTCGTGGACATCTGGGTGCCCGAGTACGACGTCATGCAGGACCGCCTGTACCGCGGTGATGGTACCGGCCGCTTCACCGACGTCACCTACGACGTCGACGTGAACACCAAATCCTGGAACGACGTGGACGACATCAACGCCGGGCTGTGCCACTCCATCGCCTGGTCCGGGCTCGCCTGTGACTTGAACAACGACGGTTGGCCCGAGCTGATGTCCGCCTCCTACGGCCGCGCTCCCAACCTGCTCTTCCAGGCCGACGGCGACGGCACCTACACCAACCGGGCGGTGGCCTCCGGCTACGCCTACGACGACCGCATGGACTGGACCGAGGACGAGTCCGCGAGATGCTGGTGCCACCTGCACCCGGACGACGAGGGCTGCGAGGACGTCCCCGAGCCCACTATCGTCTGCAACGACGATGACGACGCCTTCAGGTGGGACAACGACTACGGCCGCGAGCCCTTCCGCCTCGGCGGCAACAGCGGGGCCACCATCTGCGCCGACGTGGACAACGACGGCTGGATGGATCTCCTCACCACCGAGATCGTCCACTGGGACGTGGGCTCCTCCTCCGACCCCTCCGAGCTGCTGATCAACCAGGGCACGAGCGATGTCACCTTCGCCCGACCCGGCAACGATGTCACCGGGCTCACCCGCGAGCACACCTCGGCGGACTGGAACGACGGCGACATGAGCGGCGCGGTCTTCGACTTCGACAACGACGGCTGGTCCGACGTCTACATCGGGTCGAGCGACTACCCCGACACCCGGGGCCTGCTGTGGCAGAACCAGGCCGATGGCACCTTCGCCGCCATCGACCCCACGGCGGGCATCGACCACCGCCGCTCCCACGGCATCGGCGTGGCCGACTTCGACCGGGACGGCGACCTCGACGTGGTGGTGGGCCACTCCAGCGCGCGCTGCGAGTCCGACTGCTACGACACCTTCAACGTGCGCTTCTTCGAGAACGTCACGGGCGAGGACGCGGGCGAGGAGGGCAACTTCGTGGCCCTGCACCTCGAGGGTACCACGGCCAACCGCGCCGCCATCGGGGCACGGGTCCAGGTCACCGCCGACGGCGTCACCCAGACCCAGGAGGTCGGCGGCGGGCACGGCCATTACGGGGCCCAGCACGATCTCGTCCTGCACTTCGGCCTGGGCGCGGCTTGCGAGGCCGAGGTCACGGTGCGCTGGCCCGATACCGCGCTCTCCGAGCAGACCTTCACGGTCGGCGGCGGGTACCGCTACCGGGTCGTGCAGGGCGCGGTGCCGGTGGTAGAGTGAGCCGTAAGCTTTCAGGTGTCAGCTTTCAGCAACACAATCCGAGGAGTCCACATGTCACGCGTCGCCCTCCTGATCCCGCTCTTCTCCCTCGCCTGCGATCCACCCGCGCCGCCACCGCCGGCGCCGGAGGCCCCGCCCGCCCCGGAGGCCGCCGCGCCGCCCCCCGCGCCCGAGGTCCCCGCGGTCCCCGAGGCCCCCGCTCCTCCCGCGTTCGCCTTCGAAGGCGAGCACGCCATGGCCATGAAAGAAGCTGCCAAGGTGGCCGACGCCTGGCTGAAGCTGGCGGACGGCAGCGAGGGTCCCGCCTCCTGGGACGCCGCGGCCGGGTACTTCCAGGACTCGGTATCCAAGGACGCCTGGGGCAAGCAGCTCGGCGCGGTCCGCGGACCGCTGGGCGCGGTGAAGAGCCGCGCGCTCACCTCCGCCGAATACAAGACCAGCGTCCCCGGTGCGCCCGACGGCGAATACGTCATCCTCCAGTACAAGACCGTCTTCGAGCACAAGGCCGAAGCGGTGGAGACCATCACCCCGATGGTGGACTGGGACGGCACCTGGAAGGTGTCCGGGTACTTCGTGAAGTAGTCCTTTCGCCTGGACCACCTCCCGTGGCTGCCAGCGCGTGCAGCGGCGCGGCCACGGAACGGACGCGATGCGGGGGCTCCGCCGATGGGTGCTCCCCGCGCGAGCGCCGCCGGACGCCACCGACCACCGGGGAGGGTGGTGGGGGACTTCCGGACAGCGTCACCAACCAGAAACAGGGGGGGGAGCCTCGCCGGCTCCCCCTACCCGCAGGCCCCCATGCCGCTGTCGTTTCATGGTTCCGGGAGCCGCGGCACCCGCGGCATGGGTGACTATGGAGGCGGCGGGGGGGCGCCGTAGGGGAGGGTGGGCGGCCGCCGGGCAGGATCGAGACAGGACCTGGCCGCCGCGACGGCGAGCGTGAGGTCCTGCTCGGCGTCGGCGGACCCAAGCCGGGACTCCACGAGCCGGGTCAGGTAGTGGCGGCGGATCGACGCGCGCCCGCTCGGTTCGGCGACCGTCCCGCAGCCCATCGGAAAGGAGGGCCGCCCGCCGTCGCCCACGCCCGGCAGCGGCGCCGCGCCCGCGAGGATTGCGCCGACCATCGCCGCCGGGTCGGTCGCATCACGCGCGCCCTCCGGGAGCGTGGCGAGGACGGCCCAGGCGACGGCGGACCGCGCGTGGGGGAGCGCTTCCGCGGGCAGGCGCTCCGTCAGCCCGGCGGGCAGGAGGCGCTCCCCGCCCGGCGCCTCGAGCGCCGCGGCGATCGACTCGAACATCACGTAGCTCCAGTAGAACCCGAGCAGTCCATCGGCGCTGTCCTGGGCGAGTTCGGGGGGGAGGTGCCCGATGCGCTCGGCGAACCGCTCGGCCTCGGTCCAGCGCGCGCCCGTGGTCGAGCCGAGATCGAGGCGAACATTGGCCAGGCTCAGCGTGTGCTCGACGCACATGGGGACGACCCGCGGGCGGAGGTGGGCGCAAGCGTCGATGGCCTGGGCCCGGGCCGCAGGCTGCCTGGCGAGGGTCTCCGCGAGGGCGAAGGTGCACTCGTCGCGCAGGCGTTCTCCCTGGAGGCACCGGCAGGCGGCCAGGCCCTCCTCGAGCCCGGCACCCCGGCGGGCGGCCTCGGTCGCCAGCCCGAAGGGGGTGTCCTGTTGCCCAGGATCGACGCCGGTCTGCTGCAGGCAGGCGCGCTCGGCCTCCGCGTCGCCCTGCTCGGGCGCTCCGTAGAACTGCAGGTGCACCCTCGACATGATGCGCCTGCAGCGCTCCTCCACGACCGGCCGATCGAGGCGTTCGCAGGGGGTTCCCCCTGCGCCCATTCCGCCTCGGGGCTCGAAGACCTGCTCGATGACGGTGAGCTGCTGCAGCTCGTCGAGCTGGTTGACCAGCGCGATGGCCTCGGCAGGGTCGCGCTCCCAGGCACGGCGGATCTCGGCCTGCCGCGCCTGCGCCGGATCCCTGGCGCAGGCCGTCAGCCAGGCCAACGCGCAGAACGGCAGGGCGGAGAGGGAGAGCCATGGCCGAGCGGCGGGCATGGAGGGAAGAAGCTCCGTCGGGCTCGCCGTCCTATGCTCCGTGCGGCGGCTCCGCAATCACGGAGGTGGGACGGGATCGGGGCCGGCGGGTTCGGCGCTGGCGATGCGGAAGTCGCTGTCGAACACGGGCCCACGCATCGCGGGCGCCGCCCGCAGGCTCGGCAGCGGTGCATCGCGCGCGGGCAGGGCAGCCCGAAGCGCCATGGGATCCCCGAGATCGGAGAACTGCACGACCAGTTCGCCATAGACCGCCTCCATCACGATCCGGTACGCCTCCGTGGTGAGCAGATCGTAGTGGTTGCCGTACCCGCCGTGCAGGTACCGGCCCTGGTCCGCGGCCAGCAGCGCCGCCTCTGCGTCTACCACCGCGATGCCATGGGCACGAGCGACCTCGTCCATTGCGCGCCGCTGGTCGCTGGTGGCGCGGCAGGGCGACGCATCCAGGTCACGGGCCCGGGTGAGCGCCTCCCGGGCACCGACGACATCGCCGGCAGCCAGCAGCGCCCGCCCGCGCAGGTACCACAGGCCAGCGTGTGCCGGTGCGCGCTCGAGCACGGGCTGCAACGCGGCGATCACCCCCGGGTCGCCCCGCTCCACCGCCTCGCCCAGGCCTGTCACATCGCGCTCGAAGGCGCCGCGTTCCTCCGACGAAGCGCCCTCGGGCCAAGCGGATGACCGGGGTGGTCGCAGCAAGTTGGAGGCCGGCAGCACCCAGACCGCAGGGACCCGCGCGCTGCAGACATCGTCGGCCATGGCCTCCAGACGGGCGCGGAACCAGTCGAGCAGGCGCGCGCGTTCCTTGATCTCCAGGGGGTCCTGGGCCAGGGCGCCATGGTTCCCAGGAGGCGGCGGGGGCGGCGTGTGCACGCCGACCCCCAGGACGGCGAGCAGGCGCGAACGGCTCGCGAGGACCTGGATGGCGCGCAGGAGGGGAGGCCTGCGGAGGTCCAGCAGGGGGCTGCTGCGCGTCTCGGCGAACTCGTAATGGCCGGTGTACAGCACCACGGCGTCCAGATCATGCCCGAGTAGTTCCCGCTGCAGCCCCTCGAGGCGGGCGGTGCCGTAGCCCCGGCCCGCCGCCGCGATGAGCTGCACCTCGCGGCCGCTGCCGTGCTCCAGCAGCGCCGCGAGCTGCCAGGCCGGCCCGTCCGGGGGCACGGTCCGCAGGGTGCCGTCGCCGAGCGCGGCGATCCGGAGGACTCCCGCGGGCTTGTCGTCGGGAACGAACAGGAAGGGCGTCAGCTCCTGGCGGGCGCGAATCCAGCCGCCCAACGCCGGGTCGTACCGCAGGTGGGGTGCACCCGGCTGGTAGCCCATCACCAACCCGGAGGCCTGCATGCCCGGGGGCGGCAGCAGCGCGCGGGCGACGACCTCTGCCACCAGCGCCGCCAGGAACAGGAGCGCGACCCCGAACCGCCACCCACGCCGCGGGAGGGTGCGCGCCCGCGGGGGCCGGCTCGCTGGGGTGTCCTGGTCCATGCTTCGCTCGCGGCTCGGGGCGCCGATGCGGGGGTGCGCGGTGGGTCAGGAGTATCATGGTGATGTCCCGCCCGGGGCGCGGCGATAGGAACCCCGTGACCATGCGCGTCATCGAACCAGCACCCGGGCCACCACGGATCGAGGCGGGCGACGCCTCCGCCAGGCGCGGATCGCCGGCCGACCTGCGCCCAGCGCGCCGCCCGGGGTGGCGCATGCTGCTGGCCGTCGCCGGGGCCGCGTGGACCGGGTGCGGCCATACCGATCCAGACCCCTGGGACGCGCCGAATCCAATGCTCGGGTCCACCGTGCTCGATCGCCTGATGGACCCGTCGTACGACCCCGGCACGCACGGCTACGAGGTCGTGCTGTGCCTGTCGGACGTGGGCTGGGGCGAAGGGCTCGCCTGCCGCCGAATAGCCCGGGGCGCCTCCACCTTCGATCTGCACGTCACCGGGTGGGGGGTCTTCCTGCTGGTGGGGGTGAACCTCGCGGCCTGGCACCTGGTCGAAGAGGGCAACGGCCGCGTCTACGCGCTCACCACGCCAGACCTGGAGAGCTTCGGCACCTACCTCTGGCCCATCTCGGGCGTCGCCTCGCCGATGCTGACCGACACGGCCCTCGATCGCCTCCCCGATGGCCGCATGCGGGTCATCTACGTCAGCGGAGGGCCCTTCGCACCCGGCCAGCACTCCGTGAAGGCGGCCCTGCGCGAGGGGCGCCGCTGGGTGGAGCAGCGCCAGCCGCTCTTCACCGCCGAAGGCATCGTGGATCCCACCTCCTGCTACCACGACGGCGTCTACCACCTGTTCGTGACCGGATCCGGCAACACGCGCGTCCTCCACGCGGTCGGCGACACACCGTGGAGGTACACCCTGGACGAAGGTTTCGAATGGGCAGGGGCGCAGGTGCCCTACTGCTTCGACGACGAGGGGGTGCTGCGGGTGGTCGCCCAGGAGGGCGGCGGCTGGTCACCGCCGGCACTCCGGACCCTGCGCGACGACGGCAGCTTCAGCCCGCCCACGCCGCTCTGGAAACCGGGCACCCAACCCGACCTGCCCTCCTGCACGTCGCCGGTGCTTGGCCGTTTTCGTGGGAAGTACCTGCTGTTCTGCGCTGTCCATCGCTAGAACTCGCGGCTGGCCGTCACGACCCCTCGGCCGCCTGCGGCACCGGCTCGACAGGCTTGGCCTCGATCAGCACCTCGCCGCCGCGCCCGCGCAGCTTCACCGGATCGGACTCGCCGACACGGCTTCGCGGGGCGGCACTCCCCGGTGGGCCTGGCGGCTCGTCGGCCACCCCAATCCGCACGGTGGCGTGCAGCGAGGCCGGAGCCACCACGTCGAAGGACGGTTGGTCAAAAGGCTGGAGGTGCAGCACGGCGGGCTCCAGCCCGACGAGCGCAGCGAGCAGCCCGGGTTCCTGCTCGATCTGGACCCAGCCGGAGTCGAGGCCATGGACCTCCACGTGCAGGGACTGCGTCGGCTCGCCGGGGATGAGATCGAACGCGGGCGGCGCGTCCCCGGCCTCGCGCTCGATCCGCGGGACCTCCGCGTCGTACTCCAGGTCGCGCAAGTCCTGGCGGGGTGGATCCACGCAGGCCGCGAGCGCGAGCGCGACCAGGGCCGGCCTCAAGGCCGCCCCCTTCGACACTCGGCGGGGAGCGGGCGGTCGAGCGGTTGGAGGCCCACCAGTTGGAGGCCGTCCACACTCCGCAGGACGCGGCTCCCGGGGACGTCGCGCACCGCCCGCTGGAAGGGCCCGTCGTCCTCGGCGACCAGGGCGTAGTGGACGCATGCGAGACCCAGCCCCCCGGTCTTCTCGCCGAGGCTGTCCTCGAAGTCGTAGGCCCAGGGCCGCGCGGCGACGGCCATCATCAGGCGCGTCCGGGCGACCACGGCCGCCTCGACCGGAATGTCCGGCGCCAGGGCCCAGGCGGGGTGGGGCACGATGCTGGCCGAGGGCCGCCCGGTCAGCGGGGCTTGCCAGTCCACTCCCCGGAACACGTGCCACCCCCCGACCCGCCAGGCCGAGCCCGCGAGCAACGCGGCGAGCGCGCCCCAGGTCAGGGCCCGCCCCCATCGCCCGCGGGCGAGCAACCAGCGGAGCAGCCCCGCCCCGGCGATCACCGCCCCCGTGGTGGCCATGGCCACCGCCGGAGCGAAGTGATGCACGAGCGGCGAGTACCAGTCGTTGGCGTGGAAGAAGTCGCCGGCATGGACGGAGAGCACGCCGAGCAGCCCCACCAGGTGCGGGGGGGACAGCAGGACCAGCAGCCCGAGCGGCTCCAGCAGCAGGCTCCAGGTCCGCAGGTTCTGGTCCATCCAGCCCCGCAATTGCAGTCGGCCCGCCAGCGACTGGAACGCACCCGGGCCGACGACGGCCAGCGGGTTCGGGTAGTGCTCGACCCCGAGGGAGAGGACCACCTCCAGTCCCAGCACCGCGCCTGCCGCCAGCGCACCGAAGAGGGCCCAGCGCAGCCGGCGACGCCACGGACCGGGAACCGCCGCCGCGACCAACGGCACGAGCAGGGCGCACTCCTCGCGGCACGCGGCCATGGCCGCGCAGGCGAGCAGGGACGGCAGGAGCCAGCCACGCCGGACGAAGACCGTGGCCCAGAGCACGGCGGGGATGCACAGGGCGAGGTCCTGGTAGTCGGCCAGGGCCACGACGAGCAGGGCGGGGCTCCCTACCACCGCCAGCACGCCCAAGGCCCCGCCAGCGGGATGGCGGGCCTCGGCGCGTCCGAGCAGGCAACCCGCGACGACCGCCGAGGATACCGCGGCGAGCTGCATGCCCTGCAGGAAGCCCGGGGTCGGGTGCAGCCCGAGCAGCAGTGAAGCCAGGGGAAAGGTGAGGGAAAGGTGGCCGCCCCACACCCAGCTATCGGCGTACCCCGCGTGGACCGTCTGCCGGAAAGCCCCCGAGTCCTGGAAGTTCCACGCCACCTGGAAGAAGGTGTCGAAGTTGGCCGGGTCCTGGCAGGTCAGCCGGAGCAGGCGGCCGGCGGCGACGGCCCGCAGCGTCTGGAACAGCGCGAACGCCACGAGCAGCGCCAGGCCTAGCTCCCAACGGCCCGGACATGGACCGGGCGGGCCGAGATGCGGCCTCCACCATGGGGTTTTGGTTGGCGTGGGAGTGTCGATGGGACCGCGGACCTCGAGTGCAGCCTCAGCGTTGGTTGGCCACCGGCCTGAGCTCGGCGGTCCGGTAGGCGTAGCCGAGGATCATGCCGAAGGGGGCGCTGATCCGGGCCACCCGCGCGCCATCGGGCGCGATCTCGTCCAGCAGGCCGCCCTGCGAGAAGACGACCATCCGGTTGCCGTTGGGCAACTGCTGCGCCGAACCCATGAACAGGACCTGCGTGCACTCCGGGGTTTCGTACTCCCAGGTGCGGGTCGCCACACCCGAGCCCTGGTCCAGGGACAAGACCGCCCCGTGGGAGCATCTCTCCTCGGTCCAGGTGGTGGTCTGGTTGAAGACCAGGAGGCCACCCTCGACGGGCTCGACGCTGTGCGGCCAGGCCAGCAGGGGCTGTCCGTCGCTGGGCTGGTAGGTCCCCCAGGTATTGGAGAGGCTCCAGTTCGCCACACCGGTCTCGACGTCCACGGAGATGATCGCGTCGATGTTCCGGAAGGTGCCGATGATCTCCCCGGTCTCCGGCACCCAGGTCATGTAGTTGCCGTGCGAGAAGTCCCAGGTCCCCGTTGCCGGGTTGAGGACGCAGTCCGTGGTCGGGACGTCGAGATCCACGTAGTCGAACACGTTCCAGATCACCCGCTGGTTCCCGGCGCTGTCGAACTCGATGAGGGTATCGCCCACGAGGACCCGCTCGTCGGGTGTGCCAGGGTCCTGGGTGGTGGTGGTGGTGCCGAAGGTCACGAAGCGATCATCCCCCAGGATGACGAAGTCGTGGTGCCAGTATTCCTGCTCTACCCGCCAGCGCTCGCTGCCGTCCCAGGCGACGCTCGTGACCGCACCCACAGGTGTCTCGGTCTGGGGATCCATGTCCTCGTCGTGGTAGAGGATCCCGTCGCCGTCGGGCGCCAGGCGGGCGCGGGTGCAGCCGGCCCGCGCGGGGACGGCCCAGACCACCCGCCCAGCGTCGTCGAAGATACAGACCCAGGACCTGAGTTCCGCGGCGTTGACCATGGGCATCAGGGTGAAACCGTGGAACACCTGATCCGGTTCGTCGTACTGGTAGGTCAGCGACGGCACGCCAAGCGGCGTCTCGCCGGTCTGGAAGTGCTGCTCGTCGCTCTGCTCCGGACCCCCGCTGGCCTCGGCGGTGACGACGAGGCTCGCGTCGACCAGGGACGGCAGCCCCACCAGGGCGACCTGGTGCGCGGTGGTCGCCGCGCCCTCCACGGTGGTCAGGGGCGTCTCGCCCTCGATCCCGTAGGTGAGCGTGCAGGCGACCGGCTCGGTGGTGGTCCAGGCCGCGGTGACCACCATGGGCACCACCTCGCTCTGCGTGAAGGTGAACGCACCGAAGAAGGGCGCGGAGGTGTCGGGGTCGGTGTCCGGCGGGGTGGAGTCGTGGGGATCGGTGTCGGGTGGCTCGGCCTCCTTGGGGCAGGCCACCGCCAGGGCGGCCACGGCGACGAGGATGGCGCGGGACACGAGACGGGAACCTCCGGGCATGGACATCCTCCTGGCGAGCAAGCCGGCCTGCCTGGCTGGCAACGCCTATATCCTGGCCGCTCGCCTCGTGATCCGCACCACGGGGCTGGAGAGGACGGACGGGCCCCCCGGGTCATCGCCCGCCCGGCGCGCCAGCCAGACCATGCGGACAGGCTGGCCTCGGACGCCCTGGTTGGTTCAGCCATGGTGGCGCCGAACGACCACGCCAGGGGGAAGGCCCGGCGAAGGCTGGAGGTCTGGCGTCACCCGAGGTACAGAACCAGCATGTCATGTCAAGGAAGTGTCATCATCCTCAAGGACAGCCGAGGTGTCAGTGCCCGAAGCAAGGGGCGCCCGGAGGCGGATCTCCCCCATGACCCCGAACTCTGCGATAGGCTCGGGGCCCCGAGAGCTTCCCTCACGCCAGAGGATGGACCGGATGAGTGACCCGGGCGCACCCTCGCACCTCGCCCGCGTGGGCATCACCGCCATGCTGGTGGCGCTGTGCGTGCTGCTCGCGGCGCTGATGTGCTGGCCCGCCTCCCTCCACCCCGGGACGGTGTCGCTCGATCAGGCCACCCCGGGCCACCTGACCTTCGCCGCCAGCATGTCGCGCTGGGGGATCTTCGCTCCGAACAGGATGATCGCCTACCCCGAGGGGCAACTGATGGCCCCGCTCGCGCTGCCGGTGCAGATCCTGACGCTCGCGCTCGGCCACCTGGTCCCGACCATCGCGGCCTGGAACCTGTCGGTGGTGACGTTGGTGGCTCTGCAGGGACTGGCCTTCGTGGCGTTGGGGGCTGCCTGGGGCTGGACGTCATGGCAGCGGCTCGCGGCCCTGATCGCCGCGGAGACCTGCCCCCTGGCGCTGGCCTACGTGTGCAACGGGCAGGTCGAGCAGATCGGGCTCGCTCCGCTCGCCCTCATCACCTGGGCGCTCTGGCGATTTGGCTGGATTCGCCTGCTCGCCGCGGGGTTCGGGCTGGCGCTCGCCTTGCTGTCCTCACCCTACCAGGCCATCATCGCGGGCCCGCTCGTCCTGGTGCTCGCCGCCCGCCACGGTCTGCGCCGCCTGGTGGCGGCCGCGGGGATGGTGCTGGTCTGCGCGCTGGCCGCGCAGTGGGTCCTCCAGGCCGAGCAACCCCGCCTGCAACCTTCGGCTGGCCAGTTGGAAGGTGAGGCGGCCTGGCGGTCGGTCGGCGAACGCGACAAGACGCCACCCGTCGGGCTCGCCGACGCCATGGGCGGCCTCTACCGCGTCCGTGTGGCCAACACCGCGGCCCTGGTGGACCTGATCGTCCCGCGGGTGGGCGGTGTGCTCGGGCACCGGCCGGGCGACTACGTCGGCCCCGGGGAGCGCGTTCACGGGTTGCTGAGGCCGTTGCGGTCGGTGCCCCTGACCAGGGCCTCCCCCACCGAGCTGCCCGTGGCCCCGACCTACCTCGGCGCGTTGACCCTGCTCGCGGGGGTCCTGGGGCTCTGGCGCGCCCGCGGCTGCACGGGGCACAAGCTGCTGGGGCTGTGGGCGGCCCTGTGCTTCCTGCTGGCGCTCGGGCCGCGCTTGAGCGTGTACGCCGGCCATCCCACGGGGCTGCTGCTGCCCTGGGCGCTCCTGGAGCAGATCCAGTCGCTGGCGCTCGCGAGCTCCACCGTGCGATTCCTGCCAGGGGTGGCCTTCGCGTGCGTCCTCGGGATCGCCTGGCTGGTGCGCACCTGGCGGGCATGGCAGGTGGGTGCCTTCGCCGCCCTGCTCGCGGCGACCAACCTTCTCTTCGCCCCGGCCCAGTGGCCTCGCACGTCCGTGGACCTGGACGCTGGGGACCTCGCCGCCCTGATCCCACCCGGGCCGGTCGCGATGTGGCCCGGAGTCGGCGAGTTCCCGACCGAGGAGAACCTGTGGCTGGCGGT
>Ga0233425_10003685_pt1 | contig 27233 bp, 27 predicted proteins | sample Watercolumn_Towu_2_FD_181712 | JGI IMG/M metagenome (GOLD analysis project Ga0233425, IMG submission 181712) | Freshwater microbial communities from Lake Towuti, South Sulawesi, Indonesia - Watercolumn_Towuti2014_140_MG | ecosystem: Environmental > Aquatic > Freshwater > Lake | place...
ATGGAGGAGGCCTTGAAGATCTCCAGAGACGAGGGTATTCTTCTCATAAGTCATGCCGAAGATAAAGCGCTTTCTAGCAAGGGAGTAGTAAATCTAGGGCTAACGTCTACCAGGTTGGGGCTGCGGGGAATTTCCAAAGAATCAGAATATAAAAGAGTAGCCAGGGACGTTGATCTGGCGGAGAAATTAAAAGCGCCCATTCATATCGCTCATGTCAGCTGCAAGGAATCGGTGGAAATAATCACTAAGGCTAAAAACAGGAGAGTAAAAGTAACTTGCGAGACCGCGCCGCATTACTTCAGCCTGACCGAAGAAGCGGTGCTGGATTATGATACGAGCATGAAGATGAATCCACCCTTGAGAGGAAGAGTTGATTTAGATGCCATAAAAGATGGCCTGAAGAGCGGGACAATAGACGCCATCGCTTCGGACCATGCCCCGCATACGGAAAACGAAAAGGATATCGAATTTGACCGGGCGGAATTCGGCGTTACCGGGTTGGAAACCGAATTAGCCGTAGCGGTTACCGAATTAGTGGCAGGCGGAATATTAAGCTGGAGCGGGCTGGTTGAAAAATTAGCGTTTAATCCGGCAAGAATACTTAAGATCAATAAAGGCACTCTCGGAGTTGGGACAGCTGCCGACTTGATTATCGTTGATCCGGATAGGGAATGGGTAGTTCAAAAATCCTCCTTCGTCTCCAAATCCAAGAACTCGCCTTTTTTGCATAAGAAACTTAAAGGTGTGGTAGAATATACCATATACAATGGAATTTGTCGCTGATTTCCACATTCATTCCAAATACTCGCGTGCAACCTCCCGTGATATGGACGTAAAACACCTGGCTGAGTGGGCCAAGCTCAAAGGCATTGCGCTTATGGGCACAGGCGACTTTACGCATCATCTCTGGCTGGAAGAGCTGAAGAATAACCTTGAGGATTGCGCAAACGGCCTGTATAAGTTTCAGGGAGTTAACTTCATTCTTACCGCGGAGATCAGCAGCATTTATTCCAAGAGCGGAAAGACCTACCGCATCCATAATATGGTCTTCGCCCCTTCGTTTAAGACGGTAGACAGGATTAACGAACGCCTCGGTCGCTTGGGCAACCTCGCCAGCGACGGGAGGCCTATATTGGGACTGGATGCCGCCGAGCTTGCGCGCATAGTATTTGATATTGACGAGAATTGCATGGTCGTCCCCGGGCACATCTGGACTCCCTGGTTTTCCGTATTCGGCTCGATGTCTGGATTCGACAAAATCGAAGACTGTTTTGAGGATCAGGCCCCTAAAATATTCGCCCTCGAAACCGGATTATCAAGCGACCCGGCGATGAACTGGAGATTGTCGGCGCTGGACAGGTTCACCTTGATCAGCAATTCCGACTCGCACTCGCCGCAAAAGATCGGGCGCGAGGCAAATGTCTTTGACTGCCAGATGGATTACCGGACGGTCAGGGATGTGTTAAAGACCAAAGACAGAAAGAGATTCCTCTATACTATAGAATTCTTCCCGGAGGAAGGTAAATACCACTTTGACGGCCACCGGCTCTGCGGAACCAGGCTCTCTCCGGGCCAGACAAAAGAAAATAAAGGCCGTTGTCCAAAGTGTGGAAAGCCGGTTACCGTTGGGGTGATGAATCGGGTGGACCAATTGGCGGACAGGCAGGAAGGATTTAAACCGGATGATACCATACCCTTCCGCAATCTTATTCCTTTCGACGAAATAATCGCCGAGGCCAAGGGTATGGGTAAGGGCTCGCAGGCAGTGGAGAGGGAGTACCGCAGCGCAATAGCCAGATTCGGGACAGAATTCGAAATACTTCTCAAGGCCTCTAAAGAAGACCTGTTAAAAGGGCTTCCGCCTCGCATTGCCGATGGAGTGATCCGGGTGCGCGACGGGCGGGTCAATATCAAGGCCGGATACGACGGAGAATACGGCATAATCTCAATATTCGGTGAGGGAGAAAAAGAGGGGAAAGCCGAAGAGCAGCTCAGCCTATTTTGATGAAAAGCGTAGTAATTTATTATTCCTATAGCGGAAATACCAGAAAAGTTGCCCGGGTATTGGCGGATGGCTTGAGACAGGATTCCGAATGTGCGGAGATCGAACTGAAACCGGCCGATGAATCGCGCTCGTTCCTTGCGCAATGCCGTCGGGCGTTCAAACACATAAGGGCTAAGCTTGAGCCGGTAAATTACGATTTATCGGGATACGATATAATATGCCTGGGCTCGCCTGTCTGGGCTTTCGGCCCGGCACCGGCATTGAACACCTATCTGGATAACTGTTCAGGTATTTCCGGGAAAAACATAATACTTTTCACCACTTACGGAAGCGGTACCGGTAACCAGCGCTGCCTGAATTATATGCAGGATCTCCTGCTTAGAAGAGGAGCTGTGAGTTTTAAGCGTTTTTCTATTCAACAGAACAAGGTAAAAAACCGGGAATTTATTCAAGCGGCAATTGATAAAATTATGCGCCTGTAGCGCAATGGATAGCGCACTAGCCTCCGGAGCTAGTGGTACAGGTTCGACTCCTGTCAGGCGCACCAATTAGGGTGTGCGGGTCCTGTCACGGGGCACTTCTTGCGCTAATGCGCTGCGAAGCATCCCCGTGCCACCCGCAAACCGACAGATAATATGCGCCAGACAGTCGTAGGGGTTATTGGGGGTAGGGTCTGTACGTCAGAAGTGGAGCAATTAGCCCAGGAATTGGGTAAAAAACTGGCAAAAGTGGCTGATAATCTAGTTTGCGGGGGCTTAGGTGGAGTAATGGAGGCGGTTTGCTCGGGTTTTAAGGCTGGGGGGGGCGTAACTATTGGTATTATACCGAGTTACAACAAAAGAGATGCCAATAAAGATGCTGATATAGTCATACCAACCGGCCTGGGATTAGCTAGAAACGTTCTAGTAGTGAAGGCTTCAGATGTGGTAGTAGCGCTTCCGGGTGAGGCAGGGACACTTTCTGAGGTCGCTTATTGTTTGCAATTCGGCATACCAGTAATTAGTCTGGAATCCTGGGATATTAAGGGCGTGATTAAAGCGCAAACAGTTGATGAGGCAGTGAAAGAAGTTAAAAAGATTATCGGGTCTGTAAAATGAAAAAAAAGGTTGTAATTTTAGGAGGCGGACCTAACCGCATCGGACAAGGAATCGAGTTTGATTATTGCTGCTGCCACGCCTCTTTCGCCCTGAAAGAGGAAGGCATAGAAAGCATTATGGTAAACTGCAACCCCGAAACCGTATCTACGGATTACGACACTTCGGACAAGCTGTATTTTGAGCCTCTCACCTTGGAGGATATCCTTAATATCGTAGAACTTGAAAAGCCCATGGGTGTGATTGTCCAGTTTGGAGGGCAGACCCCTCTGAATTTAGCTGTTCCTCTGCGCAAGGCCGGCGTTAACCTTCTAGGTACTTCCGCAGACAGCATTGATATAGCCGAGGACAGGAAGCGGTTTAAGCAGATGCTCGATAAACTTGGACTTAAGCAACCGCCTAACGGCACAGCCTTTAATTTCAAGGAGGCCGAGGAGGTAGCCAATAAAATCGGTTATCCCGTCCTGGTCCGGCCTTCGTATGTTCTGGGAGGTAGGGCAATGGAGATCGTCTATGCCCAGGAATATCTCGAGAGATTCATTAAGGAGGCGGCAGAGGTATCCGGAAAACACCCGGTCTTAATTGATAAATTCTTAGAGGATGCCACTGAGGTAGATGTCGATCTTATCGGCGACGGAAAGACTTTCGTCATCGGCGGGATAATGGAGCATATAGAGGAGGCCGGTATTCATTCCGGAGACTCGGCAATGTCCCTACCGCCTTTTAGCTTAAGCCCGGGTGTGCTCGCCGGGATCCGCGAGGCGACCTATAAAATGGCGCAGGAACTGAAAGTCAAAGGGCTTATGAATGTGCAGTATGCGGTTAAAGACGAGACGGTCTATGTGCTGGAGGTGAATCCCCGGGCGTCTCGGACCGCGCCATTTGTATCCAAGGCGATCGGTGTCCCCCTGGCAAAGTTGGCTACAAAGGTCATGGTCGGGAAAACTCTGCAAGACTTGAGATTTACCAAAGAAATAATCCCTAAGCATATTTCGGTAAAAGAATCGGTGTTTCCTTTCAATCGCTTTCACGGAATAGATGTCATTCTTGGCCCGGAGATGAAATCTACCGGAGAGGTCATGGGTATAGACAAGGATTTCGGCCGGGCATTCATCAAGAGCCAGCTGGCCGCCGGCCAGAAACTGCCGCTGAAGGGGAATGTCTTTATTTCGGTGCGCGACGCCGATAAAAAGGCAATAATTCCCATAGCAAGAGGGCTTGAGAAGGCGGGATTTAAAATTTACGCTACTTACGGGACCGCAGGGGTGCTTAAAGAGAATAAAATTAAAGTTCTTCCCTTGCGTAAGGTGGCTGACGGAAGCCCGAACGTCCTGGATTTAATGAAAGAGGGGAAGCTACAGCTGGTAGTCAATACTCCTTCCGGACGCATACCCCGTCAGGATGAAGTAAAGATACGCTCCCGGGTCATCGCTTACAATATCCCGTATACCACTACCATCTCCGGGGCGCAGGCCACGTTAAGCGGGATCAACGCGTTGATCAGTAAAGATTTGAGCGTCATGTCGCTACAGGAATATCACCGATGCCGGAACTCCCGGAAGTCGAAACGATAAAGCGCGATTTAGAAAAAATACTCGTAGGCCGCAAGATTACCGGGGTCTGCGTGCATCATCCGGCGGTAATCCGCGAGCCGGGAGAGGAAAGATTCAAGAAGGGCCTTGAGGGAGCGGTGGTAAACGGCATACTGCGCCGGGCCAAGGTCTTGATACTGGAATTGTCCAACGGAAAATCCCTGGCCGTACATTTAAAGATGACCGGCCAGCTGGTTTATCCCGGGGACGGGTCAAAGAGCCGGGTCAGCTTTCGTCTCTCCGGAGGAAACCTCTTGGATTTTAACGACCAGCGGCTCTTTGCCGAGCTAAGGTTGACGGATGACTGGCGGAGCCTGAAATTCATCAGAAGCCTGGGGCCTGAGCCGTTCGATATTAACTTTCAGCAATTTAAAGAGATGCTGATGAAGAAAAAGACGAAGATTAAGCCGCTCCTTATGGATCAGCGGTTCATCTCCGGGATCGGCAATCTCTACGCCGCCGAGGCACTCTTCCGGGCCGGGATACATCCCGCCTGTAGCGCTAACGGGCTGAACGATAAAGAGAGAGCAAAGCTCTTTAGTGCGATAAAGGGTGTTTTGACAGAGGCGATAAGGCACGGCGGTTCTTCCGTGGATGATTATGTTCGCGTCTCCGGAAGACCCGGGGATTATGCGAGGTTCCATAAAGTCTACGGAAGAGAAGGAGAGCCCTGCCTGATTTGCAAGACTCCCATAAACAGGGTCTCTATGGGCGGAAGAGGGACCTATTTTTGCCCTAAATGTCAGAAACAAGATGAAAAAACGTATTAAATTCCACGGATTCCTGATTTTTCTGTCGGTTATCTTCATAGCGGTATTCCCAGACTATTTCTTATCGCGGGGCCATACCGGATTGAAAGGAGCGCTGCTAAATCTTCTCTGCGGATTCTTCATACTCTGGGGTTATTTCATCAGGATTTCGGCGCGCGGATTGAAATCCGAATTAAATCCCGACGGAAAGACGCTGGTCTCCGCCGGGCCGTATAAAGTAATGCGTAATCCTATGTACTTCGGGACGTTTCTTATCGGAGCGGGGTTGACGCTTATGCTTTTCCGCTGGTGGGTGGTATTGGGTTTCCTGATAGTTTATCTAGCCATCTATCTTCCGCTTATCGCGGGCGAAGAAAGGGTCCTTCTTGTCAGATTCAAGGAAGATTTTAAAAGCTACTGCGGTCGGACCTCCAGGTTCTTCCCCCGCAATCTGGCCTTCGGCCTGCCGGTAAAGCCGGAATGGATCAGGGAAGAGTTACTGTCTTCGTTGACTCCGCTAGCCGCAATGATTTTTGCCATCCGTGCCTGGGCGGATTTTAAATTCTTTGGTTCGGTGAGGTTGCAGGGGATACTGTTAATATTAATCGTACTCTCTTCCTGGTTTTTAGTTTTTATGGTATTGACGCGGTTAACTACGGGTAAGAATGGTATATCGACAAAAGGTTAAGGTTATAAGTAACTCCTCTGTGGGCGAGAGCTGTTTTAAGCTTGTCTTCGCCTCGGCACAAATGGCTAAAGCAGCCCTTCCGGGACAGTTTGTCAATATCAAGGTCGACGATGGCGTCACCCCTCTCTTGAGGCGGCCGTTAAGCATTCATAGCGTAAAAGGCAAGAATATAGTATTGCTTTATGAAGTAGTAGGAGTGGCAACGGAGATTCTGTCGGGGAAGAAACCGGGAGAATGTTTGGATATCATAGGCCCGCTAGGGAGCGGGTTCTCCGGGGTCGCCAACGGGCGGTATATTCTGGTAGCCGGAGGCATGGGGACGGCTCCGCTAGTTTTTCTTGCCGAGAAATTAGCGGAAGTCAAAAGTCGAAAGTCAAAAGTCAAGAATATAGCGCTGATCGGAGCGCGGACAGCAAGAAAGGTATTGTGTGCAACCGAATTCAGAAAATCTGGCTTTAAAGTTCAAGTCTCCACTGATGACGGATCCCTCGGGCTTAAGGGAAAGGCAACCGATTTGTTAAAAAATATTTTAGCCATGAATCCCGCTTCAGATATCGCGAATATTTACGCTTGCGGGCCCAAGCCAATGCTTAAGGAGGTTTGCGTTTTGTCCGCCTCACGGAGCATTCCCGCGGAGATCTCGCTTGAAGAACATATGGCCTGCGGGATAGGTGCTTGTCTAGGGTGCACTGTGGAGACTACAAAAGGATTAAAACGGGTCTGTAAGGAGGGGCCGGTGTTTAAGGCCGCGGAGATCTTATGGAAATAAAACTGGCGGTTGAAATCGGAAAGTTAAAGCTTAAGAATCCGGTGACGGTGGCCTCCGGTACCTTCGGATACGCCGAGGAATTTACGGATTTTCTGGATTTAAAGAAGCTGGGGGCGATAGTCACCAAGACCATAACCCTGAAATCCCGTAAGGGCAACCCCGGGCCGCGCACCTGCGAAACGCCCGCAGGGTTGTTAAACTCCATTGGCCTGGAGAACCCAGGGTTGGAAGAATTTATTTCCTGCAACCTTCCGGTTTTCAAAAAGACTGGCGTTCCGGTGATTGTGAGTATCGCTTCCGAAGCTGACCCGGCGGAGTTCGTAGAGCTTGCCTCCAGGCTCGATAAAACAGACGGAGTTGCGGCAGTAGAGCTGAATATCTCCTGTCCGAATATAAAAGGAAAGTCAAATTTGATTTCGCAGGATCCCGTGGCTACTTATGATCTGGTAAAGGCGGTACGGGCAGTTACGCAAAAGACCCTGATTACCAAGCTCTCTCCTAACGTTACTTCAATTACGGAGATCGCTAAGGCCGCGCAGGAGGCGGGTAGCGACGCCTTGGCGCTTATAAATACCATTACCGGGATGAGTATCGATATCCGAGAGCGCAGGCCTCGGATTGCAAGCATTATCGCGGGCTTAAGCGGACCGGCGATCAGGCCGGTAGCGGTGAGGATGGTCTGGGAGGTCTATAGGCAGGTAAAGATACCACTCATCGGAATGGGCGGGATAATGAACGTCGATGACGCACTGGAATTTTTTATTGCCGGGGCAACTGCGGTAAGCGTGGGTACGGGGAATTTCGTAAATCCCGGGGCGAGCGTCGAGATTATCGCAGGCCTGAAAAAATATATGGTAAAATCCGGAATAAATGATATAAAGGATATAATCGGAAGCCTGAAAATATGATAACTAACCCTCAAATAATATTGGCGCTTGACGTAGACGATATCGAAAAGGCCGAGGATGCTGTTAATAGACTCTATCCGGCCATAAAAATATTCAAGATCGGGATACATCTGTTTACCGCTTACGGCCCGGAGATCGTTGAGTTGATACGAAAGAAAGGCGCCGAGGTCTTCCTGGACCTGAAATTCTTCGATATCCCTAATACGGTGGCCGGGGCAGTGCGCTCTGCGGTCAAACTGCAGGCCAAGATGATTACTCTTCATATTCTGGGGGATGAAGAGATGCTCAAGGCTGCGGTAAAGGCGGCGAAAGATGAAGCTGCGCAGCTTAAGGTAAAACCTCCGCTTTTAATCGGTGTAACCGTGCTCACCAGTAAAGAGACTAACTCCAGCGATGTGTTGACTCTGGCCAGAATCGGGATAGAGGCCGGGTTGGACGGAGTGGTATGCTCTGCCCGGGAAGCCGCGCTATTAAGAAAAGAAATTAAAAAAGAGTTTGTGATAGTTACTCCGGGCATCAGGCCTCAAGGGGCCTCCTCCGACGACCAGAAACGTACCACAACCGTGGAAGAAGCGGTTGAGGCAGGAAGTAATTTCCTGGTCATCGGCCGGCCGATACTCGGGGCGAAGGACCCGCTTAAAGCTGCAGTCGAGCTCTCCACCAGACTCTCCTAAGCGATTAGTTGACGCCAGCGGACTTTTTATCTATAATACCTGCAGATCCGGGCGGTTAGTTCAGTTGGTTAGAACGTCTCTCTTACACAGAGAAGGTCAGGGGTTCGACTCCTCTACCGCCCAAATATTTGTTGTCAAGAGTGATATTTTGGGTTACAATTAGCACCCTAAGTTTGGGGTCGTGGTGTAGCCTGGTCTAACACGTCGCCCTGTCACGGCGAAGATCGCGAGTTCAAATCTCGTCGACCCCGTTCTACTGCGCCCTTTAATAGGCTAATAATAGCTTTGACGGGCTTCGTAGAAATCGCATTTTGATGAATTGAGCCGCAAATTCCCTTTGCGGCTTTTTCTTTTCGCCTTGTTATTGAGGTCCAGGCGTGTTAATATAAGTATATTAATACAGGAGGCAAAAATGGCTACAATAGATGATTTTAAGAAATTAGAGCTAAAAGTCGCTCAAATCAAAGAAGTTAACGATCATCCCAATGCCGATCGCCTTTACGTGATTACTCTGGACGTAGGGGAGAAGACCAAGCAGGTGGTTGCAGGAATAAAAGCCAGCTATCTTAAAGAAGATTTAGTGGGGAAGCTCGTGGTATTGGTGGATAATCTTGATCCGGCGGTCTTACGCGGAGTAGAAAGTCAGGGCATGATTCTCGCTGCTTCTGATGAGGAAGGGATTACGATTGTTTCGCCCGAAAAACCTAAGAAATTAGGCAGTATTGTAAAATGATAAAGCAATTTGTGCCCCAAGAGGTGTGCCTTAAGTGCCAGGGTTGCTGCAGGTTCCGTGAGCAGGAGTCTGTATGGAGCCCCTGCCTGCTGGATGAGGATATACAAGAGCTCCTGGACCGCAAGATCCCCCCGGCGACCATTTCTTTAAACAAAAGAATCGTCCCCGTCCCTAGCCAGAGCGGAGAAGGATATATTTGTCCCTTTCTGGAGACCGGAGCCAATAAATGCCTGGTTTATGAATTTCGGCCTTTTGAATGCCAGCTCTATCCGTTTTTGTTAAGCCTGCGCAAAAATAAGATTTATCTTACCGTTGATTTACACTGTCCTTACGTCAAAGAGAAAGTCAATACCCCCGGATTCAGGGATTATGTGCGGTATCTAAGCGATTTCTTAAACTCTCCCGTTCAGATGGAGGTGTTGAAGGATAACCCCCACCTGCTTGCTGCCTACGAAGACGTTCTGGAGGTTATCGAGTTGAATTCTCCCGATGAAGCTTAAGAGCTTAACGCTCAAAGACCAAGATAAAATAGCCCGCTATTTGAAATACTTCCGGCATGAACTTGCCGTGTATTCCTTCGCCGATATCTTTATCTGGAAAAACCTCTTTGATATCTCCTGGGCAGTTATCGACGGAAATCTTTGCGTATTTTTCAAAGACGGATTCGGGACATTCCTCTACCTGCCGCCCATGGGGAAGTGTTTTAGCGCGCAGGCCGTTACTCTGGCCTATGGCCTCGCTGACAAGATGAATGCGAATCCTGAAGTGGCCCGGATCGAGAATATCGAAGAGAAGGATTTGGGATTTTTTCGCAACCTGGGCCTCCGTTGCCGTTTAAAATCGCGTGATTACGTTGTCCTGCGCGCGGATATGGCGCAGTTACGCGGCGCAGGATTTAAATCCCAGCGCTGGGCGAGGAATTATTTCTTAAGGAATTATAATTTCAGCCTTGCCTCCCTGCGGCCTGCAGATAAACCGGAGTGTCTGAAGCTGTACAGGCTGTGGATGAGTTCGCGCAGAACCGCTAACCCGGACCGTATTTATCAGGGATTGATGGGGGACAGCCTGCGGGCCCTGGATGCGGCGCTTGCCCATTACTCCCGGCTCGGTTTTAAAGGAATCTGCGTCAGGATTGACGGCCGGATGCGCGGATTCACTTTTGGGTATGAACTGAATGCGGACACGTTCTGCATCTTATACGAAATAACCGATCTGTCGGTTAAGGGCCTGGCCCAGTACATTTTTTCGGAAAACTGCCGCGGCCTCGGGCGTTACAAATATATAAACGTGATGGACGATTCGGGCCTTGATAACCTCAAAAAGGTAAAACTGGCTTACCGTCCCGTAAAGCTTGTTTCGGCGTATATCGCAAGACGCAATGAGTAAAGACCTTAACGATATTGAATTTACCATATTCGATACCGAGACTACCGGCCTGGATCCTGCCGGAGGCGACCGCATAGTGGAGATTGCCGCCATCCGTTTCCGGAATATCTCTAGGATCTCCGACTTCCAGGTTCTAATAAATCCCGCCAGAAAGATGTCGGAAGCAGCCTTTTTAGTGAACGGCATCTCGGATGAAATGTTAAAGGATGCTCCTCTTATGCGCGAGGTTATGCCCGGGTTTATGAAATTCATAAAAGGCAGCTGTCTGTGTTCGTACAATGCCGGATTCGACATGGGCTTCTTAAATAACGAACTGAAGCTGATGGGAGGAGAAAGCATCAGGGATATTGTTGTGGTGGATATCCTGAAGATGGCTCGGCGTATGCTCCCCGGCCAGGAGAAGTATTCGTTGGCATACGTAGCCGATAAGCTGGGTATCCGCACAAGGCAGGAGCACAGGGCGTTTTCCGATGCAGAGATCACCCTGGAGGTCTTCTTAAGGCTGAAGGAGATAATGGAGCGTAAGGGAATACTGGATTTCCCCAGTTTCTCCCGCCTTTTCGGAATCGAGCCGTACATACTGGATAACCTCCATGCCCAGAGGCTCTCCGAAATTCAGGAGGCTATAGGTTTGGGCGTGCACTTAAGAATAAAATACCTTTCTGTTTCCGGAGCCGCGGTCACGGAAAGGGAGGTTATTCCCAAGGAGATAAAACAGGAGAACGGCCGGAATTATTTGGTGGGCTATTGTTGCCTGAAAAAAGAGGAGCGTACATTCAGAGTAGATGGCATATTACACCTGGAAGTCGTATAAATTAACCTCAAGCCCATTAGAAATATTCTCCGCCCTGGACGGCGGCAGGAACCGTTTTTTTCTGGACTCTAGCCTGGGAGCCGATTATTCCTTGGGAAGGTATTCCTTTATTGGAGTAGATCCGTTTAAGATAATCTCCGCCAGGAACAGAGATAAGCTTGATCTAGTAAGGAGCGAGCTTGAGAAATATAAAATCGATCCGCCGGCAAACTCCCCGCCGTTTCTGGGGGGCGCGGTCGGGTACCTGGCATACGATATAGGGTATCTTTTTGAGAAGAAGCTTAGGAGGCGCATTAAGAGTGATTTGAGCCTCCCGGATTTATTTTTCGCTTTTTATAATACCGCCATTATTATCGATCATCTAAAGGGGGTATTCGGCATATTTGCGGCGGGATTCCCTGAGAAGGGCTCAGCCCTGCAGAAGGCGCTGGCCGAAGAGAACATCAGAAAGACCGAAAGAACCATCTTTGATAAATCCGTCCCGCTTGCCGCAAGAGAGACAAGAGTCAGGATCTCGGGGCTAAGGTCCGATTTCACTAAAGCCGGTTATATCGCCGCGGTAAAAAAGGCGAAACAGTATATTAAAGATGGAGATGTTTACCAGGTTAATCTGGCGCAGAGGTTTTGCGGCCGGACTAATTTGAGCGCAAGCGGGATTTATGAACGCCTGCGGCTGGAGAACCCCGTTTACTTCGGGGCTTATCTGGACACCGGAGAGTTTCAGATTATAAGCTCTTCTCCGGAGAGGTTTTTGAGCCTGCGCGGGGATGCTGTAATCACCCGGCCGATGAAAGGCACCCGGCCGCGCACTGGCGACCAGGCAGGGGATACGAAAATGAGAAACGAGCTGATATCCAGCCCTAAAGACAGGGCGGAACTGATGATGATCGTGGACCTGGAGCGTAACGATCTGGGCCGGGTATGTAGCTATGATTCAGTAAAGGTGGAGACGTTAAGGAGGCTGGAAGAATATAATACCGTTTTTCAGACTACGGCCAATATTTACGGGAGACTGCATAAGAACAAGGACAGAATCGACCTTCTGCGTGCCTGTTCTCCTGGCGGTTCGATTACCGGCTGCCCGAAGATCCGGGCCATGGAGATAATAGAAGAACTGGAGCATTCGCGCCGGGGGATTTATACCGGAAGCCTGGGTTATTTGAGTTTCTCCGGAGACATGGACTTTAACATACTCATCCGTACGATATTAAAGATTCAATCCAGGATTTATTTCGGGGTGGGCGGAGGGGTTGTCGCGGACTCGGACCCCGAGGCGGAGTACCGGGAGACCCTGGTTAAGGCGGAAGGGATGATGCGCGCATTGGGGGCTAAATGAAAAAGGATCGCCATTTAAATAGGTGCGGATGTTTTGAAAGCATGCGCAGTATCAACGGAAGGATAGCGTATCTTGATGCGCACCTGGATAGACTGATAAAATCGTGCGGCCTGTTAAAACTGGGAATACCTGTTCGGCCGGACAGGATAAAGGCAGAGATCGCCCAAAGGCTCATCTTGTCCGCCTCGGCGGATAATTATGTACGTCTTACCGTTGAAAGAGGCGGCTCAGGAACCAGCTATTCGGTTTTGGTCAGACCATATCATCCGTATCCTGCAGAGAAATACCAGCTGGGTTTTCGCGCTGCGATTGCGCCCGGGCGACAGAAAGCAGGTTATCAGCCGGCGCAGATTAAGACCACCCTTCGCGGATTTTATGAATCCGGTTATGAAGCGGCGAAGAAGAAAGGTTTTGACGAGGCGTTGATCCTTAATGACTACGGCTATGTCGCTGAAGGAACGCGCAGCAATGTTTTTATGGCTAAGGACGGCGAACTTTTTACTCCGGAATTAGATTCTCCCTGTCTTGACGGGATTACCAGAAAAGCTGTTTTTATCCTGGCTAGGCTCGGCGGGATAGATGTGTTTGAGGCAAAATTCACCCTCGCCGATCTTTATGTTGCCGACGAGGCGTTACTGACCAATTCATTAATAGGGGTGATGCCTTTGGTAGCCGTGGAAAACAGAGGAATCGCAAGCGGTAAACCGGGTAAGTTAACCAGATGGTTTATAAAAAGATACAACTCCCTTTTAAAATAAAGAGGCCGGTTCTTGCGCTTGGGTCCCAGGCTAAGAATACGGTCTGTTTTGCCAGAAACTCCTCAGCTTATATAAGCAGGGTTCATCCGGATTTATCCGACCCCGTAGACCTTGCGAATTTCCAGAAGGATGTGAAATATTTTCTGAACAAAAAACCCAAAGTGATCGCCTGCGATCTCCATCCGGAATACCAGTCTACCAAATACGCACTACAGCTCGCCGTTCGCAACCCGTCTCTCGGATACATACAGCACCACCACGCCCATATCGCCGCCTGTATGGCGGAGAACGGGCTCAGGAGTCAGCCTGTCATCGGAGTGGCCTTCGACGGAACCGGACTGGGTGCGGATGGCCGCATTTGGGGAGCGGAATATCTGGTCTGTAATTACAGATCTTATGAGAGGGCAGCGCATTTAAAAGAGATTCCGCTTGCCGGAGGAGAGAGGGCAGTTTTAGAACCCTGGAGACTGGTTGCATTCTGGCTGGACGGTAAAACCCCCGGAATAGATAAGAAAAAGTGGCGGGTTCTGCAGGCTATGCGCGACAAAGGAATCAATTCTCTCCCGGCAAGCAGCATGGGCCGGTTGTTTGACGCCGCAGGAAGTCTTATTCTCGGCAGGAGAGAGGCGAAGTTTGAGGGGGAGCTGGCCATCGAACTTCAGAAATTAGCTTCAGCCTGTGAACCGGAGGCGGGAAATTATAAATTTAAGATTGTCCGCGAGAAACCCGGCTATATAATCGACCCCCGGCCTCTCCTCAAAGGAATATTGGCAGACATTAAAGCAAGAAAGCCGAAGGAGCTGATTGCCCGTCGTTTTCATGTCACGGTTGCAGAGATGATCAGCAGGATGTGCGTGATTTTACGCAGCGAAAAGGGAGTAAACAAGGTAGTATTGTCCGGAGGGGTATTCCAAAATAGCCTTTTACTTAATTTGAGCTTGGGGTTATTATATACAGAAGGATTCTCGGTGTTTCTGCATAAGGAATTGAGCCCCAATGATTCCTGCATTTCCCTGGGTCAGGCGATAATCGCGGGTCTTTAGGAGATAGTTATGTGTTTGGGCATACCGATGAAGGTGATAAGGATCAAGGATAATTTTGCGCAGGTCCAGAGCGGCCGGCTGGTGCGCACCGCCTGCGTCCAGATGCTGCCTAAAGTAAAGATCGGGGATTATGTCATAGTACATGCGGGTTTTGCCATTGAGATAGTCGATCCCAAAAGGGCGAAAGAGACTTTAAAGATAGTCGAGGAGATTAAATAAAAGACTCTCCGTCATTTATGAGATACGTTGACGAGTTCCGCAATAAAAAGCTTATTTTAAAGGCCGCGGGAGAGATCCGCCGGATCATGCCGGATAAAAGAATAACCATCATGGAAGTCTGCGGTACCCACACCATGAATTTCTGCAGGTTCGGACTTAGGGGGCTTCTGCCGGCAGGGCTGAACTTTATCCCCGGGCCGGGATGCCCAGTATGCGTAAGCCACCAGAGTTATGTTGACGCAGCTATAAAGTTGGCCCGCAGAGAAGATACGGTAATCGCCACTTTCGGGGATATGCTGCGCGTCCCCGGCACGCAATCCAGCCTAGAAAGGGAGAGGGGTAGGGGGGCTCTAGTCCGTATATTGTATTCCCCGCTTGATACCCTGAAGCTCAGCCGTTCATATCCCGGGAAGAGGATTATTTTCCTGGGGGTGGGTTTCGAGACTACCGCTCCCACCATCGCCTTAAGCATACTGCGGGCGAAAGCCGATAAAATAAAAAACATATCTTTTCTGACTTCTTTAAAACTCATGCCTCCGGCAATGAAGCATCTTTTGGGAGACAAAAAGTTGAATATTGCGGGCTTTCTTTGCCCCGGACATGTATCGAGCATTATCGGGACCCGGCCATATGAGTTCATCCCGCGAAAATTTGGTATCCCTTGCTGCGTAGCCGGATTCGAACCTCTGGATATCCTGGAAGGTATACTCATGATACTAAGACAGGTCAACCGCAACCGGCCGGAAGTTAACAATCAGTATTCGCGGGTAGTCCGGCCGGAAGGCAATCCCGAGGCAAGGAGAATCATCTCCCGGGTATTTAAGCCGGAGGATTCTTATTGGAGAGGGATGGGTTCTATCCCGGATAGCGGGCTGGCGATCAGGAGTGCATTCGAGTCATTCGATGCGCAAAAGGTGTTTGCGCTTGAGTGGGGGGCCGGAGCCCGGAATCCGGCGACTAAATGCCGGTGTGCCGACGTCTTAAAAGGGTTGATTACCCCGGATAAATGTCAGTTTTTCGGCCGGGCTTGCCTCCCGGAGAAACCGGTAGGGCCGTGCATGGTATCAGCGGAAGGAGCTTGCAATGCGTATTATAGGTACAATAGGTAGGCCGTATTTAAAATACTTACTAATCCCTATTTTCTTTTCGCTGCTTATCTCTAACTCGGGCTGCGCGCAGAGCGCCGATTTAGGAAATGCCAGGGAATACGCAAAGCAGTCCTCGGAATATTTCGAACGCGCCTCGGCAGCATACAGGAGTCTGCTTGAGTCCGGCAAAGACACGGAGAGGACCAACTTTGAGCTAGGAACCCTTTATTATACTCACGGAAAATTCAGTGATGCGGTCGATTGCCTCAAGAAGACAAATTTGAAAGAGGCTAATAAGCTTCTGGCCATCTCTTATTATCATCTCGGCGACTTCACCGAGGCCCTCTCGGTATTCAACAAACAGGATTGTCCCGATGACGAATGCCGTTATTATATGGCGCTCACCTGTGAAAAGTTGAATCTTTTCGAGCAAGCTTTAAATACCTATACCCTGATTAAGGCCGATCCCGGATTTGCAAAGCTTGCCGCGGAGCGCGCCAATAAGATAGAGAGGCAGTCGGGGGCAGAGGGGCAGAAGCTTCTTGACCTGGAGGGAGAGAGGCTGCGTAATCTCGCCGTATCGCAGGATAGCTATCCCGAGGCCGGCGCTGTGATTCTCTCGGCGGATGAGCGCGTCGAGGTGACCAAAGAAGGGACTCAGGAATCCTACCTGCATTATGTGATAAAAATATTGAACGAGCGCGGAAAAGAGGAATTTGCCGAGATGCAGATCGGATATGACTCTACCTATGAAAAAGTCACGCTTGAGTCAGCGCGCACTATCAGGCCTGACGGGGTAGTGGTGGAGGTCGGAAGCAGGCATATCCGCGACGTCTCGCGCTACATGAATTTTCCCCTCTATAGTAATGCCCGCGCCCGCATCATTTCATTCCCGGAAGTCGCCGAAGGCGCCATCCTGGAATATAAGGTAAAGATAGTCAACAATCACCTTATCAACAAAAAAGATTTTGTGCTAAATTATCCGGTGCAGACTACTAGCCCCGTACTTGCGGCGAAATTCAGCCTGCGCTTTCCAAAGAGTACGACTGTGCACCTTAAGATTCTGAATGACAAGTATAATTTCTTCAAGGCGGTTTTACAGCCCGAGGTCCGGGAGAGCAAGGAATCGTTGATTTACTCCTGGATCTTTACGAATATCCCGCAGATTACCCCCGAACCGAATATGCCTCCCGGCGTACGCATCAATCCGACTATCCTCTTGTCTACATTCAAGGAATGGCAGGAGATCTATTCCTGGTGGAAGAACCTGAGCAAGGATAAGATGAAGGCCGATGGCGATATCAAGGCGAAGGTCAGGGAGCTTGTCACCGGCGCAGCCTCTGCGCAGGCCCGGGCGGCCGCAATTTATAATTACTGTGCTAGAAATATCCGGTACGTGGCGGTGGAATACGGACAGGCCGGTTACGAGCCGCACGCTGCGGCGGACATCTTCAAGAATAAATACGGAGACTGTAAGGATCAGGCTGTACTTTTGGTTACCATGTTAAAAGAGGCGGGGATTGCCGCCTGGCTTGTACTTATCCCGACGAGAGAAGACTATAATCTGAGCGAGGATTTCCCTTCTACGCTATTTAACCATTGTATCGCCGCGCTCTCTCTTGACGGACGGACAATATTTATGGATCCTACCGCGGAGACCTGTTCTTTCGGAGACCTTCCTCCGGATGACCAACAGAGGAGGGTGTTGGTTTTTCAGGAGAACGGGTACAAAATCATGGAGACGCCCTTGATTCCGGCGCAGGACAATCTGGCCAAGCAGGTCCTTAAAATCAAGATAAACGATGACGGGACGATCTCCGCGCATAAGGACAATTATTCCGCAGGGGCCTACGATCAGGCGCAGCGGTTTTGGCTTACCTATACTCAGCCCGAACTGATTTCCCAAATGCTTAAGGAGAAGATCCAGGATGTATCTATAGGCGCGCGCCTCTTGAAATACGATATCGAGAATCTCGATGACCCGAACAAGCCGGTAGTCCTCAGATATGACTTTATCGGACCGGAGTATGCGACCGTCGCCGGAAACCTCAGGATCCTTCCCCAGTTGGCTTCCGTAGACACCTCTCTGGTTGCCAAAGACAGGAGGCTGTATGATATCGACTTTGGGATTCTGGACAGCAAGCAAAACTTATTTGAAATAGCGCTTCCGGCGGGATTTAAGGTTAAATACCTTCCCGATAATATTAACGAAGATAGTCCCTGGGTCAGATTCACGGCAACTTACGAGCGTGCGCAAGACAAAATTATTTTCAGGCAAGATACTGAAATGAAAAAGAATATAGTGGCGGAGTCCGAATACAAAGATTTCAAAAGGCTTATCGAGAAAGTTGCTTTGGCCGCCAAGAAGAACATAATCTTGGAGAGGGTGGAATAGTTATGCTGGAAAAAGAGAGGTCTAAGCGGGAGCGCAGAGAATACCTCCGTCTGGATACGGTCTTTCCGGTGCAATTCCGTATGGAGAGTTATGACGGCAAGATATTCTTCACCGGATGGATGCAGGGGTTTACCAGCGACGTGGGCAGGGGCGGTCTGGGGTTAAGGGTCAACAATTTTACCCCGGATGAGACCAAGCGATTAAAGCAGCCGGGGACGAAGGTGTCGCTTGAAATCAGCGTGCCCTTTGTAAGCCGGCCGTTAAGGGCGCGGGCGACAGTTGCCTGGGTTCATGACGCTGAGGGTGAATCGGACAAATACCTGATCGGCCTGAAATACGATCAGATCGACCCCGTACAAAACAGAAAGATTATGCGCTACGCCTGGGCAAAAAAATTATTTGCTCCGGTCGCCCTGTTCTCCATAATGCTTTTAGGAATAGCCCTCGCCTTCGGACTTTATTTCAATATGAGGCTCGACGAAGGAAACCGCGCGTTAGTCCGGGACCTGATCCGTGTTTCGCGCGAATCCAATATTGCCCGGGAGAAACTGGCTGAAATCAGCGCCGAGAAGAGCGCGCTGGACGCAAAGTTAGCTTCGCTGGGAGAGCGCATCCGCTCGGTAGAAGAGAAGCGGATGCAACCCGGGGCAGAAGCGGAAAAATTATCCGTCCTGGATGCGGCGGTCCTGCGGCTAAACCGGGAGAAGGACGAACTGCTGGCCCAACTGGAGGCATTGAAAGGCAGGGAGAAGATAATCAGCGAGGAGGCGAGCGCCTTGACAGAAGAAAGAGCGAAGCTAGAAAAAGAAAATTTCCAAAAACTTTACGGCTGGTTGATGGTCCACCAGAATCCGCGTACCGGGCTGGTGATGAGTTTTGAAGGTGATGGCGACATATCGGATTGGGCATTCACTTACGACCAGTCGTTGGTGGCCCAGGCATACGCTTATTTTGAAGATTTTGACCGCGCCCGGAAGATCCTGGAGTTTTACGCCCACCGGGCAAGAAGGGAACGCGGGTTATTTTCAAACGCCTATTACGTTAATGACGGGACGCCTGCAGAATATACGTTGCACACCGGTCCGAATATCTGGATCGGCATCGCCGCCCTTCAATACGCCCAAAAAAGCCGTGATCCGAGTTTTGTGGGCCTGGCCGAGGATATCGCCAAGAGTATTATATCCATACAAGACAAGGAGGGAGGAGTGCCTGGCGGACCGGATACCGGCTGGTATTCCACCGAACACAACCTCGATGCCTACGCCTTTTTCAATATGCTCTATCGGGTCACCGGAAAAGAGAGTTACGCGCGCTCGCGCGACAGGATACTAGAGTGGCTGAAGAAGCATACTTACGATAAGAGCGATATGCCGGTAAAAAGAGGGAAGGGAGATTCTACCATAGCTACCGATACCTATGCCTGGTCTATCGCCGCCCTGGGGCCGCAGAGGCTTAAGGAGATCGGCATGGATCCAGATAAAATAATCGAGTTTGCCGAAGATAATTGCGCGGTGACAGCAATATTCAATCGCCCCGACGGGAGGAATGTCAGAATCAGGGGTTTTGATTTCGCCGCCAAGCGTCATCTGGCGCGCGGCTGGGTAGTCTCCTCCGAATGGACCGCGCAGATGGTCATCAGTTTCAAGATCATGGCGGATTATCAAGATTCCCTGGGAAACAAGAATAAGGCCGTGAAGTATTCCGCGAAAGCCGACGATTACCTGTTAAGCCTCTTGGATATGATTGTTACCAGCCCCTCTCCTTCCGGGCAGGGAGGGAACTGCCTTCCTTATGCCACCCAGGAGAACGTCGATACCGGCCACGGTTGGATGACCCCTAAAGGAAAGACTACGGGATCGCTTGCGGGGACCGCCTATACTATCTTCGCTTTTTATAATTACAATCCCTTAAAATTACAGGATTGAAAAAAAGGATCCCTCTTTATTACAGGCTGCTTTATTCCCGCTTCGGTCCGCAGAACTGGTGGCCGGCGGAAACGCCGTTTGAGGTAATGATAGGGGCTATACTGACCCAGAATACCGGCTGGAGTAATGTAGAAAAGGCTATCCGGAATCTGAAGAAGGTCAAAGCGCTTACTCCGGATAAGTTATCCGCGATGAGCATCGGCCGCCTTGCGCGCCTTATCCTTCCGTCAGGGTATTATAATTTAAAGGCCATGCGCCTTAAAGAATTTATAAGGTTTTTTCTCCGGGAATACAGAGGCGATGCCCGGTTGATGTCAGCAGAGAAAACGGAGTTCCTGCGCAATCAGTTGCTGGCTGTCCGCGGGATAGGCCCGGAGACCGCCGATTCCATTCTGCTGTACGCCTTGAACAAGCCAGTTTTTGTAGTAGATGCTTATACTAAAAGAATACTATCGCGCCATGGACTGATTGAGCCCGACGCGGGCTACCAGGAGGTTCAAGATTTGTTTAGAAAAAACCTCAAAAATAGTGTAAAATTATTCAATGAGTACCATGCCCTCCTGGTAAAGCTGGGGAAGGATCTCTGCCTTAAGACCAAGCCAAGGTGTAATATTTGCCCTCTTAAATAGTAACTTAAAGCTATGGTTAATAAAAAAAGGTTAGTCTGGCTTACGCAGAATCTCATCCGGATCAATTCCGAGAATCCGCCCGGTAATGAGCGCAAGATCGCTGAGTTTGTTTCAGGATATCTTTCCAGGTTCGGAATCAGAGGGCGCATCATAGAATTTAAGAAAAAACGCAGCAATGTTCTGGCGTATTTGAAGGGAAGGACTTCCCAGACCATTCTTTTGACTCCTCATTTGGATACGGTCTGCGCCGGCAAGAACTGGAGGCATGATCCTTTCGCGGCAAGGATTTCCGGAGACAAGATTTACGGTTTAGGGGCTACTGACTGTAAAGGTAACCTTGCCTGCGCTATCGAGGCGATTAACAGTCTGGTTGAGGATAAAAAGACGCCCGAGATGAGCCTGGTCTTTGCCGCCACTGCCGATGAGGAATGCGGCTCCGGAGCCGGATTGATTCCGCTCTTGGAAAAAGGCATAATAAAGCCGGATTACGCCCTGGTCCTTGATTCCGACGAATTCAATATAATCATTACCCAGAAAGGGCTTATCCATCTCAAGGTAAAGATCGAAGGCCGGCGTTCCCACGGGGCTTATCCCTGGCGCGGGATAAATGCTATAGCGATCGCGGTAAAGATTCTTTCCGAGCTCTCCGGGCAGAAGGCCCGGGCCGCCAGTAATAAATACCTTCGTCCGCCGACCATAAATTTCGGGACTATCCGCGGAGGGGACAAGGTGAATGTAGTGGCGGATTGGTGCGAATTCGAACTGGATTTCAGGTTCTTGCCCGGGACGAAAGACAGCTCTATCCTGGCGGGCCTTGAGAAGACGGTCTCTAAATACGCCAAGGATTACAGGATCGAGATAAACGACATACAGGACCCGTATTTTATCAAAGCAGACCACTCTTTGGTTGCGGGGTTCGACAGCGCTATGCGCAGGCGGGGTATAAGGGGGAAGATTAAGGGCTCTGAAGGGGCTACTGTGATAACCTTTTTCCAGAAGAAGGACATACCCGCGATATCCGTAGGTTTCGGTTCGTCGGGCTGCGCGCATACCGCCGATGAATTTGCCAGGATCTCAAATCTTTATAAAGGCGCTCAAATTCTGGAGGATTTTTTATGGAAGGGATTAGATTCTTAAAAAGGCCGAGACCCAGAAAACCGTTTTTTGTCGTCGCTTGGCCGGGGATGGGGGAGGTTGCTTTTAAGGCGGCCAGCTTTATAATCGAGAGCCTGAAGGCTAAGGAATTCGCTTTCCTGGAGGCGGCGGATTTCTTTTATCTGACCGGCAGCGTAATCCAGAAGGGGATCGTAGATATACCGAAACTACCCGAAAGCAAGTTCTATTTCTGGAAGAATAAGGATGGCAAAAATGACCTCATTATATTTTTAAGTAACGCCCAGCCTGATCTCTCTAGGGCGGAGAGTTATTCCCAGCGCATAATCCAGATGGCCAAAAAATATCAGGCGGAGATGATTATCAGTTTTGCCTCCATGCCCCAGCCCATAGACCACGCTCAGGATTCAGGGGTGTGGTTCTCCGCCACCTCTCAGGATATTGTTTCCGCCCTCAAGAAATTCGGCTTGCGCATGCTTAACGAAGGGATGATCAGCGGGATGAACGGATTATTTCTGGGGGTGGCTAAGAAGGAAGGGCTAAAGGGATTTTCATTGCTCGGCGAGATTCCGCTTTATACTATTCAGATAGAAAACCCTAAAGCTTCCGCTGCGGTTATCAGCGCCCTGGCCAAGATATTGGCCGTTGACATCGACGTCTCGGCCTTGTTCGAGCAGGCAAAGAATATGGAGAACGAAATAAACAAGCTGTTGGACTATATGAAGCCTGCGGCAGCCCCGGGGCAGGGGCCTATAGGAGAGGACGAGGTGGAAAAAATAAAAAAGGCACTCTCCCAGCTTACCAAACTGCCCGCTTCGGTAAAGGACAAGATCGAGCGGCTATTTTCTGCCGCAGAACAGGACCTCTCGCGGGCGGGCGAACTTAAGGCGGAGCTCGACAAATGGAACGCCTATAAAGAATACGAGGACCGGTTTCTTGACCTTTTCCGTAAATCAAAAGAGAAAGGTAATTGATGCAGGCAGCCCTCGGGATTAAAGGGATAATATTCGATTTAGGGAACGTCATCCTTGACTTTGACCACCGTATCGCCGCGGCGAAGATCGCGCGCTTCTCGAATATGTCGGGAGAGGATATCTATAATCTTTTTTTTGACTCTCCGGCTACTGCGTTGTTCGAAACCGGGAAGGTAACTCCGGAGGAGTTTTTCGCCGTTGTCAAGAAAAGGCTCGGGCTTAATATAGGGTTTGAAGAATTCATTCCTATATGGAACGAGATATTCTTTTTCAGCGAGAAGAACCTTGCGGTTTATAACATAGCCCTCAGGCTTAAGAAGAATTACCGGGTAGCCCTCCTGTCGAACATCAATTTCCTGCATCTCGATTACATCAAAAGAGCTTTCCCGGTACTGGATGCATTCCACGAGATCCTGGCGTCCTGCGAACTTAAATTAAGAAAACCCGACCCGGAGATATATTCCCGGGCGCTCCAGGTCCTGGGGACAACAAGCAGAGAGACTTTTTATACCGATGACAGGCCCGAGCTTATCGAAGGGGCAAATAGTCTGGGTATCAACGGTTTTGTTTTTAAGGATGTCGCGCGCCTGGAGGCCGATCTGGCCTCTCTTAACATAAACTGATATGGAAAAAATTACTCTGGCTCACGGAAGCGGCGGAAGCCTTATGCATGATCTTATCGGTGAGATGCTCGTCAAAAGGTTGGGCAATCCGGTATTAAGAGAGCTTACTGATAGCGCTTTTATAGATTATAAAGAAGGCCTGGCGTTTACCACCGATTCATTTGTAGTCAGCCCGTTGTTTTTTCCAGGCGGTGATATCGGTAAGCTTGCCGTATGCGGTACGGTAAACGACTTGGTGATGATGGGCGCAGTCCCCGAGTTTCTGTCTCTGGCGCTGATTATTGAAGAGGGTCTGGATAAAAGAGTTTTATGCAGGGTGATTGATTCGATCTCTGCCACCGCCACAAAATGCGGGGTGAAGATTGCCACCGGAGACCTTAAGGTGGTAGAGAAAGGCGCAGCCGACAAGCTGTTTATTAATACCTCGGGTATCGGTAGGGTAGTTGGGAACAGAAAGCTCTCCGCCCGGTCGATAAATGATGGCGATAAAATAATTTTGACAGGAGATATCGGTCGTCACGGCTTAGCCGTGTTGACCAAGAGGAAGGATCTGGGCCTGGGATTCTCGATTCGCAGCGATTGCGCCGCGCTCAACCATCTAATCGTCCCTATTATCAAGAAAGCGCGGGGAATAAAATTTATGCGCGATCCCACCAGGGGCGGCGTGGCTACGACTCTGAACGAGATTGCAGTAAGTTCTGGAATAGGGATTGTTATTGAAGAGGAGTCTATTCCGGTCCTTTCCAAGGTTAAGGCCGCCGGAGAGCTTTTGGGAATCGAGCCGCTTTATGTGGCATGCGAAGGCTGCGCCATTATAGTGGTTAAGACAGAAAATGCGGGTCAGGTTTTGCGCATGCTGAAGAAGAACCGACAGGGTTTTTTTGCCAGCATCGTCGGAGAATTCAGCCGGAAGGCCCGCGGCCGAGTGGTTTTGAATACCTCATATGGGACAAGGCGCATCATTGATATGTTAGCCGGCGAGGCATTACCGAGGATCTGTTAGGATGAATTACGGAGCAAGGCATTATAAGCTTCATCGCGATTGGTTAAGCGGAGCGGACTTTTATCTCACCCAGATTGCGGCGAAAGAGACGGAGCTGCAGGTTTTTACCAGTAGAAAGGCAGAGAGGCGGATGATTGAAGAAAAGATCCGGCTTTTGCGGCTCGACATTGAAAATTATATCGAAAGAGACAGGTTGTTTCTCGTTAGTCTCCGGCCGGTTGAGGTGGCTAAGGACGCCCCGGTTATAGTAAAAGAAATGTCCCGGTGTGCCAGGCTGATAAATTGCGGTCCGATGCAGACTCTGGCCGGGGCCATTGCCGGTTATCTCGGCAGGGCGCTATCGGATAACGGGTTTAAAGATGTGGTAGTTAAAAACGCAACCAGTATCTTCATTAAATCCAGCAAAACCCTGGCGATAAATTTCTATACCGGCCGTTCTAAAATCTGGAGCAGGCTGAAACTTAAAATCAGGCCCAAAGACACCCCTTTATGCGTGGCGATACAGGAGGGCCGCCGGGCGCAGGATATTAATTTCGGATGCGCTGATAACGTATTTGTGCTCTCCAGTAATGCCGCACTTGCGCAGGGCGCAGCGGTCAGCGTAGCCAACCGCATTAATACAAAGGCCGATATGCAAAGAGCATTGGATTTCGCCCGTACGATTAAAGGAATAGAAGGCGTAGCTATAATCATGAAAAATAATATGCTCAGTTGGGGTAAGGTCGAAATTACCGCCTGATTTTTTCATTTCCCGTCGATAAAACCGCACCGCAATCCGCATCTCGAATTCAAAAAAGCCTTGACAATAGCTATATATTGTGATAAAAAATTAATGTAAATACAATATTTTGTATCAATTTTTCGGGAGAAATCAAAATAAATTGAAGAATATTATGTTTTAAGGGCTCTCTTAACACGTCAGGGGCCCTTATTTTTTGCCCAGACATGAAAACAGTCGGATTAACCTACGATTTAAAGACGGATTACAAGTTTAAGGAGGGCGATCCTCCGGATGCCAACGCCGAATTCGACCATGCATCTACCGTTGATGTCATAGCTGACGCTATACAGGCAAACGGTTTTAATGTGGAGCGCATCGGGAATGCCGAAAGATTACTTGAGCGCTTCAATTCGCTTAAGGTGGACATTGTCTTCAATATTTCCGAAGGCCGGACGCCGGGAAGGAACAGGGAGTCGCAGGTCCCTATACTTCTGGAGATGGCCGGGATACCTTTCGTCGGTTCGGATGCGCTTACCCTTGGCCTGACCCTGGATAAGGTTATGGCTAAAAAGGTTTTCATTGCAGAAGGCATTCCTACTCCCAGATTTATCGAAGTGGACTCAAGCGCCAAACTGGTCAATCTCGATCACTTAAGTTTCCCGATGATCGTCAAGCCGCGGTTTGAAGGATCTTCCAAGGGCCTGAGCGATAATTCGCGGGTGGCTAATAATGAAGAATTGATCCGCCAGGTAGACCTTATCACCAAGACTTATAAGCAGCCTGCTCTGATTGAAGAGTTCATCACTGGCCAGGAATTTACCGTGGCTATAGTGGGTAACGACCCGGCGGAGGTGTTACCGGTGGTGCAGGTAAAGATCGACGGGAGCCTCGACCTTGACGAAAAATTCTATACCTTTGCGCGCATCACCTCCGACAGGCTGGAATATGTCTGCCCGGCGCCAATTTCACCCGAACTGACGCAAAAAATTCAGAAATACTCTCGGATGGTTTATAAAGCAGTGGATTCGCTGGATTTCGGCAGGGTGGATTTCCGGGTTGACAGATCCGGCAATCCTTTCGTCTTAGAAATCAATCCGCTTCCCTCCCTCTCTACCGAGGATGTTTTTATGCTCATATCCAAGGTCCAGGGGATTACCTATGAACAGATGATCGGCAGGATCCTGAAGAGCGCGTTAAAAAGGTATAATATAGTTTAAATGAGGGTAACCATTACTTATAACCTGAAGAAGAAAGACGAGAACTTGCCTGTGGATTATTTCTCCGAATGCGATTCGGAGGAGACGATAGGCGCTATAGCGGGAGCGCTCAAGACCCGGGGCCATATGGTGGAGGCCATAGACGCCGAGCCGGCCGAACTTATGAAGTTCTTCAGGCGAAACCGCGTGGATATGGTTTTTAATATAGCCGAAGGCAAGCGCGGAAAATTCCGCGAGTCGGAAGTCCCGGCGATACTCGATTACCTGGATATCCCCTATACCGGATCGAGCACGTTTTCCCTCGCCCTCGCCCTGAATAAATACCTCACCAAAAAAATACTTAAGGCCGAAAATATCCCTACTCCGGAATTTCAGCTTTTTTCAACAGGAAGCGAAAGTTTAAATCCGCAACTTAGATTTCCTTTAATAGTCAAACCGAACTGCGAAGGATCGGCCAAGGGAATAAATAAATCAAATGTTGTAAAAAACGCGAAAGAGCTTTATAATAAGGTGAAAGAGGTAATCGATCTTTATCATCAAGATGCGCTGGTGGAGGAGTTTATCGAAGGCAGGGAGCTTACCGTCGGAATACTCGAGAACGGAAAGGTTACAATACTCCCGGTCATGGAAATAGATTTTTCGAATTGCCGGGATAGCGGAGAATTCTTTTATTCCTGGAGGATGAAAGAGTTCCAGGGCAACCGCGAGTTAGGCCTGATTCCGGAATTCTTCTGTCCGGCCCGGCTTGATAAAGATATTGAGGAGCGCGTAAAAGAG
>Ga0233425_10003686_pt1 | contig 27228 bp, 17 predicted proteins | sample Watercolumn_Towu_2_FD_181712 | JGI IMG/M metagenome (GOLD analysis project Ga0233425, IMG submission 181712) | Freshwater microbial communities from Lake Towuti, South Sulawesi, Indonesia - Watercolumn_Towuti2014_140_MG | ecosystem: Environmental > Aquatic > Freshwater > Lake | place...
GAAGCATGCGCCTGCGTCAAAAACGGTCGTAGGGCGTCGCTAGCGCGCCAGCCAGCCGCCATCGACGGCCAGCACCGTGCCGTGGACATAGCTGGCGGCGTCCGACGACAGGAAGACCGCCGCGCCCGCCAGATCGGACGGCTGTCCCCAATGGCCGGCGGGAATGCGGGCGAGGATGTCGCGGTTGCGCGTCTCGTCGGCGCGCAGGGCCTCGGTGTTGTTGGTGGCGAAATAGCCCGGGGCGATGCCGTTGACGTTGATGCCCTTCGACGCCCACTCGCAGGCCAGCAGTCTGGTCAGGCCGGCCAATCCGCTCTTGGAGGCGGTGTAGGACGGCACGCGGATGCCGCCCTGGAAGGACAGCATCGAACAGATGTTGATGATCTTGCCGCCCCGGCCGCCCGCGACCCAGGTCCGGGCCACGGCCTGGCTGAGGAAGAAGGCGGTCTTCAGATTGGTGTCCATGACCGCGTCCCAGTCTTCCTCGCTGAAGTCGAGACTGTCGGCGCGGCGGATGATGCCGGCGTTGTTGACGAGGATGTCGACGGGACCCGCCTGGGCGACCACCTCCGCGATCGGGGCGGTGGAGCCGAGATCGGCGGAGATCGCCTTGAAGGACCGGCCCAGAGCCGTGACCATGGCTTCGGTCTCAGTCGGCGCCGAGCGGCCGACGGCGACGATGTCGGCCCCCGCCCCCGCCAGGCCGACCGCGATGGCCTGACCCAGTCCGGTGTTGGCGCCGGTGACGAGGGCCGTGCGGCCGGAGAGATCGAACGGGTTCATTTCAGCAGGCCTCGTGACTGGCGAACACATCGCCGGTCAGAAGGATCTCGCATGGACGCGCACTGGTCGACATGCTTTCCCCTCCCCGGCTTGTCCGATGCGGATTGAACACATAGGTAACCGGTGTCATAAACGGATGCAAACGATGGGACGGCGACGCGACCGGTTGCAGCCGATCCTTCTGCCCGAGGGTTGAACCTCACGCCGCCGCCGTCACCACGCCCTGAGGAACGCCATGAAAATCGCCCTGATCATCGAGAACAGCCAGGCCGCCAAGAGCGAGACGGTCCACGCCGCCCTGACCGCGGTGGCCGAACCTCTGGGCCATGAGGTGTTCCACTACGGCATGTACACGCCCGAGGACAAAGCCTCGCTGACCTATGTGATGAACGGCCTGCTGACGGGCATTCTGATCAACTCCGGAGCGGCGGATTTCGTGGTCACGGGCTGTGGCACGGGCACCGGTTCGATGCTGGCCGCCAACGCCATGCCGGGCGTGTTCTGCGGCCTGATCATCGACCCGACCGACGCCTTCCTGTTCGGCCAGATCAACGACGGCAACGCCATCGCCATGCCCTACGCCAAGGGCTTCGGCTGGGCCGCCGAGCTGAACCTGCAGGACGTCTATCGCAAGCTGTTCGAGGGCGAGCGCGGCCTGGGCTATCCCAGGGAACGCGCCGAGATCATGCGCAGGAACCGGGGCGTCCTGAAGGACCTCAAGGCCGTCACATGCCACGACATGCTGACCGTCCTGAAGACCGTCGATCAGGACCTGCTGAAGGCCGCCATCGCCGGCGAGCGGTTCCGGGAATACTTCTTCGCCAACGCGACGGACGACGGCATCCGCGACTATATCAAGGCCTTGATCGGCGCGCCTCGCGTTCTCGAGAACGCCTGAGCGCCTGCTCTACAGCCATTTTTCAATGCGGCCGCGATCTCGCGGAACGGACGTCGCCCTGACCGGTTATCCGGTCAGAGAGGTTCCCCGCAATGATCGCGTTCGTCGCCGCCGCCGCCCTGCTTCTGGATCCAACGCCGAAGCCCGCCGCCAATCAAAAGCCGGCGTCCGGCGTCGAGGCCGTCCGCGCCAACGCGGGGGGCGGTGCGATCCTGTCGAACGTCGCCGTCACCCTGGAATGCACCGCCCGCGCCAGCGGCCGGGTCGAGGGCTGCAAGGTGCTGGGCGAGACCCATCCCGGCCTCGGCTTCGGCGAGGCCGCCATCGCGCTGATGCGGGACGCGGAAGTCGAACCGGGCCCGCGCGACGTCCAGTTCGCCCACACGATCCAGTTCATGCCGTAGGCGCATGGCGCCGATGAAGTGGTTCCCGCTGTTGCTGATCACGACCCTTGCGGCTTGCGGGCCGCAAACCCGCGCGCCGGTGGATCAAACCCGTCCCGCACAGCCAGCGGCGCCGTCTCCCGGGGATCCGACGCGCGTCGCCAGTCTGGCGGGCGACTGGCGGGTGGCCGGGATCGATGGAGAATCGTTCGACGAGCCGGTCGGACTGGCCATGACCGGCGACGATCAGCAGCTGTGGTGGGAGCCTCGATGCGCCGGAGTGGCGCGCACCTATCGCATCGACGGCGACCGGATTCGCTTTGGGTCGACAGAGCCGCCCCGCCCGGCCGGAGCCCCTACGCCCCCGGTTTGCGCGATCGGACTGCCGCCCCGTCTGGACGATGTCGCTCGCGCGCTCGACAACGCCGTCAGCGTCTCCCGGACATCGAACAACGGCGTCCTGATTTCCGGCCCCGACCACAGTCTCGTGCTGTTTTCGCAATAGCCGCGGCGAATGAAGCCTGCCCGGGCGGGCTCAGCGCCCCGGCGGCGCCGTCGAATCCCGCACGACCAGCGAGGGGTCGACCTCGGGCTGAACCAGCGTCGCCGGATCCAGCCCCCGGCTGCGCGCGGTGAGCTTCTCGGCCGCCATCCGGCCCATGTCGCGGATCGGCAGGCGGATCGTGGTCAGGTTGGGCCAGACGCGCGAGGCCATGGGCAGGTCGTCGAAGCCGACGATGGACAGGTCCTCGGGCACCCGCAGGCCCGCGTCGCGCGCGGCCTTCATCACCCCGATGGCCATTTCGTCATTGCCGGCGAAGATGGCGGTCGGACGCTGAGGCAAGGCGAGAAGTTCGGTCGCCGCCTCGACGCCGGACTCGAAGGTATAGGCCGCGCGCCGGATGAAGGCGGGATCCAGGGTCACGCCATGCTCCGCAAGGCCCTCGGCGAATCCCCTGCCCCGCTCGTGCGACGAGCGGAAGGTGTCGGGGCCCGAGATGAAGGCGATGCGACGGTGGCCCAGTTCGGCCAGGTGCCGGGCGGCCCGCGCCCCGCCGCGGCTGTCGTGGGTCACGACCATGCGGGCGGGCTCGTCCAGCGACACCGAGGCGATGCGCACATAGGGGCAGTCGGCCTCGCGCAGGATGGCGACGACCCGGTCGTCTTCCGACACCGAGGGCGGCAGGACCACGCCGAACAGCTTCTGCCGGACGATGAAGGCCTGGACCTCGCCCAGGAAGGTCGGGGAGCTGCGGTTGCAGGGGTGGACCACCAGCTCGAGACCCGAGCCGCGCACCGCGTCCAGCACGCCCTGCTGCATGTTGACGACGTAGTTCGGGCTGGGATTGTCGTAGATCATCCCGACCAGGAACGAGCGCCGGAAGGCCAGGCCGCGCGCCTGGGGATCGGGGCTGTAGCCATGCTCGGCGATCACCGCCTCGACCCGTTTGCGGGTGTCCTCCTTGACGAAGGGGGAGTTGTTGATGACGCGCGAGACGGTCTTCTTCGACACCTCGGCCAGCCGGGCGATGTCGTTGATGGTGGCGGGCTTTCCGCCTGTCCGTCGGGTTTCGTTCACGTCGGGATTCTCTCTGGCCGAGCGCTGTCCTTAGCCTTTGCCGCGAGGTCTGTCAGCGGTCACGTCCCGCGGCGCACCGCCGGCCGGTCCAGCACCTCGTCGCGCAGCGGGGTCATGAAGCGCAGGTCCCAGTCGTCGGGGTTGAACGGCTTGCGCGTCGCCTCGACCACCGGGGGATAGCCGCCGACCTCGCGTTCGTGATCGATGATCTCGCCGCGGCCTTCGGCGACCTCGGCGACCAGCAGGACGTCGCGCATGTCGCGGTCCCACGGGCGGGCCCCGACCTGGGACAGGACGGCCGTCTGGACCTCGCGCGCCGGGATCGGGTTCAGCCCCTCCCACCAGACGGGCGGGCGGCGCGTCTCGATGATGCGGGCGCTGGTGGTGGTGTAGCGGCCGAACATGCGGATGGGGTCGCCGACCTGGTCCACGGCGATATTGTCGCGGCCGTAGAATTCCACATCGCCCGCCCCGCCGATCATCATGAAGGCCAGACGGTCGGTGGGCGTCGAGGGACCGGCGCGCAGGACGTTGCCGACCACGGTCATCCTGCCGACCTCGTACGGATGGGACAGCCACTCCTCGGGGGCCAGGTTGTAGTGAATGGCGCGCGGACCCGGGTTGTAGATCAGGTTGTTGGCGATGATCCCGTGGACCCCGCCCTTGAACAGGGGGCTGCGCTCATAGTTGTGGGCGTACAGATTGCCGACGATCAGCAGGTCGGTGACATTGTCGTGGATCAGCGACCCCTTGGAATGCTCGCCCTTGGAATGGGTCGACCAGGCCAGGCTTTCGCCGTTCAGATTGTTCGAGAAGGTGATGGCGTGGCTTGTGCCCTGGCGCCATTCGGCGGGAGTCGAGCCGGTGAAGCGCGGGCCCGAGGCCGAAAGGTTCTCGTCGGTGGCCCAGGTCAGGCTGCAGTGGTCGATGATGACATTGTACGCGCCGATGGTGGAAATGCCGTCCTCGTCCCAGCCGCTCATCCATTCCCCGCCGGCCGAGCCGGGGCGGATGCGGATGTGCTGGACGACGACGTCGTGGGCGGTGATGTCCATGCCGCCTCGGATCAGGGTGATCCCCGGCGAGGGGGCGGTCTGGCCGGCGATGGTGATGAAGGGGTTCCTGAGTTTCAGCGTCTTGCGGCCCAGGTCGATGACGCCCCCGACCTCGAACACCACGATGCGGGGACCGTCGGCCTCGATCGCGGCCCGCAGGGATCCGGGCCCCTCGCTGTCGAGATTGGTGACGCGGATGATCTGTCCGCCCCGCCCGCCGGGCGTGGCGGCGGCCCAGCCGAGGGCGCCGGGAAAGGCGGGCAGCGGCGCGGCCGCTTCCGCCGGCGTCTGCGCCTGGATCGCGCCGGCCGGGACAATCACCGCCGCCAGCAGGGCGAGAAGCGGAGCGAGGAGGCGCGTGGGCCGCAAGAACCGGGTCATGTTTCCATCCTGTGCCGGGTCGCTGTCGTCGCGACCTTTAGCTATAGCGCCGCCGGACGGGCGTCGCCGGATTCAAATTGACACCGGTTTCCTTCCTGCGCAATGTCCGCGTCAAACGGGAGGCGGCGTGAGTCACGCATTCGATAAAACCAGTTCGTCGCCGACGGCGCGCGCCTTCGTCGAGGCGCGGCGCGCGGGCCGGATGCTGTCGCCCTATCCCGGACCGGCGCCCACCACCCTGGCCGGAGCCTATGCAATCCAGGACGAGGCCATCGCCGCATGGCCGGACCGGATCGCGGGCTGGAAGCTGGGGCGGATCAGGGAACCGCTGGACCAGCAGTACGGCGCGGGCCGGCTGGCGGGTCCCATCTTCTCGCGCAACGTCTGGCAGGCCGGGGCGGAGCCGACGCGCTTCCCGGTGATCGACGGCGGGTTCGCGGCGGTCGAGGCGGAATACATCGTCCAGCTGGGCGCCGATGCGCCCGACCGGGGCGACTGGACGGCCGACTCGGCGGCGTCGCTGGTCGGACAGGTCTTCACCGGCGTGGAGATCGCCGGCAGCCCGTTCCCGGGCATCAATGAATCCGGACCGGCGGTGACCGCGTCCGACTTCGGCAACAACGCCGGCCTCATTCTGGGCGACGGGATCGCCGGCTGGCGGGACCGGCTGGCCGACCTGACCTGCACGGTCGCGATCGACGGCCGGATCGTCGGCCGGGGCGGCGCCGTGGACATTCCGGGCGGCCCGCTGGACTCCCTGGCCTTCCTGCTGAACCTGCTGCATGCGCGCGGCCGCCGGCTGGCGGCGGGGCAGTTGGTCTCGACGGGCGCGGCGACCGGCGTGCACCAGATATTCATCGGCCAGTCCGCCGTCGCCGACTTCGGCCCGGACGGACGGATCGCCTGCGAAGCCGTGGCGGCTGTCGCGGCGACCTGACGTAGACGGACGACGGCCCCACCGGCTATCTGCATCGCTCCTGCCGCCGGAGCGAAACCCCATGAGCGCGTCATCGATCCCCGCTCGGGCCGGCTGGCGCTTCTGGATCGATCGCGGCGGCACCTTCACCGACATCGTCGCCCGGGCTCCGGATGGACGACTGGAGACGCGCAAACTGCTGTCCGACAATCCGGAGCAGTACGCCGACGCGGCCGTGGAAGGCGTGCGCCGCATCCTGGGCGCCGCGCCGGGGCCGCTGCCCGAGGGCCGGGTCGAGGCCATCCGAATGGGCACGACGGTGGCGACCAACGCCCTGCTGGAACGCAAGGGCGAGCCGACCCTGCTGGCCATCACGCGAGGCTTCGGCGACGCGCTGCGCATCGGCTGGCAGAGCCGGCCCGACATCTTCGCCCGCAACATCGTGCTGAACGAACAGCTCTACGACCGGGTCGTCGAGATTGCCGAACGGGTGCGCGCCGACGGGACCGTGGAACAGGCCCTGGATGAGAACCGGGCGCGGGCCGACCTGACGGCGGCCCATGCGACGGGGCTGCGCGCGATCGCCATCGTGCTGATGCACGGCTGGCGGTTCACGGAGCACGAGACGCGGCTGGCGGAGATCGCGGGCGAGGTCGGGTTCGAACAGGTTTCCGTCAGCCACGACGTCGGAGCGCTGATCAAGCTGATCGGACGCGGCGACACCACCGTGGCCGACGCCTATCTGTCGCCGATCCTGCGCGCCTATGTAGATCGCGTGGGCGCCGATCTGGGCGAGGCGACCCCGCTGCTGTTCATGCAGTCCAGCGGCGGGCTGACGGCGGCGAACGCCTTCCGGGGCAAGGACGCCATCCTGTCGGGACCGGCGGGCGGCGTGGTCGGCATGGCCGAAACCGCGCGGGCGGCGGGCTTCGAGCGGGTCATTGGCTTCGACATGGGCGGGACCTCGACCGACGTGTCGCATTTCGCCGGGGACTATGAGCGGACCTCGGACGCCGTGGTCGCGGGGGTCAGGCTGCGCGCGCCCATGCTGGGCATCCATACGGTGGCGGCGGGCGGGGGCTCGATCTGCCGGTTCGACGGATCGCGCCTGAGGGTCGGACCCGAGTCGGCGGGCGCCGTGCCCGGGCCGGCCGCCTATCGCCGCGGCGGCCCCCTGACGGTGACGGACTGCAACGTCATGCTGGGCAAGCTGCGGCCCGACCAGTTTCCCGCCGTGTTCGGACGGGACGGCGACCAGCCGCTGGACGCGAACGCCGTGCGCGAAAAGTTCGAAACCCTGGCCGCCGAGGTTTCGAAGGCGACCGGCCGCGTGACGGCTCCGGAAACCCTGGCCGAGGGCTTCGTCACCATCGCCGTGCAGAACATGGCCGAGGCGATCAAATCGGTATCGATCCAGCGCGGCTATGACGTCACCCGCTATGTGCTGAATTGTTTCGGCGGCGCGGGCGGGCAGCACGCCTGTCTGGTCGCGGACGCGCTGGGGATGACGAAGGTCCTGCTGCATCCGTTCGCCGGGGTGCTGTCGGCCTGGGGGATGGGACTGGCCGACGTCCGGGCGATCCGGCAGGCGACGGCGGCGGCTCCGCTGGAGGCGGCGGGCGATGCGGCGCTGGCCGACCGGGCCGACGCCCTGACCGCCGACGCTCGCGGGCTGCTGACCGCGCAGGGCTTCGCCGACCATGCGATCACCACCGTCGTTCGGGCCGAGATCAAATTCGCCGGATCGGACACGCCGCTGTCCGTGCCGTTCGGTCCCGCCGACGACATGCGGGCGTCGTTCGAGACGCTGCACCGGCTGCGCTTCGGCTTCTTCGCCGAGGACAAGGCCCTGGTGGTCGAGACGCTGGAAGCCGAGGCCGTGGCGGCCTCGGACCAGGCGGCGTCCACGCCGTTCGCCGGAGGCCGCGACGGCGCGCCGCCGGTGGTCGCCCGCGCGCCCGTGCGGATGGCGGGCGCCGACCATGACACCCCGGTCTATCGCCGCGACGCCTTCGGGCCGGGCGCCTCGGTCGACGGTCCCGCCGTCATCCTTGAGGACACCGGCACGACGGTGCTGGAGCCCGGCTGGCGCGCCACGGCGGACGAGGCGCTGAACCTGATCCTCGCCCGGGTGACGGCCCTGCCCGCCCGCACGGCGCTGGGCTCGGAGGCCGATCCGATCATGCTGGAGGTGTTCAACAGCCGCTTCATGGCCGCCGCCGAGCAGATGGGCGAGGCGCTGCGGGCGACGGCCTATTCGGTCAACATCAAGGAGCGCCTCGACTTCTCCTGCGCCGTGTTCGACGCGACCGGGGCCTTGATCGCCAATGCGCCGCACATCCCGGTCCACCTCGGCTCGATGGGCGAGAGCATCCGAACCGTGATCCGTTCGCGGAGCGCCGGAGCCGACGGCCGGGGCATGCTGCGCGGCGACGTCTACATGCTGAACGCGCCCTACAACGGCGGCACCCACCTGCCCGACATCACCGTCATCATGCCGGTCTTCCTGGAGGCTGACGACGCGCCCGCCTTCTTCGTGGCGGCCCGCGGGCACCATGCCGACGTGGGCGGGACCACGCCGGGATCGATGCCGCCCTCGTCCAAGACGGTCGAGGACGAAGGGGTCCTGATCGACGACTTCCTGCTGATCGACGCCGGACGGCTGAGGGACGCCGAGACCCGCGCCCTGTTCGCCTCGGGCCGCCATCCGTCCCGCAACGTCGGGCAGAACATGGCCGATCTGAAGGCCCAGGTCGCCTCGTGCGCACGCGGCGCCGACGAGCTGACGCGCATGGTCGCCGAGTTCGGCCGCGACGTGGTCGCCGCCTATATGGGCCACATTCAGGACAATGCCGAGGAGGCCGTCCGGCGCGCCATCGCCGCCCTGAAGCCCGGCTCCTTCGAACTGGAGATGGACGACGGCGCGGTCATCAGGGTGCGCATCGACGTGGACGGGAAGGCCCGCAGCGCGGTCGTGGACTTCACGGGGACCAGCGACCAGCGTCCCAACAATTTCAACGCGCCGCTGTCGATCACCCGCGCCGCCACCCTCTACGTCTTCCGCACCCTGGTGGACGACGCCATCCCCCTGAACGAGGGCTGTCTGAAGCCGATCCGGCTGGTCGTGCCCGAGGGGTCGATGCTCAACCCGCGCTATCCCGCCGCCGTCGTCGCCGGCAATGTCGAGACCAGTCAGGCCGTGGTCGACTGCCTGTACGGAGCCCTGGGCGTGCTGGCCGCCAGCCAGGGGACGATGAACAACTTCACCTTCGGAGACGACGCCCGGCAGTATTACGAGACCATCGCCGGCGGGGCGGGCGCGGGCCCCGGCTTCGACGGCGCCTCGGCCGTGCAGACCCATATGACCAACAGCCGCCTGACCGATCCCGAGGTGCTGGAAACCCGCTTTCCGGTCCTGCTGGAGGAATTCTCGATCCGGCGCGGCTCGGGCGGCGACGGCGCGAACCGGGGCGGCGACGGCGCGGTGCGGAGGGTGCGCTTCCTCGAACCCCTGACGGCGGCCATCCTGTCCAACCATCGCCGCACGCCGCCGTTCGGCGCGGCCGGCGGCGGGGACGGGTGGACCGGGGTCAACCGGATCGAGCGCGCCGACGGCGGCCGCGAACAGCTCGCCTCGACCGCCGAGGTGCAGATGGCGCCCGGCGACGTCTTCGTCATCGAGACGCCGGGCGGCGGCGGGTTCGGAAGGCGCTAAACCCGGCCGGCCTCGTCCGGCCGCAGCGTCAGCACGCGAACCCCGTCCCGGGTGACGGCCACGGTGTGCTCGAACTGGGCGGACAGCTTCCCGTCGGCGGTCGCCACGGTCCAGCCGTCGTCCTGCTCCACGACCGCGCGGCCGCCCTGGTTGATCATGGGCTCGATCGTGAAGACCATCCCCTCCTTCAGCGTCAGGCCCGTGCCGGCCTTGCCGTAGTGGAGCACCTGGGGGGCCTCATGCATTTCGCGGCCGATGCCGTGACCGCAGTACTCGCGCACCACCGAATAGCCGGCCTGTCTCGCATGGCGCTCGATGGCATGGCCGACGTCGCCGAGACGCGCGCCGGGGCGCACGGCGCGGATGCCCTTCCACATGGCTTCAGAAGTCGTCCGAACCAGTCGCCGCGCCTGCGGCCCGACCTCGCCGATCAACCAGGTTTTGCTGGAGTCGGCGATAAAGCCGTTCTTCTCGAGGGTGATGTCGAAATTGACGATATCGCCCTCCCGCAGCACGTCTTTCTCCGACGGGACGCCATGGCAGACGACCTCATTGCGGGAGCTGTTGAGGACAAAGCCGTAGCCGTACTGGCCCTTGCTGGCGGGCCGCGCCCCGAGTTCGTCGACGATATAGGCCTCGACGGCGTCGTTCACCTGAAGCGTGGTCATGCCCTTGAGGGGCTGTTGATCGAGCCAGCTGAACACCGAGGCGAGCAGACGGCCCGACTCCGCCATCAGTTCGAGCTCCTGGGCCGTCTTGATCATGCCGCCGCGGCCGCGCGTCCCGGGGCCTCGACGCCCGCGGCCTTCAGCTCGCGCGCGACCAGTTCCTGAAAGGTCAGGCCCGGGTTCAGTTCACAGAGCATGCCGAGCCTGATCCAGAAGGCGGCCTGGGCGTTGATCGACCGGCACGACGCCTTGCTCGCGCGGCGTAGCTGCTCGTGCAGGTCGTCCTCGATATTGACGATGCCCATGGGTGTCTCCGACATATACGTTTCGTATATGTCTTATATATTCCCGGCGAGCCCCGAACAAGGTCTCTGCGCGTTCCGGCGTCATTCGTCCGCAAGGCCTTTGCGAAGACCGCGAAGCGCGCAACTCTCTACGAGAAATTTGGGGGGATCGCCGGATGCTGGTGCTTCTGGGAATCGCGGTCGTCGTGCTGGGCTTCATCGCCCGCATCAATCCGCTGCTGGTCATTCTGCTGGCGGCCATCGTCACGGGGGTGGCGGCGGCCGTCGCGCCGGGCGTCGATATCCGCGCGCTGGGGCTGGCGGCGGTGACTACGCTGTCGGCGTTCGGCGACGCCTTCAACGACAACCGGTACTTCCACATCGTCTGGCTGGTGCTGCCGATCATCGGTCTGCTCGAGCGCGCCGGCCTGCAGGAGAGGGCCCGGCTGCTGATCGCCCGGGTCAGGGCGGCGACCGCCGGGCGGTTGCTGATCACCTATCTGCTGGTGCGTCAGGCGACCTCGGCGCTGGGCCTGACGTCCCTCGGCGGGCACCCGCAGATGGTCCGGCCGCTGGTGGCGCCGATGGCCGAGGGCGCCGCCGAGGTTCAGGCGGGCGGCTCCCTGCCCGACGCGCTGCGCTTCCGCATCCGCGCCATGTCGGCCGCGACCGACAACGTCGGCCTGTTCTTCGGCGAGGACATCTTCATCGCCATCGGCTCGATCGTCCTGATGGTCGGCTTCCTCGAACAGGCCGGGATCATCGTCGAGCCGCTGCAGATGTCGGTCTGGGCGATACCGACGGCCATCGCGGCCTTCGCGGTTCACAGCGCCCGGCTGCTGCTGTTCGACCGGTCGGTGAAGCGCGAGATCGCGACCGCTGCCGCCGACGCCGGAGCGGCGACATGATCACCCTGGAACACGCCTATGTGCTGACGGGCCTGATGTTCGCCGCCTTTGCGGTCCTGACGCTTGGCGACCGAACCCATCCCACCCGCATCCGCAGCGCCCTCTTCTGGGGCCTGGTCGCCGCCTCCCTGCTGTTCGGCTCGTGGCTGGGCGGGCTGGGCAACGGCGTCCTGGTGCTGGCCCTCGTGGCCGTCGCCGGGCTGAAGAAGCTGAGCGTAGGCCAGCCGGCGACGACGACCCAGGGCGAGCGCCGTGAAAGCGCCCTGCGCCGGGGCAACGCCCTGTTCATTCCGGCGCTGATCGTTCCGGCCGTCGCGGTCGGCGGCACACTGGCGGCCAAATACACCGGCGCAGGGGCCTGGCTTCTGTCCTCGACCCAGACCACCCTGATCGCCCTCGCCCTCGGCTGTCTGATCGCCCTGTTCGCCGCCATGGCCTGGCTGAGACCGCCGGTGATGGCGCCGGTGCAGGAGGGCCGGAGGCTCATGGACTCCATCGGCTGGGCCGCCGTGCTTCCCCAGATGCTGGCGTCGCTGGGCGCGGTGTTTCTGGCGTCCGACGTGGGCGGAGTGGTCGGCCAGCTGGTCAGTCAGGCCGTGCCCCTGACCTCGCCCCTGCTGGCGGTGGTCGTCTACTGCGTGGGGATGGCGCTGTTCACCGTCATCATGGGCAACGCCTTCGCCGCCTTCCCGGTGATGACGGCCGCGATCGGCCTGCCGTTCGTGGTGGGCCAGTTCGGCGGCAATCCGGCCATCGTCTGCGCCATCGGCATGCTGGCCGGGTTCTGCGGCACGCTGATGACCCCCATGGCGGCGAACTGGAACGTCGTGTCCGCCAATCTGCTGGAACTGCCCGACCGCGATTCCCCGCTGAACGGCGTGATCCGGGCCCAGATCCCGACCGCCCTGATCATGCTGGTCGTCAATATGGCGCTGATGTACGCGCTGGCTTTCAGGTTCTGAGATGACGCACGGTCTCGACGCCGCCACGGCCTCCCGCTTCGCCTCGGCGGCGCTGGGCCATGTGGTCCGCGAATATCCGAACAAGATGGACCACGTCCTGTCCGGGCCCGGTGACGTTCAGGGACCGCGCGCCCTGCACCCCGTCTTTTTCGGCAGTTTCGACTGGCATTCGTGCGTGCACGGCTGGTGGACGCTGTTCACGTTGGCGCGGCTCCATCCCGACATGCCGGAGGCGGAGCGGATCAGGGTGCTGGCCGACGAGTTGTTCACGCCGGAGAACGTCGCGATCGAGACGGCCTATCTGGATCGCCCCGGCAGCCGCGGTTTCGAACGGCCCTATGGCTGGGCCTGGCTGCTGATGCTGGCGGCCGAGCTGGAGCGTCACGGCGACGGGCGGGCCGAGGTCCTTCGCCCTCTGACGCTGGCCTTCGCCGGACGGTTCGCCGACTTCCTGCCGCTGGCCGATTATCCGGTGCGGGTCGGAACGCATTACAACACCGCCTTCGCCCTGCGGCTGACGCTCGACTACGCCGAGGCGGCGGGCGACGCCGCTCTGATCGCCCTCTGCCGTGAGCGGGCGCTGCGCTGGCATTCGGGCGACCGCGACTGTCAGGCGTGGGAGCCGTCGCAGGACGAGTTCCTGTCTCCGGCCCTGATGGAGGCGGTGCTGATGCGGCGGGTGATGGAGCCCGAAGCCTTCCCCGGCTGGTTCGACGCCTTCCTGCCCCGGCTGGACCGGCGCCAACCCGCCGCCCTGTTCGCCCCCGCAGGCGTCAGCGACCGGTCCGACGGCAAGATCGCCCATCTGGACGGCCTGAACCTGAGCCGGGCCTGGTGCTGGCGCGAGATCGCCTCGGCGCTGGACGCCGGCGACCCCCGCCGACCGATCGCGCTGGAGGCCGCGCGCGTTCACCTGGACGCCGCCCTGCCGCATGTGACCGGCGACTATATGGGCGAGCACTGGCTGGCCAGCTTCGCCCTGCTGGCCCTGCTGGCTGGCGAATAGCGCGTATCCGGGGACGGTTCGCGAGAGCCGAAGCCCTGGCGACGACCGGTGACAATTTTGCCTCCTGAGACGCGGTCGGGCGCCGTCATCGGCTTCCCTCGGCAATCATCGGGTCTCCGTCCTTCCGATGACGGCGGGTCCTGCCCAACGTCCTGATCGGCCGCGCCTTCGGCAAACCTCGGAGCACGCCTCAGACAGCTCGACCGGCGGCGCCGCCGAGCCGTCCCGGTCCGTTCACCTGCACGGATCCGGACGGCGAAACCAGAACCTGCGACCGGCCAACGGGGGCGGCCACGGGAGGGAGCCTTCCCGCATCATCAACCAAGGGACCTGAAGGGGGACTCTACATGACTCGCACACATCAACGTCGCTCGCTGTTGGCGTCGACCATGCTCGCCGGCCTGCTCTCCGCTGCGGCGGCTCCGGCCTTCGCCCAGACGGCGCCCGATCCGGACGCTTCCGCGGTCGAGGACGTGGTCGTCACCGGTTCGCGCATCAGGCGGCAGGACTATGTCGCCAACAGCCCGATCGTGACGGTCGGGGCGGAAGACTTCCAGGACACGGGATCGCCGACCATCGAGTCGCTGCTGAACGACATGCCGCAATTCGTGCCGTCGGTAACCCTGTCGTCGAACAATCCGTCCAACGGCGGCCAGGCCAACATCGACCTCCGGCCGCAGCGCAACCTGATCCTGATGGACGGCCGCCGGCTGGTGCCGTCCAACCCCAACGGCGCGGTGGACGTGACCCTCATCCCGACCGCCCTGATCCAGAACATAGAGGTGATCACCGGCGGGGCCTCGGCCACCTATGGCTCGGACGCCCTTGGCGGGGTGACGAACTTCATCCTCAAGTCGAACTTCAGCGGGGTCCAGTTCGACGCCCAGTACGGCGTCACCGACCGCCAGGACGGGGAGACCGACAGCTTCTCGGTGACGCTGGGCGGAAATCTCGACGACGGCAGGGGCAACGCCGTTCTGTCGGTGGGCTACTCCAGCCGGAACGCCATCTTCAACTCCGCGCGCGATTTCTCGTCGGTCTCGGGAGCCTCGTCGGCCAGCCCGCTGGGCAATACGGTGTTCGACGCCACCAACCTGCCGACCCAGGCTGCGGTCACCGCCGCCCTGCCCGGCGCCGTGGCCAGCGACACCTTCGGCTTCAACAACAGCGGCACCGTGTTCGCCTACAGAAAGCGGCTCGGGTTCGAGAGCCCCGGCGGCATCGACTATGACGGCTTCGCCCGGCCCGGGCCGACCTTCAACCCGGACTTCGCGTACAACACGGGCGCGCTCAACTATCTGATGCTGCCGCAGGAACGCTTCACCGCCTTCGGGCGGGCGACCTATGACATCAACGATTCGATCGAGATCTACGCCGACGCGCTCTTCACCCAGTATTCCGTCTCCCAGGTCCTCGCGCCGACGCCGGCGTCCGCCGGGACCGCCTTCCGGGTCAAGCCCACCAATCCATTCATTCCCGCCGAGCTGCGGATGCTTCTGGACAGCCGACCCAATCCGGCGGGGACCTTCCGGCTCGACAAGCGGTTCAGCGCCGTCGGCCCCCGCGAGGCGGTCAACGACTACAACGTCTATCAGCTGACGACAGGGGTGCGGGGCGACGTGCCGGGCACCCGGGACTGGACCTATGACGCCTATGCCCAATACGGACGTGTCGACCTGCTGACGACCCAGAATGGCAACATCTCGCGTTCGGCGACCCAGACCCTGCTGGACGCCGCGGACGGCGGCGCCAGCATCTGCGCCGGCGGCTTCAATCCGTTCGGCGACAATGCGATTTCGCCCGCCTGCGCGCGCTACATCAGCCGCACCAGCAAGAATGCGACAGTCTCGGACCAGCGGGTAGTGGAGGCGTCCCTGCAGGGCAGCCTGTTCGATCTGCCGGCCGGCGCGCTGAGCTTCGCCTTCGGCGTCGACTACCGGGAAGAGAGTTTCGACTTCAAACCCGACGCCCTGCTGTCCACCGGCGACGTCGTCGGCTTCAACGCCACGAACGCGCTGCAGGGTTCGACCAATGTGAAGGAGGCCTTCGTCGAACTGCTCGTCCCGCTGATCAGCGACGCGCCGTTCATCGAGGCGCTGGAGCTGAACCTTGGCTACCGCCTGTCGGACTACAGCACGGTCGGGACGGTGAGCGCCTACAAGGCGGACGGCAACTGGACCATCGGGCACGGCCTCCAGGTGCGCGGCGGCTATCAGCGCGCCGTCCGGGCGCCGTCGATCGGCGAACTGTTCCAGCCGCTGAACCAGAACTTCCCCAACATCGGACTTCCCGTCAGCACAGGCGGCGTCCGGCAGTTCAGCGGCGACCCCTGCGACATCCGCGGCGCCTACCGGGCCCCAGGGGCTCCGGGCGCAGCCGGCGTGCTCAGCCTCTGCCGCGCCCAGGGCCTGCCGACGGCCATCGAGAACACCTACACCTACACCAACCAGCAGGTTGGCGGGCTCAACGGCGGCAATCCGGACCTGAACGAGGAAACCGCGGACACCTTCTCGGTCGGCGTGGTCTGGCAGCCCCGTTTCTCCTCGCCGTGGCTGGAGAAGCTCTCGACCTCGATCGACTACTACAACATCGAGATCGCCGATGTGATCAGCTTCGTGCCGGCGAGCGAGCTGCTGCGCCAGTGCTACAACGCCGACGGCAAGAGCAACCCGACCTACGACCCGGCCAATTTCTACTGCACGCAGTTCACGCGGGATCCGAACTCCGGCCAGATCAATCAGGCGATCGAGGCCAACCGCAACCTGGGCGCCGTGAACACCTCGGGCGTGGATTTCCAGGCCGACTGGGGCGTCGACCTGGGTCAGGTCGGGCTCGGAGTCGGGGCGATCGACCTCAACCTGATCGTGGGCTGGCTTGAATCCTTCGAGCAGCAGGCCCTGCCCGGCGGCGCCTTCACCGACCGGACCGGAACGATCGCCAACGGCATCGCCCTGACCTTCCCCGAGTGGAAATTCCTGACCAGCATCGACTATTCCGTCGGGCCGGTCCGGATCGGGGCCCGCTGGCGGCGGATTGGCGAGGTCACCAACTTCAACAACGCCGCAGACGTCATCGACGCCCACGACTATTTCGATCTCAACACGTCGTGGACAATCCGCGAGGGCCTGACGATGCGGGCCGGCGTCAACAACGTCACCGACCAGGAACCTCCGGTCTACACGCCGTCGGTGCAGGCCAACACCGACCCGTCGACCTATGACGTTCTGGGTCGCCGTTACTACGTCGGCCTGACCGCCAAGTTCTAGAGGCGTTCGACGCCGGAGCCTTTCCGGCTCCGGCTGCGGCCCCATCGCCGTTGCGTCCCGGGACGCTGCGGCGGTGGGGTCCCGTTGTCCGGGGCTCTGCCGCCGTACGTCAAAGCGGGCCGCGGAACACGAACCAGGCGCCGGCCAGTATCAGGGCGAATCCCACCGCATGGTTCATGGTCAGCTTCTCGCCCAGGAAGGTGATCGAGAAGACGGCGAACACGATCAGGGTGACGACCTCCTGCATCGTCTTCAGCTCGGCGGCCGAATAGACCTGATGCCCGATGCGGTTGGCGGGGACCGCGAGGCAGTATTCGAAGAAGGCGATCCCCCAGCTGACGATCACCACCAGCCACAGCGGCTTCGACCCGAATTTCAGATGCCCGTACCAGGCCAGGGTCATGAAGATGTTGGACGCCGTCAGCATCAGGACGGGCGCGAGCTGGGCGAAGGAGATCGGCATGCGGAACCCGTGGCGGCGTCCCTTCATGCATCAGGCGGAAGCGGGCCCGTCAAGGTGCGGGAGCGGACACAGGAACCGCGTCCGCCTCCGCCCGTTCCCGGGCCGGGCCGCGAAACGGCGAGGGAAGATGCGTGATGCGGGCTGTTCGTGAAATCTGGCCGGTGCTGATGGGCGCGGCGATCCTGTCGGCGGCCAGCGTCTGGGTCGTCGTCAAGCTCGACGGCGACGGCGCGTCGATCCGGCAGGACCGGTACGAGCGCTTCATGGACGGGACGCGCGGCGTATAGCGCGCGCCCGGCTTCAACCCAGGGCGTCCTCCGCCAGGGCGATCGCGCCCAGCGGGCCGGCGCGCTCCGCCAGAGCCGGAGCCGCGACGAAGTCCCCGACCCGGGCGACGATTTCGGGCGCCGCGCCATAGCCGTTCAGACTGTGGATCAGCGCCGCCCTCAGCCGGGGCAGCAGTAAGGGCTGACCGCCGACCACTCCGCCCCCGATCAGGATCCGCTGCGGCGCGGTGGTCAGCACAAGATTGTGCAGCAGGGCGGCCAGGGCGTGGACGACCTCGTCCCATGCCGGATCGGTCGGCGTGAGCCGGTCGCCGGGCGTTCCCGCCTTCGCCTGGATCGCCGGGCCGGAGGCCAGACCTTCGACGCAGTCTCCATGATACGGACAGACGCCCGGCCAGGTCTCGCCGGCCAGACGCGGAATGCGCAGATGTCCGGCCTCGGAATGGCCCAGCCCCCGGACGGTGCGGCCCCGTACGACCGAGCCCACGCCGATGCCGGTGCCGACGGTGACATAGGCATGGCTGTCGAGACCCTGCGCCCCGCCCCAGCGTCCCTCGGCCAGGGCGGCGCCGTTGACATCGGTGTCGAACCCGATCGGAACGCCGAACCCCCGCAGCGGCGCCAGCACATCGGCGCCGCTCCAGCCTGGCTTGGAGGTGTTGACGACGCGGCCGTATCCGACCGCCCCGGGGTCCAGCTCGAGAGGGCCGAAACTGGCCACGCCGATGGCCGCAAAGCCTCCGGCCTCACGCCATCGCGTCAGGACCGCCTGGATGGCGGCGAGCGTTTCTCCGGGCGAGGTCGTCTCGATCCGCACCTGCTCGCGGACGTCGTCGGGGCCGGAAGCCAGCAGGCAGATGCATTTCGTCCCGCCCAGCTCGACCCCGGCGAACAGCACCCCCCCGTTTGACATGCGATCCCTCCCCGCGAACGCGGCCGCCATGGACGTAATCCATCGCCCGTAGCGGGACCACGCACAAGGTTTTGGGGAACGGCCGACGCCCCCGCCCTTGCGGACGGGGGCGGCGCCGTGAGGCTTACCAGCTGACGCTCAGCTTGACGCCGATCTGGTTGTCCTGGAGGCGGTCGCTGAACAGCCCGCGGTAGCCGGCCGAGACCGTGACGCCCTCGCCGGCGCCGACCTCGAGGCCGAAGTCGACGAGGCCGGCCATCGGCGGGGCTGAGGCGCCCTCGACGGTGAAGGTCCCGAAGCCGACCGGAGCGCCGGTGAAGCGCATGTCGCCGGTGGCCTGACGGTCGCCCGCCATGGCCATGACGCCGGCCCCGCCATAGATGCGGAAACCCTGGCCGTTGACGCGATAGTCCTGGGTCGCCCGGGCGGTGAGCTGCAGCGACTGCCAGTCGCGCTCCTGACCCGAGGCCTGCAGCGACAGGCCGCCGGCGCCGGTTTCGGTATAGCCGTCGACCGAGGCGTTGGACGCCGTGCCGATGGCGCCGAGGGCGATCATCGTATTGTCCGTGACCTGGAAGCGGCGCGCCACGCTGGCCGACAGCGCCTGGCCGTCGACCTGGGTGTTTCCGAACGCCATGCCGCGGAAGGCGCCGACGCTGAGGCCGCGACGGGTGTCCAGATCACCGCTGTAGAACGAGGCCGACAGGTCAGCCGCCCAGACGCCGTCGTCGAAGGCGACATAGCCCGCCGCATGCGTCAGATCGCTTTCGTAATGGCCCTGACGCGCTGCGACATCGCCTTCCAGACGAGTGACGCCGCCGGCGCCGCCGATGCTCACGGAGCCGCGGCGTATGCCGTAGCCGCCCGCGAAGCCGTTCAGGCTGCTCTCGACCGTGGCCTGTCCCGGCTTGCCGTCCAGCGTCTGATCGGCGGACCAGGCCGAGACCCAGCCGCCCGCGCCGCGTTCCGTCGAGGCCGACGGGTCGAAGGCGCCGAGGACGTCGCCCAGTCGGTCGGCGCTGGTCTCGCGGCCGCCGGCGAAGCTCATGCTGTCGACGAAGTTCAGGGCCTCGCCGCCGTCGTTGCGGCCGCCCATTCCGCCGTCGCGCATGGCGGTCAGGAAGGTGTCGTTGGCGCTGAACATCGAGGTGGTGACGTCCGCCAGCGGCTCGCCGCTGATGCTGTCGAAGGCCGCGGCCCGGTCGGCGGCGTTCAGGCCGGCGATCAGGCTGAGGATGGCCGCCCAGTCGTCCGAGGCCGCCAGCTGGCCGCCCGACAGGGCCTGACCGACGCCGCGCTGGTTGCCGGTCCCGGTCGCGCCCGGATCGAAGTTGGTCAGCTCGCGCAGTTCCAGCACCGCCGCGTTGGGGCTCAGGTCGTAGCGCACCCGCCAGAACAGGCCTTCCTGCGCCGCCGCGGTGAAGGTTCCGCCGTTGGCGAAGGTCCCGACCAGGGTGTTGGCCTGCAGGAAGAGGTAGCGCGTCGAGAAGTTGAAGTCCGTCGCCGCCGAGCCCTGGAAGGTCGGGGCCAGAAGGCCGCCGGTCAGGGTCGCCGTGCCGTTGATGCGCAGCTGGTCGATCAGATTGCCGCCCGAGGTCCCCAGCACGTCGATCGCCAGGGTCGCGCCGTTCAGCGTCAGGCCGCCGGCGGTGAAGCCGCCGATGCCGTTCTGCACGCCGGCCAGGCCGGGCGACAGGATCGCCCCGTTGGAGGCCGTCAGGGCGCCGCCGATCGTGCCCGCCCCGGTCATGCTGCCGCCCGAGGCCGAGACGCCCCCGGTGGTCGTCCCGCCGAAGCGCAGCTCGCCGCCGGTGTTGCTGATCGAGGCGATCGTGTGATTGCCGGTCAGGGTGAACAGTCCGCCCGTGTGCACCACCGAGCCCGTGCCCGAGAGACGCCCGCCGAAGCCGGATTCCGCGCCGCCGAAGGTCAGGCGGCCCGAGCCGACGTTGACGTCGCCGGTCCCGAACAGGGCCCCGATGCGCTCGTTGAAGGCGTTGACGTTCAGGGTCGCGCCCGAGGCCACCTGGACCGTCGCCGCGTCGGACAGGCGCTCATTGGCCCCCAGCCGCAGCGTGCCGGCGTTGATCTGGACCTGCGAGGCCGCAGCCGTCCCGTTCAGGGTCGAGACCCCGCCGAGGTTGAACAGGGTTCCCGCGCCCAGGTTGGCGGCCACCGTCGCTGCATTCAGCTGGTACTGGGCCGCCGTCAGCGTCCCCGTGCCGTTCAGGGTTCCGTTGATCACCGCCAGACCGACCGTGTCGTTGAAGGCGGCCAGGTCCAGCGTCGCGCCCGAGCCCACCGAGACCGTGGCGTTGTCGGCCAGACGGCCGGAGGCGCCGAGCGCCAGGGTTCCGGCCTGCACCGTCACATTGGCCGCGCCGCTGGTCCCGTTCAGCGTCGAGACGCCGCCCGTGTTGAACAGATTGCCCTCGCCCAGACTGGCGTTGATCGTCGCGCCATTGAGGTCGTACTCAGCGGCCGTCAGCGTGCCCGCGCCGTTCACGGTTCCGGAGAGGCCCGCGAAGGCGACCGTTTCATCGAAGGCGCCCATGTCCAGCACCGCGCCGCTCGAAACCCCGAGGGTCGCCGCGTCCGCGATGCGGTCGGACGCGCCCAGGGTCAGCGAACCGCCGAGCACCGCCAGCAGATCGGCGCCGGAGACGCCGTTCAGGGTGGAAGCGCCGCCCACCACATAGACCGAACCGCCCGCCAGATTGGCGTTCACCGTCGCGCCGTCCAGCTGATGCTGGCTCGCGGTCAGGGTCCCGGTCCCGGCCAGAATCCCGTAGATTTCGGTCGCATTGACCGTCTCGTCGAAGACGCCGAGGTCGAAGGCGCCGTCCGGCCCGACCTGCAGATCGGCCGTATCGACAATCCGGTCCGACGCGCCGAGCGCCAGCGTTCCGTCGAGAACCGCCACCAGATCCGCGGCCGATGTCCCGTTCAGCGTCGAGGTCCCGTCGATGTTGAACAGCACGCCCGCGCCGAGGTTGCCGTTCACGACGGCGCCGGCGAGACCGTAGAAGCTGGCCGTCAGCGTGCCCGCGCCCTCCAGCGTGCCTTCCAGCACCGCTGCGTCGATCGTTTCGTCGAAGACGCCGAGGTCGAATGTCGCGCCGGAGGCCACGCCCAGCAGGGCCGTGTCCGCCAGACGGTCCGAAGCGCCCAGCACCAGGGTTCCCGCGTCGACCGACACCAGATCGGCGCCGACGAGGCCGTTCAGGGTCGAGACGCCGCCCAGGTTGAACAGCGCGCCCGAACCGAGATTGGCGTTGATGGTCGCGCCGTCCAGGCCGTACTCGAACGCGGTCAGCGTGCCGGAGCCGTTCAGGACGCCCTCGATGAAGGCGCTGTCGACGGTCTCGTCGAAGCCCTGGAGATCGACCACGCCGGTCGAACCGACCAGCAGGGCCGAACCGTCGGCCAGAACGCCGGCGGCCCCGAGGGTCAGGACGCCGTCCACGACCGTCCAGCCGGTGTAGGTGTTGGCGCCCGTCAGGGTCAGGCCGTGGCCCGCGCCGATCTCCAGATCGCCCAGGCCGCTGATGACGCCGTCATAGCTGCTGGAGCCTGCGCCGCCGAGGGTCAGGATGCTGGAGCCCAGATCGATCAGGCCCGATCCCGCCAGGGAGCCGATGGTCTCGTCGTTCAGCAGGGCCAGGGCGCCGCCGGCGGCGATGGACACGCTCGCCGCATCGTTGATGGCCGAGCCGCCGGACAGTTGCAGCACCCCGTCGTTCAGGACCCAGCCCGCCGTCGAGGCGTCCACGCCCGTCAGCGTCCATGCGCCGGCGCCGTTCTTGGCGCGGCTTTCGAAGTTCAGCACCGATCCGATGTCGATCGAGCCGGCGCCCGCGCCGTCCAGCACGAAGGCGTCAACGCCGTCGCCGCCGTTCAGGGTCGAGGTGAAGCTGGCGGTGTCGAACAGGCTGAGCGTATCGGCGCCCGCGCCGAGGTCGAGCAGGCCGCCCAGCGCGCCCGCCAGCGAGACGGCGTCGTCGCCGCCGCTGGTCAGGACAGCCCCCGTGGTGGTGGATCCGGCAAGGAAGGACAGGCTGTCGTTGAAGGCGCCGACGGTTTCGATTGCATTGACCGAACCGGAGATCGTCCCGGCGCTGCTGAGGATCAGGGCCGCCAGCGACCGCACGCCGCTCTGCGCGCCGGTGATGTCGCCGGTGTTGGTGATCGTCCCTCCGGCCTGCAGCAGAACGCCCTGACCGGACCCGCCGGTGATCGCGCCATCGTTCGTCAGGGTTCCGGAACCCGTCACGAAGTTCACGCCGTTCGTCGCGCCGGTGATGGACCCGCCCGTCAGGTTGGCGATGAGCGTTCCGCCGTTGCCGACCACGCCGGACCCGGTCGTTCCGATGAGCACGCCGTCGTTGGTCAGCAAGCCGCCGCCGCTGACGAAGTTCACGGCGTTGCCGCCGCGGATCGTGCCCGAGTTGACGACGTTCGCATTGACGCCGTCCAGATAGAGACCGACGCCCGTGCCGGTCGTGGTGATCTCCCCTCCGGCGAGGTTGGCGACGCTGGAGTTTGCGCCGAACAGGCGAACGGTGGAAGCCGCCCCGCCGCCCTGGATCAGGCCGCTGTTGGTCAGCGCGCCCGCGCCCTGGGTGTAGATGGCGTTCGTGCCCGAAGTGATCGAGCCCGTGTTCGAGATCGTGCCGGTCCCGCCCGCATAGATGCCCGAACTGTTGAAGTTGGTCACCGAGGCGCTGATCGCGCCGTCGTTCGTCAGGTTGAGGTTTTGCTGGGCGCCCACCGCGAAGGCTCCGCTGATGGAGCCGCTCGAGGCGTTGGCCAGCGTGAGGGAGCCGCTGGAATATACAGCGCTGGACGTGGCGGTGATCGCGCCGGCGTTGTTGAGGGCGCCGTCGGCGGCCGAGACGAAGACGCCCGTGCCGTTCTGGCTCTGGATCGCGCCGCCCTGGATCAGGTTCACCGTTGCGTCCAGGCCAGTCGTGACGGCTGCGCCGTTGGCGACGCTGACATTCGACAGGGTCGCGGTCGAACCGGCGCCGACGTTGACGCCGCCGCTCGCCGTGATCGCGCCGCTGAGAGTCACGACGCCGTTGACGCGAACCGCTCCCGCACCGCTGACGGCGTTGGTGAAGTCGTAGTCGTCGGTGCGCGAGAAGGTCAGGGTCGAGTTGTTGGCCAGAACCACCGACCCGAGGATCGAGCCGCTCGCCCCGCCCTCGCCGATCTGCAGCGTGCCGGCGTTGACGGTGGTGCCGCCCGTATAGTCGTTGTCGCCGGCGAGGATCAGCGTGCCGAGGTCGGTCTTCACCAGGCCGCCCGTTCCGGTCAGGGACGAGGCGATGGCGGCGGCCCAGGCGGCGCCGGGCGCCGTGCCGTCGCCGACGCGGACCGTCGTGCCGGCGTTCGCCAGGGTGATGGAATCGCCCTCGATGCGATAGCCGTCGGCCGCGAACTGCATGCCGGTCACGCCGACCGCGCCGTTCACGTCATCGACGGTGACCGTGCCGCCCGCGCCCTGGAAGATGGCGAAGCCGGGCTGCGGCTCCATGGCGCCGTTGAACAGGCCGCCGGCGTCGGTCCATTCCGAGCCCGCTGCCGTCCAGGTTCCCGCGCCGCCGTTGACGGCGCCATTGTCGTGCTGGCCCGCGTTTCCGCCGTCCCAGAACAGAAGTTCGGTCGGGGCGTGGACGATGTTGACCTGGCCCGCCACCGAGGTCTGAACCTGGACGCGCTGGGCGCCGCCCGGCGTCGTGCCGATGGCGAGCCCGTTGTCGGTCAGGAGGCCGCCGTAGGTCATCAGGCCGTAGACGCCGAAGCCATAGGCGCCCGTGCTGGCGACATTGACCGTTCCGTCCAGCGTAAGGTCGCCGGTGACGGCGAAGAGGGCAGGACCGCCCGCGCCGCTGAAGGTCGCGTTGATGGTCGAGCCGGACAGCAGGCCCAGCGAACCCATCGTCAGGGTCGATCCCTGGGTTCCGTTCAAGGAGGCGCCGTTGGCGATGGAGACCAGGCCGTCGATCGTTCCGCCGCCGCTCAGCGCCGCGCCGCCGGCGACCCCGAGATCGGACTGCAGCACGCCGTCGACGATCAGGGAGCCGCCCGTAACCGAGCCCCCGCCGGAGAAGGCGCCGGTTCCGGTCAGGGTGAGCGCGCCCGACTGATGGGCGAAGGTCTCGAAGTTGGCCACGTTCGACAGATCGAGCGAGGCGGAGCCGCCGCTCAGGTTCGAGACGAAGCTGTCCGTATCGGCGCCCCCGTCGAGCAGGCCGCTGAACGACCCGCCCTGGTAGGAGAAGGAGTCCGCGCCCGCGCCGAAGCCGGCGCTGGTCATTGCGCCGGAGCTGGCGAGGGTGAATGCGTCGCTACCCGAGCCGCCGCTGTACGCGCCGTTCAGGACTCCGCCCAGCACGGTGGTGTTGGCGCCGCTGGAAAGCGAAGCGTCGATCGCTCCGTTGACCGTCGAACCGGCGTTCAGGTTCAGCGTATAGGCATGGGCTCCGTTCAGGCGCAGACCGGCGACCGAACCCGTGATCGTTCCGCCCGACAGGTTGTTGACCGTCGCCGCTCCGTTCAGGCGGACGCCATCGGCGCTGCTGCCCTGGATCAGACCGGCGTTGTCGATCGTCACGGCGCCCGTATAGGCGCCGCCGGAACCGATCTGGACGCCGCTTCCGGCGGCGATGATGCGGCCATGGTTCTGCAGGCTGAATGCGCCGTTGGTGACGGCGATCGCCGAGGCCCCGCCCGAGTCGATCAGCGACGCGGTGTTCTGTGCCGCGGTCAGTCCGGAACCGCCGTTGACGATGGAGCCGCCGGCGGCCAGCGAGATTGCGGACCCCGTATCGCCGAAGATCCCGCCGGTGTTGGTGATGGAAGCGCCCGCGGCGTTGGTCTGGACACCGCCCAGCGTGCCGTAGATCGCGCCGCCGGCCTGGTTGTTCAGCGTCAGCACGCCGTTGCTGGTCACGCCGTAGCCGTTGACCGTGACGGTGCCCGCGATGTTGCGGCCGATGACGCCCGCATTGGTGACGCTGACAGCGCTGGCCGAGGCGCTGGAGACGCCGTTGCCCAGCACGGTCGCGATGTAGCCGCCCGCGAAGTTGTTGACCGTCAGACCGCCGCCCGTGTTCTCGACGCCGTTGTAAAGATCGCCGACGATCAGGCCGTAGTTGTTGACGACCAGCAGGTCGGTCGAGCCGGATTCGTGCCGCACGCCCGCGTTGCGGCCCTGGATGGTGGAGCCGGCGCCCGTATCGGTGATCGAGCCGTTGTTGACCGTGGTCGTGCCGCCCGCGCCGCCATTGAGGACATAGACGCCCGCGCCGACCGTTCCGTCGCCGCCCGTGCCAGCGTTCTGGATCAGGCCGAGATTGGTGACGGTGGAGCCGGCGCTGACGACGCGAACGCCGTTGTACTGGCCGGACTGCAGTGACGCGCCGTTGGCCACCGTCAGGCTGGCGCCCGCGCCGCTGATCACCGCGCCGGTGTTGGCGGAGCCGCTGCGCGAGCCGCCGAGGATCAGATTGGCGCCCGCGCCGCTGACCGTCAGCTGGCCGGTGGTGGTGATCGCGCCGGCCAGGGTCGTGGCGCCCGTGCCGTTGATGTTGATCGCGCCCGAGCCCGAGATGTTCTGACTGGCCGAACCGGCGGACGTGTTCTGGTAGGTCAGCACGCCGTTGTTGACGATGCTGGCGCCCGAGATCGAGGCCGTCGTGCCAAGCAGGGTCGCGCCCGAATTGATCCGGGTCACGCCGGCCCAGCTGTTGAGGCCGTTCGTCAGGGTGATGGCGCCGCCATTGATCGTGACGTACTGGCCCGCGCCGCCGACGCCGGCGGTCTCGTAGATGCGGCCCGACAGGGTGACGGCGCCGCCCGAGGTGTTGTTGAGAATGGTCGGATCAGCCGCCTGCTGCCCGTCGACGACCTCCAGCGAGATGTCGTTGCTATAGGTCCCGGTGACGGCGAAATTGATCTGCGGATCGATCATCCGGATCACGCCCGTGCCGGCGCCGCTGATGTGACCCAGTTGCAGGATGCCGGCGTTGACGACCGTGCCGCCGGTGTAGGTGTTGTTCCCCGACAGTACGACCGTGCCGGGCCCGTTGAGGCTCAGGACGCCGGCGCCGCTGACGACGCCCGACTGGGTCAGGGTCTGGCCCGAGGCGACGGCCAGGCCGCCGGCGCCGAGCATGGAGATGGTCCGCGTATTGCTCAGCGACGCGGTGGTCACGATCGAGGCGCCGCCCGTCATGCTCAGACCGGTGGCGCCCTGGAGCTGCTGGGTGTTGCTGATCGAAACCGAGGCGCCGCCGCTGAGCGCCAGGCCCGAGGCGAAGCTGGTGCCGTTGCCCGTCCCGGTGAGAGTCCAGGCGCCGCCCGTGAAGGCACCGGTGTTCCAGCTGGTCAGGTTGTCGACGCTGAAGGTGCGCGAGCCCGAGCCGGCGAAGGTCAGGGTGTCCGCGCCCGAACCGCCCTGAAGCAGGGTGTAGCCCGTGGCGCTGGTGTTCAGGTTCAGGTTGACGGCGCCGCTGTTGCCGCTGGCGTCGAGGTTGCCGTTGAAGGCGCCCGCGATCGTCAGGGTGCGCGCGCCCGTTCCCGACAGGATCATGTCGCCGGTCGTTGTCGATCCCGCCTGGAGGTCCAGGGTCGCCGTGCCGGTGGTGGCGGCCTGGATCGAGGCGACGGAGCCGCCGGAAATCGTGGCGCCCGAGGCGTTCGTCAGGGAAAGCGAGCCGCCCGTGGTGTTGACGGCGTAGCCGTTGCCGCTGAT
>Ga0233425_10003687_pt1 | contig 27224 bp, 23 predicted proteins | sample Watercolumn_Towu_2_FD_181712 | JGI IMG/M metagenome (GOLD analysis project Ga0233425, IMG submission 181712) | Freshwater microbial communities from Lake Towuti, South Sulawesi, Indonesia - Watercolumn_Towuti2014_140_MG | ecosystem: Environmental > Aquatic > Freshwater > Lake | place...
GTGCTGCAGCGGCGGCAGGCGATCGCTGCCGCCACCGCGCCGGCCGCGCCCGACAAGCCCGACCCGTCCGACAAGTCGGCCCCCGATTCCCCCCCCGCCGCCCTCCGCCGCGCCCTGGCCGGCCGCAACGCCGCCGTTCTGCTGGTGGACGGCCACAACGTGCTCTTCGGCCTGCAGGGCCGCTACCTGCCGGCGCAGGGCGGCGCCACGGTCAAGGCCGCCAGCCGCGACCGGCTCGTGGCCGACCTCGCGCGCCTGGCCGGCGGCCGGCCCGCCTGCCGCGTGTGGATCGTCTTCGACGGCCCCACCCGCGCCGAGCAGACGCCGGCGCCCAACGTGCGCGTCACCTACTCCGGCGGCGAGGGCGAGAACCGCGCCGACGGCGTGCTGCTCGACAACATCCGCTTCTTCCGCGGCTCCGGCGACCTGGACGTGCTGCTCGCCACCAACGACCAGGAGCTCGGCAACGAGGCGCGCCGCCTCGGCGCCCGCACGCTCTCCGCGCTCGACCTGGGAAACCTGCTGGGGCCCTGACCGTGCCGGCGATCCCCAAAGTCGTGGTGTTCCTCGGCGACGGCATGGCCGACGAGCCGGTGCCGGAACTCGGCGGCCGCACGCCGCTGCAGGCCGCGAACAAGCCGGCCATGGACCGCATCGCCCGCGAGGGCCGCTGCGGCACGCTGCTCACGCTGCCCGAGGGATTTCCGACCTCGAGCGACGTCGCCAACATGTCGGTGCTCGGCTGCGACCTGCGCGCCGAGCTGTGCGGCCGCGGCCCGCTCGAGGCCGCCAGCCAGGGCCTGACCCTCGGCCCGCACGACACCGCCTTCCGCGTCAACCTCGTCACCGTCGACGACGCCGGCGTGCTGCGCGACTACTCGGGCGGCCAGGTGCCGGCCGCCGCCGCCCGCGAGGCGATCGGGCTGCTCAACGCCGGGCTCGGCTCGGAGAAGCTCCGCTTCCACACCGGCGTCAGCTACCGCAACCTGCTGATCCTTTCCGGGCCGGAGTTCTGCGCCGAGGTGCACTGCGAAAAGCCCGACGACCACCACGGCCACCTCGTCTCGCACCACCTGCCGCGGCCGCGGTCGGCCGCCGGCGAACGCACCGCCGCCGTGCTGCGCGACCTGATGGCGCGCGGCGCGGAGATCCTGCGCGGCCGGACCGCCAACGCCGTCTGGCCGTGGAGCGGCGGCCGCGCCGGCGCCATCCACGACCTCGGCCGGCGCTACGGCGTCCGCGGCGCCGTGATCTCGGCCGTGGATGTGATCAACGGCCTCGGCCGCTGCCTGGGCCTGGACGTGATCCGCGTGCCCGGCGCCACCGGCTGGATCGACACGAATTACGAGGGCAAGGCCGATGCCACCATCGCGGCGCTGGCCGACCACGGCTTCGTCTTCGTGCACGTCGAGGCGCTGGACGAGGTGTCGCACGCGCAGGACCTGGCGCTCAAGATCCGCACGATCGAGGAGTTCGACCGCCGGCTGATCGGCCGCGTGCTGGCCGCCGTGGACCCCGCAACCGTGACGCTCGCCGTGCTGCCCGACCACCCGGTGCCGGTCCGCACCGGCCGCCACACCCGCACGCCGGTGCCCGTGGCCGTGCGCCGGCCGGGCTGGACGGCGGACGCCGTCCGGACCTACGACGAGATCGCCTGTCCGGCCGGCGCGCTCGGCGCGCTGCGCGGCCGCCAGTTAATGGACCTGCTGTTCGCGCCCTGACCGGGCGCGGGGGAGGCGCGCATGAAGACGCTGATCGTGTTCTACTCGCGCACCGGCTGCACGCGCGCCGTCGCCGGGAAGCTGGCGCCGCTGCTCGGGGCCGACCTCGAAGATCTGCGCGAAACCGCCGACCGCAGCGGCGCCCTGGGCTATCTGCGCGCCGGCCGCGATGCCGCGCAGGGCCGTCCGGCCGAGTTGCTGCCGGGCGTGCGGCGCGCGGACGGCTACGACCTCGTCGTGGTCGGGACGCCCGTCTGGGCGTTTACGATGTGCCCGGCCGTGCGCGCCTGGCTGATGCGCGAGGCGGCCGGCCTGCGCGCCGTGGCGTTCCTCTGCACGCAGGGCGGCAGCGGCGCCGAACGCGCCATGCGCCACATGGCCGAACTCGCCGGCCGCGAGCCGGTCGCCAGCCTCGTGCTGCGCGACCGGGACATCCGCGCCGGCGCCTGCGAGGAGGCGATCGCCGGTTTCGCGGCCGCCTGCGCGAACCGGCCGGGCTGACGCCGGAAGGCGGGGCGGGGGGATTCGGCACACGCTGCTCTCTCTGGCACAGGGTTTTCTCGTCAACATATTCGTGCTGTTCGGGTTCGCGGCGCTCGGCTCGCTGCTGTGGATCCGCGCCGGGCAACTCCACCGGGCCGTGCCGGCCTGGGCCGAGGGCCTGCTGTACGGCGTGACGGCCGTCGTGGTGATGATGGTGCCGGCGTGCACAAGCCCCGGTGTGCCGGCCATGCTGCTCGTCACCGCCGCGGGCGCCGTGGCCATGGACGCCGACCTCCTGCAGCAGGCCGTGCTGCACCTGGCCGCGAACGCCCGGGAGGCGATGCCGCACGGCGGCACCTTGACGATCGCCGCGCAGCGCGTGCGGCTGTCGGCCGAGAGGAGCGCGAGCGGCTGCAGGCGGGCGCGCGGCGCGCAGTCACCGCGGGAACCATGGGGGCAGGAGCGGGAGTACGGCGGCGTCGTCGGCGGCGCCGAACGCGCGGGCGACGGACGCGACCTTGGGTGCGGTGGCTGCGCCGTCGGCCCAGGCCAGCACGGGCTCGCCGGCCACGAGGGCGATGCGCGGCGGGGCGTCGCCGCCGCCGGCAATCACCAGCATGTTGCGGCGGCCGGTGGCGTCGGCGCGCAGCACGGCGTATTCGGCCGGCGGCTTCGCGGTCCGCCAGCGGACGATCCCCGGCGCCAGGAGGTCGGCGTGGCCGGCCCAGACCAGCGGCGTCCGGTCGGCCACGTCCAGGGCGGCGCGGCGCGCGTCGAGCCGCGCGATCAGCCCGCCGGCGCCGAAGATGCGCGTCAGTGCGCGCGCGCCGATGCGGTCCACCTTCTGGATGTCGCCGTTGCGCAGGCAGATCCAGTTGACCTCGGGATGGTCCGCCTCGCGCAGCGCCGCCAGAATCCCGCTCCACTCCGGATGGGGCGAGAGGTGCGTCATCTGCTCGGCGAAGAAGGCGAGGAACTGCACCTCGAAGGCGACGTTGGGCAGGTCGTTGAGATCGGGCGCGCCGCTGCCGCGCCAGACCGGCAGCGTCGCCAGCCGGCGGATCTGGTCCTCGAGAAAAGAGGCGCCCTCCGCGGCGTCGCGGATCGCGGTGACCTTGTCCAGGATGCCGCGCACGATGTCCGCGTGGCGGAACGGCCTGGACGGCTCGACGGACAGGCCCTGCGCGTACGGCAGGTCGTCCAGAACCCGCTCGCGCCGGAAGGACGGCGCGAGGTCCGTGCCCAGCGGCTGGTAGATCTGACCCCATTCGCCGCGGAAGCCCTCCTCGCGCTTCTCGCGCCCGAGCAGCAGGACAAGGTCGCCGGTGTCCTTGCGCCGCACCCAGCGCAGGTCGGTCAGCGTGCGGTTCTCCTGCAGCGCGCCGATCGCGCGGCGCGCGCGCGGCCAGGCGTCGGAGGCGGCGATCTCCGCGCGCCGCCGCGCCGCGTCCGCCGCGGCCTGCAGCGCGGCGCGGTAGTCGGCGCGGGCCTTCAGCGCGGGGTCGAGGCCGCGCGCCAGCGCGTCGGACGGGAAGCGGCTGGCGTAGCGCACGAGCGCGTCGAGGAAGGCGTCGAACTCCTTCGCCTCCGTGGCGGCGCGCACGGCGGCGACGCGCGCGTCGAGGTTGGAGCGCACGGCGGCCGCCGGCGCCAGATAGGGCGCCAGCCGCCCGCGGCCGGCCGGATCGGCGCCGCGCAGCGCCCGGGACGCGTCCGCGAGTTCGCCAAACCGGGCCGCCGTACGGACCGCCTCGCCGAACGGCTGCGCGGCGAACAGGTCGGCGGGCGGCTGCGCCGCGGGCAGTTGCGCGAGCAGCGATTCGAGGCGCGCGGTCTGGTCCGCGCGCCAGGCCGACTCGATCGCCACCAGCGACGCGCGCTGCGCGTCGCCGGTGGCGCCGGCGCGCGCCTGGTCGAGCAGGGCGGCGACGCGCTCCGCGGGCGAGGTGAAGCCGCCCGCGCGCAGGCGGGCCAGCTCGGCCGCGGCGGCGGCAAAGGCGGCGGAGCGGCCCTGCAGCCGGCCCGCGGCTTCGTCGCGGCGGCCGCGCAGCGCGGCGACCGGCCGGCTGCGGTCGAGGGCCGCGCCCAGCATGCCGCCCCCGAGGCGGCGCATGTCGGCGCGGATCTCGTCGAACCGCGCGACGTCCTCCGCCTCGAGCGCGCGCTGCAGCCGGCCGGCCCAGAGGCCGCGCTGGCGCGCGAAGACCGTGAGCGCCAGCCCGGCGGCGACCGCGACGGCCGGCACGGCGACGGCGGCGATGCGCAGCAGCCGCCGGCGCAGGGCGCGCGCCGCGCGTCGGCGGGCGTCTTCGGCGACGATGGCATCGGCGCGCGCCAGCAGTTCGGCGGGCAGGTCGCTGCGGCCGCTGGCGCGCACGGCGGCGGCGAGCCGGCCGACGGCCGTCGCGTCCGGCGCCTGGCCGACGGCGGCCTGCAGCGCCTGGCAGTCGCGCTGGAACGCGGCTTCGGCCGCGCGGCGCGCGTTCTCCGCCTCGTACCAGTCCGAGCCCGAGGCATAGCGCATGGAAGTTTCGACGTCCGGCTGGAAGCTGCCCTCGGCCAGCAGGGCGCGCCACGCCGCGTCGGCCTGGCTGGCGGCGGTGAAGTCCCGCTCGGAGCAGGCGCGGGCGAAGCGTGCGGCCAGCACGCTGCCGCGGCTGACCGCGTCGCGGCGGCGCAGGTGCTGCAGGGCTTCGGCGAGGGGCGCGACCGCGGCCGGGTCGGGCGGCACGACCCACTGGCCGGTTAACTCGGCCACGGCGGCGCCGAGCGCGGGCAGGTCGCCGGCGTCGACCGCCACGCGCGCGGCGACCAGCAGTTCCTGCTGGCGCACGCCCTCGAAGTCGGCGGCGTCGACGCCCCAGTTGAGGTTGTCCTCGTCCATCAGCATCAGCGTGCGGAGGGCGCAAATGGCGTCCGGCGTGCGGCGCCGGCGGGCGGCGTGGCGCAGCATGCGCAGCACCGGTTCGAACGGCGCGGACTCCCGGCACGCGGCCGCCACGGCCTCGACGGCCGCGGGGTCCACGGCCGCCGGCGCGGGCCAGCGGTTGCGCGCGCAGAGCTGCCGCCACTGGTCGAGCTCGTCGAAGGGCAGCCGCGCGCAGAGATCGGTCAGCCGCGGCCGCTCGGACGCGGCCTGGGTCGCCTCCTGGCGCTGGCCGTCGGCCAGGAAACGCTGGCAGACTCCCAGTCGCGCGGCGGCGCGGCGGCAGACCTCGGCGTACTGGCGCGCCACCACGTCGCCCAGCAGGCGGGTGGACGACGAGCGGTTGAGGATGCCGGTGATGTCCTTGACGAGGCGTTCGACGCCCTCGAGCGTGGCGAGTGCCGGCGGGAGGCGCTCGAACGCGTCCTTGTCGCGCGCCAGGCGCACGCCGGGCCGGGCGGGGCCGGCGGCCGCGGCCGGGGCGAGGGCGGCGTGGCAGACCGGGCAGGCGGTTTCGGCGGCGACCTCGCCGCCGGGATCGATGGCCGCGCCGTCGGGCGTGAAGCGTGCGGGCAGGAAGCGCAGGGCATTGCCCGGCCCCAGGACGGGGTCGGGGGGCAGGTCCGGCTGGCGCGCGATGTAGAGCGCTTCCACCGAGGCGAAGGCGGCGTGGCAGGCTGCGCACGTCAGGCGCTCGGCATCCGCCGTCGTGTCCGGCGCGTCCGCCGCACCGGCGCCGGCCGCCGGCGGGAAGAGCCACGGCAGCCAGCCGGCCTGGACGCGCACGGGGTTGTCCACGCGCCACACGAGGTCGTCGCGGTGCAGGCGCCCGTCGGCCGCGGCCTGCTTGAACTCGGCGAGCACCAGCGGGCCGTGCTCGGTCCCGCCATGGGAGTACAGCCAGTCGCCGGTGGCGCCGGGCTTCCTGATCACCAGTCTCTTCGCCATGGTGGTTTCAACGGTCGCGGGATGCTGCGCGGTGTGCCGTCACGGCGCGGCGGCCTGCCAGACCTTCCAGGACGTGCCGTATTCGAGCAGGATGGTCCAGTTCTCGGGCATCGGCAGGCCGGCGGGGCTGGGGAAGTCGATCTCCACCGGCACGCGCGCGGTGCGGTCGAGGAGCGCCGGCTCGCCGAGGCGCCATCCGAGGAACCCGACGGGCGCCTTCGGCGCGACGTCGGCCGCCCAGAGGGCCGGCGCGTTCGTCCGGCGGCGGCCGGCGTCGAGCAGGGCATGGACGGCCGCGGGGATCTCCTGCTTCGCGGAGGACGCGGCGGCGGCGGCGCGCTGCGGGCCAAGCCACTCCCTGGGCTGCGGCTCGGACGACTCGGCGCGGATCACGGCGCGCAGGCGCAGCACGTCGCCGGTGTAGGGCGAGTCGGCGCGGGACCGGATGGCGTCGTCGAGCAGGCGCACGGCGGTGGCGGCGTCGCGGGCGCGCCCGGCCTCCTCGGCGACGCGGCTGAAGTAGGCGCGCTCGTCGGCGCGGCGGTGCTGCAGGCGCGCGTACTCCTCGCGGTCGCGCCAGCGGCCCTCGGCGAAGGCGAAGCCGCGCTCCGCCTGCCCGGCGGCGAACGCCAGCGCCTTGAGCTGCCCGACCACGTCCACGAAGGCCGTGTGCGCGCGGGGGGTGAACGCGGTGCCCGTGCCGACGCAGGCGGGGCACTTCTCCTTGCCGGTCTTCTGGCCCTTGCAGGTGGGGCACTGCCCGCCGCCATCGCAGCCGGGGCAGGGCACGTAGGAGGCGGTGAGGTTGCCGGTCTCGGGCCGGGCATGGATGGGGGTGATCGTGCGGCCGCCGCCATGGGCCGGCGTCCGGACGGTCGTTCCGCCGCCGAGGGACACGCTCCCGCCGCCGGAACCGACGGGCGCGAACGAGGAGCCGGCGCCGACCAGGCCGGCCACCTTGCCGGTGCCGCGGCAGCGGCGGCACCGGCCCGATCCGGCGCAGTCCGGGCAGGCGACGACGACCTGCATCAGCCCCTTGCAGCGGTCGCAGGGAACGAGGTTCCCTTCGCGCTCCAGCAGGAACAGGTACTTGCTGTTGGGGAAGGCGCGGCGCAGGTGGTTCGCGAACGTGTCGGCCTCGGCCGTCTGCTGCCGGGCCAGCCAGTAGAGTCCCATGGCGGCCGTGACCGCCTCGCGGATCGGCAGGTTGGTCACCGCGGCGTAGGTCAGCCGCAGGGCCTCCATGTTCGTGGCCGTGGGGCCGGCCAGGATGCGGTCGCAGAGCGCCTGGAGCTCGTCGTAGGCGACGGCCGCGCCGATCTGGGCCGAGCGGTCGTTGAGCGCGGCGCGCGACGGCGCGGCGGAGGCCGGCAGGAGGACGGCCGCGGCGGCGAGCAGCGGCGGCAGGCGGGCGCGGAGCCATCCGCGCATGGTAGCCGTGGCCATGCGCAACATCATAGCAGCCGGACCGGGCCAGCGCCAGCCGCCGTCGGCGTCCGCGCGGGCGGCGCGCTACCTTCCCGCCAGCGCCTGCTTGAGCAGCGCCTCGGTGTCGCCGGCCGGGGCGCCGGCGTCCAGCGCCGCCTGCACCATCTTGCGCGCCTGTTCCTGCGGGAAGCCGAGCGCGGAGAGGGCCATCACGGTGTCGCGCAGCACGGCGTGGTCGGACGGCGCGCCGGCCGCCGCCTGCCCCGCCGCCAGCGCCTCGGCCGGATCGATCCGGTCGCGCAGTTCGACGATCAGGCGTTCGGCCGTCTTGCGGCCGATGCCGTGGACGCTGCTCAGGCGCTTGACGTTGCCCTCGGCGATGGCCGCCCGCAACTCGCCGGCGTTCAGGCCGCTCAGCACGCTCAGGCCGAGCTTGGGGCCGATGCCGGAAACGCCCAGCAGCAGCTCGAACATGCGCTTTTCGTCGGCCGTGGCGAAGCCGCACAGGAGCTGGCCGTCCTCCCGCACGTGATGGTGCGTGAGCAGCCGGCAGCGGCCGCCCGCGGCCGGCAGGCGGTCGTACGTGCTGAGCGGGATCAGCACGGCATAGCCGACGCCCTGCACGTCCAGCACCACCGAGGTGGGCTGCTTCTCGACGAGAATGCCGTCCAGGAAGGCGATCACGGGCTCAGTCCAGGTCCACCTGGCCGAACTTGCCGCCCTTCGGTTTCGGCGGCGGGGCGGCCGCGGCGGCGCAGGCGAAGTTCGTATGGTGGCCGGGCGCCTTGAGTTCCACCTGCCACAGCGGGGCGGGCGGGTCGCCGGACTGGCCGGCGATGCGCACGCGATCGATCAGGATCGGCGCGTTGGTGGCGAAGGTCGTGGGGCCGTACGCGTCGGCCAGCCGGGCGTGGCTCACGGGCACGCGGAAGCTGACGTAGGCATCGAGATCGGCCGTCAGCCTCACCGCCCCGCGGCGGTAGGTGAAGGCGACCGGCTCCACGACCTTGGTGAGCGTCCGGCCGAGTTCGTCCTTCCAGGGGAACTGCTGGTGGTAGACGCAGTCGAACACGAGCTGGTCGTACGCGAAGGTTTTGTTCGGCGTGATGCAGATCGTGACGATCTGCTGGCCGTCCTCGGCCGGGTCGAGCGCGATCTTCACCGCGCGCAGCCATTCGTCGCCGTGCAGCGGGAGGGCGGCCAGCAGGCAGCCGGCGAGCAGCAGACGCATCATGCGGCACAACTCCCTTCGTCGCGCACCATTGTGGCAGGTGGGAGCGGGGCGGTCAACCGCGCCGCCGGGCTGTTTCCCGGGAGGCGCGTTTTCGGGTATCATGGGCGACATGGCGGACGGCATGGAGATGCTCTTCCTGGGCACGGGCACGTCGCTGGGCGTGCCGATGATCGGCTGCGACTGCGCGGTCTGCCGCTCCGCCGACCCGCGCGACAAGCGGCGGCGTTCGAGCGTCTACGTCGCGGCCGGCGCGACCCGGCTGGTGATCGACACCTCGCCCGACTTCCGCGAGCAGTGCCTGGCCTTCGGCCTGCGGCGGGTGGACGCGGTGCTGTTCACGCACGCGCACGCCGACCACATCCTTGGGCTGGACGACATCCGGCGCTTCAACACCCTGCAGAAGGAGGCGATTCCCGCCTACGCCACGCCGGAGACGCTGGCCGAGGTGCGGCGCGTGTTCGCCTACATCGGCCGGCCCGCGCTGCCGGGGCTGTACCGGCCGCAGATCGATTTCCGGCCGATCGCCGGCCCCTTCCGCGTGGGCGAGGTCGAGGTCGCGGCTCTGGACGTCGAGCACGGGCCGGACGGCCGCACGGTCGGGTTTCTGCTGGCCTGGAACGGCCGGCGGCTCGCCTACTTCCCCGACTGCCACACGATGCCGGCGGCCACGCGCGAGGCGCTGCGCGGCGTGGACGTGATGGTGCTCGACACGCTGCGCCACCGTCCGCACCCGACGCACATGAACGTCGCCGAGAGCATCGCCGAACTGCGGGCCATCGGCGCGCGGCGCGGGCTCCTCATGCACATGTGCCACGACCTCGGCCACGCGGCGCTGGCCGCCGGACTGCCGGCCGGCATCGAGGCGGCGTACGACGGCTTGCGCGTCTCCGTTCCCGATCCTGAGCCGCCGCTGCCTTCGTGACAGCCGGCCGCGGCAGGTGGTAGAATGCCGGGCATGGATTTCCTGGACGACGAGCGCGCGCTGGCGGCGTCCTGCGCGGCGCAGGTGCGGCAGGCGTCCGAGACGCTGGCGGCGCTGGCCGGCCGGGCCGACCGGCTGGCCGCGGCGGCAAAACTGCTCGTCGGCACGCTGCGCGCGGGCGGCCGCGTGCTGACGGCCGGCAACGGCGGCAGCGCGGCCGAGGCCCAGCACATGGCCGAGGAACTGGTGGGCCGTTTCCGCGCCGACCGCCGCAGCCTGCCCGGCGTGGCGCTCACGGCCGACGGCACGGCGCTCACCTGCATCGGCAACGACTTCGGCTTCGATGCCGTCTTCAGCCGGCAGGTGGAAGGCCTGGGGCGCCCCGGCGACCTGCTGGTGCTCTTCTCCACCAGCGGACGCGCCGCCAACCTCAGCCGGGCCGCGGACGCGGCGCGGGCGCGCGGGATGCGGCTGCTGCTCGTGCTCGGCCGCGACGGCGGCCCGCTGGCCGGCCGGGGCGACGTCGAGATCCTGGCTCCCGGCGCGGCCACCGAACGGATTCAGGAGGCGCATCAGACGATCCTGCACGTGCTGCTCGACGCGGTCGAGCGGGCCTTTGCCGCCCCCGCATGACGGAGAGACGACCATGAGCGGACCCGCCGCACGATCCGGCCGCCTGGCGGTCCTGGCGCTGGCGCTGGCCGCGGCGCGCGCCGCCGCGCAACTGGAGGTGGCCTGCACGCTCGAGCAGACGAGCTACGTCCTGGGCGAGCCGATCCGTGCCGACGTGCGGATCGTCAACCACGGCTCCATGCCCTACGCGGTCGCGGACGGCCCCGTCTTCCGGCAGAACGGGCTGTTCTTCGAGATCCGCAACGCCGCTCGCGACCTCGTGGAGCCGCTGCGCGGCGACGCGCGCCTGATCGGCGACCTGCTGCTGGAGCCGGGCAAGTCGCACGACGCCGCCTACGAGCTGGATGAGTGGTATCCGCTGCGACGGACCGGCCGCTACTTCCTGACGGCGCAGGTCCGCGACGGCAACCGGCGTTACGACGCCGCCACGCGCGCGATTGACGTGGTGCCCGGCATCGAGATGCGCGGCGCCGTCCAGCTCTTCGGCGACCGGCCGGACGAGCAGCGGCGGCTCACGCTCGTCTACTGGATGCGGCGGCAGGCGGAATTCCTGTTCCTGCGCGCGACCGACTCGCCCGGCGAGCGCGTTCTGACGACCGTCGAGCTCGGGCAGTTGCTGCGCACGACCGACCCGACGATCGCGGTGACGCCCGACGGCGAAGTGACGGTCGTGCACCGCGCCACGCGCGACGTGTTCCTCAAGACGCGCGTGCGTTCGTCGCGCGAAGGCGTCGTGCTGCTCGACCAGGAGCGGATCCTGGACGCGCAGAGCGTGCGCACGGCGGAGGCGGACGCCGCCGTGCGCGCCGGCGGGCGCAAGCCGAAGGGCGGGCACTGGTGGTGGCCGTTCGGCGGCTCCGGGGAGAAGGCCTCCGGCGGCCAGTAGCGCGCCGTAGGCGCGGGGAGGGGACGATGGCGGGAATGTCGGTTGCCGACGGCCGCTGGCGCGGCCGCCGCGCGTGGACGGTCGCCAACGACGTGCTGTCGCTGACCGTGCTGCAGGGCGGCGGGCATCTCGCCAGCCTGGTGCTGGCGGAGGCGCCGCGCGTGAATCCGCTGTGGACGCCGGCCTGGCGCACGATCGAGCCCTGGGAGTACCGTTCCGCGTCCGGCCGGCGGTGGGGCGGCTCGCCGCTGCTGGCGTCCGCCGCCGGGCACCTGCTCTGCCTGGGTCATTTCGGCCCGCCCTCGCCGGCCGAGGCGCAGCGCGGCCGCGACGGGCACGGCGAGGCGCCGGTGGCGCGCTGGCGGCTGCTGGGGCGCGAGGTGACGCCGCGCCACGGCCGGCTGCGCATCGGCTGCGACCTGCCGGTGGCGGGCATGGCCGTGTCGCGCGCGCTGACCGTGCGGCCGGGCTCGCACATCGTCGAGATCGTGACCGAGGTGCGGAGCACCGTGGACCGCGACCAGCCCTACACGATGTCCGAGCACGGCACGGTCGGCGCGCCGTTTCTGGAGAAGGGCGTCACGTTCTTCGATTCGTCGGCCGGCGAGGGCCGCACCTATCCGTCGGCCTTCGGCGCGCCGCAGCGGCTGCGGACCGACGCGGCGTTTCGCTGGCCCGACGGCCCGGGCGCGGACGGCGGCACGGTCGACCTGCGCACGCTCGGCCGCGCCTGGCGCGCGAATTCCGACTTCTCGGCGCAGCACATGGACCCGGCGCGCGAGGACGCCTGGGCCAGCGCGGTCAACCCGCGGCTGGGCGTGATGCTCGCCTACCACTGGCGCCGCCGCGACTTTCCCTGGGTCGGCAACTGGGAGGAGAACCGCGCGCGCCGCGCGCCGCCATGGCACGGCCGCGAACTGGCGCGCGGCATCGAACTGGCCAACACGCCCTTTCCCGACGGCCTCGAAGCCGCGCTGCGCCGGGGGCGGCTGCACGGCGACCGGACGTGGGGCTGGCTGCCGGCGCGCGGCGCCGCCAAGACCGCCTTCCGCCTCGCGATCCTGCCCGTGGAGCGGCGCGTCCGCGGCGTGGCCGACATCCGGCCGGCGGCCAATGGCCTGAACGTGGATTTCATGATGTGACCGCCAGAGAAAGGACCTGCGTTCCGTGAAGCAGACAACGTCCCGCCGCCTCACCTTCCAGAACCGCTTCCTGCGCGTGGACCTCGACGCCGCCGAGGTCACCTGGTCTGTCACCGAGAAGGCCACCGGCGTGGTGTGGCGCATGGCGCCCTCGGCGGCGCAGGACGTGACCGTGGCGGACACGGCCGGGAACCGCCGCGCGCATGCGTTCGCCTCCTCGGCCGACCGCGCGGTGCAGGCGTCGCGCAACGGCCTGCCCGGCGCCTGCATCGGCCTGCGCGACCTGGGGCTCGGCATCCATGCCTTTCTCGACGGCCGTGCGCTGGTGGTCGAAATCGAGCGCTGCGCGGGCGCTTCCACCACCCGGAGGGCTACAGCGAGCAGGAGATGGCCTTTCACGGCGCGGCGATCGGCGACTGCGGCATGGTCGCGATCGCCGAGACGCCCTTCGACCTCTACGTGGCCATGAGCCATCTGGAGGGCGAGGCGCCGGCCACGTTCTTCCACTGGCTGCCGAGCCTGGGCGACCTGCGCTACACGCGCCGCGTGCGCTTCACGTTCGGCCGCGGCCTCGATTTCGTGCAGCAGGCGAAACTCTACCGGCGTCACGTACAGCGCGAGGGCTACTTTGTCTCGCTGGCGGACAAGGCGCGCGGCAACCCGAACGTCGCGAAGCTCAAGGGCGCGGCGTGGGTCAACTCCAGCACCGGCTCGCGCCGCATGCGCACCCTGGCGTACACCTGCCACACGTTTGCCGACCAGGCCGCGTGGGTCGCGCAGCTTCGCGAGCGCACCGGACTGAAGACCGGCGTGGTGCACGTGGACGGCTGGGGCGCGTTCGGCTACGACTCGGTCCATCCGGACGTCCTGCCGCCGAACCGCGAGGCCGGCGGTGCCGCCGGGCTGCGGGCCTTCCGCGAGCAGGTGGGGCGGATGGGCTGGCTCTTCGGCCTGCACGACCAGTACATCGACATCTACGCCGATGCGCCCTCCTACGATCCGGCGCGCTTCATGATCAAGGAGAACGGCCGGCCGAACCTGCTGAACGTCTGGTGCGGCGGCCTGTGCGCGCACCTGTGCGGCACGGAGTCGCTCAAGTTCGTGCGCCGCAACTTCGTCGAGGGCGTGAAGGACCAGTACATGTACCACAACTCGCCGTCGATCTACGACCTGTGCCGGCCCGACGCCTCCTACCTCGACTGCTTCTGCCGCATCCACGAATGTTTCCATCCGCAGCACCCGCTGACGCGCGCCGAGACGGCGTGGTATCAGCGCGAATGCCTGCGCACGGTGCGCGGGCACGGCCGCAAGGTGGTGCAGTCGTGCGAGCACGCCAAGTGGTACGCGATCCCGGACCTCGATTTCAGCTACGGCCTCGGGCATCAGAAGGCGGACGTGCTGGTCGAGGGCGGCGGACACGAAACCCAGGCCATCGGCCTGCCGGTGCCGCTATGGAACCTGGTGTTTCACGACGCGGTCTGGACGCCCGAGCACTCGAGCGAGTACGGCCGCGCCTTCCTGTACGGCTCCAGCGTGTTCTTCCACGCGCAGGCGGAACTGCCGCCCGACGACGAACTGGCGTGGAAGATGAAGCTCTGCCGGTTCAACGAAGTCGTGGGATTCGACGAAATGACGGATTTCCGGATGAGCGGCGACGGCCAGGAACTGCGCAGCGAGTTCTCCTCCGGCGTCGGCGTGACCTACTGTCCGGCCGAAAAGACCTGCCGCCTCGACGGTCCGCGCTCGGTCAGCACCCGCGGCTCGGTGCGGTTGCCATAGTCGTCTTCCGTTGAGCGTTGAACGTTGAACGTTAAACGTTGAACGTTCCTGATTTCGGAATGGTTCCAACGCGCAGTCGCCTTTCCGGAACGAAGAACGCTCAACGTTCAACGCTCAACTCTCAACGCTCAAGTTCCAGCGGCCGGGCCGCGCGCATGGCAGGCGCTCCGCGACCGACGGTCGCGGCTACAAATCTCCCACGCCACTCCGCGCATTCCTGGCGGGCCGACCTCTGTGTCGGCCGCAATCCGCATTGACGCCTGGCGGCTGTCGCCTGACGCCTTGCTCCACTTGCTCCGCGGTTCGGGCTGGTTTCGGGACGCCGGGGAGAATATAGTAACCGCTTGCCGCGCCGCCGGCGGCACGGAACCCCACGCATGAACCTGCTCCACGCCATCTTCGGCACCAAGCACCAGCGCGACGTCAAGCGGATGCGGCCGCTGGTCGCGCGCATCAACGCCATCGAGCTGGAGTACCAGAAGCTGTCCGAGGCCGGCCTCAAGGCCAAGACCGCCGAGTTCCGCGACCGCCTGGCCAAGGGCGCCTCGCTCGACGACCTGCTCTGCGAGGCCTTCGCCGCGGTCAAGAACGCCTGCCGCCGCCTCTGCGGCACCGCGCACACCGTCTGCGGCCACGAGCTGACCTGGGAGATGGTGCCCTTCGACGTGCAGCTCATGGGCGGCATCGTGCTGCACCAGGGCAAGATCGCCGAGATGCAGACCGGCGAGGGCAAGACGCTCGTCGCCACGCTGCCGCTCTACCTGAACGCCCTCGCCGGCCGCAACGTCCACCTGGTCACGGCCAACGACTTCCTCGCCCTGCGCGACGCCCAGTGGATGGGCGCGGTCTACGAGTACCTGGGCCTCACGGTCGGCTGCATCCAGAACCACATGGACTCCGCGCAGCGCCGCGCCCAGTACGCCTGCGACATCACCTACGGCACCAACAGCGAGTTCGGCTTCGACTACCTGCGCGACAACGGCATGGCCGTCGACCCCAGCCACCTGGTCCAGCGCGGCCACCACTACGCGATCGTCGACGAGGTGGACAGCATCCTGATCGACGAGGCGCGCACGCCGCTGATCATCTCCGGCCCGGCCGCCAGCTCCTCCAACCAGTACGCCGACCTCAAGCCGCGCCTCGAGCGCCTCGTGCGCCAGCAGCAGGAGCTGTGCAACCGCCTGATCGCCGACGCCAGGGCCGCCATCGAGAAGGCCGACAACGACGGCGCGATGTTCAAGCTCTACCAGGTCTACCACGGCATGCCCAAGCACAAGCAGTTTCTGCACCTGATCGAGGACCCGGCCGTCCGCAAGCTGCACGAGCAGGTCGAGAGCGTCATGCTCACGGAGATGCGCAAGGAGGAGTCCCGCGAGCTGCGCGAGGAGCTGTACTTCACGATCGACGAGCGCACGCGCGAGGCCGCGCTCACCGACAAGGGCTGCACGGCGCTCCACCCCGAAGACCCCGAGATGTTCGTGCTGCCCGACCTGGTCTCGGCGATGTCGGCCGTCGACGGCGACGCCGCCCTCAGCGCGCAGCAGCGCAACAAGAGGCGCCAGGAGATCCAGACCGGCTTCCTGGAGCGCAGCCAGCGCGTCCAGAACGTCGACCAGCTCCTCAAGGCCTACTGCCTCTACGAGAAGGACGTCGAGTACGTCGTCCAGGACAACCGCGTGCTGATCGTGGACGAGTTCACCGGCCGCATCCTGCCCGGCCGCCGCTGGTCCGACGGCCTGCACCAGGCGGTCGAGGCCAAGGAGGGCGTGCAGATCGAGAACGAGACCCAGACCCTCGCCACGATCACGATCCAGAACTACTTCCGCCTCTACCGGAAGCTCGCCGGCATGACCGGCACGGCCGAGACCGAGGCCGCCGAGTTCCACGACATCTACAAGCTCGACGTGGCCGTCATCCCCACCAACCGCCCGATCCGGCGCGTGGACGCCAACGACCTGATCTACAAGACGCAGCGCGAGAAGTACAAGGCCATCCTCGACGAGGTCACCGAGCGCCATCAGCGCGGCCAGCCCGTGCTGCTCGGCACGGTCGCGGTCGACACCTCCGAGGTGTTGAGCCGCATGCTGCGGCGCGCCGGCATCCAGCACAACGTGCTCAACGCCAAGAACCACGCGCGCGAGGCCGAGATCGTGGCCCTCGCCGGCCAGCCGGGCACGGTCACCATCGCCACCAACATGGCCGGCCGCGGCACGGACATCAAGCTCGGCCCCGGGGTGGTGTGGGTGGACGACAAGCTCGTCAAGTCGCAGGTGAAGCTCGACGACCGCCAGTCCGGCGGCGGGACGCTGCGCCAGTCGCTGGTCGAGAAGCCCTGCGGGCTGCACGTCATCGGCTCCGAGCGCCACGAGTCGCGCCGCATCGACCGCCAGCTCCGCGGCCGCTGCGCGCGCCAGGGCGACCCCGGCTCCTCGCGCTTCTACATCTCGCTCGAGGACGAACTCATGCGGCTCTTCGGCTCCGAGCGCATCTCCGGCATCATGACCCGCCTCGGCATGCAGGAGGGCGAGGCGCTCGAGCACCGCTGGCTCAACCGGTCGGTCGAGAGCGCCCAGCGCCGCGTCGAGCAGCAGAACTTCTCGATCCGCAAGCGCACCCTGGAATACGACGACGTGATGAACAAGCAGCGCGAGGTGGTCTACGCCTTCCGCGGCGACATCCTGCGCGCGTCCGTCGCCCACGAGAAGATCCTCGACATCATGAACGACCTCGCGCAGACGCAGTGCGAGCGCTTTCTCGGCAATCCCAAGGACCCGCAGGTCCAGGAGCTGGCCGACTGGGTCGTGACCGTCTTCCCCGTCGTCGCGCCGCGCGAGGAACTGGCCGGCTTCGTGGGCCGGCCCGAAGAGGCCGCGGACCTGGTCTTCCGGCGCGTGCAGGAAGCCTACGAGATGAAGTGCGCGGCGGAGGACCCGGAGGTGCTGCCGCTGATGGAGCGCCACGTGGTGCTGTCGTGCATCGACAACCAGTGGCAGGAGTACCTGCGCGCCATGGACGACCTGCGCCACGGCGTCGGCCTGCGCGCCTACGGCCAGCGCGACCCGCTGGTCGAGTACAAGCGCGAGGCCTTCCAGATGTTCGAGGAGCTGATGGGCAACATCAAGTTCGACGTCGTGCAGATGGCCTTCCGCGCCACGACCGGCGTCAACGCCCTGCAGCGCATCCTGCAGCAGACCAGCCGGCGGCCGCCGCAGCGCCTGATCCACGAGGACGTGCACGTGCTCGGCCCCGGCGGCCTCGCCAGCCGGCCCGCGGCGGCCGGGGGCCCCGCGCGCGTGGAGGTGCCGGAGGCCGCCCTGGCCGGATACGAACAGGCCGTGCAGGAGGCGCTGCCGCCGGCCGAACCCGTGCGCCGCGACATGCCCAAGGTGGGCCGCAACGACCCGTGTCCGTGCGGCAGCGGCAAGAAGTACAAGAAGTGCCACGGCGCGCACGCGGGGTAGGGCGCGCCGGCCCTGCGCGCCGCATCACCGCCCCGAGAGCGCCACGACGATCGCGGCGCAGACGATGCCCACCAGCATGCCCACGAACACCTCGAGGCGCGTGTGGCCCAGCAGCTCCTTCAGGCGCTTCTCGGGAAAGCGGTGCTTCTCGAAGTACTCGTCGATCATCTGATTCAGGATCCGCGCCTGCTGGCCGGTCGCGCGCCGGACCACCGCGGCGTCGAACATCGTCACCGCCGCCAGCACCACCGCCGCCACGGTGACGGCGCGGTCGAAGCCCTCGGTCAGGCCGACGGACGTCGCCAGCGCGCACACCAGCGCCGAGTGCGCGCTCGGCATGCCGCCCGTGCTCACCAGGTAGCGCACGTCCAGCCGCCGCGTGCGGCGCAGGGCGATCACCATCTTGATCGCCTGGGCCACGATCCACGCTACCAGCGAGGACCAGAACCACGGCGTGGTGAACATCGGCAGCGGGTTGGCGTGCATGGGACTCCGGTCAACAACCCAGTATGACAGGTCGGGTCGCGCCGGTAAACGGAGAGTTGCGCTGCCCGCGCCGCCCGCATACTCTACCCGCGACATGGGCCGCTACCTCGCCAGACGCCTGCTGGAAATGGTGCCCAACACGCTCGGGATTCTCCTGCTCACCTTCGCGCTCTTCCACGTCGTCGGCGGCTCGCCCGCCCAGGTCGTGCTCGGCAAGAACGCCACCGCCGCGCAACTCGCGGCCTTCGATGCCAAGTACGGCTATGACAAGCCCCTCCTGATCGGGCACTGGGCAAGGACAAGGGCGCTGGAGGACGGCGCCGCGGCCGCGGCGCCGGGGTTCCGGGTTCCGGGTTCCGGGTTCGCCGTCCCGTTCGCGTTTCCGCTGCCGGCGGGCACCTACAGGCTCGGATGGCGAAGCGTGCCCGAGTCGTCGCCGCCATTCGTGACGCTGGTCCTGCGGGGCCTGGATGGCGGCGCGGCGCGCACGAATCGCCCCCCCGTTGCACCCGCCGGCACGGGCGCGTGGCGGGTGACGTTCGCCGTCCCCGACGGCTGGCAGGCGGCCGCCCTGGAGCTGCCCGGCGACGGCGCGCCGGGCCTCCTGCGCCTGCGGCGGCGCACGGCGCACCTGTTCGACTCGCAGTTCTTCCATTTTCTGGGCGGACTGGCGGTCGGCGACCTCGGCCAGTCGGCCGAGTACGCGCAGCCCGTGTGGCAGGTGCTCCGGCGCGGGATCGGGCCGTCGCTGGCCGTGACCGTGCCGATCCTGCTCGCGGGCGCGCTGGTGGCCGTGATGTTCGGGCTCTTCTGCGCCGTCTGGCGCGGCGGGCCGGTGGACCGCGGCGTGCTGCTGGTCTCCACGCTGCTGATGAGCATCAACTACGTGCTTTGGGTGCTGGCCGGCCAGTACTTCCTGGCCTTCCGCCTGCGACTGTTTCCGCTGTGGGGGTTCGAGAACTGGACCTACGTGCTGCTGCCCGTGCTGATCGGCGTGCTGGGCGGCCTCGGCCGCGACATCCGCTTCTACCGGGCGGTCATCCTGGACGAGATCAGCCGCCCGTATGTCCGCACCGCCTGGGCCAAGGGGTTGAGCGGCACGCGCATCATGGTGCGGCACGTGCTCCGCAACAGCCTGATCCCGATCGTCACCTACGTGAGCCTCTCCGTGCCGTTCCTGTTCACCGGCAGCCTGCTGCTGGAAAGCTTCTACGGCATCCCCGGTCTCGGGAACGTGAGCCTCAACGCGATCCATTCGGCGGACATGGCGGTCGTGCAGGCGGTGGTCGTCATCGGCGCGCTGCTCTATCAAATCGTGACGCTGCTGACCGACCTGTGTTACGGATGGCTCGACCCGCGGGTGCGCCTGGAATGAACGATTCATCCATCCTGCGCCGTCTCTGGCGGCGGTGGGGCACGCGCCTGTGCCTGCTCGTCGTGGCATTCTACAGCCTGGCCGCGGCCTGCGGGGAGATCGCGCGCTGGCGGGCCCTGGCCGCCGACCGCACCCCGTACTACAACGCCGTGCACGAGGAGCAACGCTACCTGCCGCCGGCCCCGGTGCGCTGGTTCCAGGATGCCCCGGCCGGCAGCCCGGCGGCCGGCCCGTGGGCCTATCCGCTCGGGAGCGACAACCTGGGCCGCGACGTGCTGGCGCGGCTCGTGCAGGGCGCGCGCATCGCGTTCCACGTCGGGATCGTGACCTCGCTGATCGCCCTGCCGCTCGGCGTGCTGCTCGGCTGCCTGGGCGGCTACTTCGGCGGCCGCACGGACAGCGCGGTCAACTGGCTGTGCGCGACGGTGGCGTCCATGCCCGGCCTGCTCTTCATCCTGGCCGTGGCCATGGTCGTGGGGCCTGGTCTCGGCGGCGTGTGCGTCGGCATCAGCCTGATGACGTGGGTGGGCGTCTGCCGCAACGTGCGCGCCGAGGTGATCCGCCACCGCGAGCGCGCCTACGCCCAGGCCGCACGCGTGCTGGGGTACAGTCACGGCCGCGTGCTGTTCCGGCACATCCTGCCCAACGTGATGCACATCGTGCTGATCGCCTTCTCGATCCGCTTTCCGGCCGCCGTGGCCACCGAGGTGTTTGTCAGCTTCCTCGGCATCGGCGTGCAGGGCGAGCCGTCGTGGGGCGTGATGATCAACGACGCCCGCGTGCGGCTGTGGCAGGGCGTGTGGTGGGAGATGACCTTCGTGTCGGCGGCGATCTTCGCGCTCGTGCTGAGCTTCAACCACCTCGCGGACGCCCTGCGCGACCTGCTCGACCCGGCGCTGCGAACGGAGAAAGTCTAGTGCCTGCCACTGCCTTTGCCGCCGGCATCGACGTGCTGCTCTCGAAACACCGCGACTGGCTCCGCGGCCGGCAGCGGGTGGGGCTGCTCAGCCACCAGGCCGCGCTGGACGCCGCCGGCGCCACCGCGGCGCAGCGGCTGCGCCGCGAACTCGGCGGCCGGCTGGCGGCGCTGTTCGGGCCCGAGCACGGCTTCCTCGGCCAGGCCGGGGCCGGCGTCGCCACCCACACCTGCCGCCACCCCGACTGGCGCATTCCCGTCTACTCGCTCTACGGCGCCCGCCGCCGGCCGACGCCGGAGATGCTGGACGGGATCGACGTCGTCGTCTGCGACCTCCAGGACCTGGGCTGCCGCTGCTACACCTACCTGGCCACGCTGCGCCACCTGCTCGAGGCCGCCGCCGAGGCCGGCAAGGCGGCGATCGTCTGCGACCGGCCCGTCCCGCTGCCCAACATCGTCGACGGGCCGATGCTCGACCCGGCCTTCGCCTCGTTTGTCGCCCCCGCCGCGCTGCCGCTGGCCACGGGCATGACGCCGGCCGAATCGGCGCGCTGGCTGCGGCGCGAACTCCGGCTCGACCTGGACCTGCGCGTGGCGCCCATGGCCGGCTGGCGGCGCGAGGGGCGGCGCGGCGCGGGGTGGCCCGAGTTTGTGCCGCCGTCGCCCGGCATCCGCACGTGGGAGTCGGCCGCCACGTACCTGGCCACCGTCTTCTCCGAGGCGCTGCCCGGGATCGACTGCGGCCGCGGCACGAACCTGGCCTTCCGGCTGCTGGGCGCACCGTGGCTGCGGGCCGAGCCGTTCTGCCGGCGCATGCAGGCGGCGCGCCTCGCCGGCGTGCGCTTCCATCCGCACCGCTATGTGGCGGGTGTCGCGCCGTACGAGGGCCGCGAGATGGACGGCGTGCGCATCGCCGTCAGCGACCCCGACCGCTTCCATCCCGCCGCCGTTTCCATGCACCTGCTGCACGCGCTGGCGGACCAGTACGGTGCCGCGCGCGTCTGGCGCCATGCGGGTGCAAGGCCGGAGTGGTTCGACAAGCTCTACGGCACCGGGCGCGTGCGCCGGGCGCTGCTGAAGGGCGAGGATCCCGGCAGGATCGTGGCGGCTTGGAGGCCGGAGAGCCGCGGGTATCGGCAAACACGGGAGGATGCACTGCTGTACAGCAGGGAAACGCGCAACGTCCAACGCTCAACGCTCAACTCTCAACGCTCAAGTCGCTGCCGCGCGGCACTTGAGCGTTGAGCGTTCAGCATTGAGCGTTACGCGCCTCCTCTTGTCTCGTTCGCCTTCGCCGTTCGTATCCCTGCCGCAAAGATGCGCACCAGTTCGTCAGTCTCGACAAGCAGGAACTCCAACTGTGCCGCATCAGCGGGCAGTGGAACGCGCTGGATCAGTCGCAACCAGCGGCGCGATTCCCGCAGTTCCTTGTGGCACACTCCCATCTTGTGGATGAAGTCCTTTCGAGATTCCGCCGCCTCAGCCTCTCCGTGATTGGGCAGAGGGGAGGTGCCGGAGCGCAGGAGTTGCGTGGCGATGTGACTGCCGGCGCGAGTGTCCGGCAGAGTTTCAACGATTCGTATGATGCTGGCCGCGTATTCCAGCAGACGTTCGTCGAGGTCGTACTTGTGTAAGGTCATCGTAGGGTCCTCTCATTGCGCGGTACTCACGACCACGAAGCCTGAAAGCGGACGAGTTTCCGGCAGAAATCTGTTCTCGTGCTTGAGAAATGCTCAGGTGGCTGCCGCGTGGAACTTGAGCGTTGAGCGTTGAGCGTTGAACGTTGAGCGTTGAACGTTGAGCGTTGAGCGTTGAACGTTGAGCGTTGAGCGTTGAACGTTGAGCGTTGAGCGTTGAACGTTGAGCGTTGAGCGTTGAGCGTTGAACGTTGAGCGTTGAACGTTGAGCGTTGAGAGTTGATCGCTCGTCCCTAGAAACGCTCAACGTCCAACGCTCAGATCTCAAGTCGCTGCCGCGGGGTACTTGAGCGTTGCGCGTTCGTCCCCGCGGGTGGCGGGCGGCGGGTGGCGTTTCCCCGCCTACTCCTCGTCTCCGGCGCTCCCGGCTTCGTCGTCCGTTTCCGTCTCCGACGGAGTGACGCGCGGGATGCGGGCGGGATCGACGCCGCGGCCGCGGAGCTTCTCCGCCACCGCCGTCTGGGAGGGGTCGATGGCGTAGCTGCGGCTCCAGTAGGCGATGGCCTCGGGCGCGCGGTCCGCCGCCGCCATGGCGTCGCCGGCGTGGTCCAGGATCGTGGGGTCGTCCGGCATGCGCTCCAGCGCGCGCAGCAGCAGCGCCAGCGCCTCGGCGACGCGGCCCTGGCGGTGGCGGATCCAGCCCAGCGTGTCGAGATAGGCGCCGTCTTCGGGCTGGAGCCTGAGCGAACGTTCGGAGAGCTTTTCGGCCTCGTCGAGGCGGACGTTGTCCACGGCCCACATGTACGCCAGATAGTTCTGCACCTCGTGCGCGTCGGGGTGATCGCGCAGCGCCGCCTCGAAGACGGCCGCGGCCTCGTCGTCGCGCTCGAGCTCGTCGAGCGTCGAGCCGAGCAGGAGCGCAAACGGCACGGACGGCACGAGGCGCCGGTCGCGGAGCAGGTCCTGCGCGCGGCGCAGCGCCGGCAACGCCCCGGCGCGGTTGGTGACGGCCAGTTGCAGCGACGCCAGCGTGAGCTGGGCGGGCAGGTCCTGCGGCGAGGCGGCGGCCCGCGCGGCCCGGCTCACGGCCTCCGCACCGTCGCGGGCGAGGCGCAGGCGGGCGAGGCCGGCGGCGGCGCCGACGCTGGCGGGATCGCTGCGGAAGACGTCGGCGAAGGCGCGCTCGGCCTCGTTTGTGCGGCCGGCGGCCAGAATCACCCCGCCGCGGAAGAGCAGGAAGGCGGCGCGCCGCACGTCGGTCGTGGCGAAGGAGGCGGCGAGTTCGATGCAGGGCAGGGCGCGGTCGTACTCCCGTTCGTTGCGCACGAAGTGCAGGGCCCAGAATCCGGGCAGGTCGCGGGTGCTGTCGGAGGGCCGTTCGCGGTGGAGCGCGGCCATGGCGCGAACGGCCTCGCGGTCCTGGCGGTCCTCGAACAGCGCGCGGACGCGGGCGAAGGCGAGGGTGATGTCGTCGGGCTGGAGGCGGTAGGCGGCCTCGTAGTAGCGCGCGGCGCGGGTGTAGTCGTCGTACTCCTCGGCCAGGCGGGCCAGATCGCGGTGCGCCCGGGCGTCGTCGGCGTGCTTGCGGCAGTACGCCTCCAGCTCGTCGAGCGCCTCGGCGGACTGGTGGCGCTGGAGCCGCTTCAGGACCACGGCGTCGGTGGGCCGGCGGCTGTCGGGGTCGAGGCGGGTGGCCCGCTCGAAGGCCTGCTGGGCGGCGGCGGCCCGGCCGGGATCGGTCTCCAGCAGCAGGCCCTCGGAGTAGCGCGCGAGGGCCTGCGAGAAGGAGGCATCATCGCGCGACAGGCGCGCGGATGGCCGCCCGCCCGCGGGCGGCCCGGAGGAGGTGCCACACCCGGCGGCGGCGAGCAGCAGGAGGCCCGCCGCGGCGCGGGAGGCGGCTGGCAACAGCGACATGCCCGCCGCCTACTTGTTCTTGTGGCGGTTCGCCTTCAGGCGCTTCTTGTACTTGTGCTTGGACATCTTGCGGCGGCGCTTCTTCTTGATGGAACCCACGGCATGCTCTCCTTTTCCGGTCTCTCCCCCGCGCCCGGCGCGATCAGAGGATCACCTTGTTGAGCGGCAGTTCAATGATACCTTCCGCGCCGGCGCGGCGCAACAGCGGCACGATCTCGCGCACGATGCGCTCCTCGACCACGGACTCCACCGCGTGCCAGCCGGCCTCGTTGAGCGCGCCGACCGTGGGCGCGTGCAGCGCGGGCAGCTTGGCGACGACGGTCTTGAGCGCCGCCGCCGGCACGTTCATCTTGAGCAGCACGCGCGTTTCGGCCGCCAGCGCGCCGGCGAGCAGCATCGCGACCTGCTCGACCTTGGCGCGCTTGGCCGGCACGGCCCACGCCGACTTGTTGGCGATCAGGCGGGTCGTGGACTCGAGCACCACGTCGAGGATGCGCAGGTTGTTCGCGCGCAGCGAGGAGCCGGTCTCGGTGAGCTCGACGATCGCGTCCACCAGCTCCGGCGCCTTGACCTCGGTGGCGCCCCAGGAGAACTCGACCTCGGCCTGGACGCCGTGCTGCTCCAGGTAGCGCCGCGTCAGGCCGACGGCCTCCGTGGCGATGCGCTTGCCGTTGAGGTCGGCGACCGTGCGGATGGCCGAATCGTTCGGCACGGCCACGACCCAGCGCACGGGCTTCAGGCCCTGCTTGGCGTAGAGCAACTCGGCGACCTCGACGACGTCCGAGTTGTTCTCGTAGATCCAGTCGTAGCCGGTGATGCCGGCGTCGAGCACGCCGAGCTCGACGTAGCGGCTGATCTCCTGGGCGCGGATCAGCCGGCAGTGCAGCTCGGGATCGTCCACGCTGGGCACGTAGGAGCGCGAGCCGACCTGCAGGCTGAAACCGGCCTTGCGCATCATGTTGAACGTGGCGTCCTGCAGGCTTCCCTTGGGCAGTCCGAGGATGAGGGGCATGGCAACGTCTCTCCGTCTCTTGTTGTGTGCGGCTACCGCTCGTACGTGTATCACATCCGCGGCCGGCAGGCAATACGGCGGTCGGCGTGTCGTGGGCGTGTCGGCGGAGCGCCTTCTGCCTTGCCCCGGCCCGGGCCGGCGTGACAAACTGAAAGAGTTGCGTTGCAGGGAGGTGCGGATGAAACGAGGCTGCATCGTGCTGGCGATCGCGCTGGCGGCCGGCTGGCTGGCCGCCGCCGACACGGGCGCCGTGCGGCGCGTGTGGGTGTGGTCCGACGCGCACGTCGGCCTCAACGACCCCGCGAGCGACGGCCGCGACGGCGCCGAGTGGCTGGCGCGCGCGGCGGCCGACCTGCGGCAGGGCGCGGGCCCGGTCGCGTGGATGCTGTCGCTCGGCGACATCTGCCACTCCAGCCAGCCGGAGCAGTTCGCTGCGTTCGGCGCGTTCCGTCGCCGTGCCGGCATCGAGCCGTGGTTTGCGGTCGCCGGCAACCACGACTACACCGCGACGCGGACCAACCTGTGGCGCGAGTTCGTCGGCCAGCCGCGGCGCTTCCTGCTGCGCGACGGCAACGGCGTCTGGATCTGCTTCGGCGTCGAGCGCGGCGGCGCCGGCGGCCGCATCGCCGCGTCCACGCTCTCCTGGCTGCGCGGCGCCATTGCCGCCAGCCAGGGCGGCAACGTGATCGTCTGCAGCCACCAGGCGCCGGGCCACACCGTGGCCCGCTCGGACCGCGGCAAGAACATCGTGTACTGCCCGATGGACGGCGATCCCGAGCCGGAGGGCGAGGGCGAGAACAAGGAGGAGGCCTCGCCGGCGGCGGTTCAGCGCGTCGAGCGGCTCCTGGACGACCTGCGGGTGGACCTGTGGCTCTGCGGCCACATCCATTCCGGCGCGCGCAAGCCCGAGGCCGTCGCGCGCCGCGGCCGCACGACGGCGATCAACGTCGCCTCCATTTCCCACGCCTACAAGACCGGCGCGAGCCGGTCGTACGTGCTGGAGTTCCGCGAGGGCAGCCGCACCGTGGAAGCGCGCTGCCGCCACCACGACGAGGGGCGGTTCGACCCCGCCTTCAGCACCACCGTCGAGTTTCCGCATCCGTGGCGCTTCACCGGCCCGCCGAAGATGGAGGCGAAGCCGGGGGCCGAGTAGGGAAACGTTGAACAGGAGGCAACGGAGACAACGGAGGAAAGTCCTCGCCTCGGTTCCCTTCGTTGCCTCCCGTTGGTTCCTTCTACCGTCTCCCCCGGAAGAGCCAGACGAGGCCGGCCAGGACCAGCAGCGCCGGCACGCCCAGCAGCACCAGGCGCGGCGCCGCGGCGCGGCGGCCTGGCGCCGCGGGCGGGGCGGCCGCGGCCGCCGAGTCCGGCGTCCCCGTCCCGCCGAGCAGGAACGTGCCGCCGCCGGGCAGGCGCGTCACCGCGCCCGACGGATAGGCGTCGTGTCCTTGGGGACGTGTCCTGTCCTTGGGGACGGAGAAACAGTGTCAAAGGCGACCAGCGGTCCTTGGGCGCGTCCTTGGCGTCCTTGGGGACGGAGAAACAGTGTCAAAGGCGACCGGAAATCTCAAAGGCTGCAGGCTTCATGGTGGTGGCGGCTCAAGAAGAGAAGTCGATTGGAGCGTCCACCATGCGACATGCACGTATTCGCCCCGATTGGCGGGACACCTGGCATCACTGCTACAACCGGACCGTGGGGACATCCGCCGACCGACCGCTGGGTGACGTGGAGAAGGAGGCATTCGTCCGGATTCTGCGGCGGGTGGCGGCTCTTTACACGGTGCGGGTCGTGGCTTACCAGTTGATGTCCAACCACTTCCACCTGCTCGTCCAGGCGCCGATGGAGATGCCGTCCGAGGAGGAGACCTGCCGCCGGTACGAGGCCTTTCACGCCGGGAAGAAGGTGCTGCTGGCCGGATCGCCGGCGTGCCGGCAGTGGCAGGCGCGGCTGCGGGACGTAAGCTGGTTCATGCGGCACGTCCAGCATCTTTGGACCGCCTGGTACAACCGCAACCAGCCCGTCCGGCGCCGGGGACCGCTCTGGGCCGACCGGTTCAAGAACACGATTCTGGAGAACGGTGCGGCCGTCTGGGCTTGCTGGACGTACATCGAGCGCAATCCGGTACGTGCCGGCATGGTCGCCGATCCGGCGGACTACCGATTCTGCTCCTACGGCATCTGGGCGCAGACCGGACGGCACCCGTTCGAAGAGGCAGTTCTGCAATGCTTGCTGCCGGCTTTGCCCGCGCCGCTGCAGGAACTGCCGCTGGAGGACTTGCGCGCAAACTTGCGGCAGGAATTCGCGCGTCTGGCCGCCC
>Ga0233425_10003688_pt1 | contig 27219 bp, 29 predicted proteins | sample Watercolumn_Towu_2_FD_181712 | JGI IMG/M metagenome (GOLD analysis project Ga0233425, IMG submission 181712) | Freshwater microbial communities from Lake Towuti, South Sulawesi, Indonesia - Watercolumn_Towuti2014_140_MG | ecosystem: Environmental > Aquatic > Freshwater > Lake | place...
TCAAATCAGCTTTGCCATGGCCACGGCCGTGTCGGCCATGCGGTTCGAGAAGCCCCATTCGTTATCATACCATGAAAGGATGCGCACGAGGTTGCCGTCCATCACCTTGGTCTGGTCGAGGTGGAATATGGACGAATGCGAGTCGTGGTTGAAGTCTGCCGACACGTTTGGCTGATCTGTGACGCCGAGGATGCCCTTGAGCTCCTGGCTCGCGGCCTTCTTGATGGCGGCGTTGATCTCGTCCCTGGTCGTCTCGCGCTTGGAGACGATCTTCAAGTCGACGACCGACACGTTGGGCGTCGGCACGCGGATGGCGACGCCGTCGAGCTTGCCGTTGAGCTCTGGCAGCACGAGGCCAACGGCCTTGGCCGCTCCCGTCGAGGTGGGGATCATGGACAGCGCCGCCGCGCGGGCGCGATAGAGATCCTTGTGCATGGTGTCGAGCGTGGGCTGGTCGCCCGTATAGGAATGGATCGTGGTCATGAAGCCCTTCTCGATGCCCACGAGATCATTGAGCACCTTGGCAACAGGAGCGAGGCAGTTCGTCGTGCACGACGCGTTCGAGACGACGAGATGGTCCTTGGTCAGCTTGTCGTGGTTGACGCCATAGACGACCGTCAGATCGGCATTGTCGGCAGGAGCAGAAACAAGCACGCGCTTAGCGCCCGCATCGAGGTGCGCTTTGGCCTTGTCCTTCGAGGCGAATATGCCGGTGCACTCGAGCGCGATGTCGACACCCAGCGCCTTGTGCGGCAACTCGGCCGGGTTCTTGACGGCCGTCACCTTGATGGGACCGGTGCCGATGTCGATGCTATCGCCCGCAATCTTGACCGTGCCGGGAAAGCGGCCGTGGACGCTGTCGAAGCGCAAGAGGTGCGCGTTCGTCTCGACCGGGCCAAGATCGTTGATGGCGACCACCTCGATATCGCGGCGCCCGCTTTCCGCGATCGCGCGCAACACGTTGCGGCCGATTCGGCCAAATCCGTTGATCGCGACCTTGACAGCCATGTCGAGTTCTCCTTCAGGCAGAACGCAGGATGTTGATGCAGCAGGTGACCCCTGCGTCGCGCGACGACCAGAGGACCGGATGAGCGGGGGCCATTAACTTGGCCTCACCCTCGCGTGTCAATGCGGCAACAGCAGACTGTCGTTTCCGCAACGAATAAGCTTCAACCTGACGTCGCGGACTTGTGTGGGAAGTCTGGTTGCCTCTCCCCTCTGCTGGGCATATGGTCCGCGAAAGACTGAGCGGTTTCTGGCAGAGAGGGCCTCGTGCCGGATTATCCATTTGAAAGGCCGAGAGCAATGGCCCAGCGGGACAGGGAAAAATCGCGGCGAGCGGCGGCTCGTCCGGCGGAGGCGGCCGCCCCCGATGCCTCCCCCCGCCTCGAGGCGCGCGTCAAGCTCTTGGAGCGCGAGCGCGACGCGCTGAAGAGCGAGCTGGAAGCCGCGCGTGCCCGCATCGCGTCGCTCGAGGAAAGCCGGCGTCAGGCCGCCAACCGCATCGACTGGGTCATCGACGCGCTCCACGGCCTCATCGACAAGGACGGCTGAAACACTTTTATGTCCCTGCGCGCTGTCCCTGCGCGCTACCCCGGCGCAGAAGTTTAAGCGTCTGCGCGTCATGTGTCACTCTTTGAGCGCCGGAAAGGTCAGCCGAACCGAGGTGCCCTTCGGCAGTCTTTGCAATTGCAGCGTGCCCTCCACTTGCCGGGCCATGGCCGTCATCAACTGTGTGCCGAGCCCGGATCTAACCTTGTCCGGATCGAACCCGATGCCATCGTCGGTCACATCGAGCTCGCACATACCGCCGGCCTGCCTCAACTGCACCTTCACCGTCCCGCGCGTCCCGTCAGGAAATGCGTGCTTCAGCGCATTGATGATCGCCTCCGCATAGATCATGCCGACGCACTGGGCCCTGCTGGGGATGAGGCAGATCTCGCGCTCGACCGCGGTCTCGATGACGACCCTGTCGGCAACAACAGCACGCAACGCGGCAGAGAGAGCGGGCAGATAGTTCACCATCGAGATGGCCTCCGTGCCGTTGTCGTCGAGCAAGCGATGAAGCTCGACAACGCTGCTGAGGCGAAGCAGGCAGCGCTGGCAGCTGTCCGGCATCTCGTACCGTCCCGCCCGCAAGGTTGGCAGGATCAGCAGCTCCTCGAGGTCGTTCCTGATCCGATGGCTGAGCTCGTGATAGCGCTCGTTCGCGTGGCGAAGCTGATCGTTCCTTGCCGCGAGCTCTGCTTCGAGCTCGGCCACCCTCATTGCCAGCGACACCTCGCGCTGCTTCATCACCATCGAGCCCGCTTTGCACCGTTACCAGTAAGAGACAAGCGACGGCATGCCTCGTGGCGGCGTGCATTGATGCGGGTCAAGTAGCTTGCAGCCCCCAACGGCGCGGTCGGTCGCCATCGAGTAGAAGTGCGAGTGCACCTCGAAGTGGTGACCGTCCTCCTCTTCCGGCGAGATGCGTTTGCCCCGGCAGCCTCTGCAGAACATGGTACTATTGCGATCTGGAACGGCGCACCCGTGTCCGTGTGACGCGCCGGACAGCCCTTTGAAAGGTGCTGCCCGGCCCACAGCTATCAGGGAGCATACGTCGCCAATGAAGCTCGCGTGAGGTGGCTTCGAGTGCCTGAGCATATCCGCATTGCCGTGATCGATGATCATCCGCTGCTGCTGGTGGGGCTCACCGCTGCATTACGGCGCAGGGAGGGGATAGAAATTGTCGGCGAGGGAGCGACGGCGAATGAGGCCATCCGCATCGCCAGACAAAAGCGGCCCGACATCATGGTGCTGGATATCGGCATTCCGGGTGGAGGCATTGAGGCGCAGCGCGTCATCCTAAGTAGCTGCCCAGGGGTCAAGACGATCATCCTGACGGGCTCGGCCGCAGAGGAGCTCGTCATAGCCGCACTGGAGGCAGGAGCCCGCGCCTATGTACTGAAGGAGACCACAGGTCCGGAGCTCGAGCGGGCGATTGCAGCCGTTCAGCACGGAGAAACCTACGTGACGCCAAGTCTGGCGGCCCGCCTGCTGCAGGGATCGAGGCGGCGCACGTTGGAGAAGCCCGCGCACCAGTCTGTCGAGCACGGCCTTGATGCACTGACACACCGTGAGGAAGAGATCCTCGACCACGCCTGTCGAGGGCTGACCAACAAGGAGATCGCTCGATCCGTCAACGTCAGTGAAAAGACGGTAAAGCATTACATGACGACTATTTTCGAGAAGCTTCACGTCCGCAACCGCGTGGAGGCGGTGCTGAGGAGACGCCGCATCACGAGCTGATCGGCCGGCGCCGTGCGTGTGCGCTTGCGAAGGGCTTTCTCCAAGCGTTGGTTATTGATCGGGGGCTCGCGCGCGCCCGGATCTTGCTCGCACATTTGATCGAAATCAAAAACTCCACAGCAAACCTGTGATGGCATGAAAAAGATTTTCCACCCTGCCGGGGCGGTTCGATGAGGATGATCTCAGGAACAACCGAAGCCATCGTCGTGAGTGCGGAACGAATGACCGAGGTCATGTCGCGCATTCCCATCGACCTCTCACAAGCGCTTCGACCAGAAAGAGTGCCGGCCGTGATTGCGGCAGCGATCAGGTGCAGAAAGTGCGCGCGTGTCCGCATCTGTGACAAGTGGATCGCGAGCCATGACGAAGGCGGCGCGCACGCGGTCCCTGATTTCTGCCCCAATGCCAGGCTTCTCGACTCCTGCCGGCCGGCCATCAGCCGATAGCTCCGGCGCGGCGCCAGAATGATGAGTCTCGTCGGGATTAGGCTCCTTTGGGAAATGCCAAAGCTTGTTCGCGCCCGAACCTACTTCTTGGGCGCGCTTTTCACGGCTTTGAGGTCATCGACAATTCGGGCCGACTGCGAGGGCCAGCTCGCGGCCACCCAATCGTCGGTTCCGAACAGCCAGTACCAGAACCGGTTGCGCCGGTAATAGCGCTCGACGGTCACCTTATGCATCTTGTCCACCGTGCCCGACAGCGCCTGCAGCATCTCGACCGGCTTGGCACTCTCTTTCTCGATGCTTGCCAGCCGCGTCGCCAGGGAGCCGAGCAGACCGGTGCCCTCCTGACGCCACTCTCCGACAGAGCCCGCTAGCGACTGCTGGTTGGCATTGAGCTTCATCAGAGCGTCGTGCACCTTGGACAGCTCCTGGGCATGCAGCGCGTCAATCTCCGTCGCCTTGCTGGCACCCGCTGCCACAGCCTGCTCGATGGCGCCGATGCGAGCGATCGCCAGCCCCTGCCAGGAGCCGGCTTTGGCGTCGCGCTCCTCGACGGCGCCGGTCAGCGTCTCGACGCGCTGAACGAGCGGCGTCAGCACCGAGACGGCGATCTCGCTCTTCTGACGCTCGATCAGGGCCATGAGTGCCGCATGGGCTTCGGCCGCACGCGTGCGCTCGGCCGCGAGTGCGTCCTCGAGCGCCTTGATGCGCTGGCTCAGTTGCTCGACGCTCTGCGTCTCGTGGGACAGCAGGGCCTCCTCGATAATGTCGAGCCGGTTGACGATGGGTGTGAGGTCCACATGACCCGCCGGACGCGACTGCAGGAGTTGCAGCGCTCTCTCAATCTGCGCCAGCCGGTCCATGACGGGGCCCAGGTCGGCATGAGCGCCAGGGCGCGCGCTCATCACGGCGCGCTCGGGGCTCTGCAAGCGATCACCGAGCTCCGAGGGCATCCGCTCCGGAAGGCCGGTCGAGAATCTCGTCATTTCATCGCGCTGTGCCATGATTTCCCGCTGCAGGTCCTGCAGCACTCCTGTGAAGACCTTCCGCTCGCCTTGAAGGTCGTTGCTCAATGCGCGCACCATCTGCTCGAGAGCATCCAGGCGCGAGTTCTGGATGCTGTCCGCCGCCGTGCCGCCGAGATCGACACGGGACGTTTCGGCCCGCGTGGACCGGCTCGCGTCGCCCGCGCCGTAGGCGCGCGTGCGCTCGCGGGACGCCTCGAGGCCTTCGAGCGCATAGGCTCCGCGCGCAAACGGCGGCAGGGCCTCGTGATAGCCGCCCGAATAGCGTGGCGACGATCTCGCTACCGCTTGCAGGCCCGGCAGATCGGGATTGACATCCGGCATGGCCCTCAAAACGTCGTCGACGCCGGCGGGCTGATCCCTGCGAGCAGCCGTTGAGGCCGCGAGCCGGAGCGTCTCCTCGAGCTCCTCGGAATCACGCGGCGCGCCTTTTCCGTTCTGAAGGCTCGAAGGGCTCTCACTCGCAATCGCCATCGCCGTGTCACGGCGCAATGACGTGACCCTGAGCCCGCGCGCCTCGATCGCATCGGCCGCTTCGTCGAGCCGGGTCAGCGCATTGAGAAGGTGGACAAGACGCACCTCGGCGGCGCGGTGGGCGAGGGCGATGTCGAAGGCCTGATTGCAGGCGCCAAGCACTGTTTCGTCGACCCAGATCGGACCACCCCGTGGCGTGGCGCCATGACCGGGTCGACCCCGGGACGTGGCATGCGCCGCGTCTCCCGGTCCCGCGTGGCCCGGCTCGCCGGACGCCCACGTCTGGGGTGTTCTGAGATCCAGGCTTTCGCCCCGGTAGCTCATAGTGGGTCTCCTCGGTCCCTGCCGCAGCAGGGAAGGGATGCCGGATAAGCTCTTTTCTTCAGCAGACTAACGCCTTCTGTTGCCGGCTGCGAGTGGTGAGCAGCGCCTGTCGTCTCGTTTGGTGAATGTGAGAACGCGGTGCGGATAGCCCGACCTGTGCATGAGAACGTGCCCGCGCCTCCGGCGGCGGGGCATTCGCCGAGCACCCGGCACCTCGGACGCGCAAAGCATATGGCACAGATCCATGCCCCCACACGGCCCGGCTCCGGCCGGGACGCCAACAGCTTTCCGATTGCTTTTCCGATAGTTACAGCAATTTCGTCCGCGCCGGCTCCTGCACCCCCGGTCCCTCGTTGCGTGGATTGTTGAGCTTGCGGCTCAACTCGATGACCTCGAGCAGGCTCTCCGGCGCTGGACGCAGAAGCTCGACTGCGCCCTCCGCCGTGCCGGACCGGCAGTCGAGCCATCGGTCGAAGGTGTCAGGCAGAAGGATGGCGGGCATGCGATCATGGATCGTGGTCATGGTGGTGTTGGCGCCAACCGTAAGGATCGCCATCGTCTCGATCTCGCTGCCGTCGGCGCCCTGCCAATGCTCCCAGAGCCCGGCCATCGCAAAGAGCCCGCCCCCGCGCCGGCGAATGAGATGGGGCGTCTTGGAGCCGGCAGCACCCGTCCATTCGTAGAACCCGTCGGTCGGCACCAGACAGCGCCGATGTCGCATGGCGCCGCGGAACGAAGGCTTCTCGACCGCGCTTTCGGATCGCGCATTGATGAGCGTTGAGAAGGATGCCGGATCCTTGACCCAGGACGGGATCAGGCCCCACCTCACCAGCACGAGGTGGCGCCCGGTGGGAGGGCTCTCGCGAACGATCAAAACCGGCTGAGTGGGCGCGATGTTGTAGCGCGGCGGGAATGCCGCCTCGCCGGCGGCGCCGAAGTAGGCCCGCACGGCTTCGGGCGGCGATGTCAGACTGTAGCGGGAGCACATGTTGGTCCACCGGTTGCCAAAGCTCGGCCGATTGCCGTGCGCCTGGCAACAAGGTATTTCCGATTGCCAGAATTGCAATAATCCGGCCCACGGCCTTTGATGGGTCGCGATCAAGCTCTAATGAGTGTGGTGAGCCGGGTGGACTGGCTTTCGACTGCCTACGAGGACCACGAGGAGAGAGGCTTGCACCCGAAACGGATTGGCGCGCGCTGGATGCTGGCCTCGCTCTTCGTGCTGGCCGCGTCGTGCGCCGGCGTGGGGGAGGCCCGCGCCGCGGCCGATGGTAAACCCTACGACGAGAAGCTGATGCGGCTCGCAGAGCTTCTGGGCGCGGTGCATTACTTGCGCGAGCTCTGCAGCGCCAACGACGGGCAGATGTGGCGTGACAGAATGCGCGAGCTGCTCGATGCCGAAGGCTCGTCCGCGCTGCGCCGCGCGAAGCTGACGAGGAGCTTCAATCAGGGCTATCGCAGCTATGCGCGCACCTACATTTCCTGCACGCCCTCTGCGCAGACTACCATCACGCGCTTTCTGACCGAAGGGGCGCAGATCTCCGAAGGCCTCGCCAAGAACGTGCCTTGAGCTGCACTGCCTTGTCGCGACCGGGCCGGCAATGCCCGGTTTACTGTGAATTGTTGCTGAGGCTACCCGAAGCAGGCCACCGTGGTATGGAGCGATCTGGCGATGAGTGCCGGCCGGCAGACCCCGGGGGACCGGCATGCCGCCGCCCAGGCGTTGTAGGGAACCATGCCATCCTTCGACCTCAAAGACAGTGACGACAAGACATTCCGGGCCCTCAGCCTCATCCTCGAGGCGTGGGACGAGGGCGCCGAGAGCGGCGTGACATCCGAGCAGATGGCCTACGCGGCTCTGTTCACGGCCTTGAGCGATCTCGTGTCGCTCTACGGGGAGGACGCGGTCGTGAAGCTCGCACAGGGCCTCGAGCGGCGCATTTCCTTGGGCGAGTTCACGCTGGGACGGACCAGCCACTGATCAATGGGGCTTTGCCGCTCACGCCAGAAGCGCGTGCTTCATCACCATCTCGCCGATCAGAACGGCTCCGAACAGGAGGAGCAGGAGGCCGGCGATCCGATTGATCAGGACGAGCCGGCTCGGGTCGATGCGGTGGCGATGGCGCCAGATGAGATTTGACAGGAACACCCACCAAGCCAGGCTTCCGGCCATGATGGCCGCCACCATCGCGAACGCATCGACGAAACTCGCCACCTCGACGAACGTGCTGACACCACCGAAGATCGCGAACAGCCCGAGCACGGCGCCCGGATTGGTGATCGTGAGGAAGAACGTCTGCGGGATGTCCCAGGCAAAATCGCGCAGTGTGGCGTTTTCGGCATGCGCCTCGCTCAACATCTCGAACCTCGGTCTCGTCACGTAGAGCTTGATTCCGAAGCCGATGAGTGCGAGCCCGCCAATGACCTGAATGGTCGTCCGGTGATACTGGACGGCGCCGGTGATGGCATTGACGCCGAGACCGGCAAAGAGCGCGATGAGGCCGTCGCCGAGCACCGAGCCGAGACCGGCAGCGATGCCGCCCCAGAACCCGCGCTCAATCGCGCGCTGGACGCAGAGCACATTGACGGGGCCCACCGGAGCCGCCACAAGAACGCCGATGATCAGCCCCACGGGGATGACGAGCGGATTGGGGATCAGCTGCATGGACTCGGGTCCTCGCCACGCGCCGCGCGATTCCCACGGCGAGTTCCGTGTGCAACGCCGCCGGAGAGAGATACATGCCGAGCCTCGAGCCCTTTAGAGCCTCGTACGACGAGCGCCCCTTCCCCTACCTGCAACAGAAGATCCCCCGCTGGCTGGCCGTTGTCCGAAGCAATCTCCCGACGATGCTAGTGGTAATCGCCACAGCCTTGAATGTCCATTGCCTGGGCCCCTCTCCCGGGTGGTCCGGAACAGCGAAACCGCCCGCCGCCAAGCCCGCCGAGGCCGAGCCAGCCTCGGAGCTTCCCGCCAACGTCGCCGAGATGCGTGAGATGATCCTCTCGGCCGTCCGCTCGGGCCGTATCGAGGAGCTGAGGCTCGCCATCGAGTGGAACGAGATGCCCCCCGTTTTCGGCGATGAGGCCGGCTCCGATCCGATCGCATTCTGGAAGAAGACCTCTGCGGGAGGCGAGGGACGCGAGGTGCTCGCCGTGCTGGCCGACATTCTCTCGATGGCTCCGGCGCGCCTGCCGATCGGGCAGGACGCCGAGAACAATGCGGTCTACGTCTGGCCCTATGTGGCGGAGCGTCCGCTCGACAAGCTCAAGCCGGGCGAGGAGGTGGACGTGCTGCGGCTCATGACCGGCCCTGAGCTTGCCGACATGCGCAAGGCGGGCAAATGGACGTGGTGGCGCCTGTCCATAGGTGCGGACGGGACTTGGCTGACCTTCATGAAGCATCGCTGAGCGCCGAGCATGCGGCGAGACCCCTCACAACGTCCAGGCGTGTGCCAAAAAGACTCCGGCGGCGCCGTCAGAGCCTGTGCCCAGCAGTCTCCTCGCGACGAGCGTTCGCGCTGTCTTGTTGCGGCGGCCTTCTTTTCAGCGCACCAGATGGTAGAGGAGATCGTGGAGCGGCGAGGGGCCCGGCAGGAGGTTGATGCCGGCCGCCGATTTCGCAAGATAAAGTGCCGAGACGAGCGTCGCGAGACCGAGCGAGCCGGCCCCTGTCACAAGGATCGACTGAGCAAGCCCGGCCGCCTCATGGGAAACTTGACTATAAGCATCGGCGGGCCGGCATGAGAGGGACATTCTCGGATCATTCCGCTCGAGAGCAAGGTTTCTGGCACGGAGCGGAGCAATTCCTGTGCCAGGGGGAGCCGCAGATGTCGATTAAAGCGTTGCAGCACCACCCGAGTTCGGGGCGTCCCAGCGGCCGCCGTCCGGCGGGCGCGAGCATGTCGCAGGGGCCAAGGGAGCCCAGTCCACACGGAAATGACGCCGCCGCCTTGTGATTCTCGTGACTTGGCGCTACATCCCTAAGCTTAGCCCAACAATCCGGCGCCGCGGCAGCACCACCGCGGGGACATGTGGAAAACCGCGGCCGCTGCGGTTTGGCCACCCTGCCTGCTCGCGAGTCAGCTATCCCTCGATATCTGACCGGCGCCAACAGAGAGGTCAGACATGAGCAACGCGATTTCACTCGAGCTTCTGGCCTTCAACCTGAAGCTCCTGGGGCGCCAGACACGAAAATCCATCCTCATCAGTGCGGGGCGGCCCGAGGACAAGAAGCGGATGCTGCCGGCGATCCGGCGCGCTCTTGCCCTCGGTGTCGATCTCTACTCCACGCCCGGAACACACCGCTTCTTCGTCCAGCACGGCGTGCCCAGCACCGAGATCCACAAGATCACCGACGGGCGCGCGCCCAATATCCTCACCTTCCTCAAGGCCAACCGCTTCGACCTCGTCATCAACGTGCTGACGGGCGACGAGGACTACGACGAGAACTCGGACGCGCGCTTGATCCGCAAGCTCTCGATCGAGAACGGCATCCCGCTCATCACCGACTGCGATGTCGGCATCGCCACTCTCGATCAGATCACCATCGACAGCGAGCGCGGCACCTACCGCTACAAGCTCGCCGACGACAGCGAGCCGTGGAACTTGCGCCTCCACTTCCTGCAGGCGGTCGAGCGCCTGGGCGGGCTCGCCAACCACCATGCCCACTTCGACAAGGCCTACCTCATCACCACCGAGAACCTGCGCTTGAGCCAGGTCGACATGCAGAAGAAGTGGGACCTCTACAAGTATCTCAAGGAGAACTACACCTACGACGACCTCGTGGAGCGCATCAGCCGCGGCCTCGAGTCCATGATCGGCCAGGGCGCCACCTACTGCCGCACCATGGTGGATGCCGACAGCACCGTCGGCCTCCTGCCGATGAAGGCCGCGATCGAGGTGAAGCGCCGCTACAAGGACCGCATCCGCTTCGAGGTGGGCGTGCAGCCCTTGCAGGGCGTGCTCGATCCCAACTCTTATGAGCAGTACGCGGAGGCCTGCGAGATGGCCGACTATTGCGGCGGGCTTCCTTCGCGCGACCGGCCGCAGCCGGAGAAGCACCTCGACGTCGTCCTCGAGCTGGCCAAGAAGCTCAACAAGCCCGTCGACGTGCACATCGACCAGGAGAACAACCCGCTCGAGAACGAGACGGAGCTGCTCGCCCGCAAGACCATCGAGCACGGCATGCAGGGTCGCGTGTTCGGCGTGCACGCGATTTCGCTCTCAGCCAAGGAGGAGCGCGAGCAGGACCGCATCATCGAGCTCGTGCGCGAGGCGGATATGGGCATCATCGTCTGCCCGTCGGCGGCGCTCTCCATGAAGCAGCTCGGCATGATGGCGCCGCTTCACAACTCGATCGCGCCCTATCCCAAGCTCAAGGCGGCCGGTGTGCGCTGCTATCTCGGCGTCGACAACATTCACGACCTGTTCATGCCGATGGTCGACGGCGACATCTGGACCGAGTGCCGGATGCTGATGGAGGCCTGCCGCTTCTACGACATCGACGCCGTCGCCGAATGGGCCTGCACCAAGCCCATTCCCACCGGCACGATCGGGCGCGCTAAACCAGAAGCGGGAGAAGCTCCGGGCAAAAGCCCGCCGGGCGGCACGCCTCACTCTGCCGGGCGCGTCAAGCCCGACGCCGAGGCCGCACCCAAGAAGAAGGTGGCCGGAGGGAGGAGATAGGCACCGCCGCTGCGGCACTCGTGCTTCATTCGTGGAATTTAGCTGAGGTGGCCGGGGCTCTCAGGCCATGCGCAACAGATCGTCCTTGCGATCAGGGTGTAGGTGTAGGTTGGGTTAGGCGCGAGAGCGCCGTAACCCAACTTCTCGTCATGGGCGCCGCAGTCGTTGGGTTACGCGCGGATCAGCGCCATCCTTCTCCCGCACCGTCACGGGCCGCGCTAACCCAACCTACAACTGGCCACCGGCCGCACGAGCATCCTGCAAGGCGCCGTGCACCTCGTCATCTTCGCCGTTTTCATGCTCGTCGCCGCGGTGCCCTAGCCCGACCTATGCATAAGGGCGCAGCCGCGGGCAATGCGTCCCCTCGCCTGGAGGCGCGCCACGTGCTATCGGCGGAGCCCTGATCCCAGACCATCGCAGGGGCAATTCAGCATGGCTGCCGACAAGAGCAAGAAAACCCGCACCGAGACCGACACCTTCGGACCCATCGAGGTTCCCGCCGACCGCTATTGGGGCGCCCAGGCCCAGCGCTCTCTCGGCAACTTCAAGATCGGCTGGGAGAGGCAGCCCCGTCCCATCATCCGCGCGCTCGGCATCGTGAAGCGCGCCGCCGCCGAGACCAACATGAGCCTCGGCAAGCTCGAGAGGAAGATCGGCGACGCCATCGTCAAGGCCGCGCAGGAGGTGATCGACGGCAAGCTCGACGATCATTTCCCCCTGGTCGTCTGGCAAACGGGCTCCGGCACCCAGTCCAACATGAACGCCAACGAGGTCATCTCGAACCGCGCCATCGAGATGCTCTCCGGCGAGATGGGCTCCAAGAGGCCCGTCCATCCCAACGACCACGTCAATATGGCGCAGTCGTCGAACGACACCTACCCGACCGCCATGCACATCGCCGCTGCCGAGGAGATCGTTCACACTCTCATCCCGGCCCTTCGGCATCTCCACGCCGCGCTCGATGCCAAGTCCAAGGCGTGGCGCAAGATCATCAAGATCGGGCGCACGCACACCCAGGACGCCACACCGCTCACGCTCGGACAGGAGTTCTCCGGCTACGCCCAGCAGGTGAAGAACGGCATTGCGCGCCTCGAGAGCACGCTGCCCGCGCTGATGCAGCTCGCCCAGGGCGGCACCGCCGTCGGCACCGGATTGAACGCACCCAAGGGTTTCGACAAGAGGGTCGCCGAGCGCATCGCCGCCATTACGGGGTTGAAGTTCACCTCGGCGCCGAACAAGTTCGAGGCGCTTGCCGCGCACGACGCGATGGTCATGAGCCACGGCGCCATCAACACGGTGGCGGCCTCGCTCTTCAAGATCGCCAACGATATCCGCTTCCTCGGCTCGGGGCCGCGCTCGGGGCTCGGCGAGCTGGCGCTTCCCGAGAACGAGCCGGGCTCCTCGATCATGCCGGGCAAGGTGAACCCCACGCAGTGCGAGGCGCTGACCCAGGTCTGCGTCCACATCTTCGGCAACCATGCCGCCATCACCTTCGCGGGCTCGCAGGGTCACTTCGAGCTCAACGTGTTCAACCCGGTCATGGCCTACAACTTCCTGCAATCGGTGCGGCTCATGTCGGATGCGGCGCGCTCGTTCACCGACAATTGCGTCGTGGGCGTCGAGGCCCGCGAGGACAACATCAAGGCCGGGCTCGAGCGCTCGCTGATGCTGGTGACCGCGCTCGCGCCCAGGATCGGCTATGACAACGCCGCCAGGATCGCCAAGGCCGCGCACAAGAACGGCACAACGCTGCGCGAGGAGGCCGTCGGCGGCGGCTACGTCACCGCCAAGGAGTTCGACGCCATCGTGCGGCCGGAGAAGATGGTGGGGCCGGAGTAGCCTGATCGGCCCGGCCGACGCGCCGCGCCGCCACGGAGGCGGCGCACATTGACCGGGCAAGCCCGATCGCATAATCTATACGCATGACTAATGCGCATAGGTTGTCCACATGTCTGATGGATCTCAAGCCCGCAAAAGGGCCGTCAATCTGACGGTCCCCGAAGATCTTCTCGAGGAAGCGAGGGCTGCTGGTACGAACGTTTCTGCCGTCCTCGAGCGCGCATTGCGCGAGGAGTTGCGGGAAAGGCGCTGGCAGAGGTGGCGCGAGGACAACAAGAAGGCGGTCGAAGCGAGCAATGCCGAGCTGGCAATGAACGGCATGTGGTACGTGCCGGTTTGGCTCGAGAGTTGAAACAGTTTGACGTCTGCATGGCGCAGGGCCCGGGCGTCGGCGCGAAGCCGAGAACGGTTCTCGTGCTACAGCACGAGCACCTCTTTGATATCGACACTGTCGTCGTTGCCCCCCTCTACGAGCCCGCGTCCCTCTCCTTCATTAGTCGCGTCCGAGTGAAGACCAGGATCGGGCGCAAATCCTTCGTCATTGCTGTCGACCGGCTGGCGGCGTTGCCGCGTGCTCAGCTATCGCGTCCCTCAGCCAACCTCGAACGGCTTCGTTTTGAGCTGAAGGCCGCTCTGGACCTGGTATTCTCCGGCTTCTGACACGCGGTTCCGCATACGCTTCGGAAGACCCCAGCCGAGCCAAGCACCAGAGCACGGCCTTGTTTCGGGCTAGGGCCTGAACGGGATCATCCGCGCGCGAATGCGATCCACATCCGGCCCAAGAAGACGAGATCGCGTTCCAAAGCATTGGCGGCTGGCGCACAAAGAGGCCTACGCCTTCTTCTCCCAGCGGCCCTCGGCTGTCTGGCGCCAGTAGGTGACGGTGTGGCCGGCGGCCTTCGCGGATTGCCATTGGGCGCGTGCCGTGGCGGTGGCGTCCACGTCGCTGCCATCGAACAGAAACACCGCACGCACGAGCGCACCGAGGTCGGCCGCCTCCGCGCCCTCGACGAAAAAGCGCACGCGCGCTCCGTTCGGCGCTTCAGGGCCCGTGGTCAGATAAATGGGCTGCTCCTCGACGAATCCGTCCTTCCGCGTCCCGTGCGGCAGGAAGCTACCTTCCGCGTAGGTCCAGAGCGCAAGATCGAGCGCCTCGAGCCGCTCCTCGCTGCCCGACTGAACGACGGCGCGCCAGCCACGCTCGAGCGTCCTCTCGAGCAGGCTCGGCAGCACGCGCTCGAGCGGCAGGCGCTCGAGATGATAGAAGAGAACCTCGGTTGCGGGCTCTGCCATGATATCCCTATCACTCCCCCATCACGAACGGCGATAACAAGCGACTTCCCTCGACCGTGTCCAGCACGATGAGATGCGCTTCGATGCGAAAAGAGCACAACACTGCGCCGCCGCTGGAGCCATGAGCAAAATGCACTTGAAGCGAGCGTGGCTCTTTCCTAATTGTGGAGGTCCGGTGCGGCGCCCGATCAGGTGACGCCCGTGTGGGCGGTGAGTGAGACAGCATCTTCGGGTTCGCTGCCTCCTCCCGCCCGCTGCGATTCCGGAGGGCCTCATCTCGAGCCTGAGCACACCCTCACTCCGCGACCGGCTCGGCCCGCACCAGCCCGCGCACCGAGTTGCCGAGATAGACGGCGCTTGCATTCTCCAGGTCCTGCAGCGTCAGAACCGCCTCGCGGGCCCGGCCCGCCGCCAGGAGCTCTGCCCTCAGCACGCCTGGCAGCAAGCCGGACCCGACCGGTGGCGTCAGCAGCGTCCCGTCCCGCTCAATGAAGATGTTGGTGCGGCTCCCTTCCGCGACCTCGCCACGCTCGTTGAGATAGAGCACCTCGTCCGCATTCCTGGTTTTGGCGTAGTGCGCCCACTCGCTGTCATAGATCTCGCGACGGGTCGTCTTGTGGAACAGAAAGACGTTGCGGCTATCGAGCCGCGTATCGGAGACGACCCAGCGCATGACCGGCCCGGCAGGCGCCGTCGGTTGCGGCGTCGCCGTAACAGAGAGAGTGCCATTCTCGGCAAGGAGTAGGCGCACGCGAAGCCGCTCGCCCTCCCGCCCCGACACCGCGCCCGCGACGGCCTCGCGCGCGGCACTCTCGCTGAAGGCGAAACTGAAATAGCGCGCAGACGCCGCGAGGCGCTCGATGTGCCGCTCGAAGAGCCAGACCCCCTTGCCCGGCTCGTAGAGCATGGTCTCGATGAGCTCGAAGGAGCGCGGCGGATCGGTCAAGAATTTCATCTTGAGCAGGCACTCGGCGTATTCCTTCTCGCCCTGGGAATCGTAGACGACGCCCGAGCCGATGCCCATCTCGCCCGAGCCGTCGCGAAAGACGACAGGCGTCCGGATGGCGACATTGAACAGCGCCTTGCCGCCAGGCGCCAGGTATCCGATCGCGCCGCAATAGACACCTCTCGGCTCCGTCTCGTACTCGGCGATCAGCTCCATCGCGCGAATCTTCGGGGCACCCGTCACGGAGCCGGGCGGAAAGATGGCCTTCATCAGACGCTCGAGGTCCACATCCTTCTTGATCGTCGCCTGCACCCCCGAGGTCATCTGATGCAGCGTCCGGAAGGTCTCGACCGTGAACAGGTCGGTGACCGAAACACTGCCGATCTCGGCGATGCGCCCCAGATCGTTGCGCATCAGATCGACGATCATCAGATTTTCGGCGCGCTGCTTCTCCTCGCTCGACAACAGGCGGCGCGCCTCGGCGTCGGCCTCTGGCGTGCCGGCCCGCGGCGCCGTGCCCTTCATCGGCCGCGTGCGCACGATGCGCCCGTCCTGCTCGATGAACAGCTCCGGCGAAGCGGACAGCACAGTGACCTCGCCGGTATCGACGATGGCGCCGTAGGCCACTCTCTGGCGCTGACGCAGGTCCCTGTAGAACGTGAGCGGCGATCCCGCGAGGCGGAAACGAGCCTTGAAGGTCAGATTGAGCTGATAGATGTCGCCGGAGCGGATCTTCTCCTGCACGTTGCGGAACCGCTCGACGTAGGCGTCGCGCTCCCAGGCGCGGGTCACATCCGTGAATTGGTAGGTGCCGCTGCGTGTGTGGGTGGCGAGCCAGCGATCGACCTCGTTCTCGGTCATCGCGCGGGGCGCGGGGTAAAGCCCGAACCAGAGGAGTGGAACCGTACGGGTTCCTGGAAAGAGGTTCTCGAGCCGCGGCTCGAGCACGTAGCCGAGCTCGTAGGAGAAGAAGCCGGCGGCGTTGAGCCCGCCAGCCACCGCCGCTTCGAGGCGGGCAATGGCTCCTGCGACGTCGGCCGGCTTGTCCGCACGCACGATATCCACAGGACTGGAGAACAACAGCGAGGGATCACCCTTGCCGGTGCTGTTGTCGAACAGCACGAAGGTCTCCTCGAGGCGCGCCTGGGCGTGGGAGGACGCTGCCCGTTCCATCTCGACCTTCTGATTCTTTCCCATCGGGCCCGCTCGTTCCTGACAACTCCGGTGGCGAGCCCCACGTGAAGCCTTCCCGAGCCATCGGCGTCTCGGGATGCGGCACGTAGAGCGTGTCGCGTCTCACGGGTTGCATCGGCCAATTGCCGCTCCGGCGGTTGCGAGCCGTCCGGTGCCCGGTTTCTATCATACTATCGGAGGTGCACCGGCCCGAGGAGTGGCGCACCATCAGAGGCGCCGCCGCACTTGGCCGCACGTGTCGATGATGGCCCCGCCCGACCGGACCGCCTCTTTGCGCAATCCCGCTCGCTCAGGCCTCGTGCAAGAAGGACTTCACAAGACAGGAATTCGTGCTATAGAGCCGGGATCGAGCCGCCCGGTGAGGGCGGCTTTTGTGTCGGCACGGCAAATCGCCACCGCCGGCCATGCTGGCTCCCTCGTCAATCACCTTGCGCATGTCGGGGAGCAAGCGATCCATGTTGGTGACGCGGGGTGGAGCAGCCCGGTAGCTCGTCAGGCTCATAACCTGAAGGTCGTTGGTTCAAATCCAGCCCCCGCAACCATCGAGACTTGAATTCCAGGATCCTGGGTTCCGGCGCCGTTGTTGCGCCGTGCCGCAAGGGCCAGAACCGCCGCAAGCTCTCCCTCCAATTCCAGGTTGACCTCGCCGCGGCTTCCCCCGGGCATGATGCGAATGGTCCGGATCATGCTCGGCAGTGCCGAGCAGGCCTCCGCGGCGATGGACGGAGCCCCTCACAGGCCTTTGGCCGGCGGCGCTTTGTCAAAGCGGAGGAACGTGCGCACCGCGACGGCTGCTGCGTCCCTAAGTCCCGCGGCTGCTCACTGCCATCGAGCGGTTACGGGCGTTGAGCTTGCGCAGGATGCTGGTGACATAGTTGCGGATTGTCGAGACCGAAAGCCCGAGCCGCTCCGCGATCTCTCCGTTCGTCAAGCCCTCGGACATGAGCTCGAAAATCCGTTCTTCCTGCGAGTTCAGTTTCGCATGCGCCGGTTTCTCGATCTGACGCGGGGCCTCGCGGGCCGCGACAGAATGAGCGGTCAAGGCGGCAACGACACCTACTTCGTGGACAACTCGGGCGACAGGGTCATCGAGAACGGCGGCGCGGGGACCGACACGGTCTACGTCGGCACTGTCACGAGCTTCACGCTCGGGAACAATGTCGAGAACCTCGTCTACACGGGCACGGCAAACAACACGAGCTGGCGCGGCAATGCCCTCGACAACGCGATCGCGGGCGGCTCGGGCAGCGACCGGATCCAGGGCGACAATGGCAACGATCACCTGTTGGGCAATGACGGCAACGACACGCTCTCCGGCGGAAACGGCACTGACCGCCTCTACGGCGGCGCGGGCGCCGACAGCCTGGACGGCGGCGCAGGCGACGATAGCCTCGACGGCGGCGCGGGCGCAGATACGTTGAACGTCTCCAACGGCAACGACAGGATCCTTCTCCGACCGGGCTTCGGCAACGACGCCGTGACGGGTTTCGATTCGAACGCAACCGGAGGCCAGGATCTAATCGACGTCACCGCATACGGCTACACCGCCGATGCGATCGGCACAGACATCGTGATCGCCGGCAGCGCCACCGCGACGACCATCACGATTGCGGGCGACGTGCTGACGCTCGCCGGCGTCAATGTCGCCACCGTGAATCAGCAGGACTTCCTCTTTGCCTGAGGCCTTCGGCCACGGAGGTGCAGGTCCGCGGCCTGGCGGCGCGAAAGTGTTGATGACCGCAGGCGTCGCATACTCGGCACACGAATGATCCCTATGCCTACTGCTGGTTTCGGTCTGCACGAGTGTTGCGATCTCGATGCCGGGTATAATGGAGCCACTTTGAAAAAGGTCAGTGCAGGGAACCCGCGGAACGAAGAGCGGCGATGAGTGCGCTGCCCTTTCGCGGACGTGCGCCACCATCCCTTATCCGACGAGGCCAAGAGCCGGGCCCGTCGTACCAGTACGCCGCGCTCCGTGACGAAGTCGGCGGCCGTCCGTCTGCACCGATGCGCTTCCGGATCTGGTCGAGGGCCTGAGCCACCCCAGCCCGCCGCTCGACCTCGACTGACCACGCCTGCTCCTCGAGCGAGCCCCGCTCGCATACCGGAAAGGCCTGTCGGCAGCCCTCGCGTTGGCCGTCACGACCCTCGTCTTCCTGCTTTCCGCCAGATAGCCCCGCAAGAGCCGTCACTTCTTTGTCGCCTTGACATAGGTCTCCATCGGCGGGCAGGCGCAGACGAGGTTACGGTCGCCATAGACGTTGTCGACCCGGTTGACCGGGGGCCAATACTTGTCGACCCGGAAGGCGCCGGCCGGAAAGCAGGCGGCCTCGCGCGAATAGGGCCGATCCCATTCGCCGATCAGGTCCTCCACCGTATGGGGCGCGTTCTTGAGCGCGTTGTTCCTCTTGTCCGCTCGCCCTTCCTCGACGGCGCGCGCCTCCTGGCGTATGGCGAGCATGGCGTCGCAAAACCGATCGAGCTCGGCCTTGGTCTCGGACTCCGTAGGCTCGATCATGAGCGTGCCGGCAACCGGCCAGCTCATCGTCGGGGGATGGAAGCCACAGTCGATGAGGCGCTTGGCAATGTCGTCGACCGTCACTCCGGCGCTTTCGAGGAGCGGGCGCGTGTCGATGATGCACTCGTGGGCGACGCGGCCCGTCCTTCCCGTGTAGAGCACGGGATAGGCGCCCGCAAGCCGCTTGGCGATATAGTTGGCGCTGAGGATGGCCACACGCGTCGCCTGCGTGAGGCCCGCCCCGCCCATCATCAGGCAATAGCTCCAGGACACGGGCAGGATCGACGCCGAGCCGAACGGCGCGGCCGCTACCGTCATGGCGTTCCGTCCCGTTTCAGGGTGACCGGGCAGGAATGGGGCGAGATGCGCCTTGACGCCGATCGGACCCATGCCGGGACCGCCGCCGCCGTGGGGGATGGCAAAGGTCTTGTGCAGGTTGAGGTGTCCTACGTCGGCGCCGAGATCGCCAGGGCGCGCGAGCCCGACAAGCGCATTCATGTTCGCCCCGTCGAGATAGACCTGGCCGCCGTTGGCGTGCGTGATGGCGCAGATCTCCTCGACCGTCTCCTCGAACACGCCGTGTGTCGACGGATAGGTGATCATGGCCGCCGCGAGATGGGCGGCGTTCGCCTGGGCCTTGGCTCGGAAATCGGCGAGGTCGATGTTGCCCTTCGCATCGGTGGCGACCACGACCACCTTCATCCCGCACATCGAGGCAGAGGCCGGATTGGTGCCGTGCGCGGAGGCGGGAATGAGGCAGACGTCGCGCGCTCGTGCTCCGCGGCTCCGGTGATAGGCTCGAATGACCAGGAGACCCGCATACTCGCCCTGCGCGCCCGAATTGGGCTGCATGGAAAAGGCATCGTAACCCGTGATCTCGCAGAGCCTGCTCGAAAGGCCGGCAATGAGCTCGGCATAGCCCCGTGCCTGATCCGCAGGCGCGAACGGATGGATCTCGGCGAACTCCGGCCATGTGATGGGCAGCATCTCGGCTGTCGCGTTGAGCTTCATGGTGCACGAGCCGAGAGGGATCATCGCGCGGTCGAGCGCCAGGTCGCGATCGGCGAGGCGGCGCATGTAGCGCGTCATCTCGCTCTCGGCCCGGTTCATATGGAAAATGGGATGCGTGAGATAGGAGGACCGGCGGATCAGCGCCTTGGGGAGACGGTAATCTGGATGCTCGTCGCAATAGACGAGTTCGTAGCCGCCGAAGGCGCGCCAGACGGCTTCCAGCGTCGCGGGCCGCGTGCGCTCGTCGACCGAGATCCCGATGCGATCCAGGCCGACCTTGCGCAGATTGATGCCGTTGTCGACCGCGTTCTTGAGGATCAGTCCCTGATAGGGGCCGACATCGATGGTGATTGTATCGAAATAGGCCTCGGGGCGAATCCTGAATCCCAGAGCTGCGAGGCCGTCAGCAAGCCTCGCGGCCTTGCGATGGATGCGCTCGGCGATGGCCTTGAGCCCCTTGGGACCGTGGAAGACGGCGTACATCGAGGCGATGATGGCGGGCAGCACCTCGGCGGTGCAGATGTTGGAGGTCGCACTTTCCCGGCGGATATGTTGCTCGCGCGTCTGGAGCGCGAGCCGATAGGCCCGGTTCCTGCGCGCATCGATGGAGACGCCGACCAGACGTCCCGGCATGGCGCGCTTTAGCGCATCCTTGACCGCGATGTAGGCAGCGTGCGGTCCGCCGTATCCCATCGGCATTCCGAAGCGCTGCATGGAGCCCACGGCGATGTCGGCCCCCATCTCCCCCGGGGGCTTCAGGAGCGTCAGCGCCATGGGGTCAGCCGCGACGGCGGCGATCGCGTTGGCAGCATGCAGCCTCGCGATCGGCTCCGTGAAGTCGTGGAGCTCTCCGGTCACACCCGGATACTGGAAGAGTGCGCCGAAGACGTTCTCCGGCTCGAGATTCTCGAACGGATCGCCGACGGCAATGTGCCAGCCGAGCGGCTCGGCCCGGGTCCTGACAACGGCGATGGTCTGCGGCAGGCAGCTCGCGTCGACGAAGAACGTGCCGGCCTTCGACTTGGCGACGCGATGGGCGAGAGCCATTGCCTCGGCCGCCGCCGTGGCCTCGTCGAGGAGCGAGGCATTGGCGATGTCGAGGGCCGTGAGGTCGGAGACCAGGGTCTGGAAATTCAACAGAGCCTCGAGCCGGCCCTGGCTGATCTCGGGCTGGTAGGGCGTATAGGCGGTGTACCAGGCTGGATTTTCGAGGATGTTGCGCTGGATGGCGGGCGGCATGATCGTGCCGTGGTAGCCCTGTCCGATGAGCGAGGTCAGCACCTGGTTCTTGCCCGCGATCTCTCGCATCCTGTCGAGGCAGCCGCGCTCGGACAAGGGACGGCCGAAATCGAGGGGAACGGTCCGGCGAATATTGCCGGGAACGGTCTCCTCGATGAGAGCCTCGAGGCTTTCGGCGCCTACGACCCGCAGCATGTCGTCGATCTCGTCGGGCGAGGGCCCGATGTGGCGGCGATTGGCGAAGTCGTAGGGCTCGTATCTTGGCGCCGAGGCCATGGGTGCTCCGAGTTATCCGATGAGCTTCCTATAGGCGGCCTCGTCCATGAGACCGGCGAAACCCGTCACATCTGTCAACCTCAGCTTGAAAAACCAACCGCTGCCTTGCGGAGACTCATTGACGAGCGCCGGATTGCCGGCAATCGCCTGGTTGATCTCGACCACCTCGCCGGAGAGCGGTGCAAAGACATCCGTGGCCGCCTTGACCGACTCGACGACCGCTGCGCTGTCGCCCTTGCCGAGCTTGGCCCCGACCTCGGGCAATTGCACGTAGACGAGATCGCCCAAGAGGGTCGCGGCGTGCTCGGTGATGCCGACGGTCGCAATGTCTCCGTCGAGAGTCAGCCATTCGTGCTCCTCGGTAAATCTCATCAAGGTGTCCTCCACGCGCAGGGCGGCTCAGCCGCGTTTGTATCTCGGCGCCAGGAACGGCAGCGGCGCGACCGTGACGAGCAGGCGCTTTCCCCTCACCTCGGCGAGAATCCTGCTCGCCGGTCGAGCCAGGCCGGCGGGAAGATAGCCCATGGCGATGGGGGCATCGAGACTGGGTCCAAAGCCCCCGGACGTGACGGCGCCAACCGGTGTCACGCAGGTCTCATCGGGGTAAAGCGGCGTGCCGGCCCGCACCAAGGCCCTCCCCTGCGGTCGTAGACCCACGCGCAGGCGAGCCGGCCCGCGTGCGAGCTGGTCGAGGATGACCGGAGCGCCGGGAAATCCGCCGGACCGAGCTCCGCCGCTCCGGCGCTCCTTCTGGATCGCCCACGCAAGCCCGGCCTCTACGGGTGAGGTCGAGGCATCGATGTCGGAGCCGTAAAGGCATAGCCCGGCCTCCAGGCGCAGTGAATCGCGCGCGCCAAGCCCGATCAATGCCACGTCCTTGCTCTCGAGCAGCCCCTCGGCAATCTCGCGTCCGAACCTCGCAGGCGTCGAGATCTCGAAGCCGTCCTCGCCCGTGTACCCCGAGCGCATCACCACGCAGGGCGCGCTCATGATGTCGAGGCTCGCCACATCCATGAACCGCATGGCCGTGCAACCGGGCGCCAGCCGGCGAAGGGCCTCCTCGGCCTTCGGTCCCTGCAGGGCGATCAGGGCGCGGTCCAGTCTTGCGATCTCGCAATCCCGGGAAAGCTCTAAGCGCAGGAGCTGCTCGTCCGCATCGCTCCGCGCAGCATTGACGATCAGCATGAGATGGTCGCCGCGGTTGGCCACCATCAGATCATCGAGAATTCCCCCGGTGTCGTTGGTGATGAGCGCGTAGCGAAGCCGGCCCGGTGCAAGACCCAGGAGATCGACGGGGACGAGCCGCTCGAGACTGCGCGCTGCATCACCGACATTCCCGGATTTCGCCCGCACGGCAATCTGGCCCATGTGGGAGACGTCGAACAGGCCGGCGGCGGAGCGCGTATGCAAGTGCTCTTTCAAAATACCGGGCGCGAACTGAAGCGGCAACTCGTAGCCCGCGAAGGGGACCATGCGCGCCCCGCACTCGACGTGGAGTGCATGCAGAGGCGTCCGCTTCAGAGCGCCCATCGATGCGCCGGCCGGCCCGTCGCTCATGCTTTGCCCTCGAGATCGAGCTTTCCGCACCTATTCTCGTCCCGCACAGAGCAGCCCACAAGCCCGACTTCGGTCCGGCATTAAACCGACCGAGGCGTCAAGGAGATCACATGCTCGCGGCAGATCGCCAGCCGAGAATACGATCGACGGCCGCTTCGAGATTGTCGGCGACGCACTCGGGTTGCAACTGCCACTCGTTTTCCTCGCCGGGACGATACTTGCCGGTCCTGACCAGGATTCCTCCGATGCCGAAACGCCTGGCGCCGGCGACGTCGGCCTCTGCGTCATCGCCGATCATGACGACGCGGTCCATGGCGCAACCGAGACTGTCGAGAGCAAGATTGAAGAACTCGGGCGATGGCTTGCCAAGCAGCACGGCCTCTCTTTTGGCGGCATATTCGAGCGCCACCACGAAAGGACCGGCATCGAGGCTGAGCTCGCCGTCACGATCTTTGAAATTCCGGTTCTTGGCCAGGGCAAGGAGCCCGGCTCCGGCTGACAGCTTGCGGAATGCCGCATTGAGTCGGTCATAGGTGAAGTGCTCGCCCGCATCGCCGACGACGACGGCCTCGGAGCCGCCTCGCGCCAGTCCGGCAAAGTCCTCCTCCAATGCCGGATGCACGACCAGGAACGGAGATTGTCCGTGCCGCTCCAGGACTGCGCGCGCCATGAGGGCCGGAGTGATGAGCTCGTGGCCGGACACATGAAGCCCCATCCGGCCGAGATCCAGAATGACCTCGCGCCGCGGCCGACGCGTCGTATTGGTGATGAAGCGTAGAGCTATCCCGGCCTCGCGAAGCCGGTCGATTGCCGCGATGGCCCCGTTAATCGGAGCATTCCCCACATAAACCACTCCCCCGAGGTCCAGAAGCACGCCTCGCACGCGGTGCGTCTCGATCGCGCTCGGCTGCACGTCCATCCTCCCAGGAATTTTTCCATTCGGGCCGCTCGCGGCTGCGCCGCTTGCCCGAAGCAAGATTGCGGCAGGTTGCACAGCGGCCCGGAGAGCCTGTCTTACCGATCATGGGCCGCCTCGCAAGGAAGCCAAGAATGCACTATTCTCCTCTCATCTGCATTCGCCGCCCCAGTCGTGCCGCACCAGCGGAGACAGTCATGCCGAAGGGCCCGGCCATCGAGATCACGTACTGCAGACTCTGTGGCTGGGGTCTGCGGGCGGGCTGGATGGCCCAAGAGCTGCTGACGACCTTCGCAGAGGAGCTTGGCTCGGTAACTCTCACTCCCGACGTCACCGGAGGCGTCTTCGAGATTCGATTGGAGGGGGAGCTCATCTGGTCGCGCACGGACAAGGGTCGCTTTCCCGATATCAAGGAGGTGAAGCGGCTGGTCCGTGATCACGTTGCTCCCGGCCGATCGCTCGGGCACGTCGACGAGACATAGCAAAGCCTCCCTCCCGGGCACGCCCAGTGGACGCCGGCACTCCCCGGATCGGCGACGGCTTACGCGGCTCTCGGGGTCGCCGATCCCACATTCTTCTCGTACTCTGCCCGTAGCATCACGGCGTACAGCCATCCATCGATGTCCGACTGCCGCCTCGATGCCACGGCCTCTGCCTCTTCCTTCGTGTCGTGCTCCGATACGAGGATCAGCTCCATGAGCTCGAGCTGCTCCATGTCGCCGCAACTGTCCGTTCGCTTGGCCGCGCCGGACTCGCCGACCTTGGCGACAACAACCCATCCCTTGCCACTCATTGCGAATGTCCTCCGACCACGGTGGCCCCGCGCTGGCGGCCGGTGCCGCTTGCGGGTCAGAAGAACGCTTTGCCGCATTGGCTCCGGCCCCTGGCGCGTCCGCCTACCAAAATAGGGCATATAAGCACTCCCAGCCCCCTTTACAGAGCCAAGCGCGACACCTGCCCGCCACCTGCTATCCGTCGACGATACTCCGTCGCAGCCGGATGGAGCCTGGTGAACGAGTCGTCCTCCCGCTCCGGCTGTCAGGCGGCATTTGCCGCTGCGAGCACGTTCTTGGCATCCTCACGAACCTTCTCCAGAGCCGCGATCGCCTCGTTAACGAAGCGATCGATCTCGGCGTACGTCATGAGGTGTGGAGAGATGGCGAGATCGGCTGCCCGGCTGAGGGTGCTCGATTTCACGTAGAATTGAACGGACGCATCCGAATGAAGGGGCTCATCCCGGCCGCCTCGCAGGTGGAAGCCGAAACGGCCAATGGTCTCCTCGATCTGCATGGCATGGCCTCCTCGCACGCAACGCCGCCTCCCCTGCTCCTACACCACGTCCCGGGACGCAAGCCGCGGCCTCCCGCCGCGCGTCCTTCGCGGGGCAGCAAATCCTGTTTCGACATCAGCCTAGCTCAAGTCGATCTCGCCCGTCACGATATGCAGGAGCTTGGTGCCGTCCGCCGTCAGGACCATCTTGACCTTGAGCGTGCCCTTGCCGCGCAGCGCGTTCTCGCGCACGACACGCTCGATCTCCTGCTGCGAGGTAACTCCGACCTGCTTCAGGAACTTGCGCATGGACATGTTGAAATTGTCGGATTCCATAGCCTCCTCCCTGGGTGTGTCGATCAGCGCATCGCCGCGGTTTCGGGAGCGACGGCAAGGTTACGCTCTGGAGACCGGCCGATGCCGTGGAGCCTTTAGCCGCGTCGTCAAGATATAGGGAAGGGGAGCGGCCGCCCATACGCCCCTTGAGGCGCCAGTCGGCCTATGCACCAGAACGCCAGCGGATCATGTCTGAAAAGTCGAGCGTCGCAATGATTTCTTTGCTAGAATATTGAAATGGCAAACGCACGCCGGCGAGGTCCGGGAGTGGGCCGTTGCCCGCCGCGCCCCTGACGCCCGCGGACCAGACCCTCTCCGGCACATCATTCACCGAGAGGAGCATCGGCCATGGAAACCGATCGCAGTAGTGCAAGTCGGCAGGAGAGCGGCAGCGAGGCGACATCCTCGGAGGCTGTCGCGGTCTTCCACACCGCAGAGGCGCTTCAGGAGGCCGTCGACAAGCTGATGGACCACGGCTTCAGCCATGCCGCGATCAGCGTGCTGGCGAGCGAGCAGGCGATCGCTGCAAAGCTGGGACGAGCCTACCAGTCGACGACGGAGCTGGAAGAAGACCCCGATGTGCCGCGGGCCATCTATGTGCCCGACGAGTCGATCGGCGCAGCACAAGGGGCTGTCATTGCGGCGGCCGCGTATTTTCCGGCCGTTATTGGCAGTCTCGCCGTTGCCGCCTCGGGCGGCACGCTGCTCGGCGCCGTGGCAGTCGCGGCGATAGCTGGGGGAGCAGGCGCCGGCGCGGGCGCAGTCCTCGGCCGCTTCATCGGGCGGGAGCATGCCGCACATCTCGACGAGCACATTCGGCACGGCGGCCTTCTCCTGTGGGTGCGGACACCCGATCCCGGCCATGAGAGGACGGCCATTGATGTGTTGAGGCGATGCGGCGGAGCAGACGTGCACCTGCATGAAATGCAGCCGGCGAAGCGACTGGACTCGATTCCGACGCGGCGACCCCTGGTGTCGTTGGGACCAGCTGCGTAGGGCTCTTGCGCTGCGGGGCCTCGCATAACGGGTTTCTCGGCGCGATCATTCAATGGAGGCAATCGATGGCAATCTCACTCTCGCTCCAGCAATATCTCGATGGTCGAGGCGTGGACTACGAGACGTTGACCCACGAGCGGACACTGCGCTCCTCGGACACGGCGGAGATCAGCGCCATTTCCGAGGACAACCTCGCCAAGGGCGTGCTCCTGAGGCGCAAGGGCGGATATCTCCTGGCGATTGTTCCCGCGTCGTGCCATGTGCGCATCGACGCCGTTGCCGAATGGATGAAGCAGCCGGTCCACATGGCAACCGAGGCGGATGTGGCCAACGTCTTCGATGACTGTGAGCTGGGCTCCGTCCCGCCGGTGGCCGGCGCCTACGGACTACCTGCCGTGATGGACGAAAGTCTCGAAGGCTTCAGCGACATCTACTTCGAGGGCGGAGACCATCGCACCCTCGTACACCTCAGCGGCCGTGACTTCCACAACCTGACGAGAGAGGTGCCGCACGCCAGGATCGGTGCGCGCAACCATTGATGACTCGTCATCGGACGGAGCCGCGTGTGCCCAATCCCGTCGCGTTGG
>Ga0233425_10003689_pt1 | contig 27216 bp, 21 predicted proteins | sample Watercolumn_Towu_2_FD_181712 | JGI IMG/M metagenome (GOLD analysis project Ga0233425, IMG submission 181712) | Freshwater microbial communities from Lake Towuti, South Sulawesi, Indonesia - Watercolumn_Towuti2014_140_MG | ecosystem: Environmental > Aquatic > Freshwater > Lake | place...
CACTTCCTTCCTGTAGTCGCTCAGGACCGGGAAGTTCAGCTTGTACTCGGCTGCGAACTTCTTGTTCGGGTGCACGCCGTCGACGCTCACTGCCAGCACCTGCGCGTTTGCGCTGTTCAACTCGTCGAGCGAGTCTCGAAACGCGCACATCTCCTTGTCGCACACCCCCGAGAAGACGGCAGGAAAGAACGCGAGGATCAGGTTCTTGCCGCGGTAGTCGCCGGGCCCTTGCATCTTGCGATCAGTGTCGGGCAGCTTGAAGTCAGGCGCGGTCTCTCCAACCTTCACGGGCATGGTGCGGGCTCCTCCCTCGAAGCGTCCAGGGTCGGCGATGTTCGGCGAGGTCGGATTATGCCACGGCCTCCCCGGCCGCTGGCTTCAGGGTCAGCCGGCGCTGGCGACCACCTTGCGCACGGCCTTGCCGGCGGTCTTCCCGTCGACCGCCATGGCGACCTTGATCACGCCATCGCTGCGGTCGGCGTACATCTGATACGCCGCCGAGACATCGGCCCACGACCGGTTGTGGGTCTTCAGCTTGCCGGGATCGATCCAGCCGCGGTCGCGCAGCGCCACGATCTCGCGTATCTCCTGGACCGGAGTCGGCCCCGCAGCGACGACGGTGGGAATCACCTTCACCTGCTTGCCCATCCACGTCCGGTGGCTGAACTGAGCGGTGTCCTGGGTGATGAGGCTGAAGCTGATCACCGTACCCATGCGCTTGACGAGCTTGATGCAGGTGTCGAGCCCCTTCGGGTCGGCCGAGGCATCGACGAAGAAGTCGATCCCCTCACCCCTCGTGATCTCTGCGAGCGCTTCTTCGACGTTCTCACGGCTGGGATTGATCGTGTGCGTCGCGCCAAGTTCGAGCGACTTCCGAAGCCTGTAGTCCTCAAGGTCGAGGCCGATGACCTGGACCGCGCCCTGCTTCTCGGCGATCATCGTGAACGACAGCCCGATGCCTCCCTGGCCCAGGATGGCGATCCGCTTGCCCATCGGGTTGCCCCAGTGCTTGGCGGAGTAGAGGACCGTCCCCGAGTGCTGGCACATGACCCACTCGTCGAGACCGCCCCAGTCCGGCACCGGGATGATGCGGTCGGGGCTCTGGACCGTGAATTCGGCCAGCCCCGCCACCTTGCGCGGGATCACGATCACTCGCTGCCCCGCTTTGATCGACGGTGCCCGGCTCTCGACCACGACGCCTGCGCACTCGTGGTTTGGCGCGCCCACCGCGAGCGGGTAGTGCTCCTCGCCCAGGTCGGGCGCCCATTCCAGGTAGATGTCACTGCCGCAGACCGAGACCTGTTCGATCTTGATCAGGCACTCGCCGTCGGCCGGCTTCGGCTGATCCGTCTCGACCCATTCGAACGTCTTCGGCGCGACCAGCTGGACAGCTTTCATGCACGACTCCGATGGCGGGGTGTCAGATCGGGCCCGGGTACGGCGCCCCGGCGGCCGGCGGGTGATTGTACACATATAATCGCCGCTCGCCGCGGCAACCCACCGTAACTTGCCGCAAACGAAGGTCGCCGACCTGCAGAGGGGGCACTCAGTGAAGGTCACCAAGATCGAGACGATCCGGGTCGGCGAGTTCCCGTCGCTCATCTGGGTCCAGGTCCACACCGACAAGAGGGGTGTCGTCGGCCTCGGTGAGACCTGGTACGCCGCCAGCACCGTTCAGGCAGCCATCCACGACCACTTCGGTCCACTCTTGATAGGGCGTGACCCGCGCGCGGTCGAGCGCCACTGGATGGACATGTTCGCCCTGTCGGACCACGCGGGCTACGGGGGGGCCGAGATGCGGGCAATCTCGGCGCTCGACATGGCGCTGTGGGACATCAGGGGCCAGGCCGCCGGCCTCCCCGTCTACCAGATGCTCGGCGGCACCGTCCGCGACAAGATCCGCGTATACGCGACCGGGGCGCCGTACGACAAGTGCGGCGACCTTGCAAAGGAGCTGCGAGACGAGGGCATCACGGCCATGAAGATGGGACCGACGATCCCACTCGCGCTCGCCACCGACGGCCAGTTCTTGACGCCGAAGGACCTCGATCGGGCGCTGAAACCGATCCGCGATGTCCGCGACGCCGTCGGCATGGACGTACAGATCGCCAACGACGGTCACGGCAAGTGGAACCTGCCGTGCGCAGTCCGGATCGCGCAGGCGATGGAGCCCTACGACATGATGTGGCAGGAAGACCTCATGCCGCTCATGAACTGGGAGGCGCTCCAGCGGCTGCAGGAGTCCACGAAAACGCCTGTTTGCATCTCGGAGCGGCTGCTCACGAGGTGGCAGCACCGGCAGTTCATCGAGAGCGGCGCGGCGCGGATCGTCATGCCCGACCTGATCTGGGCGGGCGGAATCTCCGAGACCTACAAGATCGGCGTGCTGGCGTCGGCACACCAGGTGCCATTCGCTCCCCACGATGCAACCGGCCCGGTGAACATCTTCGCCTGCGCGCAGGTGTGCATGTGCTCGCCCAACGCCATGATCCTGGAGCACGTGCGGTCGTTCCATCGCGGCTGGTACGGCCGGTTCGTCGACCCCAACCTGGACATCCGGGACGGCTTCATGCACGCGCCCCAGCGGCCGGGGATCGGAACGCGCCTGCGACCCGAGGTGAGGGAGCGCCCGGACGCGATCGTGCAGGTGAGCGACACTCCCGGCGACAGCTTGATCGATGCGTGGGGCGACGCGCCCCAGCGGTCGCGCGAGATGCAGAGGTTCCTCGACGAGGAGCACGCACGCCGGCTGCAGGGGACCGTAATCCCGAAGACCTTGGCGTTCGAGGCGACACCCCGGCGGCCGGCGCCCGCCAGCGGCAAAGCCTCGAGGGCCGGACGGGCCCGCCGGGCAAGCCGAGGCCGATGACGCCGGGGTGATCATCACCCGCATCGAGACGGTCCGGGTCGGTGAGTTCCCCGACCTGATCTGGGTACAGGTTCACACCGACTCGGGGATCGTCGGCCTGGGCGAGACCTGGTACGCCGCCAGCGGGGTGCAGGCCCTTGTCCACGATCATTTCGGACCGCTCCTGATCGGCCGGGACCCGGCCGATGTCGAGGCCCACTGGACCGAGATGTTCAGGCTGTCGGACCACGCCGGGTACGGCGGAGCGGAGATGCGGGCCGTATCGGCGCTCGACACCGCCCTCTGGGACATCAAGGGCAAGTCCGCGAGGATGCCCGTGTACGCGCTGCTCGGCGGGCCAGTGAGGGTCCAGGTACCGGTCTACAACACATGTGGCGTTTACGGTGAGATCGAGGACGGGCACAACGTCTTCCGGGACGCGGGACGGCTGGCCAAGGAGCTGCTCGACGAGGGCGTCCGGGCAATGAAGATGTCGCCCACCGATTTCATGGCCCTGGAATCATCTGGACAGCTGCTCGACCCGGTCGATCTCGAGCGGGCACTTGGACCCGTGCGGCGGATCAGAGACGCGGTCGGAATGGACATTCAGGTGGCCAACGACGGTCACGCCAAATGGAACCTTCCGAACGCGATCCGGATCGCCCGGGCGATGGAACCGTACGAGATCATGTGGCACGAGGAGCTGCTGTCCCCGTTCAACGAGAGGGCGCACCTGCAGCTTCAGGAATCGACCCGGACGCCCGTCTGCGTCGCCGAGCGCCTGATGTCCCGCTACCAGTTCCGGCGATTCATCGAAAACGGGTCGGCCCGGATCGTGATGCCCGACCTCGTCTGGACCGGTGGGATATCCGAGACCTTCAAGATCGCAATCCTTGCGTCCGCCCATCAGGTGCCGGTCGCTCCGCACGACTGCACCGGCCCGGTGAACATGTTCGCCTGCGCGCAGATCTGCATGGCGGCGCCCAACGTGATGATCATGGAGTCGAACCGTGCGATGCACCGCGGCTGGTACGAGCGGTTCGTGACGCCGAACGCTGACATCCGGGACGGGTACCTCCATGCGCCGGAGGAGCCTGGGATCGGCACCACGCTTCGGCCGGAAGTGCGCGAGCGTTCCGATGCCACGGTAGTAGTCAGCGATCAAGCACGGGAGCCGTGGCTGACGTCGAGGCGGCGATACACTTTTCCACCACCCGATATACAGGCCGAGATCGAAGCGGCCCGAAGGGCGCGCAGGGGAGGGCATGGGTGACGCTGAAGAACGCACGAGTGGGCCGGGTCGTGGCGACCTGCCTGAGCCCTGTCGCAGGTGTCCCGAAGCATCCACAGAGCGAAGTCGAGGTCTTCACGGGCGGCGTGCGCGGCGACTTTCACTCAGGACCGGTCAACAGGCACAAGAAGACTGGACCGGCCGAGCCGAACACGCGGTCGATCAGCCTCGTGGCGAAAGAGGTGATGGACAACGTCGGCGAGGCGCTCCAGATCGAGCTTGAGCCGGGAGCGGTCGGCGAGAACTTCCTGATCGAGGGGCTCGGCGACCTCTCGGACCTCGAACCGGGCGACCTGGTCAAGCTGGGGCCGACCGTGACCGTGCTGGTGTCCGCGCAGAACGCACCGTGCACGACGCTGTCGGTGCACCACCCCGACATGGTCGGGTTCCTGAAGGGGAAGCGAGGCGTCGTCGGCAGAGTGCTGTACGTGGGATTCGTGAGACCGGGCGACCGGGCCGAGGTCGTCAAGAAGCCCCAGCCGCCGGCCGCGCCGGCTGCCGAAGCGAAGACATGACGCCGCAGCGGCTGTTCTTCATGGGCGCCGGGGCGATCGGCAGCTACCTCGGCGGCTTCCTTTCTCGTGCAGGGCACCATGTCACCCTCGTCGACATGTGGCCCGAGCACGTCGAGGCGATACGCGCACGGGGGCTGGCGGTGGCCGGGCCTCACGACCCGTTCGTGGCGCGGCCCACGGCGCTGCACCTCCACGAGGCGCAGAAGCTCGCCTCTGACTTCGACATCGCGTTCGTCGCGATGAAGTCTTACGACACCGCGTGGAGCACGCGATTCGCGGTGCGTTTCCTTGGCCGCGAAGGCTACGTCGTGTCGGCGCAGAACTGCTGGAACGACCCGGCGATCGCCGCGATCGTCGGCGCCGAGCGGGCGGTCGCGCTCGTCATGTCGAGGATCTCGGTCGCGGTGTGGGAGCCAGGGAAGGTCGAGCGCGGCGTCGAGAAGGGCAGTGCTACCGGATACAACGTGTTTCGTGCAGGCGAGCACGATGGGCGCATAACCCCACGTGTGAATCGGCTGGCCGAGATGCTCTCGGTGATCGACGCGTCGCAGACGACCGACAACATCTGGGGCGAGCGATGGGCGAAGCTGTCGCAGAACTCGATGAGCAACCCGGTCCAGGCGATGACGGGGATGGGGAACATCCAGGTCGCGTCGACGGCCCGCGGTCGGGAGATCACGATCCGGCTGGCCGCGGAGTCGGCGAAGGTCGGGCTGAAGCTCGGACTCCGGGTGCCGAAGTTCGGCGGCGTCGAGGCCGCGAAGTGGGCGACGGCGGACCGGGGCGACGTGTACGAAGAGCTCGATGCGATGCTAATGCCGCGCGACGGCAAGGCGCGCAACTGGCGGGCGTCGATGGCGCAGGACGTCGCAAAGGGCCGCAGGTCGGAGATCGACTTCATGAACGGCTACGTGGTCGCCCGCGGCCTCGAGGCAGGCGTGCCGACTCCGGTCTCGGCGGCGGTCGTCGAGCTGATGCACGACATCGACTCGGGGCGGGCCCGGCCCGGGCCGGCCAACGTCGACCTCGTCCTGCAGCGGGCCGGTTATTGACCCAGTTCGCCCTCGACCGCGTCCTTCCCTCGGCGCGGCTGGCCGACCAGGTGATGGTCGCCATCGACCTGGAGACGTCCGGGCTCGACGCCGACCGCGATCGGATCATCGAGATCGGGGCGGTCCGGTTTCGGTGGCGTGAGCGGATCGCGACCTTCTCGTCGCTGGTCAATCCTTCATTGAAGCTCGATCCGGCGATCATCGGCCTGACCGGGATCCAGCAGTCGGACGTCGACGCCGCCCCACCGTTTTCCGAAGTCGCGCCGGCGCTCGAGGCGTTCCTCGGCGAACACCCGATCGTCGGCCACCGGGTCTCCTTCGACCTGAGCTTCCTGCGCTCGCATGGTGTCCGGCTGAACCCGCCCGTGTACGACACCTTCGAGCTGGCGAGCGTCGTCCTCCCCGGCGGGCCGGAGTACGGCCTCGGCGCCCTGGCCGATCTCTTCAAGGCCCAGCATGACAACCCGCACAGGGCCCTCTCCGACGCCCTTGCGACCCAGGCGGTGTTCGCCGAGCTGTGCGAGGCGCTGGTACAGCTGGATAGCGGCGTGCTGGCCGCGCTCGTCCGTCTCGGACGCGCTCAGGGCTGGGGGGTGTCGCGCCTGGCGGGCAAGGTGCTGGAGGACCGCCCCGTCGGCGAGCGCCGCAGCAATGTCGGCCCACTCGGCGTCGACGAGCGGACCCTCGCGCAGAGGACGCGGCCGACGAAGGCATCGCGCAGCCTCGACTGGGTGTCGCCGGTGGGGCTCGAGTCGGTGCGCAGCATCTTCGAGCCCGGTGGGCACCTCGCCCGCCACATGCCCGGATACGAGCAACGGCCGCAACAGGTCGCCATGGCTGAGGCGGTGGCGGGAGCGGTCGAGGCTGGCGATCACCTGATCGTGGAGGCCGGTACCGGGGTAGGCAAGTCGCTGGCGTATCTGGTGCCGGCGGCCCTGCACGCGCTGGCTGGCAGGGGCGCCGTGGTGATCTCAACGAACACGATCAACCTCCAGCAACAGCTCCTCGACAAGGACATCCCGGCCGTCCGGGCGGTCCTCGCCGCTCTGGGGATCGACAGCGACAAGCTGCGCGCGGCGCAGCTCAAGGGCCGCTCGAACTACCTTTGCTACCGGAAGTGGTCGCACGCACTGGCCGTCGAGGGGATCGACAACGAGACGGCGCGCGTGCTCGGCAAGTGCCTGGTCTGGCTGCAGGGGACGACGACCGGCGACCGCGGGGAGCTCGGCATGGACCGGCGGGACCACGCGATGTTCACCCGGCTATCGGCGCAGGGGGCGGCCGGATGTCCTGCGCCCGAGGGGCCGTGCTTCCTGCGACGGGCGCGGACCGAAGCTCAGGCGGCCGATCTGATCATCGTCAACCACTCGCTGCTGCTGGCCGACCTCGCGATGGGCGGCGGCATCATCCCGCCCCACTCCGCGCTCGTGATCGACGAGGCCCACCACCTGGAGTCGGTCGCCACGAGCCACCTCGGTTTCTCGATCTTCCAGGCGCAGCACGAGGCCGATCTGGGCGAGATGGAAGGGGAGCGCGGCATCATCGCCGACGCCGTCCGTACCGCACACCTGTCCACGTCCGGCCCCGCCGCGCTCGACCCGCTCGCCCCGGTCGCAGCCGCGCTGAACGCGGACGTCGCCCGCGCCCGCCAGGCTGCGGTCGACTTCTACGCGGCCCTGAGCCGGACCGCGGTCGATCTGCTCGACGCGGCAGGCCAGACGTCCGACATCCGGGTGACGCTGCACACGCGGGCCCAGCCGGCGTGGTCGAACCTGGAGATCGCCTGGGAGAACCTGGACCTGACCCTCTCGGGGGTCGCAACCGGACTCCGCAACCTGTACCAGGCGATCGCAAGGTTCGCACCGGAGACCGACGAGCCGGTGCAGGCAGTCCAGCTGAACCTGTCGGGAGCGTCCGAGAGGGTCGCGGAGACCCGGGGCTGGCTGCGGCAGGCGATCGCCGAGCCGCACGCCGACATGATCTACTGGCTCACCTACCGCAAGCACGACGGCACGACCAACGTCAATGCCGCTCCGCTCGATGTGGCGCCGCTCTTGAAGGAAAAGCTCTTCGACCGCGAGCGCTGCGTCGTGCTCACGAGTGGCACACTCGCGTCCGGCAACGGCTTCGGGCGCCTGCGAAAGCTGCTCGGGATCGAGGGCGGCCGCGAGATGGCGCTCGGCTCGCCCTTCGACTTCGCGAAGGCGGCCCTGCTGGCGGTGCCCGACGACATGCCCGAGCCGTCAGCTCCTGGTTACAACCGAGCGGTCGCGGAGGTGATCCGTGAGGTCGCTCTTGCGACACGTGAGCGCACGCTCGTCTTGTTCACATCGAACTCGGCGCTCATGGCGGCGCGCGACATCCTGCGCGAGCCACTGAGGGGCGCCGGGGTGCGGGTTGTCGGGCAGGGCCCCGATGGCTCAGCCGCCCGGGTCATGCGGGCGCTGGGCGCGCACCCGGCGACTGTCGCGCTGGGCGCCGCCAGCCTGTGGGAAGGCGTAGATTTGGACGGCGTACCGATCAGGACGCTGATCGTCGCCCGGCTGCCGTTTCCAGTGCCGACCGACCCCGTGTTCGCGGCCAGGTCCGAGCTCTACGAGGACCCCTTCGGGGAGTACACGGTGCCCGAGGCCGTGCAGCGGCTGCGGCAGGGTTTCGGCAGGCTGATCCGAAGCAAGTCAGACCGTGGCGTCTGCGTGGTTCTGGACCGGAGGCTCACATCGAAGGCGTACGGGGCCGAGTTCATCAGGGCGCTGCCGGGATGCACGCTGACGCGGGTGCCCTGGCGGAACCTCGGCAGCACGATCAACGCCTGGATACGGAGCGGCCGGCACCCCTGACACTTTCGATCCCCGTCGGCCCCACGGTCGACCTCGCCAGCACGCTCGACGGCGGGCAGGCGTTTCGGTGGCGGCCAGACGGCGAGGGTTACCGGGGCGTGATAGGACGGCGTGTGTACCGCCTGTCAGAGAGGACCGACGGGATCGCGTTGGAGTCCTGCGACGGCGCGCCGATCGGTGGCCTCGACGCAACGACCGTCCGCCGCTACCTCGGACTCGACTACGATTTCGCCGGCTTCGTCGCCAGGTTCGCCGGCGACCCCTGCATGGGGCCGGCGCTCCGGGCCTGGCCCGGTCTGCGAGTCCTGCGGCAGGACCGCTGGGAGTGCCTGGTCGCCTTCATCTGCTCGTCGACCTCGAATATCCCCCGCATCAAGCGTGACGTCGATAGCCTCGTGACTGCCTGCGGCGACCGCATCGGCCCTGGACCGCACGACTTCACGTTCCCCAAGCCCGGCCGCCTCGCCGCCGCCGGCGAAGCCGCCCTTCGCAAGCTCGGGCTCGGCTTCCGGGCCCGGTCCGTCGCCCGCGCCGCCGAGGCGGTCGCCACCGGCGCCGTCGACCTCGACGCGGTCGCCGACATGCCCTACCGGGACGCCCTGGCCGCTCTGACGGCCCTTTACGGCGTCGGCGAGAAGGTGGCCGACTGCGCCCTGGCCTTCGCGTTCGACAAGCCCGAGGCCTTCCCGGTCGACCGCTGGGTCAAGCGTGCCCTCGTCGAGTGGTACGGCCTCCCGGAGAAGCTGTCGAACCAGAAAGCTGCGGAGTTCGCACGCGCGAAGTTCGGCGCCGACGCCGCCTACGTGAACCAGTACCTGTTCCACCGCCAGCGCCTGACCGCGCCGGCCGGCATCACAGGTACTCGGAGGCGCGCGCCTGCAGGATCGGGAGTCGTCGCCTCACGAAGAGGATCTCCTCATCCCTCGTCTTGACCAGGCCGTCGAGCCGGGCGCGCTTCAACTCATCGAGCAGCTCGCCGACGAGTGGCCCCCGGGGCACGCCGGTCGCAATCAGGTCGTCGCCCGAGGTCTCCGGGCGCACGCTGTTGAGAGTCTCCAGGTATGCCTGCAGACGTTCCCGCTGGAGTGTGGCCGGGGCGAGCGCGTGCTGGGCGCGAATGGCGTCGAGCGGGAAGGGCGCCAGGATGTCGACGACCTCGCTTGGCTTGAGGTCCGGGTTCTCGAGCAGCCGCAGCAATTGGCGCAGCCGGGGCCCAGCCAGCAATACCTCGTTCCATGTCCGCGGCGGCTCTAGCCGGGAGACCACCGCCTTCGATTCCTCCTCGGTCAGCCCGGCGCCGATCAGAGCGACGTAGTACACGACCTGGCCCGGCGTCGCCCGGCTGCTCGTGACAGGTCCGTCGCCTCCAGGCGGTGGCTGGCCCATGGCGTCCGACACCCGCTTCGCCACCCGGAGCGCCGGGTGGATCGCCGCCAGCACGCCTCGCTCCTCGGCGCTCGCGACCGAGGCCGCCCGCGTCGGCTCGGCCAAAATGCGTTCGAGCTCGGCGCGGATGCGTGGACCGCTCACGTGCTCAAGGTAGGGCGCATCCGCGGTCGCCCGCTCCGCGGTCCGCGGCTCGAACTGGAAACCGAGGCGTGCCTCGTACCGCAACCCCCGGAGGATGCGGGTAGGGTCGTCCTGAAAGCTCTTCTCGTGCAGGAGCCGGAGCCGCTTCATCGTGATGTCTCGCATGCCCCCGAAGAGGTCATGCAGCGTCCCGAACCGGCCGGGCCAAACGTCGATCGCCATGGCGTTGATCGTGAAGTCGCGCCTCGTCAGGTCCTCCCGAGCGTCGCCGGGCTCGACCACCGGCAAAGCGCCGGGAGAGGGGTACCGCTCGCGGCGGGCCATCGCGATGTCTGCGCTGATCGTGTCGGACTTCAGCTTCACAGTGCCGAAGACCGTCGCCGCCCTGGCCTCGCCCCGGACGCGCGCCGCCATCACCTGCGCGAACTCGCGCGCATGGCCGGCCACCATGAAATCGAGGTCGTAAACGGTCCGCTGAAGCAGCAGATCGCGCACCTGGCCGCCGACCAGGTACAGGCCCTGCACCTTCGATTCGCCCATCGCCGACGCCTGCGCGCCTGCGTCCTTGATGAACTCGAAGAATGGGCGTGGAAGCGCTCTTTCCATGAGCGCGGCGAGATTGGGCATCGCTCTTCCTGGGGGATTGCCGGGCTGGCCGGATTGTAGCAACGGGTCGTTGCTATTGTTCTTGCTAGACTTGGACGATTCTTGGGAGACGCCAGCCAGCCTTGACCACACAGCCAGGCACGGACCCCAGGCTGGCCGAGCTGGAGGCCCGCCTGGGCGTCGAGTTCAACGACCGGTCGCTCCTGAGCACTGCGCTCGTCCACGCTTCGTTCGTGAACGAGAACCCCGACGCCGGGCTCCAGTCCAACGAGCGAGTCGAGTTCCTCGGAGACGCAGTCGTCGACCTCGCCGTCGGCCATGCCCTGTTCGAACGGGCAGATGGTGCTACCGAGGGCGAGCTCACTGCACTTCGTTCCCTCGTGGTCCGCAGCGAGGCGCTGGCCGGGGCTGCTAACCGGCTGAGCCTCGGAGACTACCTGCTCATGGGGCGCGGCGAGCGGGCCAACCACGGTGCGGAACGTGTGTCGAACCTGGGCGACGCATTCGAGGCTGTAGTCGGCGCCATCCTCCTGGACCGAGGCTACGAAGCGGCGCGCGATTTCGTCGTGCGGTCCCTCTCACAGGAGCTGGAGACCGCCATCAGGGCGGAGTCGCCCAAGGATCCAAAATCGCGGCTCCAGGAGTTCGCGCAGGCGGCTGGCTGGGGACCCCCGGTGTACCGGACCGTTACGGCCGACGGTCCGGAGCACATGCGGAGTTTCACGGTCGAGGTCCTGGTCAGGGACCAGGTGGCCGGCAGCGGGACCGGGGCCCGCAAGCTCGACGCCGAGCGGCTCGCCGCGCAGCGAGCGTATGCATCGTTGATCGAAGAGCTCGCCGGTGTCGGCGACGGCGGGCGGTAGTCCTTGTTCAGGCTCTTTCGAGGGCAGAAGCGTGAGAAGACCCGGGAAGCCGCAGGCAAAACGGGAGGCGCTTTCTCGCGGCTGCTCGGCAACGTATTCGGCAGGGGCAAGCTCGACGTCGAGTTCTGGGAGGGGCTCGAAGAGGCCCTGATCATGGCCGACGTCGGCGCTGCGACCTCCTCCCGCCTGGTCACCGCGGTTCGGGAGCGAGCCGAAAAGTCGGACGCCGGGTCGCCGGAGGCGGTCCGGGGTCTGCTACGCAGCGAGATCGCCGCCACGCTACGTGGCCCGGCGGCAGGGAAGCAGGGGCCACCCGACGACGCGAAGGCTGTCCTGCTGGTGGTCGGAGTCAACGGGGCGGGGAAGACCACCAGCATCGCCAAGCTGGCCAGGGCAGCGCAGGCGGAGGGGCGGAGCGTGCTGCTGGCGGCGGCCGACACCTTCAGGGCGGGCGCGATCGAGCAGATAAGAACCTGGGGCGAGCGGCTGGGCGTAGAAGTCATCGCGCACGGCCCGGGCGCGGATCCCGGCGCAGTGGCGTTCGACGCCATCGCGGCCGCACGACGGCGCGGCACGGACCTGGTGCTCGTCGACACGGCGGGCCGGCTGCACACGAAGCACAATCTGATGCAGGAGCTGAAGAAGGTCCACGGTGCAGTCGAGCGGCAGGCCGCCGGATACGCACGGCGCGTCCTGCTGGTGATCGATGGCACGACCGGCCAGAACGGGCTTGTGCAGGCCCGCGCGTTCGGCGAGGCGATCGGCTGCGATGGCGTGTTTCTCACCAAGCTCGACGGCACGGCGAAGGGCGGAATCGTGCTAGCGATCGCGGGCGAGCTGCGGCTGCCGGTCTGGTTCATCGGCACCGGAGAGAGGATGGACGACCTTTCCGAGTTCGACCCCGATGCTTTCGCAGAGGCACTGGTCCCCGAACCGGCGGCCTGACGCTGCCGGCGTCGCATGAGCGACGCGCTCGCCTGGCTCCTCTCGGCCGAGGCCCTCGGCCTCGCAGCGTTTCCCGTCGCCTACTGGCTGTTCCCGGCCCTGCGCGACCGCGGCTGGGGATTTGCGAAGCCGATCGGCCTCCTGGCCGCCGGCTACCTGGTGTGGGTGCTCAGCTACGCCGGCATCGTTCCGAACGCACGCGGGTCATACGTGCTGGCCGGGGCGATCGTGCTGTGCGTGGGACTGGCGATCGCTTTCAGGCACCGCAGGGGACTCGTCGCCCATGCGAGGCGCGAATGGAGGGCGATCGCGCTAGGCGAAGCGGTGTTCCTCCTGATGTACGGCGCGTGGGCCCTGTACCGGGCCTACGACCCCGCGATCGCCGGGACCGAGAAGCCGATGGACTTCCTGTTCCTCAACGCCTCGGCGGCCGCCCACGCCGCCCCGCCCACCGACCCGTGGCTGGCCGGCCAGCCGGTCGCCTACTACTACTTCGGCTACTGGATGTTCGGTGGCCTCAGCTTGCTGAGCGGCGTGCCCACCTACGTGGCGTTCAATCTCTCGCTCGCCCTCACCGCCGCGATGGCGGCCGGCGCAGTATTCGGCCTCTCGTATGGCCTCGTGTCGGCGTCCGGCGGGTCGCGCAGGGCCGCGCTGTGGTGCGCAGGCGGCTCGGTGGTGATGCTCCTGCTGATCGCGAACCTCATCGGTCTCTGGGAGGTCGCCTCGCTGTACCACGTCGGAGGCGACGGTTTCTTCGGGTGGCTCTCGATCGAGGGGCTGCGAGCTGACCAGACCGGTGACTCCTGGCGGCCGACGAGGTACTGGTGGTGGTGGGTCGGGTCGCGCGTGATCAACACCTTCGACTCGGCCGGCGTCGGCCAGGACTTCACGATCGAGGAGTTCCCGTTCTTCAGCTTCATGTTGGGCGACCTCCACCCTCATGTGATGTCGATCCCGTTCGTCCTGCTCGGCCTCGGTGTCGCCGCAAACCTGTTCCTCATGCCGGACAGGTGGGGCTTCGCATGGCTGCGGCACAATCCCGCTCGAGCAGTCGCGGCGGGTCTGATCGTAGGCGCGCTCGGGTTCATCAACGCGTGGGACATCGCGACGATCGCGGCGGTGCTGGGCGCGGTCGTCGTCCTCAAGGTGTACCGAACGAAACCCGTCAGCTTCTTCGGCGCCGCGGTGAGAGCGATGCCTCCCCTGCTGATCATCTGCGGAGTAGGCCTCCTGGCATACGCCCCGTTCTACTTCGGAACGTTCTCGAGCCAGGTCCAGCCCGCTGCGCCGATAGGCGGCGCCCGGTTCCCGACCCGGCCCGTGCATTTCCTTACCGTCTGGGGCCTGTGGCTCGTGGTTCTGATGCCACTGTTCCTCTCGGCGGTCGTGGGCCCGGTGCGCGAGTACGCCGCCTGGGCATGGAGATCGGCAGCCGGCGCCGTTTCGCCGCCATCTGCCCACCGGCCCGCGATCTCGCCGCTATGGCTGACGGGCCTGGCCCTCGGCGTGCCGTTCTTCATCTGGGCCGGCATACACCTGGAGGTCAACGACGGCGCGACGGTGTCCGACCTGGCCTACCGCTTCCTCTCGGTGTTGCCCCTTGCCGTCGCCGTTGCTGCCTCGTCGATCGCCGCGTTCAGCCTGGCCCGCCGGCGCCCCGCCGATGGCCGGCTCTTTGCCCTCGCCGTTCTCTCGATCGTCCTTTACCTGCTGTACGGCGTCGAGCTCCTCTTCATCCACGACTTCTTCGGCAACCGGATGAACACGATCTTCAAGGTCTACTACCAGGTCTGGATCATGCTGTCGGTGGTCGCTGGCGTCGCGATCTACCACTGGACATCGCAGTCGGACGTGTGGCGCGGCTGGCGACTGCGCCTCAGCAGGGGCGCCGGGGTGCTTGCTGCGGTCCTGCTTGCGTTCGCGTTTTACTACCCGTTCGCGGCGGCCTCGACGAAGGCGAGCTCGGCGGAGCCATCGCTCGACGGGCTGGCCCACGTTGGCGACAGCGAGCGGGAGGCGATAGAGTGGCTGCGAGACCACGCCCGGCGCAACGACGTCTTGGTCGAAGCCGTGGGCGGCGGCTACACTGAGTTCGGCCGCGTCTCGTCGTCGACCGGCGTACCGACGGTGCTCAACTGGCCGGGACATGAACGGCAGTGGCGGGGCAAGGACTACGACTTCGGCGACCGCGAAAGCGACGTCGAGCGCATTTACGTAACTACTGAGGCCGAAGAGGCGCGCCGGTTGCTCGGCAAGTACCATGTGCGATACGTCTACATCGGCGAACGGGAGCGGAGCAAATACCCGTCGTTGGCAGTCAGCAAGTTCGACCAGATCGCAAGCCGCATCGAGTTCGGCAGCGTCGTGATCTACGAGGTGCAGGAGCCAGCCGCATTTGACCGGCCTTCCTCCTGAGGGCGACGGCCGCGGCCGCTGGATTCGGGGCCGATGGGTCGGCGAGCCCGTCGCCCCGCTCGCATGGTCTGGGCGGGCGTCCGAGATCGAATCGCCGCCTGCTGAGGCACCCGGCGCGGAGGCAACGGACCAGGCCGCCAGCACACTGAGCGTGGCTGCCCCTGCGGAAGCTGCGGCACCCGACGCGACTCGGGCGGGGACGCCCCCGAACACGGCCGCTCATCGCGCCGGCTGGTGGGACGGTCTCTCCCGCCGCTACGAGATCGGCGCCTACGTTGGTCTCGTGTTGATCGCCCTGTTCATGCGGCTCTGGGACCTCGGCACCCGCGCCCTCCACCACGACGAGAGCCTGCACGCCTACTTCTCGTGGGAGTTCTACACGGGCCGCGGATACCAGCACAACCCGCTGATGCACGGCCCATTCCAGTTCCACGGGATGGCCGGTATGTTCTGGCTGCTGGGCGACAGCGACTTCACGGCCCGGGTCCTGCCGGCCCTCATGGGCACCGGAATGGTCCTCCTGCCGCTCCTCCTTCGCCACCGCATCGGCAACGTCGGTGCGCTCATCACGTCGACCCTGCTGACCTTCTCGCCGGTGCTCCTGTACTACAGCCGCTTCGCCCGGGAAGACATCTACATGGGCTTCTGGACCCTCGCCCTCGTCGGGCTCATCTGGCGGTACATCGACGAGCGAAAGCCTCGCTGGCTGTATCTGGCCGCGGCCGTCGTAGCCCTCGGTTTCTCGACCAAAGAGAACCAGTTCATGGTCGTCGCGATGCTCGGCCTGGGCATGGTCGTCATCGGCGCGGCCGACATCGGCGCATGGCTGTGGGGCCATCGCTCGCTCAAGGAGTGGGGCCCGGCGGCGTCGGTCGCCCTGGTTCTGGGTCTCCTGACGCTCCCGCTGGTGGGCGCGGCGACCGGCGTCTTCCAGAAGTACATCGGCCTGACGCTGACCGCTCAGGAGGGCACTCCCGGCGCGGTTACCGGGTCGCCCGCAGGGGGAGGGTACGCCATCGCCATCGCCGTGGTGGTCGTGCTGACCCTGATCTCGGTCGGCATCGGACTGCGCTGGCAACGCGGCACGTGGCTGCGCGTCCTGCTGACCTTCTGGGTGATCTATGTGACCCTTCACACGACGTTCTTCACCAACCTGGTCGGGGTCGGTACCGGCACCTGGCAGGCGCTCGGCTACTGGATCGCCCAGCAGGACGTCGCTAGGGGCAACCAGCCCTGGTACTACTACTTCGTCATCGTCTCTATCTACGAGTTCCTGCCCTGGACCATAGCGATCGCGGCGTGCGGCTACTACGCCCTCAAGGGCGATGTCTTCTCGCGGTTCCTGGTCTTCTGGGCGGTGGCAACTTTCATCGCCTACTCGATTGCGTCCGAGAAGATGCCGTGGCTGCTCGTCCACGTCAGCCTGCCACTGCTCGTGATCGCAGGGAAGGCGCTCGGCGAGGTGGCGACCGGCGTGAACTGGGCCAACGCGCTCAAACGTGGGGGCGTGTACGTCATCGTGGGTCTACCCGTGGCGCTGATGCTGGTCTGGCGAGTCGTGAACTTCCAGTGGAGCGACGACCGAAGCGGCGAGTTCTTCGTGTTCTGGGGCACGCTGTCGTTCCTGTTCGTCCTGATCGCAATGTTCGTCTGGCTGATACGGCGCGTCGGACGTCGGCCAGCGTTCTCGGTCGCCCTCGCCGTCGTGGTCGCCATCATGCTGGGCTTCACGATCAGGACCGGCATCGTCGCGGCATACGTGCACGGCGACATCCCGCAGGAAATGCTCGTCTACACTCAGACGGCGCCCGACATTCCCGGCCTGGCGCGGGAGATCCGGACCGCGGGCGTCCTGACGGGCGAACGGGAGAAACTGAAGATCACGATCGACGCGGCCGATGGCTACACATGGCCGTGGGCGTGGTACCTGCGGGATTACAGCAACACCGGATACCCGGACTACGCGATCAACAGCCCCAGCACGCCGCCGGACAGCGAGGTCGTGGTCGTGAACTATCGGAACAAGCACTCGCTCGATGCGACACTGGCCGGCAGCTTCACGAACGGTCGGCGGATCGTGCACCGCTGGTGGTTCCCGGAGGAGTACCGGGAGCTGACCCCGGGCGAGTTCTTCGGGACCATTCCCAACCCGAAGCGATGGCGATCGGCGGTCGACTACTTCCTGTACCGCAAGATGCCCCACGACCTGGGGCGGGTCGAGTCATACGTCTACTTCAGAAACGACATCCCCCTCCAGGCGCTTCAGTAGGCCGTCCTTCGGCGGGTGGTTCTCGCGGCCGCGACGCAGGCGGCCCGGCTCCCTGCGCCGAATGGCGACGAGCCAGTGAACGGTCGCAGGGCGTTCTGGCTCGGACTGATCGCGAGCGCAATCTTTCTCGGCGCGTTCGCCTACCTGTTTCTTCCCCGCGAAGACATCGGGCGCGTGTTCACCGACGCGAACCTGGCGTTCATCGTCCCATCGCTCGTCTTCTACTTTGCCGCCGTCTGGTTCCGTTCACAGCGATGGCGGTTCCTGCTCCGGCCCCTGCTCGGCCGTACTCGGCGCGCCCTGTACCCGGTCGTCGTCGCCGGCTACATGGCCAACAACATCCTGCCGGTACGCCTTGGCGAGCTCGTGCGTGCCTACTACCTCGGCCTGCGCGAGCAGGTGAGCTCGACCGCGGCGTTCGGGACCGTGGTGCTCGAGAGGGCGTCCGATGTCCTGGCGCTGCTGTTCTTCGTAGCCGTGGCGTGGACGGTGATGCCGACCTCCGGCCTGATCGACCGGCTTGCCATCGACGTCCCCGGCGGGGCCCCCGTGCTCGTCACAGTCTCGCTTGTGCCGTTCGTGGTCGTGGGCGTCATCGTGCTTGGAATTACCGTCGCACCGCGGAGCGCCAGCGTATCGCTGCTCAATCGGCTCGCTTCCCTGGCGCCGGGGCCGCTCCGGCTGAAGACGCGGGTACTGGCCGTTGCCGGACGTCTCATCGACGGACTCACCGTGATCCGAACCCCGCGGACGCTCGTCACCGTGTTCGCGGTCTCGCTACCCGTCTGGCTCCTCGAAGCGGGAATGTACCTGGTGATCGGCTACGGCTTCGGTCTCGAGGAGCACTTCGCCGGGCTGCCCGAGTTGATCGCGGCGGTCATGATGTTCACCGCGGTCGCGAACCTGGCCCTGATCGTGCCTTCCGCCTCGGGCGGCATCGGCCCCTTCGAGTTCTTCGGCGCCGCCACGCTCGTCGCGCTGGGCGTGCCCGAAGGCACTGCCGCCATCTACGCAGTCACGGTGCACGTCGCGCTGCTCCTTCCCGTCACCGTCCTTGGCGCGCTGCTCGTGCTGGCCGACGGCCTCTCGTTCCGAGGCCTCATCGCCCGCTCGCTCGGCGCCTCCAGAGCGTCGACGGGTGGCGTCACTACCGCATCGGCAGCTCGCTCCACGACCGCGAAGGAATAGGCGTCCCGATGCGCATCGGAATCATCGGCGCAGGGGCGGCAGGGCTGGCGGCTGCTTTCGACTTCGTCTCGGCTGGTCACCAGGCGGTCGTATTCGAGTCGGCGCCTTTTGTGGGCGGGCAGGCCTCGACGATCGAGGTAGGTGGCGGGCGCCTCGAACGTGGCTATCACCATCTGTTCACCAACGACCTCGCGATGATCGGGTTGATGGAGGAGCTGGGGATCGCCGGTAGCCTGCGATGGATTCCCTCGAAGGTCGGCACGTTCGCCGAGGGCAAGGTCTATCCATTCGTGACACCGATCGACCTGCTCCGCTTCGGTGCGGTGCCGCTCCGAGACCGGATCAACCTGGGGCTTACGACCCTCAAGCTCCGGCGCATGAAGGACTGGCGCGGACTCGAATCAGAGACGGCGCGTGACTGGCTTCGCCGCAACGCGTCGTCGGCAGCGAACAGGGTCTGGTGGGAGCCGATGCTGCGAGGCAAGTTCGGACGCTTCCACGACCAGGTCGGCATGCCATGGCTGTGGGGGAAGGTGCAGACCCGCGTTGCGTCTCGCAAGGGCCTGTTCGGCAGGGAGATGCTCGGGTACCCGGTCCACAGCTTCGACGAGATCTTCGACACCATCGTGGCCCGGATCACCCCCCATGGCGGGGAAGTCCGGCTCGAGCGGCCTGTGACCCGGATCGTGGTCGATGCCGGAAGGGCGGTCGCCCTCGAGACCCGCGCGGAGGATGGCCGTACAGTGACGGAGCCGTTCGACGTCATCCTGGCCACCGTGCCGTCGTTCGAGATTCCGAAGCTGGTGGAGCTGCCCGCCGACTACCGCTCAAAGCTGGAGTCCGTTCACTATCTCGCCGCGGTCGTCGTAATCGTCGAGCTCGAGCACCCGCTGACCAGCATCTACTGGATGAACATCGCCGACCGCAGCGTGCCGTTCCTGGGCATCATCGAGCACACGAACCTGATGCCGAAGGAGCTGTACGGCGGGAGCAATGTCCTGTATCTAACGAACTACCTGGACCGCAGCGACGGGCTCTATCGCATGTCGCAGGACGAGCTGGTCGACACGTACCTGCCACACCTGACCAGGTTCAACCCCGGGTTCCAGCGGTCGTGGGTCAAGCGCGTGCACTACAACGCGGTCAGCGCCGCCCAGCCGATTATCGGCCCCGGTTACTCGGCCCGGCTGCCGTCGCACAGGACCCCGGTCGACCGCCTCTGGCTGGCCAACACCACGCAGATCTACCCCGAAGACAGGGGTACGAATTACAGTGTGCGAATGGGCAGGGAGGTCGCCATGGCGATCATGCGAGAGGTTGCGTAGATGGGCAGACTTGACGGCAAGGTCGCAATCGTCACCGGCGGGGGCAGCGGCATCGGGCGCTCCGCGGCGAAGATGCTGGCGGCCGAGGGCGCGCAAGTGGTCGTCTCGGGACGGACGCAGTCGAAGCTCGACGACGTAACACGGGAGATCGGGGCTGCCGGAGGCAAGGCGGCCGCACGGGCGGCCAACGTGGAGCGTAGCGACGAGGCTGTCGGTCTCGCAACCTGGACGCTCGAAAAGTTCGGCCGCGTCGACATCCTGGTCAACAACGCCGGCCATTCGAGCAAGGTGCGCAGCATCAGGTGGGTCGGCGAGGACGAGTGGCGCAGCGTCTACGACGTCAACGTCACCGGTGTCTATAGGCTGACACAGGCCGTCATCCCGAACATGCTGGAGCGGGGCGAGGGGACGGTCGTCACCGTTTCGTCGATGGCGGCGATCCGGCCAGGGTTGCTGGGCGGAGCGCCGTACAGCTCGGCGAAGGCGGCGGTCAGGAACCTGATGGGGCACATCAACGTCGAGCTACGCAACAAGGGCATACGGGCGACCACGATCCTGCCGGCCGAGGTCGACACGCCGATCCTGAATAACCGGCCGCTGGTGCCAGATGCGAAGGCGCGGTCGACAATGATGCAGCCCGAGGACGTGGCCCGAGCGATTCTCCTGTGCGCGACCCTGCCGCCTCGAACCGTGATCGAGGAGATCGTCATGAGCCCGACATTCCAGCGGGATACGACGGCCGACGTCGCGGCGGGCCGGGCCGCCGGCGCGCCCCCCGGCGCGTAGATCCAGTAGCGTACGGAGCCCGCCTTCAAGTGTCGTCATCACAGCGCTCCCAGTCCTTCGCCGCCGAAGCGCATCGCCAGTCATTGGCGGTCGCCCGTAGTCCGTACGCGGCGGAGGATCAGGAGTTCATCGACGCCGTGACCGATCCCACGACTCAGCCTCGGCGCTTGCGCCGCAAGCGCCGTCCGCCGTCCGGCCGATCGACGACCTCGAACATGTTGTCCAGCCCGCCCCAGTGATACCCACCGGGCGTGTCCGACGACTCGACCGTGGCGTCGGAGCGCTCCCGCACCTCCGGCCTTAGCCGGGTCCCGAGGCCGGGCCCCTCCGGGGCCAGCAGAAACCCGTCCTTGACGACGATGTTCGGCTCGATGAGCCGATCGTAGAACCCGCCCTTCCCATAGAACGCTCGCACGGTCTCCATCACCATCGCGTTGGGCGCGTTCATGCAGATGTGGGCGCACGCGAACACGTTCACCGGGCCCGAACAATCGTGCGGAGCGACAGGCGCCTGCTCCGCCTCCGCCATCGTCGCGATCTTCTTCGTCTCGGTGATCCCACCTGTCCAGATCAGGTCGGGCATGACGACCTCTGCAGCTCCCGTCCGCAGGTACTCCCGGAACTGGTACTTGCTGACGAGCCGCTCCGAGACGCAGACCGGCGCCTGCACCTCCCGGGCGAGGGCCAGGTGGTTCTCCACGTTCGTTGGTTGTATCAGCTCCTCCTGCCAGAACATCGTGTACTGGTCCATCGCACGCCCGATCCGGATCGCGTTCTGCAGGTTCCAGTGGCCATGTCCGTCATTGGCGATCTGCATCTGGTTGCCGACCGCCTTTCGGATTTGCCGCATCGGCTCCTGCATCAGCTCCAGGTCCTGATCGGAGAGATAGATGCCGCGGGAGGGCAGGGCGAATGGGTCGGTGAACGCCCACTTGAGGATGGTGATTCCATCATCGAGCAGGCTCTTCGCCAGCGTGCCCGCGTCGAGCATCGCCAGCTCCATGTCCTTGTTGGCGCCGTACTGGGCACACGTGTTGTAGACGCGGATCCGGTCGCGGCAGGCGCCCCCGAGCAGGTTGTAGATCGGCTGCTTGGCCACCTGGCCGGCGATGTCCCACAGGGCGGTGTCGATGGCCGAGATCGCCCGCATCTCGGCGCCGGCGTAGCCGAAGGCGTTCGCCATGTCGAACATGTCACGCCACAGGCGCTCGATGGCCAGCGGGTCCTTGCCGATCAGGAGGGGGGAGAACAGCTCATGGACCGCACCTGAAACCGCCCGAGGGCCGAACCACGTTTCGCCAAGACCGACGATTCCCGCGTCGGTGTGGACCTGGACCCACGTGACCGCCGGGAACTCGCGGAGATTGATGGTGTCGATTCGGATGATCTTCATGCGTGGCTCCTGGATCAGGTTCGGCACGAATGGCCGAACTGTATCAAGCCACGGGCTTGACCCCATATATGCACAGTGGTATATATACACTGTGCCACATATCGATCCGTTCGCCACGCTGGCCGACCCGACCCGCCGTCTCATCGTCGAGGCGCTTGGGGAGGGCGAACGGGCGGTGAACGATCTGGTGGCCCTGGTAGACATCGACCAATCCGGGGTGTCTCGGCACCTCCGGATCCTCGGCGAATCGGGATTCGTGACGATGCGGAAGCTTGGGACGACGCACCTGTACCAACTGCGGCCGGAGCCATTCCGTGAGCTGGACGGCTGGGTCTCTCGCTACCGCGGGTTGTGGCAATCGCGTCTCGACCGGCTTGGTGAAGAACTCGCCCGAAGACGGGGGAGGCAGCGCTCGAGAAGTAATGTCGAAGAGCAGGAGGGAAGGGGCAATGGCAGAGAGAACCGGTAAGCCGGCGTTACGTGACCAGCACGTCCAACCCGGAACGAGGAGGAAGATCACGATCGACCGGGTCCTTGCTGCGTCGGCTGCCGAGGTCTGGACGATGTGGACGACGAAGGAGGGGATCGAGTCGTGGTGGGGTCCGGACGGCTTCACTGTGGAGGTTCGCGAACTGGACCTCCGAACCGGCGGCATGCTCGTCTACGCGATGAAGGCGACAGGGCCTGATCAGGTCGCCTTCATGAAACGTGCCGGGATGCCGTTGACGACAGTCTCGAAATGCACGTACACCGAGGTGCGGCCACCACGGCGCCTGGCGTACACCCATCCGGTGGACTTTGTCCCGGGGGTATCGGCGTACGACGTCGAGATCGCCGTCGAACTCCTCGACGCCCCGGGCGGCACGAGGCTGGTTCTCAGAATCGATGCCATGCACGACGAAGAATGGACGCAGCGTGCGGTGACCGGCTGGACGATGGAGTTGGGCAAGCTAGAGAAGGCGCTGCGGGCCCGCGTCTAGACACCCTGCTAGCGGCGTCCTGACTCGCCCACGCGGGTGCCGGTACGCGACCATCGGGGCTTACTCCTGTTCGACGCAGTGCGCGATGGCTCGCTCGGCCGCTTCTCGCAGCATCTCGTACTCGGTCCGCCGGGTCGGACCGAAGATCTGAACGCCGCGCAGGCGCAGGGCACGGTAGGCCTCGACACTGCCCGGAGGTTCGGATGGCTCGACCGCGATCCCCCGCGCCAGCGCCAGGCTGATTACTGTCTCCATGGCCTCGAGCACGGCCGGATGCCGCCACTGTCCGTGCAGTCCCATACTCGCCGCGAGGTCCCCTGGACCGAAGACGACGGCGTCCACCCATTCGTTCGACAGGAGCGCTTCGGCGTTCTCGATGCCTCTTCGCGACTCGATCTTCAGCATTAGCAGGGTCGCCTCGTTAGCCTCGCGGCAGTACCGTTCGGCGTCCGCGACGCCCTTGTACTCCACGTTCGCGCCCATGGCCAGGGCGCGCTCGCCGGCCGGGGGGTACTTCATCCAGCGGACCATGTCGGCCACCTGTTCCGGGGTCTCGGCATGGCACAGATTCATGCCAAGTGCGCCCGCATCAAGCAGGCGCGAGACGGGAATTCGATCGGTAGTGGGCACGGTCACGAGAGGGCTGAGCCCGTTGTCGCGCGCGCTGACAACAAAGTCGGTCAGGGCATACTCGTCGTGGAGCACATGCTCGGTCTCGATCATGAGCATGTGGTAGCCCGCGTTCCTGACGACCTTGACCACGGAAGGGCGCAGCGACTCGAACACGTTGAACACGAGCACCGGATTGCCCGCCTTGAGGCGCTGCTTTGCTGGATTGGTGATGTAGGGCATTGAGTTGGGCGCTTCCATCGCTTCTGGCAGCTATTGAGGTGTCTGCTAGTATTGTGACGCTTTTTTCAATCGGCCCGCCGCCCGTATAACCCGTATCTGCGCGCTGGAGGCCGGCGCTTGACCACCGGAGTAACTGCCGCGGCAAACACCGAGCTACGCGATCGGGTACGCCGCGCACTCAGGTCCCAGAAGCAACGCACGGTCACCGTCCTGTCGTCGCTGCTGGCAGTCCAGCATGATCTGAAGTACATCCCGGAAGTCGCCATCGAGGAGACGGCGAACCACATCAAGGGATCGACGATCAACGACGTGTGGAGCGTCGCTTCGTTCTACACGAACTTCCGGTTCACGCCGCCCGGCGAGCACACGGTCGAAGTCTGCTGGGGGCCGTCGTGCCACATTCGTGGCGCGCAGAAGATCCTGAAGACGGTGCAGCAGGAGCTTGGCCTCGACCGCGAAGGCGAAACCACCGACGGCAAGTTCACGCTCGCCTACAACACGTGCCTCGGCGCATGCGCGCAGGCCCCGGTGATAGCGATCGACCATCACCACTTCGGACGCTGCACGCCCGAGAGCGCGGTCGCCCTGGTCCGCGAGGCCGGCTCGAAGCCTGCCGCAGCCCATTAGTTCACCGGGCCTGTGACGAGGAGCCCAGCCGAACCCCGATGACCGCCCAGTACGAGGAGCTCCGCGCCAGGGCCGAGACGCGCTGGAAGGAACTGACGGCCGGCAGCCTGCCCTGGGTGCGGGTAGGGGGTGGGGTATCGGGTGAGGCGGCGGGGGCCGATGCTGCGACTGCGGCGATCAACCAGGCACTCGCCAGGTTGGGGAAGAGGGCGAACGTCACAAGAGTCGGCATGCTCGGCCTCTGCTACGCCGAGCCACTGGTCGACATCATGCTGCCGGGCGGCGACCGGGTCTTTTACGCAAACGTAACGCCTCAGCGTGCGCGAGAGATCGTCGAGACGCACATCGGGAACGGTGTGCCAGAGGCATCGCTGGCCCTCGCGCAGGTGACCGCCGAGGGATCGCAAGGCGTCCCGGGCGTCCCACGGCTGGACGACATCCCGGCGATGCGGCGCCAGGTGCGCATCGCGACCCGCAACTGCGGGCACATCGACCCGCGTTCCCTCCTTCAGTACGTCGCCAGCGGCGGGTACGCCGCGCTCGACAAGGCGCTCAGCGGGATGACCCCGGCGCAGGTGCTCGACGAGGTCAAGAACTCCGGGCTGCGAGGCCGGGGAGGGGCAGCATTCCCGACCGGCGTGAAGTGGGGGTTCCTCGCCGGGAGCAAGGCGCCGGTCAAGTACGTCCTCTGCAACTGTGAAGAGGGCGACCCCGGCGCGTTCAACGACAAGGGGATCCTGGAGAGTGACCCCCACACCCTCCTCGAAGGCCTGATCCTGGCCGGCTACGCGACCGGGGCCTCCAACGGGGTGATATTCATCCGGCAGGGGCATGAAGAGCCGATCGAGGCGTCTCGCAGGGCCGTCCAGGACGCCTACGACGCCGGACTCCTCGGCAAGAACATCCTCGGTTCGAGCTTCAGCTACGACGTCGAGGTCGCCCTCACCGGCGATTCCTATGTTGCGGGCGAAGAGACGGCGCTCATGGAGGCGATCGAGGGCAAGCGGTCGATGCCCAGGTACCGGCCACCGTTCCCGGCGCAGGCTGGTCTCTGGCAGAAGCCGAGCAACATCAACAACGTCAAGACGCTGGCCTACGCCCCGCAGATCGTTGCGAAGGGCGGCGCATGGTTCAAGGGAATCGGGACCCAGACCAGCGCTGGCACCGCGATCCTCTGTATCACCGGCGACGTCCAGCGGCCCGGGCTGTACGAAGTGCCAATGGGCCTGACCATACGCGAAGTCCTGAACGACGTGGCGGGAGGACCGCTGACTGGCAAGCGAATGAAGGTGCTCCAGACTGGCGGGCCGCTCGGCGGCGTGCTCGGTGAGTCGAGCTTCGACGTCCAGATCGATTTCGACGCCATGTCGAAGGCCGGTGCCATACTCGGCTCCGGCGGGATCATCGTCGGTTCGGAGGACGTCAGCGTCGTCGACCTCACCCGCAACCTCGTCGCCTTCAACCAGTTCGAGTCGTGCGGCAAATGCTTCCCCTGCCGCCTGGGGACGACCCACATGCTCGAAGTCCTTGAGCGCATCTGCATGAATGGCGCCCGGGCGGGCGATCAGGAGCTCATGGAGCGGGTAGGGCAGAGCATGAAGATCGGGTCGCTCTGCGGCCACGGCCAACTCGGCTACAACCCCATCCTGTCGGCCTTTAAGTTCTTCGCCGATGAGTTCGATGCCTCGATCAAGGAGCACCGCGGCGCGGTCGGTGCATTCGCCGACGGCTCGATGATCGTCCCGTCCAGGACCAGGCCCTGATGCCCGACCCGATCCCGTTCACGATCGACGGGAAGCAGGTGACGGCCGCGCCCGGTCAGACCGTGCTTCAGGCGGCCGTTCAGGCCGGGGTCTACATCCCGTATCTCTGCTACTTCCCGACGATGAAGCCCTACGGGGCGTGCCGCGTGTGCGTCGTGGAGGTCGAGGTCCAGACCCCGCAGGGGCCCCGGAAGTCGGTCCAGGCGTCCTGCACGGCGCCGGTCGCGAAGGACATGGCCGTGAGCACCCAAGCGGGAGGCGTCGTCGAGCTGCGGCAGGGAATCCTCGACCTCCTGATGACAGAGCATCCCCACGGGTGCCTGACTTGCCATCGCATCGAGCTCTGCGGGCCCCAGGACGTCTGCCTCCGCCACGTACGGGTGAACGACCGCTGCGTGGCGTGTCCCAAGAACGAGCGCTGCGAGCTCAAGGACACCGTGCGTTCCGCGCGGCTGGAAATGGAGACGCCGCTCCAGTACCACAACCGCAAGCTGCCGGTGCATGTCGACGACCCGTTCTACGACCGTGATTACAACCTCTGCATCGTGTGCGCCCGCTGCGTACGGGTCTGCGACGAGGTGCGCGTCGACTCGGCCCTGTCGCTGATATCCCGCTCTGGCCGCACGATCGTCGGCACGTCGCACGGGACCTCCCTGCTCGAGTCGGGCTGCGAGTTCTGCGGCGCCTGCGTTGACGTGTGTCCGACCGGTGCGCTCGTCGAGCGGGACTACAAGTGGGACAAGGCGGTCAAGACCGTCCGGACGACCTGTCCCAACTGCCCGGTTGGCTGCCAGATGTTCATGGAGGTCAACCGGCGCAATAAGGTCATTCGCATGCGCGGCGACTTCGCCGGCCAGCCCAACCGGGGCATGGCGTGTTACAAGGGCAAGTTCGCAACCGACTACCCGAACCACGGCAACCGAGTGCGATACCCGATGGTGCGAGTCGATGGCCAGTTCCAGCGGACGACGTGGGAGCAAGCACTCGAGCGAGTGGCAGAGGGGCTGAGGAAGTACCGGCCCGAGCAGGTCGCCGTGGTCGCCTCGCCACGGGGCACCAACGAAGACCACTACGTCGCCCAGAAGCTTGCGCGCGCGGCGCTCGGGACGAACAACGTCGACTCTG